>Ga0208282_10032_pt1 | contig 35869 bp, 45 predicted proteins | sample AntRauMetaVIRRA1_FD_184784 | JGI IMG/M metagenome (GOLD analysis project Ga0208282, IMG submission 184784) | Saline lake microbial communities from Rauer Lake, Antarctica, in enrichment culture - Antartic Rauer Lake 1 Metagenome VIRRA1 (SPAdes)... ...
TTACGGAAAATCAAGGAGAAAGCCTCGCCGTTCACGGCGGGGATGAATCCGACAGTGCTGATACAACCCACGTTTGGTATGCTGAACGAATGTTTTAAGTGCCTACATATCGTATAATCGTGTATCCGAGGCGGTCTATCCGCCCTGTCAATCGGACAATATCGGGATTCCCCTCACCACAACGCAGAAATGCCCTTTCTGCGGGACTGGTGAGGGGTGCGGTCAAAAGTAACTCTGAATCCCATACCGGGATAGGAGTACCGGCTGATTGGCACAGCCAGTAGTCGTCCATGCCGGACGGCTACAAATCTTAAAATATCCCAACTCAGCGGTGCAGTGCCGTGGGAATCTTCGCCGTTCAGGGCGGAGAGGATGTCAAGGACATAGGCTTCTTTTCGTTACATTCGTTACAAAATAATTCATCTAGTTTATCTGTTCTACTATGATTAGTTCCGCATCCACTACACGTTAATTCGTATATGTCTACCATAATATACTGTATATATTAGAAGTGCTTATGTGTTCTGAATATAATAAATTTATACTATTTTGTATATATTATTAGTTGTGTATAATAAATTCAAAACAATTAAGTCATAGTGTATCATACATTGTAGTATGAGGGCAATATACATAGTCAAAGGAATAAACGGTGGTGAATATCGAGGAATTGGCTTACTTCAAGATGGAACATCTATTACGCCCTATGAAAGTACGCACAGTAGATTAGGTGTGGTGGAGCAAGCTTATACAAAAACGGCAAATAATATTATGCCTCAAATGCTTAATGATTGCGAAGATGACCTCACAATATATACAAATAATAATGAACTAGCTTCTATTATTTCTGATTCCAAATTAAATAAAGAAGATAAAAATATTACTATGGTAAATTATAAATATAATAAATACAATCACAATGACAAATGGCAGACTGTCAACGAATTATGGCGGATTGCTACATTAATTGGATTTGATGACCGATATATGTGTCAACCTGAAAAACCGCCTGAACCACCATATACTGTATATACAGATGCTTCTTTGTGGGATGATTACGATAAAGCATCTGTGGGGTTCGTCGTATTAGGTTCAAATGGAGGAATGTATAGTGCTGGATTTCCTACACCAGATAAAATCCAAGATAACAATATTGCTGAGTGTTATGCTATCTTGTCTGCGTTACAGTCTTTACCCAAGAATGCTATAGTGGAAATAAATACGGATAGTAAATATGCACACAATCAAATGATGTATATACAAAATCAAACAAATGATAATGTCATGGGTGACATTAGAAAAGAACTAAAACGATTCAAAGATAATCCAATCGTACAACATGTCTCTAGAGAATTAACCTGTATGCCTGATATGCTTGCAGGACTTTGTAAAGATGATACACTTATTATTGGTAACAACCCACGAGACTGTTTTAACTGAATTTTTTAACATACCAATTCGAATTTGATTCGATAGGTTCAAAACCTTGTTTTTTACAAATATATTTTATGTGATTATTTGTCGGATAAGAATAAATTGAATTTGTTGTTGGTTCTAACTGGTCAATTGCATATTGTCTAATTTTCGTTCCGATTTTATTGTTTTGAATATCCGAATGAACTTTTACATTTGATATGTATCCTATATTCTCTGTAGGAAAAATAGCATAATCACATACAGCTAAATTTTTTTCTTTCACATAAAATTTTAATCGAATATATTTTGTTCTTGTGTTTTTAATTATACCCATATCTTTGAGGTCCTGTGCCGCATCAGAAGTTTCAAATGTATTTGTAATTTCATCTACGTGAACGTTTGAAATCCATATATTTTCAATGTGTTTTTTGATGTTGTTTTTCGTCATAATTATATAATTAGTAAATAGATTTTGAAACCCAACTTTTCTTTGACGTATTTTTATAATATTTAACGGTTTCTGCTGCGAGATTTCGTGCTTTAATTAGTCTTCTTTTGGCTGTGATATTTTCAATATTTTCTATATCATTTTTCTTAACAACAAGGTGAATACAACATCCTATACTATCCAAAGCGTTTATAATTTCATCTTGTTTTTTATTTGTTTCTGATGGACTTGGTATATTTTCTACGGTAGTGTATTCCTTACTATAATTTGCTAAAGTATAAAAATCTTGATTTACTTTATTATTATTCGTCATCTCATAAATTTTATCTGGTACGTTTGGGTTTGCAGATGTAGTCTTCAAATTTTGAAACGTACTATATGTAAATTGAGAAACGCTTTGTATATCAAACGGTTCTATGTTAGCTGTATTTTGCATTGTAAACACAATGCTGAGTGTACCCTATATACTTTTTGTTCAGATATAACAAATTATATACGGATAACACATCAAAAACATATCCGAAGGTTTAAATATGTGGGTTTAAAATAATACCATAATGGTTGTACTATCTATTCAAGGAAAAGTTCACAAGAGAAAAGAAATCGATGATGATATTACGTCATACGAAGAAATCTACATTCGATTAAATGAAGAATATACAGACCCAATAGAGTTTAATAAAGATTTAAGAAGTTCTGCACATAGTATGGCAGACAGGTTACTTCCAGAGGGTTATTCTCCTTTACAACGTGAGAAATATCGGATGACAATTAATTTTAATGCCGTTGAAGCTATAAAGTGGGCAGAAGAAGCAGCAGAATATCGAGACGAAGATACAAAAATTGATATTCTAACATACTGGTTACAATTATTTAATACAAAAAGACTTCGGAGAGCCGTTCATAGCGTACTAAAAGAAGAATATGGTATTGAGACAAGTGTAAACTTATAAATTAATTATTTTGATTTTGTATATTTGATTTATTTATATCTTTAAAGATATATCTATTTTGTATTGTTTATTTGACGGGTTTATTATATACCTTTATATACATTTATATATATATGAATTATAAGGAATTTGAAAATACAAAAATATATAATGAAAATGTTTTGGATTTATATGATGATTGGGAATCACCGACAGTTATAATTTCAGATGGTGCGTATGGTGTAAACGGATTTCCAACAGACCCAAACAATGTTTCAAAGCTTACAAACTGGTATGAAGAACATATTAAAAAATGGAGCGAAAATGCTTCTCCCGAAACAACATTATGGTTTTGGAACACAGAAATCGGATGGGCTACTATTCATCCCTTATTAGAAAAATACGGTTGGGAATATAGAGGATTAAATATTTGGAATAAAGGAATGCAACATATCGCTGGAAACGTAAATACAAAAACTATACGTAAATTCCCACAAGTAACAGAAGTCTGTGTGCATTATATTCGAAGTCCAAAAACAATACTTAAAAATAACGAGAATAAAGATATACAATCATGGATGAGAAGTGAATGGGATAAAACAGGTTTAACACTTCAAGATGCCAATGAAGCCTGTAATGTATCAAGTGCTGCATCAAGAAAGTATTTAGCAAAAGATGATATGTGGTACTTTCCTCCACCAGACAAGTTTAAAAAATTAATTGATTATGCAAATAAACACGGTAAAGAAGAAGAAAAGCCGTATTTTCAAATTAATAATAAAATACCGAGTAAAAATGATATAAAAAAGCTACGTGGCAAGTTTGATTGTCCTATAGGTGTCACGAATGTATGGGATGAACCGCCTATACATAATGATGAGAGGATAAAATCAAATAGTGGTGAATATATACACCTGAATCAGAAACCGAAAAAAATTATGAGAAGAATAATAAAGGCAAGTTCTGAAACAGATGATGTTGTATGGGAACCGTTCGGTGGGTTATGTACAGCAGGTTTAGTCGCACAAGAGGAGAAACGTATTGCTAGGTGTGCTGAAATTGAATCTGAGTACTATCAACAAGCTCTAAAACGATTTTGAATAGAAAATAGACGCATATACAAATACATAAATATTTATTTGTCATTTCTTCCAAATTTTTTATATATTAATAATCCAATCACACCACAAACAAATACAACTATGCTCCAAAGTATCGACGGGTGTGTGCTATTTATATTCGTATCTTTAAATGTCCATATTGAGAGTCCAACTGTGGTAAGTGATAATAAAAGCCAGACTACTCTTGCAAATTCTATCATAGATAACTATCTGTATTCAAACTTAAATAACTATTTACATTGTAATTTCATGTTTTCCTTTATTTCATGCGGTAGATTATATTTTGCAAGTTCACGAATTTCCTGCAATTCTTCTTTTGTATAACTGTACGATAATTTGTCTTTTGCGCAATAAAATTGATTATAGGTATCAATATATCGAAGGAACTTTTCAAGTTCAGGATAAGCTTCAATTATAGAATAAAAATCACTTCCTGTCTTCAAAGACGGTTCTAAAGAACCGTACAAACGCGCTGAAATCAATACACTAAGATTATCTTTTGTAATATTTGTATTAATTTCTGTACTAGGGATACTATTTTTATTTCTGGTTGGAATATCCTGTTCACCATACATAACGTATTCTGGTAGTGAACGAATGATTTCTCCATTTGGTTTTTTGATATGCATATCAATAACAGAATCTTTATCAATATGTGATTTACTAGGTGCTTTGTGTGGCCCGGCACGAATAGGGTTCCCAATAAATACATATGAATCATCCGTTTCATACACACCCGTATGCTTCTTGTATGTCGTAATTTCTTCACTAGAATAACTACGATTTGAATCGTGTTTTACACAAACGGTATACAATCCACCTTTTGCATCATATATTTCTTTTACGTATTTACACTTCCCATTCTCCGTTTGAATTGCATATGTGAAATCTTTATTAGCTCGAACATTAACAACGTTTGAAATAATACCTTTCGACGTAGACAATTTAAATGAATTTGAATCTGAATTTACCGGAGGTACATAATCATGTTCATAATGACGTTTGTACGACAAACCATACCGTTCAAATTTTCCATATTTCCGAATATCTCCATTGGGAAATTTAGCCATAATACCTCAATATGTTGGAGCAAAATCAACTAACTCATCGTTTTTATCTGACATAATTTTCATACGTACACAATGATTCTTATCACCGTGCCTATTTGTCGTTGTTTCTTCCCATACACTCCATGCCTTGTACTTTGTAACACGGTGTTTTTCATCTGACTCTGCACATTTCTCAATAAGATAGACTTCAATATCTGGTTTATTAGTCATAAAGTCATTTGCATAACTTTCCTTATACACTTCTGTAGCATTATTCATAAATTCAACTTCAATTGTAGGATAAGTATATTCAAATGGAGACCGAATTGTAGATGGTACTTTTGTTTTTTCTGTGACTCGGACATTTTTTACATTTTCTAATTCTGTAGATTTAATAGGGTCATCAGGTTCTGCGTATTCCTCGTTTAGGATACAGAGTACAAGAATCATATGTATCCACGGTAATTTCTTTTCCACTCATATATACTACGTACTCATTAAACGATAATAAAAACGTCGATTTACATTATAACATTGAATTCAAAAACGTTTAGTGTACATGTATTAATATTATATTATGGAACGTTCAATTGATTTTAAACCGTCAATTAAATCAGAATTTACAGAAATGCAGGTTAGTGATAGATATAATATTTGGACACACGATAGTTATGCAAAAGATGTATCTGTGTGTGATGTAATTGATATTCCAGAAAAGAAACGTATTGTCGCTTTTACACAAGGCGGCGAATGGCCATTGTTAATTTGTGTAGTAAAAAATAACATAACTGTAAAAACATATACTCCTGTAGAGTTGTCTGAGGATAACATAGAATTAGAATCCAGAGGTGATGTAAAGGAAATTCAGCGTGTAGGTGATGACCGAGATAAGAAATATCTTGCCAAAGGAAAAATCAGTGATTTCAAGATAGATATTTTAAATAATTAGGCTATTTATTAACATATCATATCTAGATTAAAAACATACTGTAAAATAAGTACGAAAATATACTAATTAAAAGTAATACTGATAACATAATAATACTTATTTTGGTTGTACTATAAGAATCAGATGGTTTCTCAGGAGGTTTTTCACTAATCATATTTTATATTGTTTTATATTGTCACAAAAAACTTTCTATACTAGGTTAGTTTCAGTCAAGACTCTGTAATTCGTACTCTTTTGAATCTGAACTCCAGTTTGATGACTCATCTGTTTTCTTAATGTTTGCCATTAGAACCTTATCTGAATCAACTGTTGATAATAACATAGCAATATTAAGTCGGTCATTCACCCAGTTTGGGAGTGTTCCTGTAGGCTCAAGTGGAATATTGAATGTTACTTCTTTATTATCAAATTTAGATTCAATAATAAAATTATTATTATCAACAGTCACTGTTGCAGGACTATATTCTGTTTTTTCATCTTCTTTTGGTTCAATACCGTGTTCATTATTGATTAGTTCATATCTATCGTAATATGAAGTCATATCAACAAATTCTAGTCTAATTTCTAATTGGTTGAGATTAAATAATTTACCAACCATAGTCGATGATTTCATAATAATTGAATCCTTAGGTCCATGTTCAAATGAACCCTTAATTTTTGATTGTGGTACAGACTCAGGAATATCTTCATACTTATTTTTTTCAATACAGTAGTACTTTGATTGACTACCCTTAGGTTTCGCTTTATATACAAACTGATAATATGGTTCAATTGCGTAAGTTTCACCGTTGTATTCGTACGCAACATAGTCTCCAGAATTATATTCTTTTCTTGCAGGAACTTTTTTAATATCTTTAACAGGATTTTTGATATTAATATTTTCCTCAATAGATTCTATTTTTTCTTCACTGAAGTTTACTTTAACATTACCAATATTCCCTATACTTTCGAATTCATCATTTTCATGAGGCATAGGGCTATAGACCTTTGAATATAACATCGTATCCTGTTGGACTTTTTTGCCATATACATCAAAGCCGATTTTTATTCCTTCATAATGAAGCATACCGTCAAATGGGATGGAAGGAATATCCTGTGTTTTAACAAGTACTTCTTCGACTTGATTCATACATTAACGTAGTGTACACGTACTAATAAAGATTTCTTTCTAAGCTATATATACAATATATCAAAAACAATAATAATAATAATACATATAATTTAAAATCTTATTATTTAGATGATAAAATTGAACATCTTGGTCAGTCTGCGCGGATATAGCCTTAAATAGATAATTTTCAAATTATAATAATCTCGTGAATTCAACCATACTAGATAAGGTAAAAACGGCAAAAGATGGAAAATACTTCGATTTTAATATATAATTAAATATAAATTTATATAGTTAGTTATTTATGTGATTATACAAACAATTAATGTATGATTAGTGAAAAACCTCCTGAAAAACCATCTGATTCTTATAGTACAACCAAAATAAGTATTATTATATTAATAATCGTATTAATCACTACCTTTGGTTATTATTTATATTATATGCCTTCAAATGGTGAATTAACTGGTGATATGAGTGAAGATGAATTTTTTACGTTTATAACTAATGTAAATGAATCAAATAACAATATTTCATCATATAAAATGGATATGGATGTTAATGCTAGTAGCCAGAGAGAAAATGTAAACGCAACTGTGACTGCTGACGTTAATATGACCTCAAATGAAGCTCGTTTAACGTATAATATTATTGCAAGAAATCAAAATTCCGGTAACAATTCGTCCGTTAAATTTACGACATATTTAAATGAAACAAATATGTATATGAAAAAACAAAATGGGGAAAATAAATGGATGAAACAAAGTCATGAAAATATTAGTATTTCTAATCCATTAGACCAAAGCAGTATATGGAATATTTCAAAACATTCTAATTCTAAAAATATGTATGATTCTGGTGATGTAACTGTTAATATAAATGATGAAAAAATTATTGTGAAAACACCGTTGACAAGTAAACAAATGAAGTACATGTCTGATGCAAATATTGTTGGTCTGGATTTAATAGATGGAACGGCTCTAAATAATATTGAAATAATTGAAGTATATAATTCAAAAACCTATACATTACAAAGATATGAATTACGTGGGAGTGTTTCACAAAGGGGTCAAACACTTGATGTTTATGTGAACGGAAAATATGATTATAATAATTCACCATCATCAATTATACCTAGTGAGGTACATAATGAATCAGAGTATGGTGAAATTGACATATAATATGCAAACGGCAGGATTCGAACCTGCGGACTCCTACGAGAGCGGGTCTTAAGCCCGCCGCCGTTGACCAGACTTGGCTACGCTTGCTCCATCGTACTACATATACACCGATGAGACGCTTACACTTATACTACACGATTTCCGTATACATATAACATATGATAATACAATATATAATATGACAAATATAACTACAATAATAAAGTCTGAAATAAACGCTTGGAAAAATATACAATCATTAAACATACATTCTGCAAATGATATTAATAATGGATATTGTAAGCAATTTGCCAACGGCGTAAAAGAAACGATGGGCAATCCAGAAGATTTAATTATTCATACGTACGGGATGCATACAAACGAACATATACCCTATAATCATGCTTGGATTGAATACAACGGTCGTCACTACGATGCTGAACGTCCTGAAGGCGTTGATGAAGCTAAACAATTACCTATATTTCATAATGAAATAAATCCAATTGAAGGACCAAATTAACTATAGTGTACTTCCGGCAGTATAATATTCAATACCAGAATCTGATTCGTCAAAAATTATTTTATCAAATATCAAGCGTATTAAATGCGGCATTCCATTCTTCAGGCGTTCCTTTTGCATATTCACGCCAACCATCTGCTTGCCTAACCCATTCTTTATATGTCCAAGATTCTTTTGGAAACCCTTCTGGGGTTCCTAGCATTAGAACATCACCCGCACGAATAACTGTCGTACCACCCATACCTTGGATTGGGGAGTAGTCACCTTTGAATTTGTTACGAAGAATTCGCGTTTTAATTCGCTTAAATTCATCTACGTTAAAAATATAGTCATTAACTTCAATACCGTTGTCCGTAACGTTGATATCAATATCACTCGTCATATACATCAATAATCGACCTACCGTGTTAAAATTTACTATCTCTCTTACGTGTCGTATAATCACATATGATATCGGTGGAATTATATGCTTCTCTGAATTATATAATATATGGACGAAGTTACTTCAGATGAATTTTCAGAAGTTAGAGATGTGCTATTAAATAACGAAGAATCTGAACTATATTCTTATATTGCACTACCTGAAGGACAATACGCCGTTGGAATTCTTCGTGGTTTTCATGAATCAAATTTACATTCTGTTCTAGTTTTGTTTGAACAAGATTATCCAAAACTTGCGGATGAAATTAAACAAGCAATGAATTCAGATGTAAAAATTACAGAAGAACAGTGGGATATTTGTAAATCATATTTTAATAAAAAACCTGTTTTAACAGAAGATGAAGTAAATAGCCTCGTATCTAGATTGAAAGCGCACACGAATAATTAAGACTAATTAAATAGAATAAGAACGCTTATTATACTGTATAGTAAATATAAATTTATGTTAGTCGATTGGTTACGTAAATTGTGGTATGGGGATGAGGATAGTAAAGGCCCGGATGAAGATATTCATAGTGACCCAGATGCAAATATTGGTGATGAAAGATATCATATTAAGCCACATGGGGAATTATTTGGATATGATAATGAACATCACGTAAAGAAATTGGAATTGTACCGTCAAAAATATAAGACAAGTGGTACTTTTCATAATGGGAAGAAAAGTTATGATTGGCAACATAGTAAAACTATTTTTCAGGGGACTGTAGAAGAATGGGAAGAAATGAAAGCAAACCCTGAAAAACATCGTGAAAGTATTCCCGTTGATTGGGATAAATTAGTAGACCATATGGATAACTTCATTAAAATGAATGGAGAATATATATATCGAAAAGAATATCCACATAGTGTTCTAGAAATTTAATTATATAGGTATATCTGGTAGCCTATATAAATACATTTATATTAGAAGATATATTTTAATATATGCCAAAAATTAAAAATTGGTCTAGAGATGATAATGCATATCCGTGTTGGATACATGATGAAACGGGTCAAACTCTTGAAATTGGAATTGATGGAGACAAAAGACGTAATGACGGTAAACCGAAAAAATATCAGGTAACAGCTTGGAATGGCCTTAACAGCAGAACGGTAGATTTTTCAATATCGTCATTAAAAGAAGCAATGGATTCTGCACGAATGATTGCAAAAAGAAACCCTGATGGAGAATTAGTTAAATCAATGGATGAAAAACATCATTATTGAATTTAATAGAACTTTAAATTAAATAATTCAGATTTTGTCATAAGTAAAATAAAAACTTAAATATACTTACGCACATTATAATAGATATGTATGAATTTAAGCTACCTAGATTAGGATATGTAAAACTTTCAAGTGGTGATTTTCTATATCTGAGTGTTGCTATGTTTTTCGTCATATGGGGTACATTAAATATTATCTACGCAGATAGAACTTTGGATATTGTCCTCGCCAGCCTACAAATCTTGAGTGGTCTATCTATCACATATGTATCTTTATCACATGGAAAACGTCGTATTATGTGGGAAGAACGTGTAAATCCAATAAAGCAACAGGAAGCATATCAAAATCACATTCTTGCAGAAGGTATTTAGAATATATTTTATCTTAAATATTAAGTTCTACTTTGTTAAGTCCGTGTATTATAATAATGCAAGTGACAGGATTCGAACCTGTGGACTCCTTCGAGAGTGGGTCTTAAGCCCACCGCCTTTGGCCGGGCTTGGCTACACTTGCTCCGTGTCGTACTACATACACACAAATGAGACGGTTATACTTATAGTACACGATTTTATTTTTACGTACATAGTATCGATACTTTTTAATTACTGTATACCCAATAGTGAGTATGGAACAGAGATACATTGATGGTAGTCCTATGGTCGAACTTCTTTCAGACAAGGATTTCGTATCAGGAGTTCGTAGCGCTATTATGAGTGGACGTGTTGTACATCCTGAAATGTACTCTAATGACTTTGTTGATATTGCATCAACGATTGGGTTTTTGCTACCTACAATTAAAGAAGATGTTGATTATTATAATGTAAATCAGTGTCATGAACTGTATGAATTATTTGAACACCCACATTCAGACAGACTTACTGGTGATAGGTGTACAGTTGGATTGTTGAATGTTATGATGGATAAAACATATATACAATGTATACCAATGGATTCGTTTGAAAAATATACTGGATTTGAATCCGAAGAAATTGAATCAAATCTACAAGAATTAAAACACCTACGGCTTGTTGAATCAACACTTATTATCAAAGGAGAACAGACACGTAATAATGTCGTAGAAAATGCAGATAAAATCCTATCGCGTATTGACAATTTGAAAGAGTTGCTGACAGAAAACGAATCTGTATCTACAGATAAAATTCGAAAGAGTGTTGGTGGATTGGAAACACCAGACGAAGATGAAGATGCGATTATTTCGATGACGGAAGATGAATTTATGTACCGAATGAAGGAAGCGATTAAAACTGGACAAGTTCACAACATTACAACGCCAAAAGATATTTCCAAATTAGAAGAAGGTACACGGGGGTATCGGATTAATAACGATTCAGAACTTGTACAAACATTAATGTCACTAGAGATTAATCTTACGGAATATGTAGATGAGATTCGAGAGTATATTAATTAATTTTACTGGCTTCGCTCATTAAGAATTCGACCTACGATATCTTTTGCAAGTAATTCTCCAGCTTTGTACATAAGATGTTCTTCTGGGGAATCTGGTGAGTCAATTCGGGCAAGGTTTGGTTCTGGATGTACTTCATGGTGCTCTACAATATCTTTGTATGCTTGTTCATAGTATACACCCAAATCGAATAATCTAAGATTTCCAACGAGGTCATCCACAGAATGTGTTAGTTTAGAATCAAATTCATCTATATTTGAATCACATGCTTTCATTAATCCATTAACAAGAGCTTCATACTCTTTTTTGTTAATCCGTTTTCCCAATCAGGTAATGAAATTGTTTTTCCTGTATTTAAAGAGGTAATATCGGGCATATCGTAATATAATATATGGTAGGGTAAATTTGTTCTGTTTTTGTCATATAATACATAACCAATACACATCAAAAGTCTTAATATGGTATGTATAGTAATATTATATAGAACAATGAGTTCAGACACGTCAGTAAACAATATCCTAGATAAAATCCGCAAAATCAACACGCAGAATCAAATGGCTAATAAATTTGATGTGCGTATATTCATTGTTGGGCTTGTATCTGTATTCACATCTGTCATTACAGCCGTGTGTCTCTCACTATTCCAAACAGGGGGTATCGACATTAGTAATATCATGATGTATGTAGGTATGATTTATCTTAATGTATTCTCGTTGGCTCTCCCAATGCTAGGAATTATTGAATCTCAACCGTGGTGGATTTGGTATGCTGTTAGTCTCTCGTGGATTATGTCAGGAGCACTTATTGTCATGATTGCGTATCAACTCACCGGCAATCTAAAACTCAAATATGTTAAACAAATGCAAAATAAATTCCTGCGCGGTCTAAAATGGACGGCCCTACTACTCGTATCCGTAGGTGTAATGTCTTACGCCCTTGGATGGTCTCCATTGTATACTGCCGAAGTATACCTCGTTTTAACTATGAATTTCTTTGCATTCCCAATTGTGTTTTTCACACCGTTTTTTGAATTCGGTGCGCCCTCGTGGGTTCTAATTGTTGGGTATTGGGTGCTACATTTGAAAGATATGAATTAATGTGTGAACGTTTAATTATTCGATTAATCTAAAAGACAACATTTATAGTCTAATATAAAATATACTTTGATATGGATGAACCAAATTTCTCTGGTGCTTCTGAGATTATTCAATCAAATCCAAATATGGAACCTCGAAAAGTTGCAGCCAAGGTATCAGAACTAGACTCAAGATTTACATATCTTGACCATGGTATACACCGAATTGTATTTAAAATGAAACACCCGGTATATTCTAATGTTATTCTAAAAATAGCTAGAGGTAAAAACGGTGTTCGTGCAAATAAAAAAGAATATGAAAATTATAATAACTTGAAATATACAGAGTATGCTGATTGGATATGCCCTGTTGATTCAATTTCAGAGGACAATACCTATTTATTTATGGATGAAGTGAATATGTCGGATGGAGATTACGTTCCTGTTGTAGAGAACCTTGCTCAAATAATTTCCACAGAGGAAATATCCTCACAAAATGTCGGTAAACATCCTCATTTAGGTGATGTATTAATTGATTACACATTTGAGACTTTATAGGATTTATTGAGTTTTTTATTTATCAGCGTTTCACAAAGCCTTCAATTATTATATATTTAATTAGATACGAAATTATATATATATCTAGCATAATAATTATTCAATATGGAATTAAATATTGCTGTTAAAGAAGCAATTCATAATAATAAAGATAAGATTCAAGAGTATACTAATTCAAAATCAGACGCTCCAATAAATTATCTTATTGGTATAGTTTTACAAAAAACAGGTGGAGAGCATAATTATGTAGAAGTAGAAAATGAATTCAAAAATCAGTTATCAGATTTAAAAACAAATATTGAGTATCCGCGAGAATTGGTCTTATATCATCGTGCAGGTCAAACAGTAATTGCAGAGAAAATATCTAATGAACTGCGTGATGAATTAGATGTTCCAATTGAATCCGTACATATACCTGACCGTTTTAATGTACCTGAAGTTAAGTTGAAATATAATATACATAAAAATGGAGATGTAGAATTCGTAGAAGCTAATGAATAATCATATTTTTTATAGTTAACATATTTTTTGAAGTGTGATTATATATGATATGAATATATAATTTATCTGAATTATGCGATAATTAATACCATAACTAAGCATAAATATATATTGTAAATTTGATGTTTGTTATTTTAATATCAATTATTTTCACTTACAGTGTTGTTAGTGAGATTTTCACTGCCTACGTAGGACTAAACGTTGTTTTACGTTGTTTTAAGAATAGACTCAAGTCTAACGAACCTAGTTAATACAACTATACTTTACAACGACGTAAAGTCAACTTGTATAACTTCGGTAATTTGGCTTGTTTTAGCCCCACTTTGGGACCTCGGTAACAGAACCCCACTAACAACACTGTTAGTGAGATTCGATTGTATTGTTCTAGTTGTGATTTTTCTATATAAGACTTTTGTTTTGTTTTTGATAATAATCTAAATGGGGTAAGCTATTTGTATATTATCGTTCATTTATATAATATGACTGATACTACAGATGAGGATATAGATGAGGATATAGATGAAGATATAGATGAGGATATAGATGAAGATATAGATGAGTATATGAATAACTATGTTTTGGGATTGGCCGCCGTATTAATCGGTGTATTTATTGTATATTTTTATCTAGTAACACAGTCTTGGACAGAACTTCCATTCTCATATCATTGTACAAATATTGATTCAAAATATGGTGACGTTCTTGTACCAATAAAGACGGAGGGACTAACATTAATTTATTCTCCAGATAATGGATTTAACACTTGTAAAACAAATATCGCATATCATGTTGCACCATTTATTTCATTGGTAGCTGGTGCTGCTACATTTGGTGCAGAAATATTTGGTTTAAGAGAACTAATTACAGATACAAAGTGAATTACCAAGATTCAAGGTATTCTGTTATTGCTTGTTGCGTTATTCGCGTTATATTTTCCACGCTTACGCTTTGAGAATGCATTTGTTTATTTATATCATTTATGTGATTATTATTATGATATAGACTTATGTGAACGAGATTTAATTCATATTCATATTCGGACTTTATAGTGTATGATTTTTTTGTCCAAATAAATTCTTGACCCTCTGTATCCATATCCCATGTACTCAGATGGGTTGCCGTTCCGGGGGTGTCTGAATTGAATGGATTATCTATATCGCTAGGGAATACATCACCTTGTTTACTCATATATAATTATTATTAGTAATGGGTTATATCTATTTCTGTTATTGTATCATATAATAGTTAAACCTTAATGATTTGACTTATAATATAGTACATAATATGGATGTAAAAGAATTATTAGAATCAAAAAAATTAAAAATATCCGTCGTTATCATAATTGTTATTATCATATTAATATCATTATCAGTTATAATTTTGGGAGCTATAAATAATGAGGACATAACAGAAAATGAATATGAAATGAATTATGTAACAGATGGTATTGTCATATCTCAAACGAGTGGAAAGGTTATCAATGAAAAATTAAACGTAAGTATAAATTATAATGACGGTTATGTATTAGAAGAAAATGTTACGCTATCCAACGAAGGTGATAATTCATATATAGCTTTAGATAAAAGAGATTCAAATTATGTTGAGTCTATAGAGTTATATACCATGGATTCTGGTGAAAAAACTATCTTATCTAATTTAGGCCCTCAATTTACGGGTATAGATGATTTTTCTATATCTGATTTTTCTTTATCATATAATGAAACGTTTAAAATTTCAGCATCAGATTATGTATCTAATGAAAATGAGGTTAGTAGTTATTCGTGGGAATTTAGTGATAACGTTACATTAGAAGGTGAAACAATTGTACGTGATTTAAGTGAAGAACAGTATTCTGTAATATTACTTGTTACAGATAAATACGGGAATACAAATTCAGATACGTTTAATATTACTGTGGATGGTAATTCTAATACTCTTACATCTAAACCGTATATTAAGTCTAGTGTTGGAGAAAAAGTCCACTTTTCGGGTGAAGAATCTGTTTCAGATATAGAACAAGATATAGTATCATATACATGGAATTTTGATGATGGGAATATAAAAGAGGGAAACAATGTTGTACATTCATTTTCAGATAATGGTGTTTATAATGTTACTTTGTTATTAGAGGATGTAAATGGAAACAAACATGCAAATAATATAAATATTATTATTTCTTCAGAGATTGTTTCTGAGTTTAATGTAGAGAATAAAAATGGATTTGATTATACATTTAATGCAAGTGAAAGTAAATTTACGGATGATGTTGGTGAAATCACATATTATTGGACGTTTGGTGATGGTAATTCAAAAACAACAGATAAACCTCGTGTAAATTATACATATAGTAGTCCAAGCACATATGACGTTTCTTTAGTGATTGGTTCTGAAAACGGGTTTGAATCAACGTCTAAAACAACGGTTAATCCATCCGTATATTTAGATTTCGCTGATGAATTACCTTATCGTGTTATTAACGTTAATGAAGGGTATGAAGATGTTATTATGCCTAATCATGAACTTGGTGATAATTGGCCAGAAATTATATTTGTTGATGGTGCTAGATATAAATTTAGAAACTTACCCTCTGATATAGAATTTGTTGACAATGATGATAATGTATTATTAAGTCAGTATGAGGACGGTTCAATGGAAGATGCTGAAGATATTAATTGGATAGATAATGAGAATTCCGTTGAATTTACTATTACCGAAGAACTTGGTGAAAAATTATATGGATATCAAACGTATGAATGATATTTATAGTTAAACAATTAAAAAAATAAATTTTATCTATTTAAATTGATAAAAGCATACTAAACCTATCTATCGGTGAATAAGTATCGAAGCATATCTCCGTATGCTGGTCGCGTCAATACAACACCAACTATAACACCAATAATAGTAAATATTGCAAACCCTTGTAATTCATTCAACTGAAGTACAGCAAGCGGTCCTAACGCTAGAATTGTTGTACCGGCAGCACCAAGTATTATCCATAGTGCTTTTCTAAATCTTCGTTCAAATATTTTGTCGCTTGTAGCGGGGTTTTCACCACCCATAACTTGGTCTGCTATGATAATAAGGTCATCAACTCCTGTACCAATCACAGCAACGAAACCAGCTATTACAGCTACATCTATTGGATAACTAACTAATGATGATATTGCGAGTAGAATTATAACTTCAGCACCTGCTGTTATAAGCATAGGAGCAGCAATTTTCACTTTACCATATATTAAGAATATGTTTGTTGCTACTGTTATCGTAGCCAATATTCCAATTAAGAATGCGACAATCTTAAATTTATCACCTTGTTGTGCAGAAACGAAACTTATTTCCCCAGCACCAATATCTAATGTTGCTGGCATGACACCGGCTCTAAGGTTAATTGCAAGACTCTGTGCTTCACTGTAATTACCAGTTTGTAATATGAAGTTAGGGTCTTCTGCCCATGAACCACTTCTCATACTACTTGCAAGACTTGGTGACATTCCTGCGGAATATACAACATCTCCATCAACGACTGTTAATAGGCAAGAATCCGTTGATTCTGGCTCGGTATCATATGAACATCGTGAGCCACCAGAGCGAGCTACACCACTTTCGACTGCTGCTTGTTGGAAACCTTGTGCTGATTCGGGTGTAAGCACAACAGGTACGTGAGATGGTTGTCTTCCATCTCCTTGATTAGCTGTACCAACAGTTCTAAAGTCTGCTGTTGTTAGAACAGTTTCTTGCGTATAATTTCCATCATTATTATTGTCGTGATATACATCAATATTTACGGAACCTCGATTTTCAATTAAGTCTATAGTTCCTTGACGGTCAACATCTGGAACTGATATAAGAATGAATTCTGAACCGTCAGATAGTTCTACAACACGTACACTACCACCAGACAATCCAGCTTCATCTATTTTATTCTGAAGAACGTTAACAGCAGCATCTCTCGTACTTGGAGTTACACCATCTCTTACAGATTCATATTCAATATTATTTTTATCTAATGAATTTTGAAGAACATCTCTATCCGCATCTTCAGATGTAACTTCAACATAATATCCTGTATTTTCTTCTGTATCCATTTCTGTTATTTGTATGTCTCTTTGACTTGCTTCTTCAAAATCTTCTGCTATTTTAACTTCTAATTCATCTGTATCTTGTATTCCGAAATTCGCTCCTTCTGCCGTTGCACCAATTAATGGTGCTCTTATTCTTGTCCCACCAGCTAATTCAATACTATATTTTAAGCTTGTATATTTTTGGTCCCATGTGGGATTTTCATTTGTTGTTGCCTGTGCTTCACCTAAATCTAGACCCGGAATTGCGGGGCTAAATATAATTGATAAACTAATAATCGTTACAATAATTAGAAGATATATTCTCCAATATTGTTTAATTGATTTCTTTATATTCATATATAATCACCTTTCATAGTCACATAATACCGTAAAATACCGACATTTAATAAATAAGTTATAATGATATCAGCAGTTAGTCCAACAGCAAGAACGAACCCCATGTCTGCAAGAAGTTCTATTCTAAATAATGTTGCTACGATAGTCATTACAACCATAGCTGCTATACTGGTTATTGACATTGTAACACCTGTTCTCATTGCTTCATGTATACTTTCATTAAAGCTTATTTTGTGTTCACGTAGTACATACGTGTTCATTAATATGTCTGAGTCAACACCATAACCAATTAACATAAGTAATGCACCAACTGTACCCATTGATAATGCTATTCCTGTTATATTCATTGCCGCTGTTGCTACAGCAATATTTCCTACAGCACTTAATATAACAATCAATGATGGAACTATAGAACGGAATAATAAGAATACAAATGCACTCATTAGTGCGAATGCTATTCCAAGACCCATGAGGGCTGTCTTTTGAGAATCACCCCCTAGTAATGGTGATATCTGACTAATTTGACTTAATGTCATGTCTGGATTTTCATTTAATTTATTCTCAACTTCTTCTGGACTAGTGACGCCAGATGCAAAAGTGACGATATATTCACCTGTACCGGGTACGGATGAAATACTATCTTGTTCAGATTCGAATAATGTATCTATTTGCGTCTCTGGGTTTTCAATATCCCCAACATCAATTCGAACTTCTGTCCCTCCTACAAATGCCATCCCTAGGTCAACAGGAAGACCTGTTAACGCCGTCCAGAACACAAGTATTGATACCGCTATGAATAGTATCACAAGAGGTATCATTACTAACTGTTTATTTGTGTATTTATCGTAGTCTGGTTTCGGTGGTTTGTAATATGACACGGTTCGTAGTATATATACGTATTTATTAGTGATAAGTCTAACCCGGATTAATATATTATATATTAAATAGACGGTGTGTTTTTAATACTTCAAATTATTAATTATACATATGACTAAAAATAAAAGTTTATACTCAAAAATATCGTTTAATCTTATGACTTGGTTTAGGGCAGTATCCCCATTAGTTTTTGGCGTAGTATCAACAGTTATATTATTAATCCCTGCATTTTTGTTGTTAGGTATTACTGGTGATTTAACTTCTAAAGAATTCTTGATAATAACAGCATTGCAATTCTTATTACTTGGTGTTGGTACATTTGTATTTATTGTTATTGCAAGTAAATGGGATAAATTTTCTTATGATTATTTTGAAGTAATTCATTGGAAAAATATTTCAATTAATCATATTAAATGGATAGGAATTTGTATTACTGGCTTATTAGTTACAAATTTCACATTTGGTTTTATATTTACATACTTAAATCTTGATGTAGCTGAAAATGCTGTATTAGGTGTAGCAGAATCTAATCCAATATATTTATTATATCTAATTCCTATTATGTTGTTCTTTGTTGGACCTGCAGAAGAATTATTATTTAGAGGTGTTTTACAAGGTGTTCTAAGAGATGCATCCAATACGAAAATATCAATATTTATAACAAGTTTATTATTTGGTTTCATACATACATCTGCTGCTGGTGGATTTAGTAACGAAGCTATGTTATACATATTAACAACATTTATGTTAGGGATAATTCTTGGTTACATATATGAATTAAAAGAATCCTTGATAATACCAATTGTTGCTCATGGTATATATAATTCTATTCTTGTTATTGTCGCGTACTACCAAATGACAGCGATATGAATTTATTAATATTTTATATTAAATAATTATATCAATTATTTTGTAATTTAATAAAAAAAGAAATAACTTTTTATTACTAGAGAGTGTATATATTGGTATGGACATAGACATAAGAAAATTAATTAATCAATTAAACAAAATGACCGAAGAACTAGATTCCGTTGATAATATTGAAGATTTGGATGGCGATTTTGAACAGCCTAAATCATTCCAAGATTTATTTAATAATAGTCCATTATTTAATATGGATGATTTTGATTCAAAGGCTTCCGTTCATGAATTGTTATATGATGTCACAGAAGAAGATGAGGATGTTGTCGTAGTTGTTGATTTACCGGGATTCTCAGAGGAACAAATTTCATTACAATCTGATGAACGTCAAATTCGAATTGATGCAGAATCTACGGATGATATGCGTAGAGAGTCTGTATCGCACACGTTCCGACTACCTGCGGAAGTTATTCCAGAGGAAGCTTCTGCAACATTCGAAAACGGTGTTCTTACGGTGACACTCCCAAAAGTTGAAGAAGATGAACAGACAAAAATTGACATATCGTAAATTATTGTCGTAGCGTATTATTTTTCATATTGGCGATAAATTTATTATATAGTTTTTATGATATATATGTATAGAACGAATAAAGATTACAAAATGTAATCTACCAAAATCTATACAAAACTATGAGTGAAAAAAATAACAACGTTGATTCTGGTGTACCTCGCCCGTATTCGAACAAAAAATTACCTACACCCAAATACATTGTTGAAGAATTTGTGAATCCATTAAATGTATGGTCTTCATTATTATCTGTATTTATGGTATTATCTCTTGCAATATTCTTATTAATAAATTATACTACGGAAACATATAATTTATTATTTATTGGGTTTAGTGGTATGATTGCACTGTTTGCAATTGGAATAAGTATAAAAGATATAGGTACAAATGAAATTAATTCTGTACCATCAATAAAAGATGTATCTAATACTATTGAATATGTGCGTGCAGCTTCAAGATTATCTGTATTAACTATTATCAGTGGGATTCTTACAACAATTTTTATCCTCATATCTCACACTAGCGATATATTCTACTTTATTGATGATTCAACAAGAATAACAATACTTATTATGATTACTTTATCATACATTGGCTCATATATTATGGTTAAAACACTATGTTCGTATTCCTCAATATATGAAAATTCTCCAATATCATCACCAGTAAAAATATCATCTTTACCAGAGATAATAACTATAATCGGTTTTATTGTACCTCCACTATTAGTTATATTTACAGGATTGATATATAATGGACCACCAATTGTAGATGTTCCATTTTCTTTATATTTGATTGATACTATAGCAATTTTAACAGCCATACAAATATTCTATGTCTCATTAATAAGTAGGTTGTAGGCGTATTCATATCTTGACATCCTCCCCGCGCTGAAGCGCGAGGCTTTCTCCTCGATTCTCCGTAAACTATATATTTATAAAAAACTTTTATCTTGTTATGCCTAATGCTAACCCCGTAATTCGTGCAATGACATGGGGTATTATCATGGAAAAATTATCTACGCAGGTTTCTCGTTATTTACCTAAGGGTGACCCTTTTGAGAATCGAAAAGAAATACAAAATGAACTTAATCGATTAAAAGTTCTCGGACCAGAAGGGCGAAGACAAATGGAAAAATATATTTCAAGAGATATACGTATGGAAAAATATGAATCAAATCTTGAAGTTATACAAGATAGAATTGATATTGATAAATTGTATGACTTTCAAAGACAGATTTCATGCGTAGAAAAAGGAATGGAATACAAACCATATGGTATTTTTCCATTTATTAGCATATTTGATATGGATTCTGAAAGTTTTAGAGATGCGGTGGATAATCTTAAAGATGTAGACTTATATCAAGATTCAAACGTAGACAACAAATCTATGGATTTGGATAACAAGTTAAAATTAGAATGTTTAAGTTAATATAACGACTATCTTAGTGTATATGTTTGAATTCGTAAATTATATTTAAATATATAATTAATTTACCATAACCATTATATACCAACGTGTTTATATGTATAATACATGAATCTAAATAGAAGAAGCTATTTAAAAATGTCATCAGCTAGTATTGCTGGTATATCATTAGCTGGTTGTATTGAACCGGGAGAGACTATTAATGAATTACCTAGACCAACATTAGGTAGTGATGATGCTACCGTTGAATTACATGTTTTTGAAGATTTTGAATGTCATGTTTGTCAAGATTATAATCTGAATCATTTACCACAAATAAAAGAAGATTATATTGATGAAGGTTCGGTCAAATATTTCCATTATGATTGGCCAATACCAGTTCATCCACGTTGGTCATTTGAAATGGCAAATGCCGCGAGAGCAGTACAAGATAAAGAAGGAAATGATGCTTATTTCGAGTTTAAAAAATTACTATTCGAAAATCAAGGTAATATTAGCGTTGATGTTATGAGAGATATAGCTGAAAGTATGGATATTGAAGATGTAACATACGTTCTTGAAAGTGGTTCTAACTCAGTATATCAACCGGTTATTGATGCTGATAGAGAGGAAGGGGATTCACTTGGTGTATCAGGTACACCAACAGTATTTGTTGCTGGGGATAACTTTGATGGTTTAGAACAGTTACCAAATCATACGTACGATGTTTTATCTGGTGTCATAGACGCAAACGTTGAGTGAATTTTATAATTCATTATAAGATTATTCCCATTCATCTTGGTCTAATACACGTATTTGGTCACCACGAACTTCTACAGGAATGGGGACGGTCGATTCGTACAGTTCAACAGTTACTCGTTCACTAGATTCTGCAATCTTCGTTACTTTGGCTTTATCACCTTGGAATGGACCATCTGTTAGTTCTACAACAGCACCTTCAGATACGCCTTTAACATCACTTGTTGGTGTAAGGAATTGTTCAATTTCTGCCATACTTGTTTCACTTGGAAGTACTTTTCTTGCGTGAGGTATATCATCAAGTGTATTTTCAATCGCATGTTCATTGTCAGCTTCAACAATAATATAACTAATCATTGATTCTGGAGACAATGCAGCATAAACATCTCCTGAAGTATCATTGTTTGTTATCATATCGGCTGCAGTTTGTTCATAACTTTTCTTTGTTTGTACAGCATATAGTGGCATGTATTAATATATATACTTACAACAATAAGAATTGTTCGCCTTTTTAATAAAAATATTTATACTAAATGACTATATTCCGTATTATTTTCAGATAACTGTCTAGTCGATTCTTCAGCACAAGAGATAGCATCGTCAAATTCGGAATGCATATATGAATTCATGGGTTTATTATCTAATTTATAATCATTACCCGTCCATTCTACACCATAAATTTCAACTTCCCATTCAAAATCATCTATATTTACAACTTTAACTGGTGTAACATAAACATGGATACCTTTTTGTTCCTTATTTCTAAATTTCCATATGTATTTATTTATGTCTTTATCATTGTGTGAGAGTTTCGACTGGACGCTATCTGGCGTTGAATTGACAACGAATGGCAGTCGAATTGACATTGTTACGTAGAAGTATACACTTACGTCTTAAAAGTGTTTCGCAATTAATATTTAATTAACATTATTTATATGAGACAGTAATACTTCTTTTGCTTCTTCTGTTTTCTTAAACTCTTTTTCAGAACCTCCAACATCCGGGTGAGTTTCTTTAACCTTATTTCTGTATGCTTTTTTAATACTTGATTTATTCACAGGGTCTGAAATATCTAATATATTTCGTGCTTTTTTAACAGTCATACTCTGTTCTTGTTTTTTCCGTCTTTTATTTTTATTTTCTGCATCTCTATAACTTTTATAATCTTCTTGTTGGTGAGCATAATTATTTGATTGGCAATAATTACAAAATATTTTTTGTTCACCGTCTTCTGTGATGAACATTGTCGTATCTTCTATTTTTTTACGTTTATTACAAGAGTCACAAAATCTCGTAGCAAAATGTTTATTAGCTCTTTTAATTGAATTATGTGCTTCTTGATTATACATTTTAAAATCTAATTTATCTACAAAAGTCAAAATAGAAAATAACATTGAAGATTTCGATAATTCTTTTGCTCCTTTTCTCAAACGCTTTCTTTTTTCATTTTCATTAATATATTTATATTTTTTCTGAGCTTGTTTAAACCAATAAAAACCTCGGTATTTATTTCCATTTTCTAAATTTTTTATACCTTGTTCCATACATACAGATGCAGTATACCATATTTCATTAATATCTGAATGACGACTTATATATATTAAACGTTCAGAATTGTACTTTTTTGACCGCCAATATAAACTTCCTGAATAGACTAATATTATAATTAATAATAATATATTATATGTGGATGTTATTAGATATATTAATCCCATTGGAATTAGCCCGAAAAATGATATTACTATTAGTCGTTTAAATGTTACTCTTAGCATTTTATCTTCTCTGTGATACATATCTTTTTCAACCCAGAGATAACTTGTTAAACTAACAATTGCAAGTGATATACAAAGAGATATAAGTATAATTAGGTCAGATATTATATAATCGTAAATAAATATAGACATTAAAATTCCGAGTAGAATTGATTCACCTAATAAATATATACCATTCTGCTTTGGCGTTACTATAGAACGAAATTTATGATATAATGTATATATTATCGGTGGGGACGGTATATCACTAGACACTATGTATGTATTTAATCTATTATGTCATATTATTAACGAAAGTAGAACACGATTAAAATATTTAATCTATTTTAGGTGCGTTTTCTAATTTAGATAAACGTTTTAGTAAGTCTTTTTTGCGTCCATCTTCGTCATCTACGAGAGCAATATTTAGAACTTCTGTAATATGAGATACCGGTATAATGTTAATTTTATCACGATATTCTTCTTCAACCATAACGTCATTTTCATTAGCTTTAGGAATAATTACGGTATCTAATCCATATTTTGCAGCAGCTTCTATTTTATGAGTCACACCACCTACAGGAAGAACATCACCTCGAACACTTAAACTTCCTGTCATTGCTATATTTTGTTTGATTGGGATATTTTCCATAGCACTGATTATAGCTGCAGCAACTGTAACACTAGCACTATCACCATCTACACCTTCATGCGTTTGAACAAATTGTACGTGAATATCTTTAGATGTGAAATCGACTTTACCAATATCTTTAATTATTGCACTTACATTATCTACCGCTTCACGAGCTATTTCTTGCAATTTACCTGTAGCAATTATCTCACCTTTGTTCTTATTCTGAGATGGCGTAACCTTACCCATAACAGGTAATACAATACCAGAGTCATCACCCATAACAGCTAAACCATTCACACGACCCACTTCTTCTGTATCATTTGAACCTTGGTCATATGATTTTTTAGTTTCAATCATTCCATCAACGTACTGCGTTTCTATACTTTGAGACATTTCTTTTGCTTCAAGTACGTCATCTCTACTAACATATTTTCTACCTTCTTCTTTTGCTATATCTCCGGCTGTTCTTACAATTCCACCTAGGTTTCTTAATTTAAGTGTTATCTTACCTTTTTTGCCCGCTTTTCTCTTTGCTTCTAAAACAACTTCTTCAATAGCGTCTTTTTCGAAGTGTGGTATATCTCCATCTCTTTGAACTTCTTGAGCGACGAAACGTGCGTATTTTCTTCTAGCTTCTGGCGTATCATCTATTGTATCATCCATATAAACTTCATAACCGTATCCTCGTAGTCGGTCACGTAACGCTGGATGCATATTTTCAATCGCATCCATATTTCCGGCTGCAACCATAATGAAATTTGTTGGAACTGGCTCTGTCTGAACCATTGCACCTGAAGACCGTTCTGATTGTCCCGTTATAGAAAATTCACCTTCTTGAATTGCTGTCATTAGTTTTTGTTGTGAGCGAACATCTAATGTGTTAATTTCATCAATAAACAAAACACCATTATCTGCTTTTTGTATTGCACCGGGTTCAACTCGATTGTGCGTGGGCGTTTCCATTCCTCCTGATTGGAATGGGTCGTGTCTAACATCACCAAGTAATGCACCTGCGTGTGCTCCAGTAGCGTCTTCAAATGGTGCTTCTTCATTTTCTGAATTATCAATTAATAAATTGGGTACATTTGCTTCAAATCCTTTTTTAAGATATCTAAAAGCAATGTATATTACACCGGCAGCAATTATACCAAATAATATCTGCTGTTGTATTAATGCGTATATTAATACACCTATGATAAATATAAACATAATGATATTATTTGCTTTATTTTTCTTATCCATTTCTTGTTGATGGGCTTGAATAATAGCACTTCCTTTTCCTGAAGGTACCGTTCTTACACGAGGAGCATTTTTATCATCTTCATTATCATATATTAAAACATCTTTAAGATTTTCTTTGGGCATTAATTCCGTCATTGCTTTTGAAAGCATTGATTTCCCCGTTCCGGGTGAACCAATCATCATGACGTGTCTGTGTTGCTTTGCTGCTTTTTTAATTATATTACGCGCTCTATCTTGACCGATAACTTGGTCGATTAATTTATCTGGGACATTAATATCTTCACTCGTTTCAATATCTAATCCCCCAATTAAATTATCTAATTCATCCTCATTAATAATATTTCCAGATATATCATCTATATTTTCTTCATTTTTATTTTCTTCATCTTCTGTTACTATATCTGAATCATCTATATTCTCAATTGTAGATGAATCGGTAGAATTATCAGAGATATCTATTGTTTTATCTTCATCCATCTTACATAGTATTATGGTTACTACTTATTAGGCTTTATGGATATGAATTAATTATATGACGTTGTAATCTAAATATTATTGTATGGAAGCATCACCATCTACACCAGAATGCCCAATTTGTGAAGAAAACATGTTTAAACGACACTGTAAATATATTTGCCCAAATCACGGGGTTATATTAGATTGTTCAGACCCATTTTGGTAAAATATATGGTAATACCATTAAAGATTTAGTATGTCTTTCATGCGTTCTGAATTCATATCATCTCCAAAACACTCGATTTCACCTTTTTCATTAAAAACAGCAAATATTTCATTACCAATTATATCATTTGATATCTGTTCAGATTTGAAGTTTGACTGATTAACTGATTTAAATAAATAATTTTGTAACCAACCAAATTTATTAACACGGATTTTCTTTGTTGAATTATCTTCTAGTACTATTTCAACAAATACAGAGTTATTGTCCTTAAAAATATAATCTTCATCCCATTTCGCATGTATGTTGACAGGTTTGCTTGAATATAATACTTGTTCGTTCATACAAGGATATTATTATCTTATGATTTAACGATTTCGATTTGTATCTAAACTATATACATGTTGAAAAATTATTGTTATTTAAAATATTTTAGCCATGTGTGTGATTTTCATGGTTGTGTAATTGTACAACTTGATTAATATCTTCACTTCCATCGTGCGTAATTGTAACTGTCTTTGTTTCATATACATCTTTTTCAACGGTTATTGAATATTCACCGGCCTCTAAGTCTCCAAAGTGAGCTTTATCAACTCCAATTCTTTTTGTATTTTCAATCATATTACTTTCAATAGTAATATTTGCATTTAATTGTTCACCTGAGATGTCATCTTCTGCGACCACGGTTATTTTAGGTGAATCAAAGTTATATGATATCGATTTATCACTCTCATCTATCGTAATCATCTCTTTCTGTAATTCATCTATATTATTTCTGTTAATTTCTATTAAATAATCACCGGCTGGTATATTATTGAATGAAAGAGAAGTACCGGACTTTGTTTCCTCATTAAATTCTACTACAGAGTTACTATTCATATTAACAGTTAAATTAGATGTCGGTCTTTTATCTAATTCTGTATTATATACAACTCTTTCATTAATTATATCTATATTAGCTTGTTCTGCGTAGTATCCATCTGCAGTAATTTCTACATTATAGTTTCCTGATAGCAGGTTAAAGTTTGTTAATAATCCTGTTTTTTCTCCATTATCTATATCTCCTGTTACATTAACGGTTGGATTTATATCTTCACTATTTTCAATATCCACAATAAACTGTTGTCTTTCATATTCGACTTCATTTCTATTCTCATCTAATGCCGTATATACTACGTCAAATTCCATATTATTAGAATCAAATCGGTATCCCTCTAATCGAGCATAAGATTCTAGTAAATGATTATTTGTATTCGGTGTAACTTGATGATTATTCACAAATAAATCTTGTTCTTCACTTATATCGAAACTATGTACGGTGATATTAGATTCAATAATATTTACCGTTATTTCTTCAGAAAGTCTATTACGGTATTCTGGTGTATTTGATATCACATTTCCAATCTCAACCACTTCATCTGATGTCGTATTATAAATTTGTAATCCTTCTACTTCAGAAGATAAAGGTTCACTACTTTCTTCTGTATCAATAAACTTCGGATATGTATTTGACGGTTCCCATGTATTATCAAAGTCAAATAAATTCATATTATCAAATACAGAGGTACCTACCATTTGATTTGTTTCAAGACCAACTACATTACTACTTATAATAGATTCACTAGCTGTACCTGCAGCGTTATCTTGGTTCGTACCTAAAACATCCCAGTACGTATTATTAACTTCACCATTGTTAACACCAACAAGGCCACCTCGCGTCTCAACAGATTCTCCTACTACCGTTGACGTAGCATATGATTCATTTAGAGTGGATTCTTCTCTTTGCGCTCCTACTAATCCTCCAATATTTTCAGAACCATAAATTACAGCTAAACTATATGATGTATTAATATTCGAAGTATATGAATCTCCAATGATTCCACCTACATTTCTATATCCTGATATTGTACGACCTTCTGCCGTTTGAATAGCACTTTTAGTAATATTCGCATTTTCATTAGCGTAACCAGTAATCCCCCCTACATTTTGTTGACCGTTTACAGCAATTAATGCATTAACATTAGTAATATTCGTCCGTGATGTTTCTCCAATTAAACCACCAATATTTTCTTGTCCTTGAATTGCTCCAGCAATTCTAACATTATCTACAAAACCACCATCCATATTTCCGACTAAACCTCCTACAGAATTGTAACCGGAAACATAATGGCCACCAATGGTTAAATCATATATTGCCCCACCTTCAATATTTCTGAAAATACCGACATTATTTTCATCAGGTCTATTTATATGTATGTTACTAATTACGTGGCCATTTCCATCGATTTCTGGTGCGAAATTAGCGCTTTCAATTGGTGTAAAACCATTATATGAATTATCTGCATTATAATCTATTTTAACTGTTGAATCTATATTATATTCAGATTTATCTGATAACGGATTATTGAATATGATATCACCAGTATTATAATTAATTGTATAATTACTTTTATTTATGATATTACCGTTTACGCTAATCTCTTCAGAATTTTCTTCAATTGAATTATAATTCGTTTCATATTCGGTTTTATTAGCCATTCCAAGAGATTCATCTTCTACTAATCCAACGAAATTCCATACTTGTGTTTGAGCCGCATTAATATCGTTCCCAAGAATATATGATGCCGTTGGTTCTGCTTCTATAGCTTGTAGTTCTGAAATCGTCGTTATTCTGTATGGTGATTCTGCAGTACCGTTTCCATCCATGTTACTTAATATTAATTCGAAGCCTTCTGGTTCTTCAACGTTTTCCTGTGTATTTTGTTCCGGTTCAAAATTAACACCTGTTTCTTCAGAAGAATCTTCGGTTTCTAATTCTTCATTTGTTAATTCTTCAGCACCTTCGTCTTCCGTTTCTTCTTCTGTGATTATTTGTGCTAAACGAATATCTTCAACTCTGTTACTACTTAGATTTATACTTTTAGTGACGGATTGATAATCCTCTTTTTCTACGGATATATCATATTCATCTTCTTGTAAATTAAATTCTACTTGACTATTAGATGCTGTTAAATCTCTCGTTACATTATTAATTGAAATAGAAGTTCCATTTAATCGAGTATTATTTGTAGAGTCAAAGGTATTTATTGTAAGCTGATATGTATTAACCGATTCATTCAATTCAACAACAGTTACATTTAATGTATCTGTACCAATAGCCCCTGTATCTTCAGACTCACCAGTAACAGTTATATTATATTGACCGGGTTCTTGGTACCAATGTCCAATATTTTCACCAAATTTTGTAGTATTATCGCCAAGATTCCATCGGAATGATTCTACATTTTGTTCTGAAACTTCCGTTACATTAAAATTAAGTTCTTCTAATATAGTAACTTCTGTTTTGTCAACCTCCGCATCAAGTACAACTTCATCTGGTTCTACAACATTAACTTGCTTTGTTGTCGTATATGTAACGCCATCTATGTCTACGGTTGCAGATACAGTGTGCGTTCCATTTGTGTCAAATGTATTTATAATAACCGGCGTATTTCTTTCAACAAATTCTCCATCTATACTCCATGTAATAGATTCAAAATCACTAAAACTTGCAGATAACGTTGTAGTTTCAAATGAATACTCTGTACCGTTAAGAATTAAATCACTACTCGATTTAATCCCAACTTTTTCTTTCTGAGAATTATAGACATAAGTATCATATATATTATCTCCTGTATATGAATCTACTCGGATATTATCTAGTAGTTCTGCTTTTTTAAATGTAATTGTATTATTATTATCCCAAGCATATTCTTGTCCATCTACACTTACTTTAATATTTTCTTTATCTGCATTTTGTTTTAATTTTAAAACGACATTATCATCAGTCTCTGAGATACTTATCGCATCTGTTGCATCCATAGTTTCTGGGGACTCTCCAATAAATGGAATAGATACAGACCCGATTAACAGAAATATTCCCATTAATAGAATTAAAAATGCTGATATAATTAGTGCGCTATTTCTTGATAATTGAATATCATCTTTGTCAATCATTATATATAAATGATTATCTAATGTTAAATGTTTAAGGTAACTATAATACCATTATTTAGAACATTTATCAACGATTTCTTGTGCATTAAGTCCATTATTTATTTCCTTTTCATTTGATGTATTTGAATCAATAGATATATTCATATTATTGTCTTCATCAAAATTAAATCGCGTGGGTGATTTTTGAGAATTTAATCCTGTGACGCAAAATCCAACTACTGCTGTAGAACTCATATCATCATCAATATATTCAGAATCTAGTGATATATTACTTGGTTGGTTTTTTGAATTCATATTCTGCATTGATATATTTATCGATTCTGTATTTACACGCACGTCAATATTGTAACTATTATCCATATGTATTGACACGACTTTTGTATTAATTAATGCATTTGAATCATTTATTTCTTCAGCCATATCTGTATCTGCAAGAGTTGTATCTTCAACATAACTTACACTTGTAATCATAGATATCCCAATTATTAATCCTAATCCAATACATAAACACCAAAGAAAAATACTTACTATAGTATATTTGTCCATAATGTTTATATATTAGGAGTGGCCTATAACAATTTCTTAACATAAATCTTTCGCCTTTTTGGATATTAATATGCTCACCCACAGGACATAAATATTAATATACTTGTAAACTCAATATATAATATGGCAAAATATTCAACGGGTTCTTCAAATTCAACAGATGAATTAGATGAAGATAGTGTCTGTGAGGTATGTAGTACAGATAGTACCTTATCTATAATTAATATTTCTGGTGCGACCGTAATTGTCTGTAAAGAATGTAAAGGAAAATATAATACAGATAAAATAAAAAATGATAAGAATGAATCACAAAATAGTAACACAGATGATGGTAAAAAATGGACTGAATATGCCACAACGTCAGAACCAGATAATTCTTGGGTGAATGACTCACGCCCGGATTATGGTAATGCTAAAACGCCATATCTTGTGAATAAATATAGTAAGTTATTTGAAAAAGAATTATATGAACAAAATATAGATAAAGAAGCGTTAGCTAAAGAAATAGGTTTAGATGTAGACATAATCCAATATATTTTAGATAATGAAGCTATTAGGAATGATGTTAGTAAACGGCAAATATCTAAAATTGAAAAATATTTAGACATCAATTTGCAGGAATAATTAAATATTCAAAAAAGTTATATGTTTGATATACATACTAATATACATGAAACCTATTGAAGAATTAGAAAATTATTTTAAATCAAACGGTGTTAAAGAAGCAGATTTACTTATGTGTGGTAAGTATATTTCATTATACCTCAAAGAATTATACTCAATATATTCTATAGATGCAACAAATAAAGAACACAATATTACTTGTAAAATATTATCTCAAGCCATGATGGAGATAATGGTAGAATTTCAGCAATTAGATAATATAAGTCTTGAAACGCAAGTACATGATGTAATATCTGATTTTGAGTCAGATAGTAAAAAAGGAATCGGTAATTTATTACCACTTTTAGATAGAGCAGAGAGACATGAAGAAACGACAACAAGAATAATAACAGAATTATCAGATATATTTATACCGGAAGACCATCAATTTCCAACAAAATCTGATTTAACAGAATAATTTATTCTCCAGATTGAATTGTCCTAGCTAACTTATATTCCCCAGTTAAAATTATATCCCCGTTATTCATATGTGCGTTAATTTTTACATTTGGAGACTGTGGATTGAAATCTGCGTTCGGTTCAAGTGTAATTGTTTCGTTTTTAATACCATCTAACGATTTTGTTGTATATTTTGTTTCTATACGTATTTCTTCTACTATGTCAGATACATCTCTAACTATTTTAATTTGAACTCCATTGTTTGTTGTTTTAGATATATTAAGAAAATTAAAATATGTATCCATTCGAATATTTTCCGTAGAATCTAATTCAGCCGGTAGTGAAATCGCATCAACATTCGTTTCTATATCAGTTATATTTACATCAATGTTATATCTAGAACCGTCAACATCTGCTTCCGTTTTAATATTTATTTCTTCAACTTCGTAATTATTACTATTGATTGTAACTACATATGTTGTATTTTGAACAGATGTAACGGTAAATTCTGACCCTATTTTATTTACTTCATTTTTATCAAGTATATTATTTAATATATTTTGCGTAATCTTATTACTATGCGTATTATTGGATGAGAAGACATACGTATTATTATTTTCATTTATTGTATAAGATTGTAAATTATCCTCATCGATAATTTTAGAATAATTAAACAATTGATTTTGAGTTATAGATTGTCGCGTTTTCCATTCATTAGATTCATCATTATATACATATTCTGTATCGTTGTAATTATACTGTCTTATATTACTTTCATTATTATTAATCTGTATTTGTGTTTCCTTTGAAGAATCAGACAAATTATTATGGTACTTCCTTGATGATGTAATATATATAAAATCATTTGATTCATTTACCGGAGTTAATCTAATTTCATTATTTACACTGTATGAATTAATAGTATTTTTTCGTTCGTGAATATTATATACTATATCACTTTTATTTAATTCCTCATTATCAATAAACTCTGGTTCATCTGTATTATCATTTCCTCCACCATAAAATGCAAATATTAAACCAGATATCAATATAAGGATAATAAACCCAGCACCGATAGCTATTTTTTTATCCATATCATATATATTGTTTACATATTACAAATATGTTGTGTCTATATCATAAAATTATTATTCATCTAAATATATTTAAATATATGTATAAAACACCGGAACTTTTTGGTAAGGTTTTTAGATAATGAGTACATAGACATATATACAAATATGAATAGTAGTCGAACCGTACTTGAAAAAGTTATTAACAAAGGTGAAGAGAAGAATGGTTCTGTTGAATTTAAATCACAATTAAATCAAGATATCCATCTTGCCGATGGTCGGAGAGAATCATTAGCAGCACAACTGAAATATCGAATTATGTCTGGGGATGGAGAAGCCACATATGTTATTGGCGTATCCGATGATGGAGATATTGTTGGTCTAGAACCAGATAAATTCAAGGAGTCTATTGATGTTCTTTCACTTCTTGCACGCGAGGTTGATTCTCATATTGATGATGTTTCAACATGGGAAACCGATGAGAACACAGGTGATGACCGTATAGTTGGACTCGTTAGTGTTTTAAACGGTTCGGATAGTACTAATGATACGAATAATCTTATTATTGGTACAGCCGGTCATGTTGACCACGGAAAAAGTACACTTATTGGTTCACTTGTAACTGGGGAAGCTGACGATGGTGAAGGTGGAACAAGAGCATATTTAGATGTTCAACCGCACGAAGTTGACCGAGGGCTATCTGCTGATTTATCTTATGCAGCATACGGTTTCTCAGATGGAGAAACTAATCACATGGATAACCCAAATCGAAATTCCGACCGCTCCCAAATCGTTAAAGAGTCAGATAAATTAATTTCATTCGTTGATACTGTCGGTCACGAACCTTGGTTGCGAACGACAATTAGAGGTTTAGTTGGTCAAAGACTAGATTACGGTTTGATTGTAGTTGCTGCTGATGACGGCGTTACGCAGACTACACGAGAACATCTTGGTCTACTTATTGCGACTGACCTACCTGTTATTGTAGCTCTTACGAAAACAGATATGGTTACAGATGAGCGTATTGAAGAAGTTGAGATGAGTGTTGAAAAATTACTACGTCACGTCAATAGAACACCTCTATCAATGGAACGGCATGATGTAAATACAGCCGTTAATGAAATTGAAAACTCTGTCGCACCTATTGTTCGAACTAGTGCTGTGACACTAGACGGATTTGATATACTTAATCAATTATTCAAAAATCTTCCAAAACGTGAACAAGAAAAAGGAGACTTTAAGATGTATATTGACACAATTTATAATGTGTCCGGTATTGGGCCTGTAGTTTCGGGTTCAATTCAATCTGGAGAAGTTGAGCAAGGTGATGAATTAGTTATCGGACCATACCCAGATGGGTCGTATAAGAAAACGAAAGCCCGGTCTATTGAAATGCATTATCACCGAATTGATAAAGCTCAAGCCGGACAAATGGTTAGTATTGCAATTAGAAATGTTGATTTGGATGATGTTAAGCGTGGAATGGTTCTTCAGCCAAATGATGCTGAACCTACAGCTACAAAAGAGTTTGAAGCTGAAATTGTTGTATTAAATCACCCTACGAGCATAACGGATGGCTACGAACCTGTTATTCACTTGGAAACCATTAGTGAAACAGCCGTTATCACACCTACAGAAAAGAATATGTTAGCTGGTGATAAAGGTCGTGCAAAATTCAAATTTAAATTCAATCGATATAATATCCGTGAAGGACAACGATTTATCTTCCGAGAAGGTAGTTCCAAAGGTGTAGGTACAGTTAAAAAGATTATTGATTAAGGTATTAATTATGTTTAGATAGTATAATCTAATTATTCAAAGAACAAGCGGCAATTAAAATATATTATTTTTTTAATACAACGCCAAATATAAATATATAATATAACATTCCAATAATTCCAGCACCAAACATACCGATAACAGCATTTCCAATAATTGATTTTGTAATTTCTGCACCTACAATAACAATCCCAACATAGAATACTGGCGTGGTTGCAACACTTATAACCATAAATAATCCTAGTACCACTAAAACCACAGTTTTTACTGTCGAAATGATAGACTCAAACACATTTTGG
>Ga0208282_10034_pt1 | contig 34181 bp, 49 predicted proteins | sample AntRauMetaVIRRA1_FD_184784 | JGI IMG/M metagenome (GOLD analysis project Ga0208282, IMG submission 184784) | Saline lake microbial communities from Rauer Lake, Antarctica, in enrichment culture - Antartic Rauer Lake 1 Metagenome VIRRA1 (SPAdes)... ...
GAGATTAAATGGTCTGCTGTACTATAACACTACCTGTATCGACAACGTTGCCTGTACCAATACACCAAAAAAGAAACAACCCGTGCCAAAATCAAACGCAGTACCTTCTCCTGAACGTCAACTGTTACCAAATATTTCTTCGATGACCTCGTCGTCTATTTCTTGTTCCTGTTTACGCTCCCAGTCTTCTCTCGCTTTGGTGAGCCGGGGGTTTTCCTTATGGCAACGAGTACATCTCCATTCGTTGTAGTCGTGAATCCCAATAGCACAACGGAGGCTCATTTCAGTACCACTTGAATATATCCTCCAGCACTTCATCAAGACGGGTTAGACGATAACCGTTGATGTACCCTGTGTCGATTTTCTCCTCGTATTCTTTATTGTCGATTGTATCAGCAATCAACTTTACCATGCCATCCGAATCCTTTGGCTCTGGCAACCGCATACGATACATCTGACACTCCACGTACTTATTCTCTCGAACTTTCATACGGGGTTCGCGTCTTCCTACTGTCTCCTTCTTAGCTCACATCTTTCCAACCACATACGTCTTATCGTCTTCCCGATACCCAGCAAATATAACTTTGCCCAACGAGTGCTTGAGGACAAAGCCATCATCCTGAACCCCAGTGACTATGCTATCTCGTTTGTGGACCTTAGTAGCGAGGTCTTTGAAAAATTCTCCGGGATTATCGTACACGTCTAAAACTGATTGCTCCATTGTCTTTCCTCCAAACGAATATTCGCAGGAGTCCTTATTAAATATGCCTACTCTACCTCTATATCCTCCCATTGGGAATCTTCATACCCTTGACGGTACTGATTGCGGGTTTCAATCGCTGCCTTGAGTATGATATACCCGAGCCAGAGGAACGGAGTAGCCACCACAGCAAAGACTACCTTTAGGAATCGGATGGGGAACCAGAACAACCATCGAAAGACGTACGCGAAACTCTCGTCCAGATAGTTCTCAGTTTGAACCCCTACGTTATCCTCATCTAAATCCCGAGGACGTGGTCTTGTCATATCTTATCACCTATGAGTCGTACACATCCTCCCCAAAGACATCTTCAATCTGTGACGTTACAGACGGGGATACGTTCACTACTACGCCTTCGCCTGTTTCAGGATTTACGAGGTTCAGTTTTGCTCCAGCGAATCCACCGGTCAGGTTAATGTCGGACTCCATTCTATTTCCTCCATATGTCTATTCGGTCGGGTCCATAATAAATATACCTACTCCCAGTCAACAATAGGAGTATAGGTAGGACGGAAATTAGCATAAACTTGCTCGGCAGACGTTCCAACGCAAGATGAACAAAGATGAATCTGATGTGCTAAATCAGAGACATGGCTGTACATGACAATATTATTTCCCTCTCTATAATCTCCGCAGTATTCGCAATGGTGACCCATAGTCAGACACTACTCAGTCATCGGGATACTCGTTACTGATAGATTCAACGTTCTCTACAGCAGAGAGCGCCATTTCTTTCATTGTATCGACAACGTCTCCTCGTCGTCGAATAGGAGTCTTTGCGATGACTCCTGAAACCTGCCGAACTTCCCACTCCGATTGCTCGTCGTCGCGCATGACGAGAACATCATATTCGTCGCCATCTTCATCCATTGTAATCCACACGTTGCGTCGAAGGTCGTCTTCCGTATCGGGAACGGTGTATTCGCTGATGTACATGTTACTCCTGTGAATAGTTAATCGTGAGGCGCACGACCGTGGGCGAACCCCACGTCTGCTTGTACTCTGGGACAACAACTTTGAGTCCGAATCTCTCAGTGAGTTTACTGATGAGACTTAGAGACGCAAGGTCATCATCATTCTTGAGTTTGAACTGAACGCACTCCGGAACCATCACTTCGCCACGGTTCGGGTCGAATTCAATCCAACCCCCTGCGAGATATTGGACGTCGTCGATGTTTCCAATGGGACTCTCCTGGAGCTTGTTTTTCGCTTTGTTGAGTCGCCGCGTCTGGCAACGACGTTTCCACTTTGCTTCATCATTCCAGCTTGCTGCTGCCATAAGTACTCACCTCTCATATGTCTATATGGCAGATTCGATATTAAAGATACCGACTTTTTCTCTATACCGGTATCTCTACTGAGCAACTCGCTATATCAATTCGAGAGGTTGAGACAACGGCATAGGGCTTCATATTGCTTAACATCGCGTCCTTTGCTTCCCAGCGAGATATTTTCCCTTCGTGGTATTTGCGTTCAACTGCCTCGTTCTTTTCAGCTACCTTCAATTGTTCTGAATGTCCAGCCTCTTCTCCTCTTTCGGTCCTATCAATACAACGTAATTCTGCATAACTTCCGAAGTCAGTTAAGACAGCAACGCCTGCTGTGGTTCCTCTAATATCATCAGAGAAAGGAGCAGCGAGAGAAATATCGACCAATGAAAATCCTGGTTCTGAACTGGGATAAGTCCGAACAAGAATACACTCTTGCTCATTGTACTTTCTTGGGACAGATACAGTTTCTTCGTTACCCCGTATGATTCCAGAGGTTTTTGAAGTTCCATTTTCGGACCATACTGTAAAGCCATGTCGGTGAAATTCCGTTCCGATGTCTGACCGCCGCGCTATTTCTTTAAGCTCCTGCTCATAGTCTCTCATTAGTACACTGCTTGCTCTCATATAATCCCTACACGATAATCGAATCGGTCAGTAATAAAGGTATCTACTCGAAATCAGCCGTTAGAAGGTTTCATCAAAGCCTGCAGACTCTTCGGCTACGAACATATAATCACTATTGTAGTTGAGAGTGAAATAGAATTCTGCCCAGCCATCCATCCCTCCCAACAGTCCATCGTTTGAAACCCTTGCCCCGATAGTGAAATCCCCAGCAGTTTTTGTTCCGAAATCATAAGCGCCAGTCTTGTACTGACGTCCACTTTCTAACTCTTGAGTCCAATCCCATGGCTGCTCGGTAAGTGACTTTTCTTCTTGTGGATATTTGATTCCCCACTCTACAACACTCACATCCTCCGGGGATGTAGAACACGTTCGGACATTAGTCGTCGGGTTCCAGAAGCAACTTTCTTCTTGGATTTGGGGATTCTCATTGAACCCAACGTTCAGTACAGTTTCATCTACAGAGACAGAATCGAATATATTAGACTCTGACAACGCATCTGATACTGACTGGTCCCTCGCAGTGCAACCTGCGACTCCAGTTACAACAGCGACTCCTCCAACCGCCTTGATGAACTCTCTCCTCCTCATAGGGAGATATAGATGTAACTACTTTATATTATTACTGCTTCAAAAGAATGTGAGGTCTTAGAGTTTGTCTCCGAGTTTTACCGGAGACGAACACTCAATGTATGTTTCCGGGTCATGCTCATCGAAGAGTACGAACCCGCTCCTTGAAGAGTACCCACATATGCGCGGGTTTGATACTACCTCCGGCTCGACTTGGCGTGGTGATGGAGCCATATCCCATGTATCACTCAGGCAGCTCTTGCTCGTGTAGCCAAACGGCTTCGATGTCGTCGCCGTTAATCCACATCACACCATTGGACATACTTACTTCGATGACCGCGTCCTGGTCATCAATTTCAGTGTCGTACTGGTGAAGCTCAACCGTTTCGCCAGAAGCAAGACGTACCATTACTTCTCCTGCTGGCGGACTATTCGGGTCCGTCGATAGAAGGCGTTCAACCTTCTGGAATAGCGGATTCATATTTCTTCTTCTAAGGTATCTTCTAATACCCCTTATTGGCTTTACTGCTTTCTGACCTGCGTTCCGAATCTGGAGCGTTGTTATTTGTAGGAGGCTCCGAAGCATCCCACCCAAACTCGAAACAATTTGATTTAGACCAAACATTGTCAATATGTTGGACTCCAGATTCTGCAGTCATGCCAAAGGGGTCTGAAAGGTCCCCATCCTCATTGTAGACAAGGGTGACAGTATCAACATACTTAGCAGTGACGATAGCCTCGTAAGGAATCCCAGAGGCGTCATAGTATGTTATCCTGTTTCCTATCTCTACCGACATGACTCACTCTACCAGAGACGCTACTATGATAAAACAGTTTGGTTCTACTGATGAGGTGAAGGAAGACCGGGGTGGGAGCGCGAGCTCCCCGGAGCGCCGCAATGGGAGACGGGTGAGCCACCGACAGGCTCACATACAAAGGTTGTCGTGTGCTCTATTTAAACGTTTTCTTCTATTCCAAACCCTTAATATATCGTCAATGACAACCTTATTATAGCATGGCCACGCAACTCCATGATACCGGTGAGGAGTTCGTCCTCGACTATTTGTTCGCGGACTCATCAACCAAGCCGGCTACTCTAACAATCGGATTGTACAACGATAGCACAGACCAACTTACAGATTCAAGTGATATTGGAGACATCACCTCTGAACCCGCCACCGGTAATTACGTCCGTCAAAGCATTGACTTTGATGGGTCTGCCACTGGATTCGGAACGGCAGATAATTCCGGGTCGTGGGAGGCTACAAATGAACAGACGGTTATCTTCGACGTCGAAACAACGACAGAAACGGTTGATAGTTACTTCGTGATTATCAATTATCAGAGTGACGACAAAGGAGATACCGCGGCAGCAGACCACCTGTTCTGGACGGGAGCACTCGAACAGTCCCGTGACCTCTCCCAAATCGACACTCTCAACCTCAACAAGGTTGGAGTTAGCCTGGACTAAATAAATGGTCGATGACGCTGGCTCCTCAACATCTACTTCTGTAAATCCTTCGATTAGCGGAGTAGATAGTTCAGCATCGGACGCCGGCGTTAAGAACACCAAGGTAACATCCTTAGTAGAAGAGCAAGGAATCCTCGCCGACGCTGGAGAAGTAACTGGGGTTACCACCGCATTAATAACTGAGAGCACGGGAGTAGTAAATGAGGTAGGTTCAACACAGTCAGCAATAGCATCTGTAATAACCTCCCCGATAGAAAGAATAGGAGAAGTAGAATCGGTTACTGGTTCTTCTATCTCAACCGTTGATTCTCCAATAACTTCAATTGCGCAAGAAGAAGTTACAAAGAACGTTGTCTTAGTAGAAACCCCCACGTCTGATAGTGGAACTGCTGACGAGGCAGGTTCAATAACAGCAACGTCTTCAAATTCAGTCCTTGTTACCGAAGCTGTAACAACTCTGAATGCTTCCAATGCCCAGTTATCGAGTCATACTATTGGAGAGGAGGATGGAATAGCAGAGGAAAGCGGAGTTACGCCTGCATCTCCCGTGGGCGAGAGCGCTCAAGAGGTAGAGGCTATGGGAGATGATTCTAAAGTGGCGAATGCGAACATACAAAACGTTTCTTTAGATGAAGCGATAGCTCAAATAGAAAATATTGTCGCATCATCTTGGAGCGAAATTCCTTCAAAAGGCCACGCATATGCCGAAGAAGAAACAGATACGGAAGGACCTTCTATAGGATTAGTCGAGAGCCTTGACACTGGAATCGTAGAGTGGGACGGTTCTTGGACCCCTTGGTCTACTTCACCATTAATCGAAGACCTCGGCGTTGCTGATGATGAAAGCCACATAGCAGATACGCGCATTCAAGATGCCGAGATAGAGGGAGAGGGAGTTGGAGAAGAAACAAACACCACAGGGGTTACTCGGCAAGGAGTGAATACGACAACAACTCCAACAGCGGTTCCCAGCCTGATAAAATATCTAACAATCCCACTATATCAAAACAAAGAGTCTCACGCTCGTCCCCTGATAGAAGCAAGACTTGTCACGGATGGTATAACCGAAGTAGATACTAAAGGGTCTGGAATCACAGATGTAAGAGTAATAAGTGTAGTTCAGTCCTTAATAAGAGAAGTAACTACTACTCAAGCATCTACCTCCCAAGGCCTAACTTCCACATCAGGCATTTCAGACATCGTTAGTGTTACTACGTTTGAAGAATCTACTTTGGAATCCTCTCCCAAAACATCCGCTACGGATAAAAATGAGTCTACGAATGCTTTGGTCGAATCCATCGTAGAATCTACTGTTCAATCTAAATCCCAAGGCGTAGTTATAATCGGGGACGGAGAAGGTTTAGAAGGTCAGAGATATTACACCGGGGATAGAATCCAGTCAACGGCATCACCAATTGAAGGTACACGACTATGACAGCAGAATTTTACATCAAAGCAGGGGACACGCTCCCCAACATCCGAGGAGAATTGTTAGATGATGACGGGAATCCAGCAGACGTTTCTGGAAGTACAATCACATTCAACCTGGAGAAAAGAAACGGGGCGAACGTTTTAACCGAATCTGCTTCAACTGTCAACGGTGGACAAGATGGAGTGGTCGAATATGATTGGACGCCGGGAGATACAGATACGCCAGGAGCATACAGAGCCGAATTCGTAGTAGATTATGGAAACGGGGACAAAGAAACCTTCCCGAACAGAGATTATATAGACGTTTTCATCGACTAAATCATCCCGTCGTCCTCCAATTCCTCCTCGAAGTCTTCCATATCTTCGTCAACGCCTCCCCAGTAAGCGATTAGAATTATAGACAGGATGAAAATTACAATCCATCCTACAAACCTGTGGCTATCCGGGACAGAAGTGGAAAATATAATATCAATTATGTTCTCTAAAGCGAACACCAGAACAACAGGACCGAGTACCTCCCGAGGTAAGAAGTAGTCCAGATAGCGTCGTACTAAATCTTTATCCATGATTCGCTATGGTGTTCAGAATTAACTCTGCATCGCTTTCCTCCTGTTTCTGCTTTGAGTCCCAATCACTTGTGTCGGGCTTACTGATTCGGAGATTTCCTTTGTCAGTTACAGAAGGTTCAAAGGCATCTGGGATTGCCGCTTCCACGTCACCATCGGCAGGTACAACAAGCGTCTTCCGATGACTCACAGCAATCACAATCCACGTCTTAGTGTAGGAATTTTTACACTCTTCCAGCATTTCAAATTCATCTCCCCTGACAACGGTTCTTCTTTTCTTAAGCCCTGTCTTCTTAAGCTCCAGAGCGTGAGCGCCAGATGGAGTTGTAAGAATAATGTCGGGTGAAGGACCATACTGATTTCCAGAGTATCCTGCAGGATAAGCAGTTATCTCTTTATGGAGACCGTTCAAATCTTTACAAGTATTTAGCTCGTACCGACGACCTTTCTTAGATGTCACTACAAGGTTTACTAATTGATAAAGAATAGAGTTACCGCCTAATCAGCGTCTACCGACCGGACGCCTTCATCGCTGATGGTGACGTGACACTCTCCATCTTCCTGTCCAGGATGGCCCGTGAGAGTTGCTTTACGTAGAGAGCCCTGCGCCTTTTGCATGTAGACAACACATCCGACCGTGTGTTGCATTAGGGAACCTCCATACATTGCCTCTGCTGCGCCATATCCTCCGGGGTTACCGTAAACCTGTGCTGTGATAATAGCGGGAATATCCAGCTTACTCGCAAGTCGTTCGAGGCGAGTCAGGTGCTTACCGATTAGCTTGGAACGAGACTGGAGGTCTGCTCGTGTCTCGAAATCATCAGAGAGACGGAACCGAGCAGTGAAGGAATCAATGACGACCATGGATAGTTCTCCCTCGCTATACGTATTCTTGACCTTGCTAATTGCCTTTAGCTGACTGTCCAGGTCATACGCCTTGATTCTGTTAATCTTGCTCTGGGTTTCCTCCTCAGAAGCGAGATTCGCCAAGCGCTTCGGACGGTATCGCTTAGGCTCAGTTTCGATATAGACAGCAGGTTTACCAGTTTCTTCGACAGCGTTTGTCATTGCTTGGAAACAGACCTGCGTCTTACCACCTCCAGAGCCACCAGAAATAGCAGCGATTAGACCAGGTTCCCATCCTCCTCCAAGAAGGTCATCAAGACCTCCAATTCCGGTTGGGACGAGCTGCTGTTCATCATATTCCTGGACTACGTCCTCTCCACTCTGAATGATGATAAGCTCTTCCTTCGCTTGGTTTACGAGCGAGTTAGCCTTATTGTCACTAACGCCAGCGTCAGAAAGACGCTCAATCATTTCACTCTTGGAACCTTCAGTGAGGTCCTCGACAGATTCTACGCCAGCTCCATTACACCTTTCCTCTGTAACGGAGCCAACTCCATTAAGTTCAGTTATGTCCATAGTTGCGGATTCTCCTCGTTTTAGTCCATATTCTCTTTGATAGTCGAACCTCATAATACTCTTGTTTCGTATTTGCCGGCTATCCGTAGGGCAAAATACGCTTACGATAGTATTATTTACAACACGGTCAAAGCCATATTATGGAATTAGTGGAACCGGACGTTGATGGTCACATCGTAAACCGGTATGAAGTCCAGTCGATGTATATGGATTATCCAATTGAAGTAGTAGTCTCTAAATCTTCAAGAAGGATGTCGAGCGTCCACATACGTACTATTCCTCCGGGTATGAACGATACCCAGTTTGAGTACTATTCAGATGTCATGCTTAAAGAACGTATTACGAGAGCAATCAAGGAGAGTCCCCTATGGTATACTATAGTTCTTAGATGCACTGATATGGATAAAGTCCATAATATGGCAGATTACGCTGCCGAAGTATACTACGATATATTCCGTCACGAGGCTTGATGATAGCGTATTCTATATTTGCTCCAAATACGAAACACGAGTCATAATAAGGAATAGAATCTATTAGTAGCCGTCAGGGAATAAGGGAAGTAGTAGTCCCTTGTTATAGTATATTAGTTATAGTAGAAGAGAGTCTTCTAACGCTCCTATATTATATATTATTCATCGCCCGCGCGAGACAGTTGCTTAGAAGGTATACATGGGGACTCATAAGCTGTTTCGTATTCCGCCGATATACGGAACTTTCAGGAACCTTCTCTGTACTTATAGAGGTAAACGCTGGACGACGAGCAGTTACGTATATCGCCGGAATAAGAAACATAGATTTAATATCTTAACGACTCATAGACTCTGTCAGGAGAAACAGAGCAAATGCGAACATCAAACCGAGACGTGGCACAGATTCCCGGCATCATGTCTATTGAAGATATGTACCGGTGTCTTAATATAGACCCAGACATAATGTACAAGTGCGCATTGGAGGTGCGCTGACGACAATGGAAGACCAAATCAAACAACAGCTCCAGAGTTTCGCAGAGAAGAAGGACCTCGACTTCGCAGAGGTCAAGCAACGCTACCAGGAAAAATTAGACGAAGCCCTCGACCACGCGAGTGATATGGCTTCGGACGAGGAAGTTCAGCAAATCGCTGTTACGTTCCTCCAGGCAGATTCGATGGAGGGTTCCCGTGGCGTCGGTGGAGGCGACCGCGTCGAAATCCTCGCAATCGGTCATGCTGGCGAACGTAAGTGGAATAACGGCGATGGTGGGAAGAAGCGCGTCGTGATTTCTTACGGCGTCATCAACCCTGAACAGGGCCCGCCCGGAGTTGCCGTGTTCATCAACGACGAGACGACGGGAACGGACCTCGGAGAAATCAAGGAGAAGTTCAGTCCTCTGAACACGATGGTCGGTTGGTATCGTGTTAACCAGAGTGAAAACCTCTCCAACGCCTACGTCTGTAACAGTACGGACAAGACGCGTCTGGATGTTCAGCCTGTCGATGGCATCCCGGACGATAAGGGAGATAAGCGCCAGCTGCTTCAGAAGCTCGCTGATGAGGCAGAACTCGCTCACATCTCGAACGCTATCTCTATCACGAACGACCAGGGATACCCTGTCGACTTCGGCGCCGACCTGAAGCGATTTAACGGAGCGGTGATGAACCGCTACGTCAACGATGAGAAGGGCTTCGGCATCTACAAAATCATGGACAAGTCTGTTGTCGATGAGGAGGACCTCGAAGGCCTCAACGTTATGGGAGAAAACGACCGAGTCCCCGGCCTGTCTGTTTGGTGTGACCCCGAACAGATGCGATACGGGGAGAACAGCCAGCTCGAAATCTACGGACAGATTCGAGTGACCAACGGCGGTGCGAACGAAGGTCAGATTGTCATGGACGCGTACGGCATCATTCCTCTTATCGAAATGCCGGTAGAGGATGGTGAGGACCGCGGTTCCTCTACTTCGTCCTCGAACGTCGAAGAAACGACTATCTGAACTTCCCCCCCAAAACTACTTAGAGTAAAATAGATATGAGTTGGATGGACGACCTCGAAGACGATGTTTCCGAAGTGGAAGATTCCATGAACGAAGCAACGTCCGAAAGCACGGAAGAATCGGAATTCGAGAGACAATTCCGGAGTCTCGTAGGCGCTGGAGAAGTAGAGAACGTCAACGTGATGGTCTTGAAAGAAGAGATTGGAAGCATCTCCGATGTGGAGTTGCTGAAAACTGCTCGCAACCAGGACGAACGCAAGACGGCAAGTAAGTTCTATCGCGAGCGCCTGCAAGAACTGGATGGAGAGGAACAGGAAGAAGAACAAGAAGAGCCTGAACAGGATGATGGCGAGGATGAAGATTCGGAGGAGGTTTCGGAAGAAGAACCGGAATCTGAACCTGAATCGGAAACCGAACCAGAACCCGAACCGGAACCAGAGCCGGAGCCTGACCAAGAGGAAACCTCTGATGAAGAAGATGAAGAGTCTTCTTCTGATGACTGGGGGTCCATGCTCGGGGATGATGAGGATGATAACGAGGAGTCCTTCGATGAAGAATCTGATGAGGATGATTCCGAAGAGGAGGAAACCTCTGATGATGAACCCGAACAAGAGGAACCCGAACCAGAGGTTGAGGTTGATGCCGGAACTAATCCGGGCGTTCAGGACATGGAGGAAGAGGAGCCGGAGCCGGAACCCGAACCGGAGCCGGAACCCGAACCTACAGAGTCTAATACAGATATGCCCGAAGTAGACGTTAGCAACATCGCGCCGAACGCGATGACAAGAGAAGAAGCAGAACAGAAAGAACGCCGACAAGGCATCCTCGTGTGGGGAGAACCTGGTATGGGTAAGACCCACTTCTCCTACACGATGCCCGGTCCTGTGTGTCTTATCGACACAGAGGGTAAAGGTAACGACATCGCCCACAAGTTCGATAAGGAGGTGTACATCTGGCAGCCTAATGGCTACGATGGAGCCGTCGAGGCTCTTGAAGAAGCGTTCGAGGTCCTCAAGGCCTACAAGCAGCAGGCAGATGTACTCGGAACTATCGTGGTGGACTCCATGTCCATCATGTGGGACTGGAGCCAGCAGAAGTACGTTGAGTTCGCATACCCGACCAAGGACGACGCAAGCGAAGTGAAGTTCTCGTCCAACATGGGCAAGGGTGGCGAGTCTGACTGGAAGCAGATTAAGCGCTATCACAACACGAAGTTCCGTCAGCGCATCATCGACTCTCCGTTCCACTTCGCGTGGACCCAGATGCGAGGAGATGACTACGCCGCTGTGATGGAAGGAGAGGCTTCGACCCCTCCGGATAAGCCAGTCGGGGAGAAGAACAACCCGTACAAGGCTAACTATATCCTTCGTATCGACGAAGGTCCGGATGGCGCTCCCGTCGGGAATCTCCAGAAATCTGCTCTCACAAAGCACAACTACGTTGGACTCAAGTACCCAACGTTCGACAAGCACAAGGCTCTCCTCGATGCAATCGACGCAGTGGAGACTGGGTCGTCCGATGATGATATTGCCGACGTCGAAGCGAAATTCGGCGTTCGTATCATCGACGGCAACCCGAAGTACGCAGAAGAGTAAAGTCCAGACACAATGTTAAAATGGGACCAGAGTCTATTGAGAGCCGGAGGAGACGGCAAGCCACTGGTTCCAGTTAGCAACGTCTGGCATCAGCAATCCAAACCATATAAGAAATCCAAATGAGCGAATCAAGTTCAGAGCGCGAGTATAACTATCAGCAACTCCGCATCCCCAAGTACCTGCGGAAGGCGCTGAAGAAGTACAGAGATAGCCATGAAGACACCAACACGCTAAGTGATGCCATCATTGCTGTCCTACCCGAAGACGTAGGACTGAATAAAATGGAGATTGAGGAGGATGAATTCGTCCTAATCTCTGTTAATGAAGAAGCGCATGGTCGAGTCCATGGGCTCGCGGGAGAAAACATTACCAGCTATACGGTAATCGAACGATTCTTCCGTGACAAGGCAGAGGAAGAAGGCCGAGCAGACCTCGTAGACGTTCTCAACAAGCAGTCTGAGGACGAGGAAGAGTAGAGGTCAATCGGTAGTATTTCATAGAAAGAGTAAGAATAAGAGAACGCGACACACGACGACAAAACATGACAGAAACACTTGCACGTATCCGAGGTAAGGCGGACCGAGTTCGACAGATGGTTGAGAAGACGGCACTTCTCGGCCGCGGCAGCGAGCCGTACCACGAGGAGATTTATATGAACATCCAGAACGGCCAAGTTAACGCTCTTGGCTCCAGTGCCGGGAACAGCGCTATCGCGTTCTGTTCCTACGACACGTCGTTCCTGGACGAAATCGAATCGGAGTCCGACGATGGAGTAGAGGCAGTTATCAACGTGGCAGACTTCCTTTCCTATTTCGAGTTCGCGAGCGACGGTAAGCTCGCAGAGCTTCGATTCAAGGGAGATTCTGCTGACGACCTGGCGACGTCCATGGAGATTGAGAGTGAACTTCTCTCGACCTTCATGCTCCCGGTCAGCGATAGCGTCCGAGAGAAGATTCCTCTTGGAGTCGTAGAGCGATTCCAGGAAGGAGAGAAATGGGAAGGCGACCACGTGTTCTACTCGAACAGTGGAGCAGAGCCCGCGACCGAAATCAATACGACCGCGGAGAGTATCCGGCGTATTGTTGAGGCAGCAGAGTACCACGACAAGGAGTTCTATCCGATTACGGTCTCGGATGGTGCCCTCCAGATGAACGTCGGGGTTAACGACGGTCGGAACAGAGTTGAGGGTACTCTGGCTTCGGAAGATGTCTCGGGAGCAGACGTCGATAACAACTACCTTCACGGGTTCCCGGAGCTGTTCGATAGCATGTCTGGTGGAGTTACCCTCCGGACTGCTCCCGGCGCTCCGATGAGCGTGATTAAGGTCCGCGATGGCATGGTCCTTCGTCACGTCCTCGCCCCGGTGAAGTAAAGGCAGACAGCGGTTTACCTCCTTTTGCGTTTGAGTAAGTTAATATAGATAGATAGTGTATAGACTATCGGGAGCGTGCTATGGACAAAGTTCAAAAAGAACTCTACGGAACCTTCCCGCGCGCCGTGGGCAACCCTAACCAATGGATTGTTCATAGCGAAGGGGAATTCGATGTATTCCTCGAAAACAATAACGGGAAATGGAACTGCTATTCGAGTATTGCGCGCTTTCCAGCACCGGGTGGAATCGTAGGAGATAAGGTCAGTTACGACTTTGACTCTCCAGGAAAGGATGATGTCTTCTATGACGTTGAAGGAGACCATATCAAAGTGGAAATGATGCGAGAGGACCCAGACATCGCAGAGGAAGTCCTCGGTCAAGTGGCTCGGGATGCTGGACACCTCGCAAAAGAATCCATGAAGAATGGAATCCCAACCATAGGAGTATTCACGGGCTTGGGAATTCATGTTCATCAGCTCTTTCAACCTACTCCTAATCCAGCAGACGCCATAACGTCTACTGCGATTAAGTGTATCGAGGAGCTGAATTTGGAAACGGCAGACAAGATTCCCGTAGGCGACGTGCAGAGAATTCTACGGGTCCCCAACTGCCAGCGAGTCCATGTTGAGGGAGTCTTCGACGAGACCAAAAGCATTCCCTGCCCACTCTACACGATTCCTCTAACGGCTAAGGAGCTTGAGGAATTCGGCCCTCAGGAACTCTTAGAAGAGTCCAAGGAGCCACGGCAAATCGACCTCGACTATCTCCCGGAGCGCCCGGAGATGAGAGTCTTCGATGATTATTTGGACGAACAGTTCCAAGCCATGGCTAACTCTGCTCTTGAAATCACGATGGAAGACTATCAGGATGAAGATTTCGCTCGTTTTGTCAAGCGTATCCTAAAGATGCCTTGCATGTACGAGCGAGTTATTCAGCCTAATCCTCGCCACGACGTAAGAAGAAACCTCGCTGTCCTATTATTCAATATGGGATATAGTGTTGATAGAGCAGTGTCCTTAATCAGGAGACTCAATTGGAGGGACTTCAATCAGAAGACAACGCGTGCCCATCTTCAACATATTTGGGATAAAGGCTACGCAGACATGTCCTGTAGGACTATGATTGAACGTGGTCTTTGTACCCGAATGGACGACCCAGAGAGTTGTCCTACTTATGGCTGGAAAGGCGGACAAGCGGAATGGAAAAAGCGATAGCGGAGGAATACTACAATGAAAATGACAACGAACGAAGCGGTTGACGACTTCATCGACAACGCGGACTGGCAAACAATCAAGTATGGGAAATCGGAGCAACGTGGTCTATTCGTAGACCAATTGGCTCGGGTAGAGAAATCCGAGACGAGCGATTCAAGTGGCATTGTTGGGGTTCAAGAGAACGCTGAAGCCCGCCCGGTCGCTGTGAGAGTCCTGAACTATCTGACTCTTACTGCTTGGTATCCGGAGCCAGCGTTGAAGAACCTGGAGAATAATTATCCTGAGCAAGCAGATAAGGCAACGGAAGTAGAGCGAAGTGACTATCTGGACAGTCCTCTCGAACAACTCTTGAACTGTCAGGAGATTAACGCTGCTCAAACACAGGTTACTCTTTTGCCTGCTCTTCAGAGAGCGGCGGAAATCCTTTATTGGATTAACCGTCCTCCGTTCAAGTACAGCAACGTTGATAGATATTACGTTCGCCAACACCAGAACTTACTCGCGGCGAACCGTAACTATTACAACGATGTAAGCACTGGAGCAGTTGCTCCTCATGGAAAAGTGGCGTATGCGTACACCGGGAAACCAACGCGCATTATCCTCCGGTCTGATAATACAAGCGATGCTATGGAGGCTGACTGGTAGGTACGTATATACGAGAGATACAAAACAGTATCTATATGGGTAATCGGTTAGTAGAGATAATCGGAACAAAGAGAGAGATACAACATGAGTGTAAATCAAAACGTATGGGTTGAGCGGTATAGGCCGGAGGGAATGGACGACATCATCGGTCACGAGCAAATCAAAGACCGGATGAAAGAGTTTATCGGTGACCCGGAGATGCCTAATCTCCTGTTCGCTGGCCCGCAGGGTGTCGGTAAGACGGCGATGATTCAAGCCTTCTGCCGAGAAAAGTACGAGAGCAACTGGCGAGGGAATATGCTGGAGATGAACGCCAGCGACGAACGTGGTATCGACACCGTTCGTGAGAAGATTAAGGGATTCGCCCGGACGGGAGCGGTGGATTCTGACTTCAAGATTATCTTCCTCGACGAGGCAGACCAGCTCACGAACGACGCCCAGCCAGCACTTCGTCGCGTCATGGAGGATTATTCGGACGTTACGCGATTCGTTCTCTCGTGTAACTATCCGAACCAGATTATCGACCCACTCCAGTCCCGATGTGCTCCTTTCTACTTTAACAGACTGGACACGTCGGATGTTCAGAAGCTCATTGTCCGAGTTCTGACTGGCGAGGGAATCGAGTTCGACCAAGACACGGTAGAGAAGCTCGCCAAGGAAGCAGACGGCGATGGCCGTAAGGCTATCAATATGCTCCAGGTGGCCGTGGACCTCGACGCCAAGCAGCTCCGAGAGGAGTGGGCTGATGTTCAGGTTTCGCCTGTAGACAAGAATCTCATCAGCGAAATCGTCGATATGGCCCTTACGGGAGAACTCGATGATGCGATGGCTAAACTGGACTCAGAGGTAATCAAGCAGGGCGTGAATCACCAGATGCTCGCCAAGCAGTTCCTCTATCAGATTAAGCGTCGTCCCGAGATTCCTGCCGATGCTCGGGTTAAAATGGTCGATAAGGTAGCCGAGGTTGACTACAGAGTGATGTATGGAGCGAATCCCCAGATTCAGTTCCACTCTCTGATTGCTGACCTCCACGTGGCTCGTCACCTTTCAATCCCAAGCTACAGAGAAGCGAACGAGTAAATGATACTCTCCGATAGGGATATAGAGCAGGCCATGGACGCGGATGGCTTAGAAATATCTCCTATCACCGACTACGAACTTCAACTCCAGCCGGCGAGTTTTGACCTTTACTTGAGTAATGAGTTCCGGAAGCTGAAGCCCGGAGCAGTACTCGACATGGATGAAGGTATCCCAGACGAGGATACAATCGAAATCACAAGCGATGCTTATGTCCTCGAACCTGGAGAATTTATCCTTGGTTCAACCGTGGAATATGTGAATATTCCAAACGGTCTGGTAGCAGAAGTTGAAGGCAGGTCGAGTGTAGGGAGGATGGCCGTTGACGTCCATGCGACTGCTGGATATATCGACCCCGGCTTTGAAGGACAAATTACTCTGGAGATTTCCAATAAGAATCAAGACAACGCTGTCGTTCTTAGACCTAATAGGAGATTCTGCCAGTTAGTGTTCAAGCCTACTAAGAGCAAGTCCCGCAATGCTTACGGCTCTAAAGCCGATACGAAGTATCAGTCACAGACCGGACCTACCGGGACGAGAATCAACAGAGACGAGGAATTAGACAAATGACAGACGACGACGTGGCCGAAACCGATTCCCAAAAGCGTCCAGAGATTCACCTGGATAGTCCCTACTTTGGACTGAGTGTTGTAGGGAGCGAGGGAGAATCGTTGGAAGATGTAGAGGATACCTTCTCTCGTCAATTTGAGGAGAGAATCGACAAGGTAAAGGAATTCGCTGAAGAGGTGAAAGATAAAACCTTCCAATGAAAATAGAAGGGCAGTGGGTACCTGAATCGAATGAAGAACTGGAGCTGATGAAACAGCTCCATGCGGCCAAGGTTCAGGCCTACGATAGAGGAGTCTCGCCAGAAGACATTGGGGCAATCTTTGCCTACATGGCAAGCTCGTCTATCGCAGTTCCCCCAAAAGAAGGGGAGCAGAATGGAGACCAAACATCACTCCAAGATGTACTGGAAAGAGAAAACAAAAAGGCAAAGAATTGTCCCGATTGCGGGGAAATCATACAAGACGCTGTGCCGCTGGGAATCGGAGGAGACTTCCAATTAGTCCCATGTGGTTGCAGTTTCGATTGGGACGACCGAGATAAGATAGGACCTTGGATAGAGAAACCAAAGTAACAAAGAATAAGATGGAGGAATACAGATAATGCGTAATGACATGAGGCTATCAGCCAGCAAAATCAAGACGTACCAGTCTTGCGGCGAGAAGTTCCGCATGCATTACTTAGATGATGAAGCGGAACCGACCAAAGCAGACAAGGGATACCGTGACCTCGGGTCTGCGGTACACGATTCCATTGAAATCGTACTCAATGAGAATCCTGATGAGCGCAACTCTCCAATGTTGCATCATCTCCTCAAGGAAGAATACAATAAGTGGGACCCGGACATCTCCGATAAGCAGGATAAGGATGCCCGGAAATGTCTCCAGACAGCGTCTCGCTATATCTCCCAGCAGGAGGGGGTAGATATTGTAAGCGTTGAGGACTGGATTGAATTCGTGATTGACCGAGAGGGAATCACAGAACCGGCAGTTGCTATCTGCGACGTCATCGTCGAGCGAGAGGATGGCACCCGAGAGATTTGGGACTGGAAGACTGGCCGGATTCGAGAAGAAACAGAGAACGAAGAGATTCGACAGGGAGTCATGTACATGCTCGCTCACATGGCTCGCTTTGGTGAGCTTCCGGACAAGATGAAGTTCATCTATCTCAAGGAGGAGAAGGTTCACTCCCACTCCCCCGACGAGGAGTCTTTCGAGGAGTTCCTTGATGATGCTCGGGACCTGGTTAGTGGAGTCAATCGCAATGACTTTGAGGCTAAGCCAGACGAATCCAAGTGTTACTTCTGTGATTACGAATTCTACTGCCCAGCGAGTTCAGTAGGATACGCCAACGTTCCCTGGGAACTATACTGATGGAAGAAGGAGAAGAGATTAAGCGGATGAAAACGGTCCTCGGAAAGGACCTGTATGAAGACTATCATACCATTTCCATCCGCATACCAACAGAAAACCTTGTCCACGGCGATAAGCTCCATCTTTCGGTAGAGCTATTAGAGCGCGATGTGGATGCATTATCACATGCTTCAAAAGGTGAATCCAAGGAGGTGAACGAATCAGATGAATAAGCTAATGAGAGTCACGGACCTTGACTATATTGAACGAGGCCAGGAGGTTATCGTTCGATTGGTCGGTCGTGACGAATTTGGCAAACGTTCGATTCATAGAGTTGAAGGGACTCGCCCTTGCCTATGGGTCAGAGAAGAAGTAGATATACCTAACAAGGTATTTGAGGCCTACGTCGATGAAATCGAGTTCGGCTACGAGTCGTTCGATGGAATCGAACTCAAGAGAGTAATAACTCATCTACCAAATCACGTCCGAAAAGTAAGAGATAACTTAGAGGAGACGTGGGAAGCAGACATCCCGTATGTCCGTCGAGTCTCTGTAGATTGGGACCTGACTGGATATATCGAAGTCCCCGATAAGGAAAACCTCCACATTGACGAAATCGACTCTGTCGATGCAGAGGACGTAGAGAATATCGAACCCAGAGTTTTCATTGCTGACATTGAAACTCTGCCACCGACTGGCTCGGACCAAGGCTTTGAGAAGTATACGGAGAAAGCCCCCGAGCCAGTCCTTATGATTACGGTATACGATACTTACGACGAAGAATATACCGTCCTCGTAAGAGACCCTGATGGAAAGGTAAACGGAGGTAAGGTTCGAGAGCATCTTGATGACCACTGGCATGGGCACGACGATGGAGATACCTATGCTAATTGTGAAATCAATCTCCGAGTCGCTACCACTGAAGAGGACTTACTCAATTCCTTTGTAGACCTTACAGTAGAGAAAAGACCAGACCTTTTCTCTGGATGGAACTGGGTTAAGTTCGACCACCGTTATCTTCTCAATCGGATGGAGAAGTTCGATGGTGTGGACGAGACACGGATGTCTGACTTCGGAGAGATTGGTGGTCGTGTGTATGAGCGTCTGATTAGTGGTCTGCCTGGATTCGACATGATGCAGGCATACTGCGACCAGATGACATTCCACGACTGGCGGTCTCGTGCTCTTGATTATGTGAGCAATGAGGTCCTTGGCGTTGGTAAGGTAGAGGACATCTCTATCGGGGACAACTATGAGAACGACAGAAGCAAGCTGCTGGCGTACAATATAATCGACGTTCAGCTAACTGTTGCTCTCGACGACGTCTTCGGTATTCACGAGTTCTTCTATCTGCTGGCAGAACTTTCGGGGGTCCAGATATACGATACCTTTAGCGCGATGCGCCTCGTTGATGGTTTCATCCTGAGTCGTCGGGATGACAACGAGATTCTTCCTTCTACCGAAGAGAAGAACCTTGATGCAAACGCTGGAGGTCTCGTACTAAGTCCGAGTGATAGAATTAGTGAGTGGGTTGGAGTGTTCGACCTGAAGTCTCTCTACCCGTCTGCGTTCATTACCACTAATTGTTCAACGGAGACCATTACGAAGGACCCCGAAGAAGCGGACATTATCGTTCCGTGGATGCCAGAGAAGGAAAAGGACGTTCCGGGTCAGACAATCGACGCGAGCGATATAGAGTGGGACATTGACAAGGGTATTGGAGTCTCTCTTGATAAGGAGGGAATCATCCCGAAGTATGTCCGGATGCTCTTCGAGACTCGCAATTCGATGAAGGCTACTCGGAACACCTTCGACCCAGATAGCGAGGACTACAGTGTCTGGGATGCTCGACAGAACGCAGTGAAAGTTGTAATGAACTCCTTTTACGGGGTTAGTTCCAATGATTACTGGCGCCTCTCGACTCCTGAGCTTGGAGATACTGTTACAGCCGCTGCGCGATATGTCACCTGGACAGGAACGAATATCGCAAAGGACCTTGATTACAAGGTTCGTTACGGCGATACAGACTCCATTATGCTCGAACTCGCTGCCGCTGATGGAGGTAAGACGCCTCACGAGGTAGTCGCTGATGGTGAGGAGTTAGAGCAAATCATCAACGACAGGACGAGTCAAGTGGCTGATGACTTCGGAATTGGAGAGCAACATCCATATCTTGCCGGAGGAAACCTCCACGGGACTGACCGTCATTGCTTTACCTGGGAGTTCGAGAAGTTGTATCGTCGATTCTTCCAAGCGGGGAGCAAGAAAAGATACTCGGGCCTAATCTTCTGGAAGGAAGGAAAATGGCTCGTGGACCCAGAGAACGCTAAGGCAGAGGACGCAGACCTTGACGTTACTGGTTACGAGGCAAAGCGTTCAGACGTTCCCGAAATCACAGCGGAAGTTCAGACCGAGATAATGACTCGAGTCCTGAACGGGGAATCGTTTGAGGATGTTAGCGAGTATCTGAAGCACATCGTTGACATAATCGAAAACGACAAGATTCCCCTCCGACGAATCGGTAAGCCGGGAGCGATTAACAAGCCACTGCACGAGTATCCTAACCGAGAGACTCCGAGGGCTTGTAAATATATGAACCAGAACCTCGGATATAACTGGGGCGAAGGAGATGACCCGTGGGTCTACTACGTAGACACCACTCCTCCGATGGCTCCCGGAACTGACGTTATGGCTCTGGAGTGGAGCGAGCAGGCTCCTGATGGTTTCGTCCTCGATAAGACGAAGCATATCAACAAGTATGTTCGCGACCCTATCGAATCAGTTGTAGAAAAGGCCGGATGGACATTCGAGGAACTCAAAAGCGGTAAGAGGTCGCAGGCTATCGAGTTTGGAGCCGGCGGAGGTGGAGGCTCGGTGTTTGGTTCTCCTTCCAAGGAGAACAAGAGCGAGTCCTCAAATCCGTTTACCAGCGGCGACTCTGATGAAGAGGAGGAGGAAGACGAGGACGATAATCTCTTCGAGAGTTCCGGTAATCCGTTTTCCGGTAATGATAGTAATGACGAGGCCGAAGAACAAGACGAGGAGCACGGAGCGCTCGACTGGTAAAACATGGAACAAAACAAGGCTCGTTGCCCCGATTGTGGCAACCACTCGGTTAGAAAAAGAGGAGTAAATACTCCTGCCAATATATCCCGGCGACGAATCAAAGAGCGTCGGCACCGCTACGTCTGTGATAATTGTGAATGGACGGGTTCACGAGCAGATATAGACTGGCAAGATGTCGAACCGGAAGACGCTGAATCGGCTATGAAATGGTAACTACGGAGAGATACAAATGACAGAAAGAGAAAGCTGGGTTGAGAAGTATAGGCCAGAGACTTGGTCTGACATCCAAGGTAATAACAAATCCATCGAGAAGATAAAGAAATGGGGCCGTAATTGGTCTCCGGGCGATAAGCCCATCATGCTTATCGGAGACGCTGGTGTCGGGAAGACGACGGCAGCCTATGTCTTGGCTAACGACATGGACTGGAACCTGAACCAGATTAACGCATCGAGTGCTCGGAAGAGCGAGGACATTAAGAAGATTGTCCAAGAGATGCAGACTACGACAATCGACGGAGGTCATCAGTTAATCCTCCTCGACGAAGTAGATAGTTGGCATCACTCTTCTAACAAGCGTCCGCTCTCCGATGCTCTGAAGAACTGTCGCAACCCAGTCATTATGACTGGCAATGATGGGTACGAGGTTCCTAACGGGATAAAGAACAAAGCGGTCAAGTTCGGTCGTAACCGATACCTCAAGTTCAAACTCTCCAAGGCGTCGAGAAAGGCGAAGCTCAAAGACATCGTTGCTGCCGAAGAACTGGACCTGCCAGATTCTCACATTGACGTCCTCGCAGATAGAAATGGACTTCGGAGTGCCATCAACGACCTTCAGCTCTACCGGGATTCGGATAAGGCTCCTGGTAAAGACGAGCGAGAGCTGGAGATGTCAGAGTGGGAAGCGGTAGATAACATCATCAGAGGTAAGAAGGACCTGGCCTTCAACATCAATCCCAACGACTTCATTATGTGGTTGGACGAGAACATGTCCGAGCGCTTCCGAGGGTTGGAAGTTGCGATGGCATATAGGTCCTTGGCGCTCTCTGATAAGTGGCTCGGAGTCGCCCAGAGCACGCAGGACTATAGTTACTGGAAGTATGCTGGAGAGTTGCAGGAGCAGGTAGCCAACTTGCGTCTCACGGAGCCATATGACGGGTACATCAAAAAGGAGTTCCCTGGTTGGTTCCGCCAGAAGATGGAGCGAGTAAACGATGGCTCCTCAACCGCTGGTCTATTCAACAAGCTCAAGGATAACAAGAACGGACGCTTTGAGTTCGCTGGCAATTACCTTTACTTCCGGAAGGTAATGCTCCCTATTCTCCAGGACCAGATGGACGAGGAAGAGAAGTTCGCAATGGCAATGGAGTACCGACTTGATGCCGGAGAGATGGAAGTTTTAGGAGTCAGCGAGTCCCAAGTTAACAACTGGAAGGAATCGACCTCGGAATCCGAAGCGAACATCACGCAGTCAGACGCTCTGGATTGGTAACGGCGTACGTATACAGCGAGTATACGTAACACTCTTCTTATTGGCGCTCCGTTTCACAATGATGTATGGGCACCTATAAGGTAGTACACAAGTCCTATACGCAGCCTAACATGGGGACGTCCCATCGGGAAGTAGTCCGTGAAAAGGAAATTGAGTGCGATGGAGTAGAATCAGAAGACGGAGTTGTTATTTTCTACGAGAATAATAAGGGAATGCAACCCGTGCTAATTCTATCGTCTGATAGACTAATCGAAGCAACGAGACAATGAGCAGATACCAGTTCGAGGTGAAATATCGCTCTCCTCCTGTAATGAACGCGCAGGAGGGAAAGACGGTGGTCACAGAGACGATATTCTGTGACGCCGTGACATACCCACACGACCGTGTTAACGGCGGAGTAGATGAAAAGAATTATATCGGTCCCGTCGAATTCATAGAATATGAGGTGGAAGGGGGTGAGGCCGCGGATAGCGAATCCCGGCGAGAAGTCCTCAAGCTCTCAGTTCGATGGGAGAATTTCATCTCTGCCAAGAAGGTGACTAACTAACAAATGAGTTCCAAAGCCGTTGTCCTCGCTAGCGGCGGAATGGACAGTGCAACCTGTTTTGCCATTGCATGCGAGGCACATGATGAGGTTGTGCCTGTCCACGTCGACTACGGACAACAGACCAACGATTTAGAGCGTCGTCAAGCAGAACGCTTGACCGAGCATTACCAACAGAACACGGAAGCGGAGGTTGATGACCTTACCGTTGTCGACTATTCTCCCGTTTTCCAACACTTCGCTGGTGGAGTTGCCAGCGACCGAGGCTCTTTCGTCACTGATGACGGAGACCTCGAAGAGGAGGATGGCCGTTCCACTGGCTATGTTCCTATGAGAAATATGCATCTGATTGCTACGGGTGCAGGATTCGCAGACGTCGGAGGCGCAGACGCACTCTACACAGGAGTTCAGGGAGGAGACCTTGACTCTTATCCGGATTGCCGTCCGGACTTCGTCGCGTCAATTCAAGCTGCAGTCCACAATTCTCTTGCCGATGACCGATTCATCAGCGTGGAGACTCCGTTGCTCTACCTCACAAAGACAGAAGTCTTACAGAGGGGAGAGGAACTGGAGGTCCCGTGGGAATACACCTACTCCTGCTACGAGGAAGTTCAGGATGTAGATGACCCAGACCCTTGCGGGCAATGCCCTGCTTGCGAGGAGAGGACCGAAGCCTTCAACGAGGCTGGTCTCCAAGACCCCTTTGCCATAGAGATTAACCCGGACACTCTTTAAGAGAGTAACCCGGACACTCTTTAAGAGGGAAAGAGAAGAACCATATGAATGAACATATGGGCGGACATCTCTCTAATCCTCTTATACGTCCTGGGAATGTTCATTGCCTACAATGAACAACGTCCATGGCTGGTCTTTGTATTCGCAGTTGCCTTCATGCAACAGGTAAGAATAATAGTCATGAAGCACATAATCGAAGTACAGGGCCTGGTCATAGGGGCTCAGTTTAGAGCGATAAAAGACTACCAAGAAGAAATCCGATGTCTGAAAGAAAAATTAAAATAAACCACAGCACGAGTACAGCTCACCGACTGCTCTACTATGATGGAGCGTGTAACAACGTTCACGGTCATAACATGGAGTGGGACGTGAAAATCACAGTAGAAATGGACGAAGTCGGAGAGGACAACATGGCGATTGACTTCAAGAAGGTATCGAGTCTTCTTGATGAGACTGACCATGCGATTATCCTCAACGAGGAGGACCCGCTTGTCGAGCATGCTGATATTCTCGGCAGCGTTATCGCTGTCTCCGGAGACCCTACCGTCGAGTACATGACGGAATGGATGGCTGAAAAGTTCCTCGAACTCGAGGAAGTAGTTTCAGTCACTGTTTCCTGCGCAGAGACAGACAAGTACGATATGGAGTATAGCGCATGAGTGACGAAAATCAGTTTGTGAAGTGGACCTTTGGTCTTATCTTCGCGGCAGTCCTCATCACTGCTAATCTAACAGCATCCAAGCTCGTTGTGTATGACATCCCCTTTTACGGGGAAGTAGTTGGCTCTGTAGCCGCTGTTGCTATCGGGGTTAACTTCTTTTGCACTGACATCCTAAGCGAAGTCTACGGGAAGAAGACGGCTCGACGAGTTGTTAACGGTACGATTCTGGCTCTCGTAGTCGCATATGGAATCGTTTTCTTTTCCATTTGGATGCCAGTAGCTCCATCCTATGAGAATCAGGAAGCGTTCTCTCTGATTCTTGGGAGCAGTCAGCCGATTATCATTGCGAGCATCGTTAGTATGCTCATCAGCCAGAACCTCGACGTGTCTGTCTTCCATTATTTCAAGAATGCAACCGGCGGAGCCCATAAGTGGCTTCGCAACATTGGGAGCACGGCTACTTCTCAGTTGCTCGACACGGCGTTATTCACATGGCTTGCTTTCGTAGCGTTCCCTCCTTTTTTCGGCGGGGATGCTTTGCCTATGTCGGTGGTCATTGGAATCATCACAGCAGAGTACCTTGTGAAGCTGATGGTGGCTCTCCTCGACACTCCTTTCTTCTACGCTGTCAGTTCGTTCATGGAGGAAGATGAAGTGGTCAAGTTGCCTGATTTCTCGATTGACCGATAAACTCCCAACGTTCTTTTCTTTTTGAGGTACAGAGAATAAGTAGTTATATATCACTGCCAGCCGTAGAGACTGGTAGAGAGTGAGATACAATGAGCGAAACCCAGAACGTAACCGATACTGAAGATTACATCGAAACGCATGGAGACGTCAACCCGAGCAATTCAAGTGTGGGTCCAGTAGAAATCGGAGAGTCTGACCACGAATTCGTTGGTCAGTTTTTCCACGACAAGGCTTTCGACAAGTACTTCGTTGTGAAGTATATTGACCGCGACATCGTTGTGAAGCAAACTGTAAACGACGAAGGGCGCTTGTTCGGATATAATATGGAGAAGCGCGCGATGTTCGATAAGCAGTACAAGACGTCGTCTGGAGATGCTGGTTACAACAAGGCCAGTGAAGAGGAAGCCATGGACGACCCTTACGGGGAGAAGGCAGAGCAGAAAAAGCAAGAAGAGGAACTCGCTGACCAGATTACGGAAGTCTCTGACTTCCATCTCATTAAGGGGATGGGCTCCAGCAAGGTCGATGAGTTCGTTGAGAAATACGAAACCCTCGAAGATGTTAGCAATGCAACCGATGATGAACTCAAGGATGTAAAAGGAGTCGGCCGTACTCTCATCAAGCGCATTCGGGACGAGGTCGGTCACCCTGATGTAGAGGAGGAACCCGAGGAGGAAGAACCAGAGGAAGAGGAGGCAGAACCAGAGGAAACGCCTGATGAGGAAGAGGAAAGCAAAGAATTAAATGAGGATAGAGAGAATATGGAAGAAGAGGGAGAGCAAGAGGATGAAGAAGACGACGACTCTGATGACGGCTGGGATACCCTCCTGGAATCGGACGACAGCGATTGGTCAATGGATGCTCTGTAAGCAAGGAGATTGCTAATGGAGCGCAGGGAGGTATTATTCTTGACTGGTATCGCTGTTACGTCATCTCTCTCGGGATGCGTGAGCCAACCAGAAGAAAATCAAGAGAACCAAGACATGGTAGACTTTAATCCAACGTGGCATACCATCCAAGGTCCAGAAAATGATACTCGGTCTGACCCGCCCGAATTAAACTTCGCTTTGATTCCAGAGTTGGGAGTGGCTGTCTTTATTTCCTGGGATTGGATTTCGACCGGAGGAGGAACAGGCATTAGCATAACGCCGATTAGCGACCTAAGCGACGAGTGGGCAAACAATGATGGATACTAAACTTCCAGTAGCCGAGACGTTTTACACATTACAAGGAGAAGGACGGTCAGTAGGAGTCCCTGCTGTATTCCTTCGGACAGGGGGATGTAACCTCCTATGCGGTAACCCGAGCAACCCAGATGCTCCTCAGGAGGAGCTGGAGATGGCAGACGATGCGACCTGGCTCTGTGATACTATCGACGTATGGAGCAACCCTAATACGAAGACCGTAGAGGAAGTCCTCGATATTTGGGCCGAGGAAGGATGGATGGAGAAGTTAGAGATGCGAGGCGCCCATCTTATTCTTACGGGCGGGGAGCCTTTACTCCAGCAGGATAACCTCCTTGACCTTTTGGAGGAACTTGACGATGATGTGACGGTAGAGGTTGAAACGAACGGCACTATTGTGCCCGACGAGGAATTCGATTCCTATGTTGACTATTACAACGTTAGTCAGAAACTATCGAATTCTGGAATGTCTGAGGACCGCCGCATCAATTCGGATGCTACTCACTGGTTCAATTCGTCAGAGAAAGCGAAGTTCAAGTACGTAGTTAGCAGAGAGGAGGACCTCAAAGAGATTTGGGAGATTCAGGGAGACTATGGGATTCCGAACGACAAAGTCCAGCTAATGCCTGCCGGTTACACAAGAGAAGACCTTTCCAATTCATATGGCGCGGTGGCCGACATCTGTAAGGAATACGGATATGAATTCAGTCCCCGGCTACACGTAGAGATTTGGGGCCAAGCCACTGGAGTTTAAATGACTTCTCACGTGGCGGGATTGAAGCCTGACCCTAAGATGCTCGACAGGGTTCCAATAAAGTATGTGATGAAGGACCAACTTCATTTTACATGTTCAGAGTGTGGCTCCCTTAGTCGATTAGAGGAGGCTATCAATCCAGACTACGTTGATAAAGTGGATATACATTGTCCTCACTGTGAGGAATCACTGGAATACTCTTCTCCTTTTAAAGAACTTGTCGGTGTTACGGGAACAGAAGTTGCAGAAGAGGTATGCGAATGGAATCGTTAATCGGTATCTATAAGTTAACGAACAGAGTAAAATGGAACGAGACAGAATGACCGGGAAAGAACCAGCATATAATGTTAATGGGGAGGAAGAGCTTGCGAAGGAGACTCGCAAGAACCTTTCTAATGCAAGTCAGAAAGAGAAGGCAGAGTACCACTTCGCAGAATTCATCGAGGCTCTTGGCCTCGACGTTGATGGAGATGAGCACCTACGAGATACTCCATCCCGTGTGGCGAAGAGTCGATTCAATGAACTCTTCAGAGGTCTTCAGGAAAACCCACGGCGTCATCTGGAACGAACGTTTGAGGATTATGGACAGGAAGAAGGTGAGGATGGTGGCCTTGTCATCGTAGACAACATCCAAGTTCAGTCGATGTGCGCCCATCACTTCCTTCCTTTCCGAGGAGTCGCTCATATCGGATACATCCCTGACGGTAAGGTAGTGGGTCTATCAAAGCTGGCTCGTGTTACTCACGGCTACTCTCGACGGCCTCAAGTCCAGGAAAGACTCACCAATCAGATTGCCGACGCGATTGATGAGGAGTTAGAACCTAAGGCAGTCGTGGTTGTTGTTGAGGCAGAGCATGAATGTATGACTCTGCGTGGCGTTCAGGAACCGAATACGATGACCCGGACCTCCGCTCTACGTGGCGATGCTCTCGATGATAATTCTATCAAGCAAGAGTTCTTCGACCTCGTCGGCGGACAGTAAGGGCAACCGTTATTACGTTTTAAGCATAAGAGACTATAGATGAAAGTCGATAACGACTTGGATATTGATGACGTCTTCGACCGGTTCCCGGAAGTAGACGACATTGATGACGCACAGTTGCACTCTGAAACAGTCCATGTAATCATGGAGCATATGCCAGATTACTTCTGGGAGGTAGCTGCCTCCAGCTCTGGTAAATATCATCCCGTGGACCACCGGGGACGGCACGGCCTTTGGCTTCATACTAAGCGCGCATTTACGGAATATGAAGCTCTCGCCCGTTCCTACTATCACCAAGGCCTAATCAACGATTGGGAGATGGACTGCGGCAGAAGCGCTATCCTACTACATGACATGTTCAAGTACGGATGGCCTGCTAAGAATCATACGACAAAGGACCACGACGTCTTCGCAGCAGAATTCCTGAGAGAAAACACAGACCTGCCAGAGGAGGTCATCGGATGCGTCGAGACTCACAATGGTCCCGAGGATTGGGGCGCTGGTCCGGCTCCCCGAAATGATTTAGAGCAAGTCCATCACATGGCAGACATGGCGGCTTCCCGAATTGATGTTCCCGACATTGCTGTAAAAGGTCCCTCGGATGAACTGGTAAAGCATTTCGGAGAAGACAATCTGAACGTGATGTCCAAATGACCGTGGGAGACGGACACGCCGGTTCCTTTACAGTGGAGAATGCGAGAACGGCGTATTCGGGGCCGGGCAATCACAAGAATTAAGACACTACACATAATACATACAGAGGCGAGGTGACTATGATGGAATTCAAAGTACGCAATACGCACGAGCTACAGACCGAAATGAAGGAAGCGGGTTACTCTGACAAGACTATCAACGTCTACACTGGGATGTTCGATGCAGAGTCCAATGGTGAGGAGCAAACCGTTACAATTATGAGCGACCCGAACAACTAAGATATACATGAGCGAGGAAGACTGGGGAGTAGGCGGCGGAGGAAATGCGGATTTCTCCGGCGTGTCTCTCAATAAACCTGAAGAGCAAGAGGAAGAGGAGCCAGAGGTCGAAGAGACCGAAGAGCCAGAAGAGACGGAGGCAGAGCAAGAGGAGGAAAAAGAGAAAGAGAAAGAAGAGACCGCAGAGAACGTAGCGACTAAAGCCGGGGAGCGCCTCGAAGAGTCTCTCGGTCAGAAGTTGAAACTCGAAGAGGATGAAGAAGAGCCAGAGGAGGAATCCGATGTGGTGGAATTCCGAGGAGACGCCACCCGAACGCGATACGAGGTTACTCTCCGAAAGGCTCTACTCGAGGACGAACTTCAAGAAGAAGTAGAGTCCGAGTACTTCGAGGACCGTGTCCAAGAGGTTCGAGACGCCGAACTGCTCATGGAGGTTTATGATGAGCTAAGCGATATGGACCTCGTTGAGCAGAAGGAAGCGGTCTGGGAACAGAGAGAACGAATCGGCCACCTGACGACCGACCACTTGATTCAGGAGGGGGAGTATCGTTATCTCCCTGTATTCGGATTCAATATCAACCACGTCTGTACGGTCCCTTACCGTGATGCAGACGCGAGCGATTATGAGTTCGATTCCATCTTCGTGGGAGATAAGGTCCTGTCCTGGTGGGAGGATGACTCGCTTACTCCGAAGCATCCATACCTCCTACTGAACCCTATCGACAGCACGAAGAATACGAACCATACGGCAAACGGAGTTCCGTACCGAGAGATTTTCCGACTGCCTAAGAGTAATCAAATCGCGTTCTCTGACTCTGGTGGATTCCAGATGGTCAGTCGTCCTGATGCCGGACGGGCAGATTCGGCAGAGGAACATGATTGGCAGAACGCTGTCCTGCATCCAGAGACTGTTCTGGACTGGCAGATTGATAACGCCGATGGCGGTCCTATCCTTGACCATCCCCCATATGGAACAGCAGGAGAGTCCTCCATCTTCGCAGCTGACGACGATAACCTCGCGGAGTGGTTAGATGAGCCGTTCCTCTCTTACGCAGAGAAGACAACGGAGAACGCAGAAGCGATGCAGGCTCACCTCGCTAAGCGTCGTGAAGACCCTAACGATGCTCGCGCCCGCGACTATCGTATGTTCGGAGTCATCCAGGGACATACTTACGACGAGTCCCTGATTGATGACAATGCTCGGGGTTCCTGCAGGACGCTTTCGGAGGATAAGTACGGAGATGATGAGTCTCGGCCTCACTGGTATATGCTGGAGCGCTGGCATGAAATGGTCGATGCGACAGGAGATTACAAGAACTGGGCGCTCTCTCCGACTCCGTGTACCTCTCCTGGTCAGATTGCTATGCACTTAGCATACGCTGATGACCGATGTGAGGATGCAGAGTGGTTCCACGTTCTCCAGGTTGGGTCCTCGGTTAACATCGCATTGATTCAATTCTATGCGATGCTTGCTGATGACAAGTTCGTCACCTCTGACGCTTCGTCACATAACCGTGGCTCCAAGTATCGTCAGTTTATGCTCCCTCCCGGATTCGGTAAGAGCGTAACTATCTCGGACCGCGACGATTACTTCGAGCGCCATCCGTGTAATTGTCAGGCCTGTAAGACTGTTGAGGACGAGCATGGATTCGAGTACATCGGAGACGGTGCTGACTCGAAGCGTAATGCTACAATCAACATGCACAACCTCACGATGCAACTCCAGAGCCAGCGTATTCTGGACGCTCTTATGCGGGCAGAGCAAGAGGAAGTCATTGCTGGTATTCGCCTCTCTACTGATGGAACAGAGATTAAGCGATACCTCAGTCCCTTCTGGAAGCAACTCCGCGACGTCACGACTCAAGCGAAAATCAAGGCGGTCTATGCCGGGATGCTCTACCTGTACTCGTCCGTTCATAATGGACTCCAGGAGCAGCATGACGTATGGATTAAGGAGCCTGAATATCGCCAAGTCGAGGACGAACCCGAGGATGATGGCGTCGTTAACGAAGGGAGCGACGCTATGAACTGGGGCGATGGAGGCGCTCGTGTCAAGGACGAGGAAGAAGAACCCGAGGAAGAGGAGGAAGAAGAGGACGAGGAAGAAGAAACTCGGGACCTCACTGATGAGGAAGAAAAATACCTCTCCCTCCCAACCGTCACGTTCGAGGAGCCAGAGGAGAAAAATTACTACTACCAGCACAGTGCGACCATCAGTGGTGGCATGACTGAGTTCGACCTCAACGTTACCAGAGACGCTCGGCTGATCGACTGGTAGACGACGCCGTACTTCCTTTTCTTCGGTATATTCATATCGAATAGGCGCCTAAGTAGGATAGGGGCTATCTGTGGTACGACGAGTAGAATACAGCGAAGTTAATTACAAGGTCGTTGAAGAAGGTGGCAGTAATCTCCAATCCGCCGATGATGTTGGAGGCGTCACACTTCCAGACGATTGGACGTTCGTAGAGGGAGAACTGTTTGATGATACTCTACGAGCAGAATGGACCAGGAGCAATGGCGATTCAATCGTCCTCACTCCATATCCAATAGTCACAGAGACGGTTCACTCCGTCTCTTATTCTGGCTCGTCGTCAATCAGTAGAGAATATGGAGAATGGACCAAGGCCGTTGATGGCGCTCTCCATATGATGGCGGACAATACAAACGATAGCACCTTTAGAATTCTGGATAGAGATGTTAATACTATTCAGACGTTCCAGGATGCTCCTCCGATTGACGTTAATAGGAATTCAGACCCTATCAGAGGAATAGGCAGCGGGCCCTCCGAGATAGCAAATCCAGCAGACGTAGTCAATGTAGATTGTGAAATTTGTGGGGAATCGTCACTCTTATTGGAGCATCAAGAAATGTCCATGAGCGCGGGGGAATCTGTAGAAGTGATTTACAGATGCCGTTGTCCCACGTGTAGTAGCGTAGTAGAAATACAAGAGACGCGCAATGAAACATGGTAATTATAGGTGTGATTCCTGCGGTCATCGCCTTTACGATAGCGTTGATGGCCTTCAGTGTTTCAACTGCCTTCACCGATACACAAAAGTAAAAGAACTAATATGAAAAAATACCAAGACCTCGTTCATTCGACGCTGGAGAACGGAACATACAAGCCAAATAGAACTGGAGTTGATACGATTTCAACCTTCAGTTATCATTACAAGATAGACCTGGAGGGAGGTTTCCCGTTACTGACGACAAAAGACATGTCTGGGTTCCGATGGAATTCTCTTATCCATGAGATTCTATGGTACCTTTCCGGAGAGGAGCATATCAAGAACCTCCGAGAAGAAACGAAAATCTGGGATGCGTGGGCTGATGAAGAAGGCCAACTGGATACCGCTTATGGAAGATTCTGGAGACGTTATCCTATTCCGGAAGAACATGACCAGTTGCCCGGAGAATCGTGGGCACATGAAGACTTCGTTACAGTAGAAGGCTTCTTTGACCAAATCGAATATGCTCTTCATCAGTTAGAGAATAACCCCCACTCTCGACGGATTGTTATTAACGCATGGCATCCTGCCAACGCTGCTGTCAGTACTCTGCCGCCGTGCCATTATACTTGGGTCCTCAACGTGCAGGATGGAAGACTCAACACTCACCTTACTCAGCGCTCTGGCGACATAGCTCTGGGGATTCCCTTTAACATCGCGGCCTATGGGATTCTAACGCAAGCAATAGCGCAGCAGGTAGGACTTGAGGTAGGGGAGTTCGGACATTCGATTGTCGATGCCCACGTTTATTGTGGCGAGGGAGAGCGAGGAGAGTGGTATGAAGACAACCTTGATGAACTTCAGGAGCGCCTACAAGTCAATCGGACGAGTGATTATGGTCGTTGGAATGGAGACATTAAGAGTTGGATTGAGTCCGAGGCTCCGGAGGACCCAGACAGTTTAGACCATGTTCCGGGACTTCTGGAACAATTAGAAAGAGAACCGAGAGCGCCACCCACACTCGACATAGCTGACAAACCATTAGAAGAATTGGAGTTTGAGGACTTCACTCTTCGCGATTACGACCCCGATGATGGAATTTACTTTGGCGTAGCAGAATGACCGAGTACGAGTGGGTCTATGACCGCAGGAGGAAATGCTTTAAGAAGGTTCCAGCGGAAGAGTGCCCTCACTATGGACGGCACAACCTCTTTACTTACAAGAGGCAAGCTGGCATCATCAAATCCATTTTCCTCGGTAGAGGAGACGAGGTAACGATTCAACAGTACTGCGACAACTGTGAGTACCGAACCGGTCCCGAAACAAGAGTAGAACAATAATGGAAATCGTAATGATTGCGGCATGTGACCCGAGAGGAGTAATTGGAAACGATGGAGGAATTCCATGGCATATTCCAGAAGACCTGAAACACTTTAAGTATACAACGGTTGGACATGAGATTATCATTGGGAGGAAGACCTTTGAAAGCATGAACGGTCCACTCCCAGAAAGAGAGAACATCGTTCTCACAAGCAAAGATGAAATTGATGGAGCGGATGTTGCACACTCCCCCGATGAAGCCCTAATGTCTGTAGAAGGAGATAAGGTCTTCATCTGTGGAGGGGAGGGAGTGTACAGAGAATTCATGCCTATCGCAGATAAACTCATTTTGTCTCACGTCCATGAGACCTATGACGGAGATACTTATTTCCCCAACGTTAGTCCTGAAGATTGGGAAATAGTTGATAGGGATGAGTATGATGAGTTCCATATAGCAACCTATGTAAGACCGGGAAAGAATCGGTAATAAGATAATCTATTCCCTCTTTGAATAGGACCGAGGCGCAAAGTGAGAGTAAATACGCGACCGGCACCTGAAGCCACTCCGAGAAAAGGTATGTCGAAAACCTTTATGACCCAGTACGAGTTACATTATGGTCGCGCACGATTGCCCGTGGTTTCTCGGTGACACGGGAGGATTTAGAAATGAGTCAGGAGATAAGACTTCCAACGAAGCGAGACGACGCACCAACACTACAAGAACGCATGACAGGCAATGCGTATGATAACATCCTGCCTGCTCGGTATATGAGAAAGGACCCGGACGATTCCTCCGGGGTACGTGCCAATGACTGAAAACAAAACCACGGGCGGAGATCCGGAGACTGACATCTTCTCGGAACGAACACAGCTCAAACCGTATGAATACAATGATTTCCTTGATTACAAGGATGCGATACGGAACAGCTACTGGGTTCACACGGAGTTCAACTTCTCGGGAGATGTTCAA
>Ga0208282_10035_pt1 | contig 32549 bp, 26 predicted proteins | sample AntRauMetaVIRRA1_FD_184784 | JGI IMG/M metagenome (GOLD analysis project Ga0208282, IMG submission 184784) | Saline lake microbial communities from Rauer Lake, Antarctica, in enrichment culture - Antartic Rauer Lake 1 Metagenome VIRRA1 (SPAdes)... ...
CACTGCATCACCTGTAGATTCATTCTCAAATATTTTTGTATAACCTTCTTCTAAATCTGAATCTAGATATTTATATTCAACATTATTTTCACGAAGTGTTGCAATTGCCGCTTCATTACTTACACGCTCCCAATTATTTTCTCCGTCTGGACTGCGTATAATATCTTGATTAGGAGTATTTTCGAATCGTGCTTCAGCTTCTGTTGTTTCACTACTATCTGGGTCGTGTTTTTCAGCCGTTAAACAATTAAGACAATCATCTGGGTCGGTATGCCGATATAATGTTTCTACACGGTCATTACTTGATTGTGTTGCTGTATTATCTCTATCAAGATACCATCCTTTTTCAGAATCGGTTATAGATTGTAATTCTGAACCGGAAACAACGTTGAAACTCTGTTCATCCATACCTATTTGTGCTGTTCTTTCTGGTGTTGAACTTACACGCTCAAAACCACCCCAAGTCATTGTTGTACTGTCTGGGACGTACGCTCTAACACTTTCATCTACAGATACGTAAGATTCATAATCCCCACGTACCCATTCTCCTTCTGGACGAATCTCAGATAATTTATTTTCAGCTTCATTTTGATAATCAAATGGGTCTGAAGATTGAACGCCATTTACAGTCACAGATTCATCAATATAACCTGTAAAGTCTTGTATAGTTTCACCATCTAATCTACGCCACTCTGTATCTTCTGCAAATGTACTGTCTGTAGTTTGTGTCTGTACACGTTCTTCAATTACTGTTTCTGTACTTATTTTTTCTAATTCAATTAGAATAGGTGATTTTAAATTCAATTCTGGTGAATTATCACCGGGTAATCCAAAGTTTAATTCCTCCATATCAATATTGTCTGTGGAATTACAGTCAGGCGTCCCAATAGTACCTACATCACATACTATTACAAAGTAGGTATCTACAATATCATTACCGTTGATTAGTCTATCTGTATCTAATACAAAATTATCTCCACGCTCTAATTCAATATCTTCATCCAACGCAACATAACTTGATATACTATCACTATCTAGCTGTTCTTTCGTAACAATAGCTGCTTCAACAGGAACAGACTCATCATCATCTAAACTTGTTCTAATTGATGCATACATATTAACGTCAGCAGTATATCCATCACCGGAGGCTCTATTGAAATATAACGGTACATACTTAGAGTGATAATCATAAGAATCATCAGCCGTTACTTGTTTTCCTTGGAATTCAGATATTTCAATTAAATCAGAACTCACTAGACCATTATTTCCACAGGTAGAACTATCTTCAGAGAAATAACCGGAAATTATTCCTTGACAAAATATTTCTACAGATACATCTTGACCATTTGAATCATATTCTAGATATAATTCACCAAGTTTATTTATCTCTTCAACTTCTTCAGAATTCAGGGTAAATAAACATACACCATTAGATGCAGAAACAACTTGACAATGTTCAGAATCTTCAGGATTGTCGGGTAATACATATTCTGTATCTGGGTCGATACTTTCCATATCTGCACGAACCGGGTCAACAGTCAGTTCATCACCACCAAATAGATTATAGGTTATTACAACAGTTTGCGGATTAGCTCTTGGTATATTTTCTGTTTGTGTTACTAATTTTAATCCATTATTATCTGAACGCATTACTGTTGAACCATCACTATTTGGTTCTCTCATACTTTGGAAATTAGTTAAACTTCCAGCGTTATCTTCTTGATATGGTATAGCTGAATCTTCTAAGAAACCGAATTCAGATTCAGATTCATGTAACCTATATCTATCAACATGATTGACTTCAGAAATTTCATCATATCCTGAAGTTGATGAAATAGATGCAGAAGATGAACTTCTACCTGCAGGTGTTGTACCTTCTACTACAGTGTCTTCTGCCGTATACGTATTTATGTCGTCAGTATATCGACTTTCAAAAGTAAACTCTATATCTCTTTCAAGATATCCATTCGGTGCTACATCTGAATCAAATTGGTCATTGAATGTAAGATAGACTTGGAATTGTTCTTTTAATTCATAGTCTTGTCTTTCTCCAGTATTACCATATGAAGGCGTATAATTTTCATTTAGTGTTGGATTCAAAAATACTGTTTGAGATTTTATTATATCTCCGTTTTCACTTATATCCATATCTATAGGATAAATATATGGATATGTGTTTCTAGCATTTTGTGTCGTAATAGTTACATTATATGTTATTGCAGCATCTTTTGTTAATGGGTCATTATTTTCGTCTTCTGCAACTTCGATATCTATTTCGAGTGTATCATCAGTATCATCTGTTCTACTCAAATCGTGAGAAGGTCCTATACTTTGTGCTGTAACAGGAGTAATAAAACTACCTGATAACAAAAGTATCGTAAGCACAATAATTAATATATATTTATAATTAATATCAAACATGTTCATTATTATATATATTACTGTTACAGTACTAAAAGTGTTTTTAATATATCAAATATATTTAAGTATAATAAACGTATTATCGGGATTCCCAAATGAGTGAATTTCCAATATCATGACCTTTATCAGATATAATTGTTCCATCTGATGGTTGAGATACAGAACTCATTGACCAGTGGTCGATAGTTGTATCCCATGATAAGCATATAGATTCAGATTCTGAAATAGGATAATAAATATATACAACTCCATTATTGTTATATGATACATTAGTTGCGTATGCTAATTCATTATCAAACTTATCTACAACAACTTGAGGATAATGTTTAAATTGTACGGGTACTTGTGCGAATACAACACCATCTAAGAAGAAATATCTTTCTCGAAGCCATGTTGTAATATGTTCTCTGTAAAATCCTGTTGGTTCGAATGTATTATCTGTCCCCATATTTTGTGCATCAATTCCAATAAGGAGTACTTCCATAGGTCCATCGTTTAATTCATCTAAATAAGTATAGGTTTCAACTTGTTTTACAATATTTTTATTATTCATTTATATAAAATATATTTGTGGGCTAGTAAGATAATAATTTCGCCAAATTATATATTATTCTTCATCATCCTCAGGACAATCAGGACCGGTATCAGAGTCGGAATCAGAATCATACGCATCTGCTTCAGCGTATGCTTCAATTGTTACTGTTCTTGTATTACCGTGATAATCATCTACCGATACATCTGCTGTTACAGTTTCGTCCTCATCATCATAGTCCCATTCCTTATCCACCTCGGTTTCACCACAAGATGCTGGACCAGCATCTGCCGTAGGTGAATCAGCCTCAGGGTCAGCCTCAGCAGTAACACATACTTCTACAGATGTTTCACTTGAAGTTCCTTGTACATCTCCACCATCAGCATCAAGCGTACTAATATCTAATCCTGTACCACCATCATAACCATTATTATTAATTTCTACACAGGTTTTAGATTCAGCACTATTTTCCCATGTGCTTGACTGGTAACCGTTAGGGTCTCCGTCAACATCAACATCTTCACTATCACAATCATTAGGGTCACAATCAAAAGACGGTTTAATACCATCTTCAAGAACATTGATATCTGTAATATCTGTTGTAGCTGTATTACTATGCCAATCTGTTACTTTCATTTCTTCCGTTTCATCCTGTTCTGTATAGTATCCAAGTTCTTCAGCAGAATATGTTACGTCAAATGAACCTGCTGCTTCATCTGCCATACTTTGACAATTTGTATTTGCTGGTCTTGCGCGTAGGTCCATACATGCTATTCCAACGCCATCTTCTGTTGCACTAGCGGAGAAATCAACGTCACTTCCACTATATCCTGTGCTAGAATCTGCTGCCCAAACATAACTCTCAAGGTTATTGTGGTCAAATTGACCGGAGTATGTATTACTAAATCCTGTTATAGATGGAGCATCACCATCGTGTGATACAGTAATATCTACACTATCTTCATCAGATAAACCGGAAAAGTCCCATGCTTTATATTCAAAGGTTTGTGTTCGTGCTTTATCACCACTGCTATCTGTTTCTTCGAATACAATACATCTTTTATCACCTGCACGCGTATTCGAAACATCAACATCACCATAATCTGTTGTCCCTCCATGTGAATTGTATGTATAACTACCATCATCTGTAACAAGTGTTGAATCTCCTAGATTGTACCATGCATCTTGTGCTATACCTATTTCTCCATCAGATGCTGTTACAGATAAACAAGACCGGATACCTTCATATGTATTATAATATGTATCATCAAAGTCATCTAATGAGGTATATTGAATGACATTTTCGTTACGATGCCAAATTTTATTTCCATTATCAGATTCTGTGTCTCCGGCATATGTAAGGTCATTATTTCTATCATAATTCATAGTTACGCTAGGGTCATTGGTATCATCGACAACATTTATATTATGCGTTGTAATATTTGTGTTCGATTCACCTTCTGTCAGTTCTTCATCATCCCATACTTGCAATTTCAATTCATTATTTCCAACTTGATGGAATCTATGTGCAATTACTTCATAATTATTGTTTCCAGAGAATGTTTCCATATAACAATGTTCGTCTAATTTACTAGGCGTAACTTCATTACAAAGTTCTGAATTTCCAAAGTTAGGTGCATTTCCATTAACGTTCCATATCATATCAGTTATTATTGTATTAACCTGAGACATTCTATATTTTTTTAATGTATTACTACTTATTTTCGCTCTATTGTTCCAATCTGTAACGTCAGGAACACTTGTATCATGATTTGGTATTCCAGATTCGTAACAATTTGGACAGTCTTGTGTTGAACCATCAAATAACAACATACCACCTTCATATACTTCGAAATCATTATGGACGTTTTCTTCTCTTTCATCTGCTGTTAATGCATCGTCAGGAACTTGTGTAGATATTTTTGATTCTGAATTAGTATTAGATGAAGATTTTACAGCAGAGTCGGATTCTGCTATTCTAAAGTCTGCTACAGGATTCGTAATATCATATACAAATACAGATGACTTGACATCATCACATCCTTTTGCTCCGTGGAATGCTGAATCTTGTACTTCATTTGTAGTCATTGTATTAAACTCACTACGGTTATGATTTTCAATCCATGTATTTCTAGCTCCATTTTGACCGGGAGAATCAATCGAGTCAATTATTCCAGTAAACCCTTCCAAATTATAATGTTTTGGACCGGTTTCTGTTATCTGTCTACATGGGCTGTGTCGAATATGATATAATCCGGGTTCTTGGAATTCACGTTCGAATCCAAATGTCATCGTTTCCCCCGGTTGTATAACAACTTCTTCCGCGAAACCTATTTCATCGCCGTTTGCTGTATATACAGCATTAATTTCAGCATTTGTTCCTACGTCTGTATTCGATTCATAATTAGCAAATAATCTATCTCCTGTACTATGTGCACTATTTCTATGTAATACGGTCATAGATTCACGAGCTTCAAATTCTGCAAGTGCTTCGGGTTGTATTGTTACAGGTGAACCGCCGAAATTAGTATATTGTGATTCGAACTTTGCAACCGTTTCATCTGTCGATTCACTATTGTTACAGGTACCATCATCTCTAACAACACCGAAACCATAATCTGTACCTAAGGCTTTAAATCCAGATTTAGGATTTAATCCTTCTACAAGGTCAGGATATGAAGAACCGGAACGTAGCATCGCTTGTCCTCTGTTTTCTATTGATTGAGTTACATCGCTTGTACATACTTCATTTACAACTAAATCAGCGCTTTGTGCGTCTGTTGGGTCATCACCACCACCCCATCGACTTTCAACAGGTTCTATTTCTGTTATAATACCGTCACCATATGTTTTAACATTTATCGGAACTTGGAACTGACTGTGATAGTCATTTGTTAATGGTGATTGTTCCATTTCTGTAGGAACTTCTGCACCATCTGTTCTTCTTATGTAATCATTTTCACTTCGTGGATGAATACTTAATATATGTACACCTTCATTACCGACATCATTCTTGATGATAACAGGGACACGTACATCTAGTGTTTCTTGTGGTCGTAATTCAACAGCAGCAACACCTACAACATTATCATCAAATGAATTTTCTTCAAGTTGAACATTTTGATGGTCACCACTTTCACCTAGACCAACAGCATGACCCCTTGCATTTGTAGATTTATTTGTTCTTATTTCAAATCGTGCTGTGGCTGGTTGTGATGAACTTGGGTTCGATATTGTTGCTACCGCATACATTATATTTCCGTTTTCTTCTAATTTATCGAATGTTTCCTGATTAACACCATCTATAGTAAATTCACCGTCAGGATGTTGTACATTTTGTGTATTTTCTGTCCCTGCATCTGTTGTTCCAGCAAATCGTGGCATTTGAAGGGAAACATATCTATCTTCATCATCACATAAATTATTATCATCTTTTTTATTTGCAGAATATGGTAAGAATACAGTCGTATCAGATTCATCAGCTTCACTTTCTGGAACTTGTACTGTATCACTGTTCGCACCTGCCAATAAGTCTGGATTGCAGAATCTATTTTGATGGCTATAATATGTACTAAAGTATCTATTATTTGGTTGCGTTACAGAATCTATACCTTCTAAATTAAGTGGTGTTGCTCCTCTATTCAATGGATTATCATCTACATCTGCGTTGTAGCTATACATTGTAGAAAACCCACCACGAACATTATAATCTTTCACATATGATTCACCGGTTAGTGCTCCAGTTCGAATACCATAACTTGGTTGTACATATGGGTATGCGCTCGCATATATAGTAGCTTCTTCTGCTGTTGGTCTTTGACTTAGACCACCACTTTTTGTAACAACATTCAAGTCATTTATTACAATGTTATTCAAACTAACTTCTTCTTCAACTTCTGACGTTAGTACGCTTGCTATTATTTGACTAAACAAGTTTCCTCTAAATTCATTATTTACTGTAGCTTTATATCTATGAACACCTTCTTCTAGACCAAATGGTGCATCTGGTCGGTGATATTGAGAATTTGAATCATATGATATATCTTCTATTTCGAACGGTCCACTATATGCATTTGAATATGGACTTGAGATAACATCTGCTATTGTCGTGTATTCTCTGAAAGTAAAGTCATACTGACTACCTGATTCTTCACGGATATCTCGTGAGAAACGAACGGTGGTTTCTTCTGAAGTAGTTCCTGCCCGCGCATTACCTCCAGCAAGACTTACACTTCTTTCTGATTCCCAAGAACCGAATTCGGTATATAATTTTCGTGTACCAGATAAATCGCCAATATTGTGTAATTTTACTTCAGAATTGAAGTTATCATACGTTAAGTGTTCTTCAGGTACATCAACTTCTGTTATTTCAAATGTTGCTGGTTGGAATACATATGCATCGAATTGTGGAGTTAAACCATCTTGTTCATTAATGTTTCTATAATTCCCATCTCCATCTACCTCTACAAATTTAACTGTATGATTTCCAAATTCTGTTTCATCCCATGAGTGTGACACTGGTATTGATTCTCTTTCACCACCAGCAACTCGGATAGAGAATCGGTCTATTTCATTTTCTGTTATTTGTATCTCGCTAGTTAGTTCGTCTTCATTTGGGAATCGTATTTGTGGCGTTTCATAGTTATCAACGAGTGCAAATGTACTATCTATCGTTGTATCACCGGTATTTTCAATTATGACTGTTGATGTTAAATCTTCACCGGGTTCAACATCATATGAATCATATTCTGCATTTTTATTTCCATTTACATTAAATGATATTGTAAATGAACCGGGTCTTTCTTCAGGATTTGATGCAACACTTTCAGAACCGTCGTTTATATTATTTGTATTATCTTCGACATCATCGGCTGCATCCGTTGTTTTTACTTCAACATTATATAAGTATAACACGGTATCAATATCAATATCTTCACTGTTAAAAACGACATATAATTCTCCATTTTGATTTACATAATCAATTTCACTGGGTTCTAATTGAATTTGTTTTGTTCTTGTTTCTAAGTTTTCAGTCCCACCTGAATCATAATATGGTTCATCTGATGTTGTAGTTATTTCTAATTGAGATTGTGCATCTGTTCTACCATTATATATTTCTGAACTTTGCGAATTCATAAGTTTCACATCAACGTAATTTTGCGGGTTATCATTTCCTTGCAGAGCATATGTAATACTTAAAGTATGACTTTTAGCATTAGATATACCTTGTACAGCCATACCTACATTAAGTGGGTTTTCAGGTCGAATTATAGCGGCTTTACCGGGTTCTGTTCTAAGTTCTTCAAAATTTTCAATTGTTCCTCGTGCAGTATTTCTAGTTTCACCATTAATTACTTTCGTAGGTGGTATTATATCATCTTGGAATGCTGTACTATCTTCATTATTTGCATTAAATCGTGATACATAAGTAGTTTCATCACGTATAACCCCTTCAAATTCATTACTTTGAATACTACCTCTAGTTTGACCAGCGGTATCTGGAAGTTCAACAATACCAGTATTTTCACCAACACCTTCAACAGTTGTAGAATCTAAATCAATAACGAATGGTTGATTATTATTTATGGTAACGTAAGCTCTCGTATTTATGCTCTGACTTTCACCAACATCAAGTTCTTTAATTATACTTGCGAATTGTGCTTCAATAAGACCTGATGCAGAGTTATCCTCAGCAGGAACGGTAATTTCAGCATCTACAGGATTATCTGAAGCTACAACATTTATCTCTATATTAACTCTTTGATTTGAATTCGTTGTTACATCAACGTTTGATTCTCTGAAATCTGTCGTATCGAAATCATATAATTCTATCCTTGAAGAATCGCTAATGTCAATAAATTCACCAATGGTAATATCAACAAATTCAGTATTATCTTCACATCCGTATTTTACTTGTTTATTATCTAAATCTTGAACAGCTTCTATCTCAACGCATTGATTTAGATTTGAAAATGTAAATTCATTCTGACATCTATCGTCAACACAATACGGTTCTACAAGTATATTAGCAGATGTTCCTGTCGGTATTCTATAACTCGTAGATGTAGGACCTTCAGAAGACATCCAATAATTATTACTTGCATCTATATCAACACCATCTGAATTTGCTACAACTTCATTCATTATCTGCATATTCCTAATATCATATTCGCCGGGATAATTTCCTACAAATCCTTCAACGCGAGGTAGTGCTGAATTTGGACTAGTTTTATTTCTAATTGTTATTTCACTATTTCCAGAAGTTCCTATACCATTAAATTCAACGACACCATATGGTTCATCTCTAGAATGTACACTAATTACAGAATCAGATGAAGCGGCATCAACAGCCGCTTGTATTGAATAAAAATTTGTTTCCATATTATAATCATCTGACTCATCTAATTCTTCTGTTGGAGAACCAACAATTATTTCACCGTCGTAATTTGAGGCTGTTACGGGATTATATCCAAGAGCTTCTTTTTGTCTATCATAAATTAATCCTGTAGGGTCGTTACCTATAATATCTAAGGATACGTCACCTGTTTCAGCCCCGACAACATCTTCTTCCAAAGTACTCTGTCCGTTAGGATAATAAACACCATAGTCTGTAATTGTAGCCCCACCAACACCGTCTATGCCCTGAACATTATCATTAAATAGGAATGGTTTATCTGTAATTGTTGAGCCAATTGAAATATCTCGAACAACTATATTTGAATCACTTTTTGCTTCAATAGCATGTTCTGCATTCAAAAACATAATATTCTCTATTGTTATTTCTCTCTTTTCATTTCTTGCAATTTCAATAACGGAATCTTGACCTGTAGGGGATTTTAATCCAACTACACCTTCTCCCCGTATAGTTATTGATTTACCATTATTTAGAATATCATCTTCTGTTCCAATTTTAGTACCTTCATAAGGTGTTTTTATGTCCTGTGATTCTCTAATTATTATTGTTCCTTCATCAGAAACCATCTGTATAGCTTCTTCTAGTGTGTTTGTATCTCCTTCTCCTGCTCGGTCATCAACAACAATAACATCATTTGCTATTGCCCCTGAAGACATAATAAGAATTGCACCTATTGAAATTAGAAATATTGTAAGTATTTTGGAATATTGCATTGGTTACTTATATTAATGTTTTACAACCCTAAATATATCATCGTTGATATATTGATTATAATATTATTATCCAAAAATAAGTTCGTTATATGAGTTTAGTCTAGTCCTATTTTACCAGACAATGCTGACGTTGCTATTTCTTCAGCTATTTCCTCATATATCTGGTACGTAATACTCACCGCAAGGAGTAATCCAGTACCGTTTACTGCCCCTATAGTACCCATCATGTTTGTCGTAACCGCAAGTAATCCAATCAATGCACCACCCACGATAGTAACATATGGGATATATCGGTCTAATACTTTAGACATTTGGTTAGAATCACGTCTAAATCCGGGTATAGCCATATTAGAAGCGTGTAGTTGTTGTGCTACGGCCTCTGCATCTCGATTTGTTGTCTTAACCCAGAAAACAGCGAATAAGGCACCACCGACAACCATAAATCCAAGGTCAACAAGGATTCTAAGTGCAATCTGAAGCGGTTCTGCTGAAGTGAATCCTAACCACCACATCCAATCTTCAGGTGTAAATATTGGTGTTAAGTAATAAAACAATCCACCAAATACTTGCCCATCTGCTGAATATTGTCCTAACCACGCTGGCATATTAGAACCAAGATATCCTGAAATACCTTGACCCAAGAATTGAACATTTGCTTGTACAGCCCGTACAAGAATTATTGGAAGAACACTAGCGTAAATAAGTTTGATTTTATAATTACCTTTATTACCTACTCGTGTATTACTTACAGGTATTTCTACGCGTGTGGATTCTGCGTAAACAATAACAGAAAATATAATTACTGTTGTAATAACAGGGATTATGTATCCATTTCCTAATAATAACATGTTCAATGTATCTCGTGAGAATGATATAGCTTCTTGTCCAGATGCGATACTAATCCAACCGGGGATTACTTGTGAAAATAACCCACCTACAAATCTTTGACTCACGCCTGCTATAATGAACAATCCTAGACCACTACCAACACCCCATTTTGTTACAACTTCATCAAGATAGTATAAGAATATACCACCGAAAGCAATCTGGATAAACATAATTGCTTGGATAGCTGTTATACTCACACCGAATGAACTTGCAACCTGTGTTGAGGCTGGAAGGAAATCTCCAGCAAATATAATTGGAAAACCATTAACGAAAACCATTATATAAATTAGTGCTCTTCGAAGACCTTGGAAGAAGTTCTGGTCACGAGGGTCATTCATATCTAATTTAAGAACATTAGTTCCCGTTAAAATTTGTAAAACAATACTTGCTGTAACAATAGGCATAATACCTAATTGAAGTATACTTCCTTGTCCACCTGCAAGAATACTACGGAATTGTCCGAATGCGTCTGCACCACCATTTGTAGCCAATCCAAATATGGGTATATTTGTCATTACAAAATATAGTCCAAGAATGGCAACGGTCCATTTAATTTTTTGGCTAAACGATACGTGCTTTTTTGGCTGACGTACTGTTGGTATTACATCAACGATACTTTGTGCTGTATTTCTTATAGTCATTACTTATATAATAAAAATACATACATTAATATAAATGTACATCCCTTTTTTGATAAAATAATTAAATATAAATAAAATACGCTACGCTATTTAACTTATTTTACTTTTATACAAAACGGGTTTATTTGATTTATACTACACAGCTATTTAGAGGTCGCGTGGCTGAACCGTACTTCGACCATTATCTCCTGCTCGTCGCTCTGCATCTGCGAGAAGTTCTGCGACTTCCTCGTCAAGTGCATCGTAGAAGTCTGCTGCAACATTTCCATCAACCGATTCTTTAACTGCCGATTTTACAATTAGGTCTGACATATGCATATGTATAATGGACACGAGTATTAATAAGTATTTCGCTAAATTTGCTATATATGAGCTATATAACACTCAAATTTACTATATAATTATCAAAATTGTTATAAAAAGAGTTAATTTATTATTAATTATTTTCTATAATTGTTGTATATACTAATATCGCACCAATCACACCCGCGATTAAACCATAAATAGTAATCATAGATGATACAGACGTTGCGAATAAAAGACCATACATACCAATAATAAGAATCGGTATAATAAATATTAACGTTCCTATGGAATATATCGCAAACAAAAACCCGTTAAATAGGAATTCTGTCGGATTATCTCTTGCAAGATACATTAATAATCCAAATTGATAATACATAAGTCCAGTTAGTACAATTGCCCCCTGTAGATAAGATGTTATACCTGTATCTGTTAAGACAAATGGCGTATAAAATATTATTGACAAGGGTATACCAATAACCGTGAATAGTAATAATTTTGACTTATATACATCTGCTCGTGATATTGGCAATGTTGAATAAGAATCTAAAGAATCATACCTAAATCCAATAGCATATATTGGATATGCAATTAATGAAAACAAACCACCATATATAAATTCAGGTTTTGGTGATAATCCAAAGAAAGTACTCATGAAGTATATTAATATAAATGATGTAAAAACGATAACACCTGTTGAAAATATAACTTTTAAGAATCCACCAGCACTTCTTTGGATATCAATTAAATTCTTTAAAACTATCGTCGTATAATTATTTTTTGGATTAATTAGTTTAGACATTTTATTATAATGATTATTAAATCTAGATTTCTTTGATATATTATCTGAATTTCCGAATTGTATTAATCCAATCCCAATGAATGAAATCGTTGCTATCGACATACCAATCAGCCATTTGAGTAAGGAAATACTAGCAAGTGCATCTAATGATAATAAATTGTATGAATTCATAACAATTATTGATGAAAGTATTGATGCAAATATAATTATTCCACTTATGCGTTCAAGTCGAATAGTTGTTATTGAAAACCCAATTGAAACGCCAAATATAAATGATATAATTGATGATATATATAATATAGGAATCATCGATAGTGATACACTATTTACCAGAGTACCAGATTCAATAGGGGATACAAATAATCCCACTATAGCTCCTATTGTTATTGGTGCTAAGAATATAAATGAGTAAAATAATGCATCTTTAAGTAAAAACAATGAAATAAGCGTTCGTTTTTTAATAGGTAAGGTTTTACTTGCAAATAATATTCTAGATGTATCGCCTAGTAGATTTTTAATACTATCTCTTGCGTCAAATCCAATTGAACCGGTTTGTAAACCAAATAACACAATCATAGAAAAATATACGATAGATATAGATTCTATTCCAGCATTTAATATTGGTGCGGCTGCTCCAAGAATCAGTGATAATACAAATATTACTATTGGAAATGAGATGAATCTTTTCTCACCGAAAAGCGAAGTAAATAATCTCCATTCTTCTTTGAGGAACCATTTGAATAATTTCAAATGTGATAAATTATTACTCATCTAAATCACCATTATTTGTTAATAATTCTCGTATATCATCATGAGAATCTAAGTCTTCTACATTGTGTTCACCTATCATCGTACCATTGTTCATAACGCCTAGCTTCTCACATAACTCTGTTGCAACTTCTAAATGATGTGTTGATAAGATTATTGTATTTCCTTTATTATTATATTCTCTCAAATAATCTTTTAATTCTTCTTGAATAATCGGGTCAAGATTTGCTAACGGCTCATCAATGAACACGACTTCTGGTTCATGAAGAAATGTTCCTGCGAATAATACTTTTTGTTGTTGCCCTCTAGAAAGATGTCTATTCATAGAATCCATTTCATCAACTAAATCTAATCTCTCTGCCCATGAGTTTACTTTTTTATTTAACTCTTTTTGTTCAATTCCTCGAACATCTCCAATAAAATCAAAATATTCTTCAGGAGTCATAAAGCTAAGTGGAGATTCTTTTTCAGGTAATATACCCACATTCGCACGTACTTTTTCACCTTCCGTAGACGCATCAAATCCTAAAACGGATATTTCTCCACTATCTAGTTTTATTTGCCCTGTCAATGCATTTATGAGTGTTGTTTTACCCGCTCCGTTGACGCCAATTAAACCATAAAATTCTCCACTATCGATTTCAAACGACACATCTTCTAGAGCTTTTGTACCGTTAGTGTATGTTTTTGATATTTTATTTACATTTATGTCTACCATATATAATATATGTTTTGAAAGATTAATAATGCTTTCACATCTCGTTGTATATTTAAAATAGATTTATGTATTTAATTAGACGATTATAAACCCTTTCTTTTCTAATGTATCTACTAGACCCTCACGATGATTTCCTTGTAATTCAATTGTGTTTTTTTCTGTCGTTCCTCCGCAAGCAAATTCAGATTTAAGTTCTGAAGATAAATCATCAATATCCATATTATTTTTATCGAAACCAGATGCAATCGTTACATCATTAAATTTTCTATCCTCAACATATACTTCTATTTCTGTTTCGGATTTTGATACATCTTCACAAATACACAATTCTTCTGGTAAAGCACATACATCACACATTTCACTCATTTATTGTATATAATACATATACTTCATATGACTAAAAACTTTTGTAGATATGATAATAAATAACAACCCTTGTTATAACCTATCTTCAAAAGCCACTTGTTCTGTATGTTCAATGTATGGTCCATCTAAATCATATACTACAGGTGGACCTGCGTATGTTTCAATAGCTGTATCTCGTTTATCTTCATCTATTCTCCTAAATGCAACGGAACTTATTATGGATGCATAAAATAAAGAAATGAATAATCCAATAATTATAGATATAAGACTATTTGTTAATAGATATAATGTAGGCATAATTGCTAAACATAAGAATAAAGCAGCGAAATAACCACCATATAAGTGAGATATTGACGCATACCCATCTCTATCTAACTCTTTAGACCACAAATTTGTTGTTGATATTCCAACATAACAAAGTATTAATGTTGAAACTAATATCGCATACGGTATCGAAATATAATATCCTGTTATTATTGTAGCTGTTAATAATGAGCTAACGATTATAAAAAATATTGGTGTGAATATATTTACATCAAGTCTATTTTTATCATGTCTAATATCCATTACTATTTATATCACGCTTATGATATGAAATAGTTTCGGTAATTCACTTATATCTATGCCATTTCTTTTTTCGAGTCCAATATCCTACAGCTTGTTTTGTTGTTCCAAGTTTATCAGCAATTTCTTCATTTGATAACCCTTTTCGTATGTATTCAACAGTTTTTTCTTTATTATCTAGTGGGACGGCCCATGTACTATCACATTGGTCATAAAATGCACAACGATTACCTTCTCCTTCATCCCACGCACAAAGAGGTTGTTCTTCGATAGGGTAGTCATCAATATTATCTTCATCTGCTTCAGCAATAGACCGAGATGTATCCTCAATAAATTGTTCTCGTTCTTGTTTTAAACCAGATGTAACAAGTGTGTCTGTTTTAGGGTAATATGCTCCAACAGCAACAATATTATATTTCAATTCGAATAAAAGAGCGTAATAAGCTAAATCTAATTGTACACCTCCTTTTTCATGACTCATATAATTTTTCTTTGGTACGCCAGTTTTGAAGTCAACTAACACACAGCCTTCATTTTGTGGAACATCTTTATCGGAGAAACTTGCTGCTGGAAGCATTACATCTGCATATCCCATGAGAACCGGGACATCATCATAGACTTCTCGCCACATTTCATCTTCTACGGCCACAGGAACCCAGTCAGACATTTCTTTTGCATTATTCCATCTACGGCGTTCGAAAGCAAGGAAATGAGCTAAGTAGGGGTCTAAGTAGTCTCTCCAATTTTCATGATTATCGCCATTTAGTAAACTGAATAATGTTGTAGGAGGTTCATCATGTTCTTCCGAATAAATCTCTGCATTCTCATAATACGCTTCAATCAGTTCGTGAATATCTGTTCCTCGAATCATACTATCTGTTGTTGGCGTATCAATTTTTTCAACATACTTGTAGTAAAATTGTCGGGGGCACGTAACCCATGTTTTTAATCGAGATTTACTGAAATATTCATTATACTTTTCTCTAGGTTCTAAAGACATTGTTCTTATATGTGTACTATACAGCCAATATATTTGAATGTTGCGATATGTATAAAAAATACTATATGTACTATTCAATTTCAAACGGTTCAACTAATATTATCATTTTATTTTCATTATTATCATACCAAACATCATATAAATTAACATTGTGGTCCTTAGATATCTCATCAGCTATTTTGAATGTTGTATGGGCTTCATCTTTTGTATTTACTTCTACAGTCAGTATGGGAACTACAGACTCTACGGGTGGTTCACCTCGTATATCTGTAATTTTTCTCCTTTGAATATCATAGTCTTCCACTGGATTACAACCATCTAAATCTTCAGCTAAATTATATGCATTACCAATATGGTTTCGGAGATTAATTGTTTCAAATTCGGTTAAATTTTCGACGTGTTCAGTGACATTCAATTTCATCAATTTATTATTTAGTGTACTATACTATAAATATTGTTAGAATATAACATATCAAATAATATTACAAACTATTTTCTAATAACAATACCTTCTTCATTAAATGTGTAATTAATACACTCAGATTCATCATATCCGGTTATTTGACTTAAAGTATCATGATTAATATCTTTATCTAATCCTGCCATAAGATATACAATGGATTCATCTTTACTTTCTGTTCTTCCTTTAATTTCTTTATTCCAAAATTCGTTATATAATGAATATATTTCCTCAATTATATCTTGTCTTTTTTCAACAATATCCATATATATTTCAGATTTTCTAGATTCTTGAATATCTTCAGGTGATACGAGATAATTTAAAGCATATGAATCATCTGATTTCATATCTGGTGATGGCATTTGTTGAATTGAAGAATGTAATTCTTGAAATGACATTGATTTTGAAGCTAAAATTTCTATACCATCAATATCAATCAGAGTATAACCGTTATTTGTTAAATATTCTGTCTGAACATCAACTAATTCATCCGCTAGATTATGTAATTCAACTTCCATCTCATCTAAAGAATCACGATATTCCTTATGATTTAAATTATTATTCGCAAATTTTGTCTCAGATTCGTATAATTTCATATTATATAATATACATTAATTCGGTATAAATTAAACGGTCATTTAAAAAACATATCATATAATCTAAGTTACAGTGTTGTTAGTGAGATTATTGGACCATACGTAGGACTAAACGTTGTTTTACGTTGTTTTAAGAATATACTTAACCGTAGAGAACCCTTTATATACAACTAAACTTTACAACAACGTAAAGTCAACTTGTATAACTTCGGTGTTTTGGCTTGTTTTAGTCCCACTTTGGGACTTCGGTAACAGAACCCCACTAACAACACTGTTAGTGAGATTTCGTTGTATTTGAAGTAAAAACGTTTCACCTATATAAATATTTTTATAGAATTATTGAATTGATAGTCATAACACATTAAGAATCTTACACATAAATAAACATAATGAATATAAATAATATAGAATATGAAAAAATATTATGGGTTTTTGTATTATTCATAGCATATCTAGATTTACATTCAACCTATATTGGTTTGTCTTCTGGTCTTGTTGAACAGAATCCAATGGGCCGTTATATAATTCATACATTTGGATTTATAGGATTATCTATATTTAAATTATTTATTATAGGATTCTGTTATAAATTGTCTAAAAAATTAATGTATGGGAATTGGATATATTTAACGCCATTAATTTTATCTATTGCATGGGTCTTTGCTACCTCAATAAATATATATTATATAATTAAAGTAATATGAAATTATAATCTATTATATTTGAAATCCATTATTAAATGCATACGGTCTTAAATTTATTCTAGAATTTGCTTCTAAATATTTTATATCAATAGGTTTAATTATATCAATTATTTCTGCATATATTTTAGAATCATGTAAATGTAATTCGTTTTTCTTATTTGAATCAATTACTTTTACTTTAATAATACCGTTTTTATATGGTACTTCCCAAGTAGAATTTACAACGGGGGTGGTATTTAGTGTATAATATTCTACGGTTTTTTCTACAAGTTTATATGTTTTCGTTTTCGGTATATTAGTATATTGGATACGTCTAACAAACGTATAAAATTCTTCGAAATTAATTTTATTCTTTGATATGGTATTTTGATATAGTTGATATATATCAGAATCTTTTTCCGGTATATTTTTTCCAAAATAATCTAAACAATCTAGTACTAATAGTAAAACTTCTGAAAATGTATACCCATCAGGAACACGTATATTTGTTATAATTTCAGGGTTATTTTCTACATTTAATGGATTTAGTTTATAAAAATTAGTTGGTTTTAATTGTTTTCCTAATTGTTTAGGTAATTCAGAGCCGTGTTTTATAATTACATCATCTATCCAATCTTGAGAAAATCCTACCTCAATATATTCTTCTGCCCACTGAGGTCGATACATATTCATATAATAATTATATGTATCATATATTATATAAATCTAATTGAATGGATGTGATTAAAAATTCCTTTAATTATTATAAAAAGAATTGCCGCCCTATATTTTTTGCCGACTTATTCCAATATCTCTTGGTGTTGCAACTATGATATCATTATTTTCTTTGTGAACAATATCTCCACCGGTAATTTCGATTGCAGATTGGATATCTCCGTATACTACATCAAGTGACATCCCATTACTTTCTATTAATGCAATATCAATTATAACGACAGTACCACGGTGTAATGCTTCTTTCGCATTGATTAAATCATCTTGACTTGTTACATCTACGAACGCAATTTGTTTTTCTGCCGATACGGTTTTTAAGTCTGCATCGGTTAATTCAGCATATTTATTCGAAGAATTTCCATTTACAAGGTTTTTCAAATATCCCATATAATACAATTTGTTGTTATGTATCTTAAATGTTTAACCTGTTTTTGTTAATATAGGATTGTAATTAGTTGTCATAAAATTAATATATTATCCCTTACACTTATTACTTATGACATATATAATATGTATGTATGTCAGGAAATAAATATGACGGAGGTGAAATTGAACTTTGCAATGAAATTCGAGAATCAAGAAAAAAAGGTTGGAGTTATGAATTATTAAATGATACATTTGAATCTTCATGTATAACAGAAATTATTTCTCACGTTGTAGGTATATGTGACTGTAATGAAGAAGACGAAACTAATGTTGTTGCGGCAGAGTCACCATCTAGAGTAGACTATGTGGATGCAAGAGAAGATGAACCGTGGAAGGAACAATATGTTGTAGAAACATTATATATATCAAAAGGTCTTAGATTTACAGAAATGTCTGATGTTATGGACTGTCACTCTGAAACAGCTAAGAAATACGTAGATATATTTAATGTAAGTCCTGTAGACAGTTCAAAAAGAACTAGCAGTCCGCGTGTAAATAATTTATTGCGACTTGGAGCAGAAACAAATGGAGATATTGATATTAAATAATATAAAAACAAATATAGTACAATTATTTTGTTTTTAAATCATCGTACGTAACTATCTAACACAAGGAGAGAATCCCGTTGTTTACGAGGGGTGAATGTCATTCATCCATCTCACTAGAAATACGTTGTTCCATATCTTGTATAATCAATTCTTTTGATTTGATGATAAAATAATCTTTTTGAGATTTGATATCCTTTTTACTATTAAGATTTGGTTCCGATTTAACTTCATGATATTTTATAATATCCATGTGTGCTTGTTCATAATAAATATCTGAATTAAACAATGGTAGACTAGATACCATTTCAGTCAAATTTTTTTCAGATTTATCGTGTGCTATATTTAAGACTTTCATAAGTGTTTCATATTCTTTTTTTGAAATTCCATTATTCCACGTTGGTAAATCCATATTATTTATAGTATTATTATTTCCCATATGATTCATATTTCGTATTATACATACATAAAGATACTCATATAATACAATAGTATTTGTGAATTTAATAGCTAAATAATGCAAGCGGCAGGATTTGAACCTGCGGACTCCTTCGAGAGCGGGTCTTAAGCCCGCCGCATTTGGCCTGACTTTGCTACGCTTGCTTTCTTGCGTCTTACTACATATACAACAATGAGACGCCTATACTTATACTACACGCTTTTGTAACTGTTTAAAATATTAGATTATGTTTAATTTCACGTTATAAAGCTTTAATATTTAACTTTTTAGGTTTTAGAGTCGAAAAGACTAAGTATATGCTGTTGTGTATAGTACAATATGGAGTACGAATTACCAACAGATGCGAACGATGCGATTAATGAACTAACCGATGATGAATTAGATTTCATAGAACGAGAGTTGTTTTATGCTTTTGATGCAGCTTACGAAGATTATCATCAGAATGGCGTTGTAGATAATCAAAGTGCTATAGTTATGTATGAACGTGGTTTAGAAACCATTCGTGCCGTAAGAACTATCCGAGATGCAATGGATAAGGAAGAGTTTGAATCAGCGAAAAATATTCATGATAGTTTAACCTAGTAATAGGTGATATGGAATATAAAATAGACCATTCAACAAAAAGTGATATTATTCGTTTTTCGTTAGATTCTGGAGATGAAATATTTGTAATGCCGCATTCTATTATGTCTAAGACGTATAGTTTGAAAGAAAAAATAGCTAATCGAAAAACACTTTGGGATAAAGCTGCAGAAAATGAAAAATTTGAATTGACGAAAATATATTCAGAAGACAAATCTGGTGTTTTAACGGTTGCTCCTAAATATTCGGGTAGTATTAATAAATTAGAACCAAATGATGAAAAATTACTTATCTCATCCAATTCATTTTTAGTTTCAGACAGTAATGTTAATATTAATTTAAATAAAAAAGAATTTTTTATAGATAGTAGTTCAAATGCGTTAATTGTAGATAATATAACAGATTTGTTTGTATCTTCATGTGAAGGTATGATAACTATTGAATTAGGAGAAAAACAACAAACAGTTATAAATCAAGATTATTTAATTGCATTTGATATGAGTATAGACTATCAAAAAATTAATGAAAATAGTACAACACATATCATGAAAGGACCGGGGAAAATATATCTACATTCTAGAGTTCCACAGGTAGAAGATTAAATAACAGTTATTTGTTGTATGTTCTATCACCGTGCGGTTCTGACTCTTCATATGGTACATCAATATTTGAATCTTCATCTCGATATAATTTATTATAGCAAGACTTACATACTTCGGGTGTTCCTGCCGTCATATGTTCAACTTTCCGTGCTAAACATCTACTAACCGTATTTTCACAAATGAAACAATGAATGGTTAGTTCACGTACAATATCAATCTGGACTTCATTCCATGTTTCAATGCATTCTTCACAAAATTCTTGGTTATTTTCCATCAAGCTTTCTGGGCCTGAATTTGACGGTACTTGTAATGCACTTTCAACTTTATTACTATCACATAATGTATTGATTTCTTTACCAATGACGATGTGGTTTCGTTCATCTGAATGCAGTCGAACGACATAAACAGGTACAGAATTACTCATTAATAAATTATATCAGTTATATTAACTTAAATATTCCGATTTACATTGATAATGTATGTTATTATTGTATCATATAATTCACCTATAACTTACAACAGATAGATATCAGAAATGTTTATAATATTATAGCACGTAGTTATACTGTATGCCGGAACGAATATCCACGAACCAGAATTCACAAATAGATATATATAAAAAGATAGTAGAAAACAAAATAAGTAATATTTCTGAGTTACAGATGTCAGACGTGGTTTTATTTATAATCCCTTTATTTTTTATAATCGGAATAGTAATTAGTATATTTACGCCAGCACTTGATGTAAGATTTGCTGCCATGATTCGTCCGTATTTGCTATCTGTGTTATCTTATATGCTCTATTCTTTAGTACCTTGGCAAAAGAACAATACTAAGATAGTAATTAGTTATCTAAACAAGATTCTTTAACTTCTATAATCTTTTCGATATTATTTTTGAACACATAGTTACTTGTTTTGATTGCAGATTTTTGAGTATATCCAAATTCATCTACAAGAATATCAATACAGTCTTCTTTTATCTCTTTTGTACTTGTATTTTCAGATGGTTTATCCCAATTATTAGGGTCTAAATTCTCATAAACAAGGAAAACATCTTCCCAACCGTATACTCCTATAATCGAAGATATAACAGGGGCATCTCTTAATGATATTTCATCGATTTCAAACCCATCATTTCGTTGTTTCCACAGATACTTATTTAATGGTTTAATTAATTTATTTGTTCGCAATTCAATAACTTTATCATCCGGTGTATTTCCGTTATATTCTGTATCTTTCGTCCCGAAGTGTTTTTTCTCAAATTCTTTCATTAGTAACTCATCAACTTCTTTTTCATTATCATCATTCCATACATATAGATTATCTATATACTCAGAGATAGATTTTTCAGATGCTTTTCTATTAAATAATATTGAATTAATCACATCTTTTTCTTGTTGTTCCACAGCATACGATTTAACAGAATCTATTTTACGTTCGAAACTCGATATTTCTGTATTATTAAATACAGGTGCATCAGAGAATCCTTCTGAAAGTTTATCTAAAACTTCATGAGGCAAGTATATTTCAGATTCATCATTATATAATAATGCTTTCAATATATCTCTCGTATATGTAACAGGAATTCCAAATGTTCCATCTAGTTCATCGAATTTAATATCAAATTCATCAATATTTTTACGACCTTGAGGTGTTTCAACGTATCCTCTGTCAAGTAATAGTGCTTTTTCAATAGCAGATATAGACTCATTATCTCGACTTTTAAATCTTGTAATAACACTATAGAGTGATATTGCTTCGATTACGTGAGGTGCAAATTCAACATCATTAGATATAAGTGAATCTCTTATTTGGATTGGTTTATCATTTTTAAGTGATTTGTATCCCGCAATTTCTTTACGGATTAATTTTCCTTCATCACTTATACTTGTAAGATATTTTATGTCATATTGGAATATTCTTCTTTTAATAGCTTTCATCGGGTCTTGACCGTGACTTTTATCTAGAGGTAAATTATCATTACCGTTATCAATTTGCTGGTCCATTAAATCAGGGTTGGATATAAATATAGGTACAGTATCTACATCAAAACCTATTTTTTTATCAATTTTAGCATTCCCTTCATCTGGTATATTAAGTAAGTGAATAAGAACGTCAGCATGTCGTGTCGCATCTTCAATTATAGTAAGTCCACTATTGCCCTGAGATAAAACACCATCGTAACTGAACGCTTGTGGGTTCTTCCTGCCACGAGAATCTAACACTTGAAACATTGAAGGCATCCATGCACCAATTAATCTTTCTTTAACAGAGCCGTCGTCTTCTGCATTTAAAACACCTATTCCTTTTGTTTCATCTACAGTATAACGTCTAACTCGGAAATGGCTTTTATCTGTTATATTTGAGAATAGGTCTTCTGTACCTTGTTGTTCATAGTGATGTTTAAGTATAGTATATGCTTCTTCACTAAATGGGTCTAAATCTATATCTATTGGTAGATATATCCCCGTTATATCAGCTAATTCTTTTCTAATTTCTACTGGGAACACAGATAATGGGTTTCCCTGTATTGGACTTGGGAACCACTCTGATTCATCTATATTATTATTAGATTTACTGTTTCCGTACGTAAGTCCATCATTAGATGAATTCATAGATGATATATTCCAATCAAATGTATATCTTTTTCCAGCATCTGTTTTAGAATATTCTCTAAGACCATTTATTAAACATCTTTTTAATTCAGATTTCCCTGTAGCTGTCGGACCATTAAATAAAATAATTTTCTGTATTCTTTCTTCACTATTTACTATTACGCGGAGGTCTGTGACAAAATTATTCAATACTTCTGTATTTCCAAGAACAGAATGTTCGCCATCATTTTCAGGGTCATCAAAAAAGCAATATCTTTCTTTATCTTCACCACCTTCAAATGTTTTTCTAGTTCCGTAATATTCGATAGCATCTAATAAATACTGATGTGCATTACGGGCGACATCAGGATTTTTTATAAGTTCACCTACAAATTCTTCTACTGTCATAGGTTTATCTGTCGTTTCTCTTAACGTACGATTTGCTTCTTGAATGATTTCTTCATTTGTTTTTGTCATATGTATAAAAACTCACCTGTTTTATTCTAGTTCTTGCTTGGCAACTATAGCACCTGCAAATTCTAAGACATCTTTTGCTCCTTGTTGTGAATAACCTTTTTCCATTAATCCTCTAATCCATGTGTTTGAATCTTCTTCTTCTTCAATATCACCACTACTAATTAGTGAACCAAAATTGATATTATGTTTCTTCTCTTGCCAAATCTTCTTTTCAAGTGCTCTTTGTAATCGCTCATTATCTGACGGATTGAATGATTTTCCTTTTCGTGCTCGTCGGGAAACCCAATTTGAAACTTCTTGTCGGAAATCATCTTTTCTATCATTAGGAATATCTAGTTTTTCCTCTACAGAGCGAAGGAACGTTTCATCTGGGTTGGTATCATGACCTGTCACTTCATCTACGACGGTATCATCATCAATATACGCCATAACGTGGTCAAGGTACTTCTCACCCTGTGTTTGTATTTCTTCAGGGTCATATGCCAACGCCTCTCGAACATCTTCTACAGCACGCTTCTCGTATTCATCACGGACAATTTCGAGGTATTCCATATACGTATCCATTTTTTCTTCATCTACACTACCGCGATTTTCTAAGTTATCTTCAAGATAGTCTAATATAGTTAAAGGGAATAGATTTGCAACACCAAAGTCGTCAGTAGAACTAAGTGTTTCATCCATTATCGCTGCAGATATTTCATCACTAGTTACTCGTGAAGAAATTCCAAACATTCCTTCGTTTAATGTCCCTTGTGATTTTGCTTCTTCACGTAATTTATCTACATCAATATCATCATCTCCAGTTCCATTATATGATAATGCTTTCTGTAGAATCGTAATATCTCGTCCAGCAGGTTCATATATTCTAGATAGTACAGCGAACAAAGAAGTCATATCGTATGTGTGCGGTTCGATATGTATCTCTGGAATATCTGCATTAGAAATGTGTTTCTCATGAATTCCAGATTCATCTTTGTATGACAGAATATATGGGAAATCTACACGTTCTGTTCTATCCATAAATGCTTCCATTTTATCATCATTGCGTTTATCTTGATATTCTGGAAGATTTGTTCTACCAACGATAATTTGGTCAATATCAATACGTGGGTTATTTTTTGGTTTGATTGTTTTTTCTTGAGATGCATGAAGGAAATCATATAAGAATTCTCTTTGTAACTTTAGAAGTTCTTCACCAGAGAATAAACCTCTGTTTGCATTACAAAACGCTCCACCGTAATCAAATGCTCGTGGGTCAGATTCACCATACAGAGCGAGCTTTGAATAATTAACATCTCCCGTAAGTTCTGTCTCATCTTGGTTTTTCTTATCTTTTGGTTCGAATGTTTCAATACACTGTCTTTTATTTTCATTAGCTGTAAGACGAATCACCTCTATATGATTTTCTAAGACTTGTTCAAGGTCATCATCATAATGAGCAAGAAGAGAATCTAAGTAGAATTCACTTTCTGGGTCTAACTCCTGTTCATTTCGAATTGTGTATGGAGCATCAAGATTTGCATTCATATCATCAAGTATTTGATTTCTTTGTGATTGTGATAATAGTAATAGTGGGTCTTGGTTCATTGGGCTTCTAACGACATTGTCTGATGGGTCTTGGTCACCTATAATATCACATAAGTTCGTCCAACGGAATGTATACATTTTACCCGCCTCTTGTAATGTATAATCTTCGAAATATTTTCTAACCATTTTGTCGAATGCTGATTTACCACTACCTACAGGACCTAATAGTAATTTAATTCTTTTTTCAGGTCCAAGCCCACGCGCACCAGATTTGATTTTATTAACAAAATCATGAATCGCATGGTGGACTTCTCTACCGAAGAATACATTTTCACCGTCGTGTAATGGGTCTTCAGATACCATTTTATATTCCATTATACCCCATGAATCATTGACTTCTGTCCCGTAGTAATCAAACATATCTGCGAATCTTTGATGGGCTGAACGAGCTATCTTCGGTTTTTCCACAACTTCTTCTAAGTACCAACGAAAATCTTTAGCAACACGGAGGTCTTCAGGCATTTGTTCCTTGTGTTCTTTGCTTAATCGGCTTAGTGTGTCTCCATCACTCATAGTTCTATATATAATTTATAGAATCGCATATAGTTAAGCTTTTCCGAGATATTTATATTAATCTAACCACCTAATGATAAGAAATATAGTATAATACATATAATTATCTGTATGGATATACAGTCACTCCTTGCAACATCTGGAGGTGCATTTATAATCGGAGTATTTACGGGTTTTGCAGCTAGAAGACTAATAAATGTATTTGCTTTTGTTGTAGGAATACAAGTTGCATTTTTTACCTATCTAGAATACATTAACTTAGTAACTATTAATTGGGATTTTATAGAACGAATCATATCTATATTTCAAGAAATATTTACAACATTGAGATTCCCTGAAACAGTTAGTTCTGATGAGTTATTAAATGCGAGCGGTGCGGTTGGAGGATTTGCAATCGGTTTGTTTATAGGATATTTTTATGCATAATTTAATATATTAATTCATAACCATTCATCTGGCTTCGTATCGTAATCTATTTGGTCTGCTTTTATATCTCTAATTATTTTAACTTCATTTTCATGTATATCATTACCGTCGTATGAAATTATTAGACCTTTTTCTTTACCACGGTCATTCTTTGTAATTGTTTTGAGATTTACTGTATGACCCCACAGTTCAAATATACGTTTAAGTACATTTTTAGCTTTATCTATATTCATTGATACACCATTGTACTGGTGTTTAAGAAGAAGTTCACCAGAATTCTGATAATTATAATCCGCAGCGACTATTGTTGGTCGCCCGCCATTTGTTATTTGCAATAGTAATTTTTTCTTCACGGCGTCTAAACTTGTACTAGATACTTGCATCTGGTCTTTCTTTGCGTTATATTCATATGCGAAGTATTTTTCATCTTTTACAAATTCATCAGTTAAAAATGAATCTATAAATGTAATATCATTATGTGTTTCACGTATTTCTCTCATTCTTTCCCATGCTTTATTGTACGAAATATTTTCTATAGCTTCTTCTATGTTATTATATACCTTCATATCAAACATATAACGAGATTCCGTTTTAAGTTCATCTTTAGATATGTTTTTGATAAATCCTTTATTTTGACTTCGAAGAAGTGAGTAGTTTCGTTCACAAGGAATATCCATATCACGATTTTTATCTAGTAATTGATTTATCTGTTTAAAGTCAATTGAATCATGGAAATTTCTCCATGTAATTCCTTTAACACGTAATAGTGTACTTATAACTTCTCTCCTATTCACACGATTTTCAATATATTCCCACATTTCTTTCCCAATTTTATATGGGTTTAAACCCGGTGAATTTAACACCATAGATTGTTTATCGGCGTAATCAATAATTTCATCTGGTCCGGCGTATGCTTCATCACTCATCATTGTTGATTCCCATTTTGAATTATGATTTAGGAATCCGGCTGCCTCATATTTGTGTGTGTTTTCCACAGATATATCATATACATCACCGATGCCATTTTCGATGTCTACAATTTCATCTGCAAATTTTTCTTCATTATAGAATTTTCTATTATTAATATAATTATATAGTCTTTCTTTTTTATCTCTATCAATGATACCAATTTCATCTGCAAATTTCTTGGAAGATAGACCGGTTATATTCATTCTCCAACATCCATCTGCATCAATTTTTTTACGTGAACTAATAATGTTATAATTTAGTAAAATTGTTTGTAGTTGTTTGGATATATCTTTTGATTTTGTCGTATAAATAATACCTTCTTTTTCTCCACAATATCCATCACAAGAAATTAGTGCAGATACAAATGATGATACAACATCTTTTGGTGAACGGAATATAACTTCAGGTATCGATTTATCACTAGAACTTTCACCATTTGTTAACCCAATTTCATCTATAAGGAAATTAATTATATCTACGGAATAAATTTTAGCTCTCCATCGTGTCGGTTTATCCTGTGTGATATTGGCAGAAGTACCAAATAGGTCTTTTGATAAGTTTGAGAATTTTTTAGCCATAGATTTACTTCCGTATGTAAATCCTAGTTCACGCTTTTTCTTACTTATATGACCATCTGCAATTAACATACCTAGGAACTCTGCAAATTTATTATCAACTACAGTAGGAATTACAACATCCTTTTTATTTTTATATCTATTATTATTGTCTGAATCATAATCTAGTTGACTAATCGCATTTTCTATACGTCTTTTAGAGTTTTCACTAATACATCCATTATTCTTATATTCATAATATGTGGATACATTCAATCCAGCTTCATTAGATATATCTTCAACAGTAATATAATTATTTGATGGAATTTCCCAATCAATTTCAATCGATGTATCGGGCCAAATATTATTGCCACCAGATATTTTAACAGCATCTCCGGTCGATAAATCACCCATTTCAACCCATTTATTTTGATTATTCATAATTCTATGATTATGTGAACCTGTTAATTCATATCCTTTGTTTGTCCGAATTGTAACGGTATCATAATCTTCAAATATATTTTTATCATATATTTTTTGTGTTGTTTCTCCGTCTGAGACTGATGGCATTGTATTGACAGCTTCTTTCATTGGTATTATTCCATTTTCTGTAATTACTCTTGTTGATGGGTCTACGCAAGCCCATCCTTCATTCATTATTTTTGTCATTTGTTGGGCTGAGAAGTAATATGATTCTCGTCGTATAATTTCGATTATGGATTTTTGCCAATGTTCATAATCTTCCGCTTTTCCAGTTTTAGAATTATATTGTTTGCCATGTTCTAAAATAAATTTAAGCAAGTCTGTCTCTACATCTAATTCTTTTTCTTTTGATTCTTCTTCAGGTATACCTGCAGTGATATGTCTTTTAACTTCATCTGATACATCTAATGAATCTAAAACATCTGACATAGTTTGTTCTTCTACTTCTGTATCATCTTTAATCTCTTTTAGACCTTTAAGCGGGTCTATAGTAGATTCGATACATAGAACAGCATCAATCCACTCTTCAACATCATCTTGATTGATTTTGGGGTCATCATAATATGATTGAATCAAATTAGCATGTCGTTCCATCATTCCTGTAGCATCCGGTTTATTTTCAAAGAAATGGTTATTTTCAAAGAAATCAGCATGAGCCTCAACATGAGCAATAACACCCTTGTGGTCGTTTACACTATTTGATATTTGATTAAATGCATTTGCTGGCGTATCATGATTAACTAATTCAAATATTTTTCCACTGAAATAAGTATCTTCTTTATTCCGTTTGGAATATTTCATACCCCATCTCCAGTGAGGATATCGTACAGGGAATCCTTGATATGCTGAAAGCTGATTTATTTCATCATGGTCTACAAGCCAATAATTTACTTTTGGTGGACTAAGACCTAATTCATGTGCTAATGAATGTAATTCATCTGCTGCTGTTTGTAATTCTTGTAACGATTCAGAATCTATCTTTTTGTTATTGTATTTTCTTGTCATAATAATCACTCCGTATCCACGGTATCTAAAATTTTTGTAATAGCGTCTAATACATCATTTTTATTTTTTATGCGTGCTATTCTATATGATTCATCATCATGAAATTCTTTTTCTAACGAATCAGCTACAACTGCGTTTTTAATTCTAGACTGTTGTGGTTGAACTTCAATATATGCCTGTCTTGTTGCTTTTATCTCTTTCATTAATGGTATAAGTTTATCTTCTGTGTCAGACGATATATTTTCACCATCTCCTGATGCAAATATGAATCGATTCCATGATTCCCATGGATATTGTGGCAATATTTCATCTTGAATTAATTCATATGCACTAGATATTTTTGTGCCACCTCCAGATTTTATTCCAAAGAATTCATCTCGATTAACAATCCATGCGCTCGCATCATGAGCGATATAAACGAAATCAACATTGTCATATTTACCTTGTAAATACCAATCCATCGGCGTTAATACGCGCTCCACAAGTTCACGCTTTGTTTCTCTCATACTACCACTCACATCTCGTATATTTATTACGACCGCATTATTTTGTGGGTCTTCAATTATTTCAGGTGAGCGATATCTTTCATCTTCACTCCTAAACTTCATATTTCTATATGAATCTTTTGGAGGGACGCGTTGATATGTTCTACTTATTTTATCCGGTGAATCGTATTTCGTTGGATTATCAATGTTATCTGCAAGTTCTTCAATATCACGTTTAGCAATAGTAATATTATTATCTCTTGTCCAACTCCATACCTTTTCAACACCATACCCACGAACGCGAAGCATTTCTTTAATATATTCTTTATCTATATACATTGCAGCATGGCGCTTTAATGCTTCTTTAAACAAGTGTTCGGTATCTAATGTACTATTTGGACCTGCTCTCCTTGTATCATTATAATCACCTTCAATTAATTCAACTACTTTTTTCCCTTTTTCTTCAAAGTCAAGACCTAGTTCGTTATCTAATTCTTCAGCAAACTCATCTGGGTCCATTTGGTAATATTGATGTTCTTCAGATTCTTCACCTGCTTCACCATCTTCACCCTCTTGGCCGTCATCTACTGGGTCTCCTTCTTCGGCATCACCTTGACCAATTCCACCTTTTTGACGCCTATCATATTCAAAAGTAGGTAGTTCAATTATTTTAATTGGGATATTAATATCTTTTCCAAGCTGTCCATGTTTGATGAATTCTTTTAAATCCATACGGTGGTCTTCGCCAATTTCATGAAACCGACGAACATCACGGTTTATACGACTCATATTTATCTATTTAATATAATATTATTACACTCATAAAAATAAACCGGCGTTTTTACTCAAAATTTTGATACTATACAATGTGTAATAAGATATTAGGGCATATAGATATAATACATAATAATGAATTCAGAGAAAAAATATAAAGATTTCTATGACTTATTTGGGTTACCCACGAATGCTACGGAGGACGAAATAAAAAATCGAACCAAATCGATGATAAAAAAATTTCATCCAGACTTAGCAGATGATGAAATTGCTGCCTCAGCAAAACAATTTAAAACAATGAATTTTGCTAGAAAAACACTTGAAAATAGTGATTTAAGAAATGAATATGATGAATTAGGACATCATAAATATGTAAAAGAACACGATAATAAAATAGATGGATTTAATTTTCAAGGTCGGCGCTCAATAACGGATTCAGATAAAAAATCTATTAGCTCTGAGGACGATGTAGACGAATTAATAGAAAATAATCTAAGTAATATTCATGATGCTAAAAATAAAAAAATGCAGAATGATAATCGTAAACAAAATAAAAATACAAAAGAAGAACTTCAACACGAAAATGAAAATCCAACCGGCGTATTGGGTTTAGTTATATCATTTGGTATGTTTTTAAAAAGTACGACATTTAAATATATTATAATGTCTGTTATTTTTGTATTATTATACGCATTCACATATACGACTTTAGGTTTAATAGCAACTATATTTGTCGTCGTATTTAGTATAATGATATTATTAGCAATATTCAATTTAACCTAATTTAGAACTGGCGATAAATTAATAATACTTTAAAATAATATTATAACTATGGATAAACAAGATGTATTAGTTAGTGATATGCGTGTTGCTGCTCTTGCTGAAGATGGACCGTATTATTTTTCGTGGGTTGATGAAAATAATAACATTGTAACATTAGCAGAAGAATGTAAATATACGAAAGTCCCAGAAGATGTTGCAAAAGCTGTTAGACAACATGATATTAAAATAGTTGAAGAAGATTTGGCTGTTGATAATTCACAAGAAGTACAAGATACGACGAAAAACCAATCGGATTCTGATTTAATTGGGAGTCCTAATTCAGAGAACAAAAAAACGGATAGACAATCAGATTCTGATTTAATTGGAAGCCCAGATACGTCTGAATCTAGTACAAATTTAATTGGTTCTTCAGGTGCGTCATCAGACACAGTTGATGAAGAATATAATGTAATGTCAAATTCAAATACGAATTCAGAGAGTGATGCAGAACGTGTTTCGTTTCTTGTTCGAATGGATAACCCTGAAGAACGAAATAAAATCGTACAAAAGTTAAAATCATCTCATAATAATGCATCTAAAAAACTGCAATTAACAGGTCCATTCAAAGTTATTTATGAAGTAAAAGAAAATTCACTAGAGTTAGTCAGCGTAGAGGATATGGGTATTGGTTCAAAAACA
>Ga0208282_10037_pt1 | contig 31694 bp, 49 predicted proteins | sample AntRauMetaVIRRA1_FD_184784 | JGI IMG/M metagenome (GOLD analysis project Ga0208282, IMG submission 184784) | Saline lake microbial communities from Rauer Lake, Antarctica, in enrichment culture - Antartic Rauer Lake 1 Metagenome VIRRA1 (SPAdes)... ...
CCCGTACCGCAGGTAGGATATTTGCTGGTCTACGACACGGCTTGTTCTCTCGTGTGAAACGTCCCGCTCTCGCGGTCGAACAAGTGTGCCGATGGCTGTGCCACACAGCCGTTACTCCTATCCTCACCGTGAGGACTCGGAGTTATCTTCTGCCGCATATAGCCTATGTAGAACCAGTTACTTAATAGTTGTGGATTACCGTGGAATATCTGGCCAGAGTGTCATCGGTGGACTGGTCAGCAAGTGTCGGATTCACGCCCGCCGTAAACGGCGGGATTCTCTCCTTGTGAAAAGATAGTGGTTATGATGAAGGTGCATTTACAGATTATGTAAATGAATAAGTTAATCTATTTTACTACATAAAAATAGTAATATTACTATTATAATATAGTAAATTAACGAAGCATATTTTTATAGTCTAGTAATTCACATTATAACTATGGAAAATTATGAACGCCCACAGGAATATTACGATACAAAAGAAGAAATTGAACTTTGGAAAGAAGATGATTGGTGGATTATAAGTCATAAAGGTATGAATGTAACTACACAGGGTAAAACTCGATTAGAAGCATTACTTATGTTAGCAGATGCGATTAGCGGATATAAAAATTCAGATGAAGACTTAGTTGAAATGAGTCAAGAGGTATTTATCCCTGATGAAGATATGATAGAATTTATGGACGAGATGACGGATAATTAGATTTCAAACCCTGCGTCAGGAGCACAATTAACTTGTTTTTCATTTTTTATTTTAGATGGAATTGTTGTCTTTTTCATTTGTGGATATATATTCCAATTTTTACCGTCTGAAACGGCAATTATTGAACCATGTACTCCTGTCCAATATGTACTTTTACTAAAATCTGATAATGTATTAATAACACTGTCATGTGGATGACTAAATTGACTATGGTATGATGATGATATTAATGATATATCAGGATTAATCTGTTTAATAAATTCATACGATGTGGATGAATTATTTCCATGATGACCAACCTTATATATGTCAGCATTCAGAGTGTCACCATACTTATTTATTAGTCTTTTTTCAGAATATTCTTCTATATCACTTGGTAAAATAATACTCGTGTCTTTATGTGTTATATGTAGTACAAGAGAATTATCATTTAAAGATAATTCATTATTAATATCTGACTCTGGATTAAGAATTTTGATATCTAATTCATTATCAATATCTAATTTATCATCTTCTCTTATCTTAATTTGTTTTCCCGTAAAAGAATCTATTCTATTGATATAATTTTGATATGTTTTTGATGTATGGGGTACACCTGTATTCAATATATAGTCAATCCCATCCAGTTCATTTTCATATTTATTTATAATTTCATTAGCACCACCGATATGGTCCCAATGAGCATGCGTTGTTATTAAATAGTCAATATGAGTTATATTTTGTGTTTGTAAATAGTCAATAACATATTTTCCATCATGTACTTTATGGCCTGTATCGAGTAATATTAATTTATTATTCGGTGTTATAATAATTGTAGAATCACCGTGAGCAACATTAATATTGTGTATTTGTAGTTTACCTTCAATTTTTTCTACTCTATTATGCAGGTTACTCCTATATAGTTTAAATTCGTTTTTCCATGGTAAATTGTGTATTTCAATATCATTTTCTTTTTTATATATAATATTTTTTAAATAACTATAGATAGATGTTGAAAGTATAGAAATGTAACCTAATATATTCCTTCTATTCATTACGTTGATATACTAGTTTATTAAACTTAAATATAACCCTATCTAATATATTTTTTCGAGGATTCAATATCATAGGGTAAATCTGAGTATAATTTGCTTTCATCAATAAATTTCAACCCCTCACAAACTGTTGAAATTGGTGCACCACTCATATTTTCAAACGTGACGGTTTCTTTTATTTTATCAAAATCATCAATTGGTACTTCTAGCATATGGTTAATTTCTTTATTATTTTCTAGTGTATTTTTGAATATATCATAACCTACAGAAGAATTAATTATTAATGCATAACCAATACTTAGGTCACCATCTCTTAGATTCCATCCAGAAGAAACATGTTCTGTTGTAATATATTCATCAAAGAATATATTTCCTTTTGAATTTTTATTGAATAATTCTTCTGTAAATTCTCTCTTTATTGTTGTTAAAAATGAATTTTTAATAAAGTCATCATAATGTATTTTACCATTTGGAAATATAGATACTTTACCTCTATTTATGTTTGATTTTTCTGAACGTTGTCCAAGAATTAATTTCCAACCATCTGTTGTATTAGCAATTATAACACCTCCACTTGTTGAACCTCTCGGCCTAATAGGTTGTTTAAAATCAGATATTGCCGGTAATAACTTATTTCTTATAGGGAAATCTTCCTTATTGTGGTCATTTATATCTCCCATATTTTCAAAAGCTTCAACAATTTCATATAATAATAAATCAGAAATTGCCATGTGATACTTGAAATCTGTTTTACCAACATGAATAGTATTATTTTATAAACTATATCTGTCAAATTATTCGTCTTATCATCTAATACTTCAAAACCTATTGAATCAATAACATCCTCATCATATTCTGTGAATACACTATCTTTAACCGAAATTTTATCTATATCTGTTCTGTTTTCTTTATCTACACCAAGAAGCGTTTTAACATTTTGTGATTCACCGTTGTGATGAAATGTATATTCTAATGCATGAATATCAGAATATTTTAAATAATAATCTCTTATTAATTTATATAATTTATTTTCATTATACTTATCAAATGGGTTTGGCGTAGTATATGAATTTTCAGACATATTAATTAGATAATTCATTGTAGGTATTTCTCTGTTATGCATATAATATAATTGAAATTAATAACGTTTATGTATTCCGTTAAATCAATTACAGAATTAATATAGTTTATATTTTACAACTATTCGTAGACAAGAGATTTTAAACGAATAAATTTTATTAATTTTTGATTTGATTCATTTGTTTTTCCATTCGTTCAGCAAGGGAAATCTTCCCTGCAACGAATTCATTCGTTTCAGACGCGTGTTTACGTTCGGATTCAGCCGTTTCTTTTAACGATTCGATATATTCTCTAAGTTCATCAAGCGTTTCATTATTTTCAATACTGTGTAGTTCTCCTTGTGAATCTGTAGTCTCAAATTCTGTACTTTCAGACTCTGTATTGATATCGTCAAGTGAGATATCATCTACAATTGATTCTGCTTCTTGGAGGTTCTTTGTTTGCTGAATGGCTTCTTTAAGTTTTACAGCAAAATCAATATATTGGTTTGAGATATCTGAAACATATACGGGGTGTGATTCAAATTGGAGGTCATCGATTATTTCATCCATAGATGAATCGGGATTTCTTGGGTCAGATTCCATAGCCAGAACACGTAGGATATCTTTCTGTTTGCTTGATAAGTCTTCCCATTTTTGCGCCTGTCTCTGCTCTAATTCTTTTAATTTCTCATTTAGTGCATTAGCATTTTTTCCTAGTTCTTTTGCCCGATTCAAAGTTAATTCAATATACTTATCTTCAATATTTGAAACATAGCTAACCGAATAACCTAATTCATCTGCTACTTCGTGTGTTTCAGATGTAGGATTATTAGCAAAGTATTCAACAATATTGAGACTTTCCTCTGTCATGCATTGATTATCATACAATGAGGATTGATTTTGTAGTTTTGAATGTGACATAGGGGATACCACATTTGAATTTTCATCATCCATTTTTTCTTCAAGTTCATCAATTAAGTAACCGTACTTTTCAATAACTTGATTTGGATAACTTTGATGTACATCTGCTTTTTCAGCTAGTTCTGTTACCGTAAGAGATGGATTTTCAACGTGTGTCTTAATAATACGTTGTTTCTTATCAGATAGGTTATCTAATTCTGCAGTTTCACTGGTGTTGTGAAGGTCGAAAAAAGACTTCATTTGCTCTACAATATTAGTGTAAGAACGTTTTTCAATACCGTTTGAACGTAGTGACGCATTAACACGTTCGACAAATTCTTGATACGTATCTACGTCTCTTGAATCAACAGCTTTCATGATAATATGCTTATCAATTTCACTAATATTATCAGGGAGGTCGTTGAGATTAATATTTTGTGTAAATCGTCCATTGCCTTTCTCTTTTCGAACGAATTCACCCATTTCATCGATAACTTTCACCTCTGCTTCTGGCATAAATCCATTACACCAATTATGTTCACTATCGTCATTCCAAGACATATGTGTACGTGCAAGAATTTCTGCCTTGTATTCTGAGTCACAAATTGAACACGCGTAGGTGAAATCTGTACTTTCGGGGGTATTGTTCGTCGTATTGGGGGACATACCTATTTCATTATAACAATACCTTATCTATTAAATGTTGTCATTTGATTTACTAATTATCAAATAAAAACATTGGATTTCGTGAATAAAAATATCCTAACTAGCTATTACATAATATTAAAATTAAAATTAAAATCAAAACTATACGTAATAAATAAATATAAAATATTTTATTACTTTATATATGAATATATTTACTATATAATCTACAAATACTATTAACGTATCAAATATTATTTATTAATATGACAGACAAATTTAAAGTACAGAGTAATAATGATGAAAAAATTAACCGATTTACAAAAACAATAATTTTAGATGCAGCTAATTCTAATAACGTACCAGACAAAGTTGAATTTGATAGAGAAGAAGCAATATTAGAAATTACATTCCCTCATGATTATGATAAAAAAACAAATTTCGGTTTATCTGAAGCAAAATATATTAAATATATCTGGTGTTGACAAATTCAACGGTGAGTATAGTATGAATCCTGAAATAGCAATAGCGCCAGAAGGCTTTAAATTACCGTCAAGTCCAGCTAATCCAAGAAAAGTCGCACGCATTTCAATGAATTTTAAATAACTTATGATTTAAATGACGACATACGTTCTTCTAACTTAGACATAAGATTCTTTGGGATTTCTATAGTTGGTGCAAATTGATACTGTTCTTTACAATTAGAACAAATAAATGTATCATATGAACGGAATATAGGTGTATCAATATGGTCCATATGCCCTTGAGGACAAATCCATTTCTTTTCGGAGACATTGATTGTAATAGATTTATTTTTCTCTAATGGCTCATATGATTCATCAGGGTCATCTCGATAATTCCAATTTATAATATGTTTTTCATCACTGCATCCACAATTAAGTTTGTCTTGAGATTTAATAATTTTTGATGGATATTTATGTGCTTTATGTGAGCTACATATCCAATCATTATGAACAAAATCAAAATACATATTGATATAATAATGATTCCAAGAATAAGTATTTATCCCTTTATTCTCTTTTAGCCAATTCTCTAATTGTTCCATTATATAGGTGTAATTGTGGCTCGCCGTTAACAAGTTTCCAATACCCACGTTTTGCAAATTCTTTATCACTTGAATCTTCAACGAGACAAAGGTTCTCAGGTCTGTTGTCCCACGGTGTCGTATTTAAATGATGTATATCATATTTTTCAACAGCTTCAATACCATGTTCTGCTATAGCAACTAACTTATGTACTGGTACAGGTTCATCGTCATTTATTGTTAATATATATGTCTCCCCGGTTCGGCTATTTGTTTCGAGATATACTCCAGATTCATTACTCATACTATATTAATCAATATACATAGTATAAAAGTTTATGACAATACGATAACGTGAATTACCTCAATGTCAAGTATCGAAGCTTCTTCGACAGAACTTGCATTGCAGATGTTCCGGTCTCCACAGGCGTAGATACGGGTCATCCCAACTCTAGCACTGATTGTCAGAATATTACTACTTGAATATTTTAGCTCTACTATGAACCAGCTTGTGAAGCTTTGTTCGGGAGGTCATCGTACTCATTTTTAGAACACATTCCAACCATATATAATAAGTATTATCGTATAATATTAACTGTCTCGATTAAGATTCATCCACAAGACCTGTGGTATTCTCTTATACTACTTATAAATTAATATTCGAAAGTTATTTATCCTATATTCCCACACATAACGCAATGACAGATTCAAAGACAATGAAAGAAGTATCTCATACACATCCAAATAATACAGACACTGTTCAATCACTATTTGTTCGCGGTGTTCAGAAAGAAGATTCGAAATCAAAACGCTAATAAGATAATGTCACATTGGTTTAGGTATGTCAGAAGATAAAAAGTGTATTGCATGTGGTTCTTTTAAGAGTGAAGGTAAAACAAGCAGTCCTACGAAAGAAACAAAACGATTAGGTATTCCCACCGGTTTTGTTTGCCAAGATTGTATTGATGAAGTAGATAAAAGCGTAGAAGAAAGACCAGATATACCGCTTGACCTATCTAATTGTTCAACGCCGAAAGAAGCCGCACATAAGTGCCATCAATTCCTTGAGATGATTTCTAGTGACTCTGCAGAACTGCTTTTACTATCTCCTGAAGAATCTTCACGTAAGGGTATGGGGAGCGCATGGACTATTTTGTGGGAAAGTGGTAGTCCAAGTGAATGGGCATCAAACTTGCTCGGTGAACGGTCGATGTATGCAAGTGAATTAGGTTTACAGGGTTCCCCTCAAGTTGTAGGACTATATGATAATAATGGATTTCATGTGACTCAATACCGTTCGTTTGATTTACAGTTTCAAGAAAACTAATTAAGTTTTGCTTCTTGATGTTCTGTTTTCTGCCGTTTGTTACTTGAAAAGTATATTGAAGCAAATAGTCCAAGCATGAATACAGTTGGCGTTACGGTTTCAGAAATAAAATCTCCTAAACTTAGTACAATAGTAAATAGCCCTAAGCTAGTTATATATTGTAGTATGTGCACATCAATCAAATTGATGAGATTATTTCTATACACGACCGTTAATATAGATATTGTTATTGCTACTATACTAGCTAGCAGTGCATATAATGATGCAATATAATCAATATATATTTCACTGACAGGGGTATTTAGTTGAATACTAAATACTAACGTTATTAATATAATAACGCCCGGTTCTAATATCTTATAATTTCTACCTATTGGTAAGATTTTATATGATAATGCAAGTAGTGCAATCATAGCACCAATATTAAATCTTACCGTATTGAGAAACGGTTCTATTATTGGTGCTGTTGATGCTTGAATCATAGCTATAATTGATGCAAATATTCCTACAATAAGAATACGTTTTATTGTTAGACTTTTTTCATCGTCAAATTCTGATAGTATTACACCAATGGTTGCTCCACCACCAAGTACAAATCCACCAACTAATAGAGCATCTAGGATTGAATTAAGACCACCGCTAAGAACAATACTAACAAATACACCGTCAAGTAGAGGTAATCCCATTAGTACTCCAAGATACCTATACTCTATGGGTATATTCTTTAATCTATTTAGGTAGGGCATTGATATGACCTATCTTGAACCGCACTAGGTGGTGCGGGTGCAGGACGAGTATAGGCTTCGGCCCGCACATCATTCACACAGGAATACACACGATTAACAGCGTGAGATAGATTGTGTTTTGTAATTGACCATTTTGTAATATGTAGATTAGTAAATCGTGTAATCATTGCGTTCATTCGAACTTTATTACTATTTTTGAAGTCAATTGTGCGGGTCATTTCAATTATATATTATACTTCAAACCATAAAAACATTAGGTATATATGTTATCACATATTATGATAAATAGTATATATCTTATTTACTCCATAAAGATTATATAAATACACATCATTATAAATAATATGAAAAGATTAATCCAAAGAGTAGATTATACTACAGTTTTACCATATGACGGGGAAGGCTTCGATTATTTGGATGGAGATATGGAATTTGATTCGGATAATAATCCACATATTCATCTAGAATTATACTTAACGGATTCTGCAAAAGCATATATACCAAATACTTTAATAGACCCATTATCATTTGTTAATGATAAAGTTGTATCTTCCGTGGATGTTGCTATATATTCTGATTGTATTGAAATACATTATCCATATGTACCGACAGAAGAATGGTTATTAACAGCAAATAAAAATATTATAATCGCATTAGAAAATACATTTGATAAGTTTTCATGTGAATTTAATATTTCTGAATTGGACGATAAATCTAAATTTAGATATAATAGTCCACATCCACATCTAAATCCACATAATATATTAACGCTATTTAATGAATCATTGTATGATTTTGATATGGATACATATTCTACAGATAAATTAGATGATATTGGTGTAGATAGTGATGAAAGTACAGAAGTATATTTCTTAAAAGATGCATTTAATAATTCTGTCGGTATTTATTATATTCCTGATTATGATTTATTCCATTTTGATACGAAATCACATGGAAAGAGTACGGAAGAATTCAGTCAAATATTTGAAAAGATGATATATGACATTTTAGCTACGCAGTCACCATTGGAATATTTTATAAATCCACGTTCAAAAGTTATCGATACAGGAGCATTAGTTCCATGGTTATATTGGCATGGTTATCCTGCTGTTGAATTCTGGAATTATATACAAGAATATCTTTGTTTAGAAGAAGATGAATCATACTATCAAGATAAATGTTTTAATTATGTTCGAGAACATACAGAAAATGTTACGACATTACATCTAAAAAGAATTGAAGCAGATTTACTAGATATATTGTCATATGAATATCCAATATATGATATAAATCGTAAATCTGTCGTTGAGAAACTAAGTTCTGAATATAATAAAGATGTTGATAAGATACTTTGGGAAAATGGACCGGGTTTTAGAGATACCCTTAACAGTTTTGCAAATGAAAACATTCCTCATTCTGCTTTTTCATATGACCAAGATATAGGTTATAAAGGAGATATATTATACTATGAAGCACAGAATCTACCTGTTAAAATAGCTGTACAATTAAAAAGATATAAGTCTGTATTACCCACAGATGAAACGCTTGATATAAAGAAATCATTAGAAGTTTCACCCTTTGGATGGTATGCGAAATTAATTGGGATTAAAAAGTTAGATTCAGATATATCTCAAGCTGAGATTGAATCCTATATTAAACCAGACGGTTATTATTTAATGTACAACTCTGTATTCAAAGATGCTTCTCAGCTTCTTTATAGAGAACTTGATGAAGAACTTGATATCATATATAATGACCCAGACACAAGTGCTTGGGATTAGTTGGATTTGAAAGTATATATTTAATCTTTTATTTGAAAATCATACACGGGATTTTCTGGAGCATAGTATATCTTTAAAATACATTCTTTAACATTATCTTTTGAATTATTTTTTGATTCTAAGTTCATAGTTGTTGAACCGTTTTTATAATTTTTAGGACCCATAATCGTCGCAACGTCATTTATTAATGTGTTTTTAATTTCAGAATAATCATCTTGAGCTTCTGGAGAAAGCGTAATATTAAGAAGCTGATAATATGACCTAATATTGTATTTGTCATATGTAGAATCTTGATTTGTATCTTTTATTCCATTTATTGTGCAAACATTATCTACTATATAATGATTACGGATGTATTTAATATATGTGTGAAAATAATTCTCCATCTCAGTTATTCTTTCTTTATTTTTATTCATTATATCATGAATTGGATTAGTACCCTATTAATATTAATGCTGAAAATAACTCGTTTCTATTTCATGATTGTAATTCTTCGTGTATTTTATTGACGAATTGAGGTGTCGTTCTAGAACTAGATTTTATTGCACTTTCAATACATCTGGTACAAAAACTTTCAGATATATCTTTGACCATATATTCTTCTGGACGTTGTTTAATTACGCCATTTACTTTTGTGGTACACCATGCTGTATGCGGGTAACTTTTTGATAAATCTCTATCCATAATCGGCACAGTATCATCTATTTCACTATTATTTTGGTTATCTATTTGACTTGGCCATATTATATGTATTTTGCTACCCCAAGCATCTTTTTTTATTAAGAATATTTGCGTCATATATTTATACTTATAATTATACTTGAAAGGTCTTTAGTTTATACATTATACTATGATGAATCATTATTTAAAAATAATATAGATATAAACAATATTATTTTAAATTAATTAATTAATTTTCCAATATATTAGTTATGGAATCAAATACATCCAAATATATTTATAACTCAATATTAATTATTAATACCTATATTAAACAACAAAATCAAAATATCATCCGTACATAATTATAGTTCTGAATTTATATTGTACTTTGGACTATGGATATTACTTGGCTGTCATAATCTTCTTCAAAGACATTTGGTGCAAGTTTCAATCGAAGCCGTGGTCGTCCGACATCAATGGGAACTTTTTCTGTGTCAATATATCCATTATCTTCAAGTCTTGTTTTTGTTCTTGAGAATTTTGCTTTGCTTGCCAATCCACAATCTTCACCCCATTTACTGACATCATAAAGGAGAATATTGTGTTTTGATGCAACAAGAAGTGCGGTAGCAACTTCATCCATTCCATCATCACTAGTTCGACTGTTTTCCATACCCTCAATGATGTTTTGATAATCCTCTGCAACTTCATCACCAAGTTCATCCCTCATAGTTGCGTAGATTTTTCTAAGAGATGGTGTACGAATATTGAATTCGGATGAATTCTCCCAGATGGATTCTATTGTGGATTCGATATCTCGTGTATACTCTTGACCTTCCGTAATTACAAGCGTTCCATTTAGGTCTACAATACATCGAATATCACCACCTGTAGCAATTACGGACCCGTTTATTGCCTCTGTGGATGTTCTAAGAGTTAAATCGCCGGACTCGATAAGTTCAGACGCTTTTGATGCCGGTAAGAATTCACGCATAACAGATTTCACCGTATCTTCATTCGCTGCCATTCGTATATTACCAACATTTGCACCATCCGAAATCTTATCAATAACAGACTTTACGAAGTTTTCTGATGGGTTAATAATAACGCTATTTTTTTCATCCACGAGGATATTTTGAGTCAGTTCTTCTTGTACGCGTTCGGAGGTAGTTTCTGACATCGCAATAAAACATATTATGGAACAACATTTAAATTTTACGATTAGGGACGCGTTTTGTTAAGATATATTTCCTTATAATATCTAAAATTAGAGTAATATTTGCTATTTATATATTAAATATAAATCATATATTGGAAAATAATTAGGATGCTAAACATGTGTAACTGTAAATTTGTAAAAGAGTATAAGATAAGTTTTTAAATACGAACACATTATATTCAACATATCTCACTAACAGTGTTGTTAGTGGGGTTCTGTTACCGAAGCCCTAAAGTAGGGTCAAAACGAGCCAAAAGACCGAAGTTATACAAGTTAACTTTACGTTGTTGTAAAGTATAGTTGTATATAAAGGGTTCTCTACGGTTGAGTCTATTTTTAAAACAACGTAAAACAACGTTTAATCCTACGTCCGGTCCAATATTCTCACTAACAACACTGTAACTTAGATTATTTGATATTTAATAGTATGATATTTATTTGGATAATTTGAACGCGTTAATTATTATCATTCATCAATTAACCATAATTATATAATGTATCCATATATCTATAATTATATATGTCGTTAGATATAGAATCAATTAAAAAAATTGGGAATGATGCTCGACTAGATATAAAAGAACCGTTAGGATACTGTTATCCGGCATCTGATTATATTGTTAAAAAATTGAAGCACAAATATAACCTTACGGATAATGAAGTATCTATTAAAGAAGTTCGCGTTGGAAAATCAGGAACAATTAGACATTATGTTGTAAAATTACATGCACATTGTGTATCAGAATATAACTCTGAGAATTGTAATATCGGTTCTATTTTAATTGATGTAACACTTGACCAATACTGTGATTCAAATTATGATGCTGGGGATGTTCGCACATCGTTCGGACCACAAAATTTAATCAATGATATAAATATATATGAATGTGGGAATACACCATATAATAATATCTAATAGATTTTATCCGTATAGTCTTCAGGTAGACTCGTACGTGGAACGACGACCTGAAATCCAAATTGGTTGTCATTATCATAAAAAATCTTGGCTTCATCTTCTCCAAGACCAGTCATATAGTTGATAAGATTTCTAAATTCCATAGAATCAATATCAATCGTGATATTTTCATTTGGCATTATAATAAATTCTACCTTGTCTTCTAATTCATTCAGTTCAACAGTCCAATTTTCACCAAATGTTTCCTGAAATCCTGATTTCCTAGCCCAAAGTGTCATACTAATATATTCCGTCTAATATAACATATACCTTTCGATTTTATATTCATATATTCCGCAATAATGCTTAAATACATTTGAGATATATCTTAACCGTGATTGAATCATTCAAAATAGGTGACAATGTTCGGGTTGACTATATGTCTTCTAGGTCAAATAATATTGTATCTCGGACGGGAAGAATAATTCAAGAGCCATCTGATAATAAGAGTGTTATATTTGTATCTACGGGAGATAACCAATTAACAGGAATTCATTCTGGAAAAGTATTTAGTGTAACGATTGATACAGATAAACATAAAGTACTAAATAATACGTTCGTAGGAAAACTAGAATCAATTGCTAAGTTTTAATTTTGATATATCTATATTTATTTTTTTATTATCTATATTAGCAAAAAATCTAATCGATTTTTCAGGTAATTCATAATCATTACGTACTAATTCTTTTTTAATGAATGTTCTTGCACCGTTATTATGGTATGTAAGTGAATACGTATTTTTATTTTGTGGCTTTTTCTTATGCGGTATAATTGATAATATATTTTTCTCTATATCGATATTATATGTCACACAAGATATATTTTCATCAAGTATGGTTTCTCTTGTATCTTTAGAATAATATATTATACCATTTTGACGAATAGATATCCACGTTCCGTCACCCCACGTAAAAACTTCTGTTCTTTTTCTATGGGTTTTGACCATCCTTATTTATATATCTAATTCAAGCTACATAAATATATTTGTTTGTTTTTGATAATTTTACATATGAACGATACTTATTTACTATCGAAGATATATAATTATAATGATATCAAAGGAAATGTATGTTGGGGATACATTAGAAGTTACATACCGTGTTTCAGATAATACTTATGATTTAGATGCTATACTTGATATTCAAAAGAAAAACGAAGATTATTTAAATTATGATTCGGATTTAAAAACAATTAAAAAATTTACATGGTCGCCCCCAAGCACAGGGGAATATACATTTAATATGGATACAGAGAGTTTAATTATAAAAGTAACTAATTTACCACACCAAAATAACATACAAAATAGATATATTGTAGATAGAGATTCATTTTCTGATGGAGATTTAATAAATACATTATCGGATTATGGGCATTTGAATTATCCTGTTAGTCAAACAAATAGTAACAATATGCCAGAATATCGAATTAATGAATCTTCAAATGGAAAATCAGGAGCATATTTTTCAAATGATGTTCTAACTTCAAACACAATTGATGATGCACCAAAAACAGGTACAACATATGTTATTTCCCACGTTTATTCTGTTAATCCAAGAGAATATTTTGCAGACCAAGGGAATGGAAATCATATGTTATCAATGTATGATAATCCAGAAAGTTTTTCTCATTGGGTTGACGATTGGCATTATTCTGATTATTCTGTTCAAATAGGTGAAGTAGTAATGGTTGCGACAAATGATTCAAATTCTAATTCATGGATAACATATAACGAAATGGGAACCACCCAAGGTAATGCTGGACAACCTGATGGACGATTAAATAAGACGCGATTAGGTTCAAGACATGACGGTAATTTTAGGATTAGTGATACAACTATATTTGAATATGGTAGATATAATATAGAATTATCTCCAGAAGATATGGAAAAAATTGTAGAATATGCTAAATTGGAATACGGTTTTACTTTTTAATTTTTACGGAATATATACATACCTGTGTGTGCCGATTCACAAGAATAAACAGGTAATTGTTCTTCAAGAGTCCAATTATCGATTAATTTCTTGAAGAAAAATGGCGTTGCATTTGGACTTGGATACCATGATGCGATTAATATAAGTCTTTGAGATGGATTCATTAAGTCTAATACTTCTTCTGTCCAAGGTAAACCCTCTGGGTGACAGAATAAAATATTATGATTGGGATAATCTGGAATAATAGTATGTTTCCCTTCTTCAACGTCACACCAAATTGTCGTAGGAAATTCTTCATCTATTTCTGTAACAGGATATGAATCTACGTTAATATTATATGCTTTATGTTTTGGATGTAAATCTGTTGGATTACATGAACCTCCATTTGTGTTAATTACGTGAGACCAATATCCTGAACCAGAACCGATTTCTAATATATCACCATTATTAATAAGATATTTAATAGATTCATCTGAAGGAATATACTCTGGATAAGTTGACAGGAGATTATTATTTGAGTGAGATTCCCATCCATTTTGATTCCATTCTAGATTTTCTATATAATCATCTAAAGCAGGATTATAATATGTATTATTTTCCGTATTCAAGCTTACATTTTCAGGCACATATTTATTCCATTCTAATACTTTTTTCAATTTTTCTAACGTATCTACTAAAGATTCCATAAAAATAAAAGATACTACACGCTAATAAGTACTTTGATTACAGTTCGTCTACAATACTATAATCAGCGTATTTTTCGATAGACAAATCATCTTCGGTAATAGTACATAGAACAAGTCCATTACCACTACCAGCATCACGTTCTGCGGCTGCCTGAATCGCTTGTCCAGCTAATGCTCGTGCTTCTTCATTCGTAATTTCATCATAGTATTCATCTTCAAGCTTACCATGAGCAACCATCATACCACTACCAGTGACGGCATAATCATCTTCAATACATCCGCCAGCCGGGTCAATTGTGAATACATGGCTGCCCGTATCATCTACACCACCGATAATCGGATTAATCGCACGGAAAGGCCCACGTCGGGCAAGACCACGAGCGACACTTGCGATTGAGGATACGCTCATCTGTTCACGACGACGTGCTTCATAAAGGGATGCTTCGGCTCTCATCTGTTTAATAAAGTCTTGAGCGCCACCTACACTACCAACAAGAGTCATTCCAGTCTGAGGCTGAATCTGTTCAACCTTTACAATATCCTTGCTGGAAACAAACTTACCTCCAAGACTTGCACGTCTATCTGTCGCAATTACAACGCCATCCGTAGTTGTAATTCCAATCGTAGTCGTTCCTGTTTTTGCAACAGTATCTTCATCATTGTCCGAATAATTGTTCGTATCTGGTGCAATCTCTGATTCGTATGGGTCTAGGTTAGTATTTCTCATATATTATTCCTCACAATATTCTGCAAGTTCTTCATTTGTCATTTGGTTAAACGGTTCATCTTCAGAAATAACAGCAACATCTAGCGTTTCACTAGTAACGCCACCTTCCGAAAATTCATTAAGTGCATCCGCAGCGAGAGCAATTGCATCATCTGTTGAAAGATGTTCCGTGTATTCATCTTCGAAATAATTCATAATCTTTTGCCGATTACGACCTTCTGCAACGGCTCGATATTCTGTTGGGGTTCCACCGGGTTCAATTTCAAAGATACGTGGTCCTGTCTTATCTACACCTGCGATAATTAGACTTGCTCCATATGGACGCCGACCTCCAACTTGTGTAGAATCCTGAAGGTGGTCTGCAATTTTCTGTGATACAACATTAACAGGAGCCAAATCATCATATCGAAGTTGTTCTTGTTGTGTAATAAGTCGAACTTGGTCAACAAGACGACGACCATCAGGAGTATAACCCGCACTAACAGCACCAATATCGTCTTCAATCTTATGGACCTTCTCAATACTTTCTGTAACTACCAACGGGGATGTCTCAGCAGACTTTGATGCGATTACAACACTATCTTCCGTTCGGATACCTACGCCCGGTGCGCCACGTTTCACGGCTTCGCGTGCGTATTCAACTTGATACAATCGACCCTCTGGTGAAAAAACGCTAACACCACGGTCATATGCTTGCTGATTATCGTTATCTAACATTGTATGCATACCTTAGTCTATACACTAATATATGTTTGGATTTGTAGTTGTACTATAAACAAAAATATATAAAATATACGTTTACGTGTGTACGTTAGTATCTAATCTTGAAGGTGCGCAACAGTCCGTCCAAGTTCTGTACACTCTTTACAAATTTCACACTTTGCTCCGTTGTCTAATTCTTCCATTGTAAATTGCTCTCGGCATTCTTCGCAATATTCTTTTCTTAATTCAAGAACAGCTTCGTGGATGTCCATATATTATATGTATTTTATACATATATTAGTATTTCTATTATGTTTGTTTTATATACGGCGACTATGTATACGACTAACACGTAAAACTTAAGTAGTACACGAATATAGTATAATATAGACTGAATCAGAATAGTGTTGTCGAATACACTTTGTTGTAGTAGGTTATAGAAAACTAGAATAACTATGTATAGTAAAATTATAGACGAAGACAATAATGTCACGATTGAGAATGTTGATTTGGAAGACTCAAGCAAAGGAAAACTTATTAATGTTGTTCAGAAACTACGTCAGCGACGTACAGATTTGAATCAGCTTGCTTCCGAATGGGCATCGAAACGTAACGAATTGAATAGTGAAGTTAAAGAAATTACGACCACAGCAAAAGAGCATAAGGAAAACCGGGACTCTCTTAATGAACAAGTTCAGCATCATAAGTCTCAGCGAGATGAACTTAATGAAAAAGCATCTGAGCTTAAGCAAACTATTAAGAAACTTAATTCTCAGGATGTAGATGAATCACAGATTGATGCACTTGAAGATGATATTGACGACCTAACCATGCGCCAGCAGACCGAGGTTCTTGATGTGGAAGATGAACGAGAACTTGTTACTAAGATTGATGAGAAACGTGACAAACTTGAATCTTATAAGGAGCTATACGAACAATCACAGCAAGTTGATGAAATGGAGGAAGAACTTTCTGAGGTTCGTGAACAAGCAACAGAACACCATGAGAGTATGCTAGAAGTAGCTGAAGAAGCACAGAAGAATCACGAAGATATGGTTTCTCTATTCCGAGAGGCTGATGAACTTCGAGAAGAAGCTGATGATGCTCATGAAGCATTCATTGCAGCACAAGAAGAAGCTGATACTCACCACGAACGTGTTGAGACTGTTCAAGATAAGATTGATGATATGCCTGATGATTATGAAGAATCTACGGCATCTGAACAGAATGAACAAAATGATGTTAATGAAGAAGCAAGTGATAGTCTCGTTGAACGATTCCAAGCGGGCGAATCTCTCACTAATGACGACCTTCAACAGATTAGTAACGAATAATTAATTCGAATTAAGTAGAACACGTTTTTTGTATTATAAAAAATTAATTAGATAATTCTTTTTTATTCAATAAAATAATATCATCTAGATTTCCATCTGTGAATCTAACTTCATAGGACCAATAGATATTCTCATAATCATCTATGTTTTTTGTTGAAGAATGAATTTCAAAAGACCCATGCTGATTATGGTCTGTCCACCATTCTTCATCTACAACTCGTTTCCATGAATCCATAGGTGCCAATTTTGAATCAGATTCTTCCCATTCTTCCCATGAATCATATCCGTTCTCTTTAGCCATTTCTTTTATTTCTTCATCTGTCATATCTCGATATGACTTTTCTTTCTTAGTTAACCGCCCATCATTTGTTATTTTAAATAAATTCATCAATGGATGGCCACCAATAGTTTTACTTTGCCACTCCACATTCTGAGGTTCACTGGAGAATTCAGGAAGTTCTATTTTATCACCTAAAATAACTGTATCAAATAATCCCATATAATAGCTATATGTTCTAAATCATATAAATTTTACTACAAAATTATATACCGTATATTTATATGATTTAGATTATAATAAATAGATAATGGATGAGAATATATTGTCAAGTAAAGAATCACAAATTTGGTATGATTGTTTTAAACAGTCAGAAATTATCAAGAAATTATTTAAACAATCTGATATTGAAGAATCTATTAATCAGTTAAATCAAGATAGAGTTGTAAAAAATAATGATAGTAAAGTAACGGTATACTTTACATATAATAAAGATGAATCGGATTCAATCTATGTTAGTGCAGAGTTTAATTATAACACAAAAGAATTAATACGAGCAGAAATTGATGATTCATATATTTCGGGACCTCTTGCTGGTCACGGTATAAGATGGACTTATGATGATGGGGAATTCACACGTAATGAATGGATATCGTGAGATATAATTTAATTCACTTCTGTAATATGATTAAGTGTATTTTCAGGTTCACCCTGCCATAAATTAATTAATTCTTTAGATTCTTGTATTATCTCATTTTTAGACATATCTTCATCTTCGAAATAATCGAAACGCTCCCAAACAATATCACTTTCATCTAGATAATATAATTTTACTACCTTTTTAGAATTTTTAACGCCATATTTTAGCTTATATCTTGAATTAGAATTATATCTGAATATCATGTCAGGAATTTTCTTCATAATATATAATATAGTATAAATTGAAACGATATAAATGTTTACTTGTATCTGAATATCTGAAAAACAAAAAGTAATTCGCAAAAATATTTATTATCTTAAATCAAAATCATAAGATTTAATATACTAAATCCTATATAATTATATATGGACCTAAATACAAGCAAAATTCCGAACGAAAAAAGTTTAATTCAGGATATTCGTGGAGATATTACCCTAAACAAGGTGTTATTGTTTGTATTTTCATTATTCGTAATTGCTTCTCTAGCTGATGTTTTGACTACGTATATTGGTCTTACATCAGGATTCGTAGAACAAACAGAATTTGTTCGTATATTATGGATTCAATTTGGATTATTTGGATTAATCCTAACAAAAGTAATTTCTATTGTTGCACTTACACTAATTAGTGCACCATTTTATATTTTTGAGAAAAAACTTACAAAATTGTTCGCATCTACGCTATATATGATGGGGGCGATTTTATTCGGATATGCAGCCATCCATAATCTAATCCTACTCGGTTATATATAATTATAATCGTAAAGTTTATCACAAAAACAAACAAATCCTATATTATGTATATTAAAGAGTTTGAACCACACTTATTCAGCATTGGTAGGGAAGAATATAATACATTATCTGTATGTGTTTCTCATCTTAACTATCAAAATTTCCCTAATAAAAAAATAATTATGAATCCTATCAACAACATCATCATAAATATGTACCTCATGTTCAAATTGGTTCTGTAAAATCTAAAATCCAAGATTCTAAATCAACCGGTCAGATTACATTCATAGAACCAGAAATCCGTTGGCTTTGTAGAGGTTTAAAAGAATTAGCGGAACTATCATTAGAAGATACAGAGAATTCATTAGATGATACGACAGAAGAAGGTACGTGGGCTTTGGATTATGCAAAAGTTCAATTAAATATACTTACAGCATTTCGTAATGCAATGGATGAATCAGAACCGGACAGTCTTTGGAATCTATATGATGACCTAAACGAATCTGAATATTAAATATAAATTAGATATACAGTATATATTTATGATTTAAAACATAATAAATAATATATAATGGCAGATGAAAAAATATTACCGGATGAAACATTAGATGTTACATACAGTATTTCTAGTGATACTAGTGATTTAGAAACTGTAATTAATATAAATAAAGATAATTCTCCAAAAGACATACAAGATATTGATAATATAACGGACGTTAAGCATTTTCGATGGGTTCCTACAAAATCTGATGTTGATTCAACATACGAATTTGAAATTGGAGGTGAATATCTTACGGTAGAAGTAATAGATATATTTAAAAATGCGATTGGACACTGGTCATTAACTAACGGAACAGCTACAGATGAAACAGAAAATAATAATGATGGGAATATAAATGGAGCTACATTTTTACAAAATGGAGGACCAGATAATAAAGGTTCATTTGTATTTAATGGTTCTTCATCTATAGAAATGCCAAATTTCTCGTTTCCAAGTAGTAATTTTTGTTTATCATTTTGGCTCAAAGATGATTCAACGACAGAAGACCACCGGAGATGGATTGGGAATAGTGTTGATGCTTTTGATAATAATCTGTTTATTATACGAGAAAACAATAATAACAATAACGTTGAAATCGGTATTGGGGACAAGGTATCTGAAATACCTACAACATTTAAAGGTTCGTGGACACATTTTGTTTTAAATGTTGATTACGGTAACATTGCAACTCTGTACATAAATAAACAAGAAATTGGTTCAATAAATATATCCTCACCAAATTTTGATTCATCAATGTTTATCGGAGGATATTATCAAGATGGAGAATATGTCGTCGGTGAATTTACAGAAATAGTCGTATATGATAAACTGTTATCACAATCCGACATAGACAATTTATATAATTATAGAATTAATTAAAGAATTATTCTAGAACAATCCAATCATCAAATTCTTCAGGATTCTCAACAACCTTAACAAATAATTGGTCTTCTTTATTTTTAATTATATATGTATTATCAGATTCTTTTGATAAATTTGAAATCTTGTTTTTAACACGTTTCAGTGCATTATTAAGATTCACGGTATCTGTTGGTGTAATCTGTAAGTATTTATCATCTCCATCATTATGTTCAACGTTTATTTCGCCAACATAATTGAAAACTAATACATTTGCAAGTCCAGATAGTTCTTCATCACAATTTGTCATAAAAATAACTACATTTTATATCCTTATATGTTTACGGGTTTAATATGAATATGTGTTTACATTTAATCCACAATTATATTCTTGTTCTTCCATAACTTCTGAAAATTTGCGATACATTGCAATCTTTTTTGAATGTGATTGAATATTTGTACCCTCAAGTACATCAATATGTATTCCATTATCAGAATCTAATGTAACCGGTACATCTTTGAAAGTATATTTTCCATTTTTATTTAGTGAATATTTTTTGAATTTTTTAGCAAATCCATATCTCCCGTCAACAGATGCGGAAACCATCGTTCCGGGGTCACCACCTGTTGTAGATTTAGCAGCTTTTTTTGATTCTCGTACAGCTTTGATTAATGCATGAATAAATTCTTCTTTTTTTGAACTCATATTATACACTATATAGTACAACGTTATATTTATGTGGGTTACTTTTAAGACACCCCTATATAAATTATATAATAGTGAGTTCATTAATAGGATTATTAATAGCAGCAATTGGCGCAGTTTCGAAATCATTTTCTGAAATATTATCAAAAAGAAATTTTCTAGATGATGTAGACGTATATGTAAACTCGTGGGCATTACGGTTTTTTGCTATACCGTTCCTTCTTATCGCACTTATCGCTACGGGGGGGATACCTGAAATAGAAAAAGAATTTTATTATTCTTTAGCTATTAGTGCCCCAATTGGAATTTCAGCCACTGTATTGTATATGAAAGCATTGGATGCAGGAGATATATCATTAATATCACCAATAAGTGGACTTTCACCACTGTTGTTACTGATAACGACACCATTAATAGTAAATGAATTTCCCTCTGCTCTTGGTTTAGTCGGTGTTATGATAGCAACTTTAGGAGTATATCTACTAGAGGTAAATAAGGCAAGTGCTAATGATGTTTTACAACCATTTAAATCTCTATTTAGTAACCCCGGTGCTAAATATATCCTACTTGTTGTTATATTATACAGTGTATCTGCACCCGTAGATAAAATTGCTGTTGAAGCATCTTCTCCGATAATGTATACACTAGCACTGCATATTGTTATTGCAGCCGCATTAACTCCAATGATGATTTATAAGAACGGATATGAAACACTACCAAAAATTAAAAAAGATATAAAATGGGTTTCCGCTGTTGGAGCATTATCTGGATTGGCTTCATTATTACAAATGATTGCACTAACATATACTCTTGTCGTGTATGTAATTGCCGTTAAAAGATGCGGGATTATAATTAGCGTAGTATATGGCTCATATAAGTTTGATGAACCATACACAATGCAAAGAATCATTGCTAGTGCTGTTATGATAGTGGGTATAATACTGATTAGCATATCGTTAGCATGACATCTCTTCGTCCTAAAAGACGGAATTCTCTTCTTGATTTAGATAGTCTCCGTGAATTTTAAATAAAAAACTTTATTTGTATTCACAATTTATATTTCTTATGAATCAAAAACTAAACACCGGAGATTCTGTCCGTAGTCTTACAGAACAGAGCGATAATAATTGGGTATTTATGAAAGAAGATAATACAACGATTTTGTTTGATTATGGCGTATGGAATAATTCTGAAAAGAAAGAAATGACACTATATAATCGAGGTTATGGGATTGCAACGGTGGACCTTGAAAGTATAACAAAAGAATCTAGACAATTTATTGATGAAAATATTATTATTTAAACATTTTCAACATTAATATCTTCAAATTCTTGTTCTAAATATTTAGATTCATTTTTTGTAGTTAGAACTTCCCACACCATATTTTCATATGAGGTTCCAAATTCATAATCATCTTCAGGAACTTCACCGATTTTGATAATAACAGGAACTTCATTCAATGGAACATCAATCGCTTGTGCTTTAGTCATTGTAACTTCCTGTGTTAGTTCTGTGTCTGGAATATCAATACCTCTATTTTCAAGTTCTTTTAATAACCGAGAAGACATTCCATCCCATCGAAGTTTACCATCATTTCTTGCAATATCGTTATTCGTTTTTACAATAGAACGATATAAATAAATAAGCGCATCATCAGGATATTCAGACACAGGAATCTGAATATCTACATCATCATTTACAGAATCAATCATGGGGCCAACCATACTGTAATAGATAGAATCATTATCTTCGGTGTATCTTTCCGGTAAATTATATTCTCCGCGTATATCATGAACTGGTACGGGGGGGTCTGAACTAAAGTTTATCATAAATATATGTTAGACCACACACTAATAAAGTTTATGATTCATAATATAATTCACACTACGATAGTATTTTTAACCGTTGACGTTCTATTCATTATATAACAGAATATGATACGATTGTTATTGGACTTGGGTGCGTTGGTTCTTCAACTGTGTATGAATTATCTAAGTATAATACAAATGTATTGGGTATAGAACAATTTGACACGCCAAATGAAAAAGGTTCTTCTCACGGTTCAAGCAGAATTATGCGTCTTGCATATCATGAAGGTGGAAAATACGTCCCATTATTATATGATGCGATTGAAAAATGGAAAGAACTAGAGGAATATTCAGAAGAGAAATTATTTTATCAGAATGGTTCTTTAACTATAGGTTCACCTGATGCAGAAAAGTTTGAACACTCAAAACAAACCTGTGATGAATTTGATATACCTTATAAATATATAAATTCTGAACAATTATCTAATCAATTTCCTGCATGGGATATACTAGATGATTTTCGAGCATTTTTCCAACCAGAAGGCTGTGTATTAGATAATCAAAGATGTGTATTCAAACACAAATACAGAAATCAAAAGAAAATGGTGTTGATATTCATACAAGAGAAAAAGTCACTGGGTGGACTAAAAATAATGATAATATAATTGTACATACAAACAAAGATACATATACTACGGAATCTATTGTTATTTCTTCTGGCCCATGGGCAAAATCTCATATCGATGTGTTATCTGATATACTGGAAATTGAACGTCATGTCGCATGTCATTTTGAAATGAATTCATCTTCATTATTTGAAAAATCTAATTTTCCAACATGGATAATGGATACAGACTCTCAAAAATTTTACGGTCTCCCCAAGCATCGAACAGACTCTATAAAACTTGGTGATACTACAGAAAAAGAAATTATAGATAATATGGATGAGTTTGATAGAGATGTACATGTATCTGAAATGGATACGGCAAAACAATTTTGTTCTGATTTTATGAGTCTAAAATTAAAAAATGTTGATGAAAATCTTTCATGTCCTTTAACTAATACACCCGATGGTGATTTTATTATAGATAATATAGAAGATAATATATTCGTTGGTGTTGGATTATCTGGCCACGGTTTCAAATTATCTAATGTAATTGGATTGATATTATCTGATTTAATTCAAAACGGTGAAACAACATATGACATATCACCATTTGAATTGAACAGATTTAATATAAAGACTTAATACAATACCTTATTAAAATATATTTATGGAAGATTCAACAAGAGATATTGCTATTAATATTGTTAAATCATACCTTTCTTTCGTAGATAAAGCGTACCATAATATGGAACATGCTAAATTTGTTGTGGATAATGTATTAGATTTAGCTGAAGAAGAAGGCTTATCAGACAATGAGATGAAATTAGTTGAAATTTCTAGTTGGTATCATGATATCGGGCATATATTTGGAAATGAAGAACATGAAGAGAAAAGTGCTAAAATTGCAAAAGATAATTTAGAGGCATTAGATGTAAATGACCAAGATATTTTACGCATTACACGAGCAATCAGAGCAACAAATTATCCTCAAGATTATCAAAGTGATTCTGTTGCTCAAGTTGTTGCAGATGCAGACCTTGTTACAGTCGGTCAATCGTATGATAAATTTTATCGAAATCATACGAAAGCATATCATGAATTTGATTTGGATATGACTCCGAGAGAGTGGGTAATTGAGTTTGGTATTCCACTGTTAGAATCTCAAACCTATATGACTGATACAGCAATTGAAAAATACCAAAGTCAGATTATTACAAATTTAAAACGTCATCGTGATTTAATAAATAATGGTCCAGCTAAAGTTCTTGTTGGTGGGACATTTGATATGATTCATGCCGGGCATAAAGAATTATTAAGAACCGCATTTGGCTATGGCAATCCAACTATTGGACTTACTAGTGATGAATTAGCAAATGAATCAAGAGAACGTACCTTAAAACCATATAATGAGAGATATGAGATATTGAATAGAGAAGCTTCACGTATTTCAAATAGATATAATCGGGAATTTGAAATTGTAAAACTTACCTCAAAAGAAGATGTCTCTACGTCTGAAGAAGCAGATATAATCGTTATATCTCCAGAACCAAAAACAAAGAAACGTGTAGATTCTATAAATAAAAAGCGAATTGATAATGGGCTGGATGAACTAGAAGTTATAGTATCTGATGAAGTGTATGCCTATGATGGAAATAGAATTTCTTCTACACGAATTCGAAATAATGAAATTGAACCTGATGGAGAAAATATTCGATTCTAAGTTTTTATAATATAATCGGTACATTTAATTATTACTAGTCGAATATAAAAATAATGTCTTCGAAAACAGATGAATTACAATCATTAACACGGGATTCAGATATATATAACGAAACTATAAAGAATAAAGTAATTAATGATGAAGTATATTCTTCAAAAATAGATGAATTAAACTTTTTTAATTTAAATATAGATTTATATGCAACCGTAAAATGGAGTAATTTATCTAAGAAAAGAAATAAAGAAAATCTATCTCTATCTCAATATAAAAAATATGTAGATATGACACCTTCAGAAAGATGAAGTGAATTTTATCGTTATTCAGATGCTCATGATTGGACTGTTTCTGATAGACATATGAATACAGAATATATTATATCTTTGTTCGGAAAATTTACTGCGCCGGACGGTTCAGAAATAACAGGTATCTCAAAAATAAATATATCATCTCAATCTGATTTACAAATGATTTCAGAAATACGTCACTATAAAAATAATAATAAAAATGTTAATATAAATACAATCGATGATAAAAAATTTAGTATCGATTGTGATGATAAATCATATGAATTTACTTATGCAGACAGTTTTAATAGTACTTATCCAAAAAACGAAACTTTGATTAATGAAATCGTATCCTACTGTAAGTATGATAGCGTATGGAGTAAGGCAATAATTGGAGAATTAAAGTACGAAGATAATAAAATATATCTGCCTTTATTGATTGATAATGAAGATGAAATTCTCTTTTCATTTGACCACCGTGAAACAGACAGTAACCTATGGAATCTTGCAGAGGAATTTGATTATTCAGACCCACTTATGTTAGAAGGTGAAGAAGTATATATAGCATTTAGAGAATATACCGGTACAAAAGGAATAGTCAAGAACCAATCATGGGTTGTGGATATAAAACCCCATAATAAAATAAAAAGATTTTATCATAATTTGATTGACTACATATTTAGTATTCTCCCCTAAAACGGTTGTTGATTTATATATTACGGTTTCTTTAGTTAAGTTAACGAATGTTAGGTAAGAGTATATATTTAAAATATAGCTATGCTTTTAAAATATTGTCTATACCTGTGTTATTTTCTTTATTTTTAGTATCATGGTTTTATTTTATACAAAATGGAGAACCAATATTAATCCACAATCTACCAAGTTTATTTAGTTTTAACACGACGCTTATCACAATAGAAAATTCACTTTATCGAACTTTTACGCACACAAGTTTTTCCCACATGTTTTCAAATATAACTTCTTTTTTATTTTATTCTTTTATACTAATAACTATTCATAAAACGAAATATTATGTTACACAAGTTATAATTTCTATATTATCAAGTATGGTAATAATAATTATTCAATATCCTTCTGGAGTTGGTTTTAGTATAGCAACATCATGCTTATATGCAATATCAATAATAACTTTTTCATATGTTTCCTATGAGTGGCATATAAAATCTGAATATGAAAAACGAAAGAGCACAATAATATTATATTCAATTTCATTAATTTATATGAGTAGACAACTTATAATGGATATTTCATTTATAACAGGAATATATACTATAGACAATATTGGGTATCTAGGATTATTCATTAATGAGGTACCGAAGAATTATACGCTAGTTTCCTCCGAAGCACATTTATTCGGTTTTATATCTGGTTGTTTAATTGGTTTTACGATGATTATTTTTCATCGTTTATCGGATAAAGATATATATATCGAATTTTGAATTAAAATGGATTTCCAAATTCATCAACCACCCTCGTAACTTTACCTACAGATGATTGTTGTAACCAAACTTCTAATTCGTCATTTCTTTGCCTATCCCATTGCCTGTAATATTCAACTACATTTTCTACACTCTCCTTACTTTCATCTGATTTGTAATTACGATATAAATCTTCAGATACATATTCTTCTACGCACCAAGCATCACCTTTAATTTCAAATTCAACAATAGCTGGAGTAGTATAGTTTGATGACGCGTATCTCTCAGCGGCTTCAAATGTAGACCAAGCAAATATCGCATTTGTTCTTGGCACATAATTATCATATTTTTTAGAAGCTATTTCATCAATATCTTTTCTCATGTTCTTTCTTCTTGTCCTGTTGTTATTTATAGCTGTATTAGATTTTAATCCGTTATTCCATATTTCAATCCCTGAATCTTTATCTGTTACGTGATATAACATATTAGTTAATTCTTCTCTATATTACCTTAAAAATATTTGTATCTATTAAATATACCTTGAATTGATATAACTGTTATATACTATTTGTGATTAAGTTGTTCTAGAGCTTTATCCCATGAACCTCCACCAAATCGGTTTGCAACCAATTGTGATGTGTATTCACTAATTAGATTGTATTCATCTTCGGTAGGTACAGATTCTAATTTATTTACAACATACGTAACATCTTCACTCAATTCACCGTATGAAACTTTTTGTAATATTCCTCTCTGTTCTTTGATTGTTTCCACCACATCACCCCACGAACCACTCCCTAATCGACTCAAGGCCGTATTCGGAGAGTATATACCATGTTCTTTATATTCTGGGCGTGTTGGAACATGTCCAAGTTTATCTGTAACATTTAACAAATCTTTCTTTAGTGCTTTTTGATTAATCTGCTTCCGAACATTTTCTGTATCATATCCGAGTTCCTGAAGTGCTTCTTCCCACGAATTATTTCCAAATCTTTTAGAAATAGTCCGAGAAGAATGATTACCATGTTTCTCATATTCTTTGTGTGATGGTGTGTGACCTATTTTTTCAGATGCGATTTTAACATCTTTTATTAATTTATCATCTGATATTTTAATGCCTAATTCACTTGAATCATAATTTAATTCTGATATAGATTTTGACCATGACCCATCACCAAATCTTCTTGCTACCGTACCTTGAGAATATTCACCAAACTCATCATATTCTTTTCCTGTCGGTATTCGTTCTAGTTGATTATATACTTTATTTATGTCAATTCGTAATTCCTCATTAGATTTATCTTTATTTCCTCGTTCAGATACATCATATCCAAGATTATCTAAAGATTTAATCCATGAACCATCTCCGAGACGGCGAGATACCGTACTAGGGGAATAAGAACCGAATTTATCGTATTCTGATAATGTCGGTTCTGAACCCAACTTTTTAAACACACGTTTCACATCAGCTATAAGCTCATCATCGCTAATATTCACCATGAACGCATTTGTAAGTCATTCCCGACAGTATTTAACCTAGACTATTTTCTTCGAAACGGATTTTTAAAATATATATTTAACATCTACTTATCATCTAACGATTTATATTACACTTAGATACAGTATGAAATACTATAAGTATAATAAATAAATATATATGTAGTAATCCTATCGTAGTACACTAAAGTAACAATAAGCGGTTAATCTATTTATGGTCTGAGAAATTAATAATATATATGGTAAACAAATACCCATCAGATGTACCATATACCTTATCAAAAGACGATTTAGAAGGTAGACTTATTCAGGTTGGTGGAAAACATGAACCAATCTTGGCTCGCATCATTGAAGTAAAACAAGATGGAGATAGATTAGGAAACCGAACTGTTTTAATTAAACACATTTTGGAGAATAATACAGAACTTGTTCTTGCAAAACATCTTCGAAGTGTTTCACACAAACAAGAATTTAACACAGTTATACGTCAATTTGAAACACGTTCTGGATGGAAAACAAACGAAGAGATATCAGATGAAGATAAAAAGTATAGCAACACAGGAAAAGCCCTTGATAGGTTCATAGAAAGAACGGCTGTTGTTAGTAGTGCAACAGAACATAAAACATCAACAACCGTATTTAACCGGTAATTTTAATTGTTTTCCTGTTGTCGTTATTTTATGGCAGATTCTGAAACCTCTGATTCAATACGTGTAATCCGAAAGTGGTTGAACCGTGCAGAGGGCGCTGTAACCCCTCAGGCACGTCAAGGTCGTGAGGTTGTATGTGACTATTGTATGAGGACAATAAATCCTCGTGAAGACATTACAAGCTATCTTAGCAATAAACTAGTATATGATGATAACGAACTTTCTCCTGATTTCCCACCGTTTCACTTTTTGAGAGCATATTGTGAAGAATGCACGCGTGTAGAGATATTAGATGATTGCCAAGGTTACAATGAAATATTATTAATATCTAAATTGAATCAAAAAAGATGCCTTACAGATTTTGATATATTAGATTATTCCTCAAGTTCTGAAGGAATACCATATGACCCCATTGAATTATGGGAAGTTGGACATAATACCGTTACATTTGATAAATTTGTTAAGACGCTAAATAGTATGCAGCAACATAATGTTAGTCTTGGGCCTGCGGATATAGCAGATAAATACCGAATTAATAATATTAATCCTCATTCTATATTCAACGAAAATGGGAAAATAGATATATCTAATAATAGACGGAAAGAAATCCAAGATAAAATTAGTAAAGATAATTCTCAAATTTAAATAAAGTTTATATATTCTAGAATTTAATATATAATTAACTAGAATAATGAAGAAACCGTATGAAATTTTAGGTATTACGAAAAATGCAACTAAATCAGAAATAAAATACGCATTTAGAGAACATGTTAAAGAAAATCATCCTGACCAAGGGGGCAAAAAATCTGAATTAAAGAAAATTATAGCTGCACGAGATAAAATGTTACTTAATAAACAGAATAAATCAGAAACAAAAGAACGTTTTTCTGTAATCAAATATTTGAAAGATTATTTATAACGAGTTACGACTTTGAAGAAACTGAATCCATAAACCGTTTATTTAGTTCTTTGATGTATTCGTTATATTCATTTTCGGATAGTCCAAAACTATTATTATCTTTAACAATAGAATCATCTTGAGAACTCATATATTAATATATGGTTCCGAACTTTAAATATGTTATTCAATATATAAATGAACAATTTTCGTTTGATAATTAACGAAGACAGATGATAAAGTATAAGTTAGGTACTGTTGTATAATATAGTATGTTGGAATCGATTCAAGTCCACGGAAAACGTCAAACCGTATCTGGAACTATCGTAAGTATCGACTTTGATGAAAGTGGATTTGTATACGAGAATTCATTTCGAGAAATGAACCCAGATGATATGAGTTTTAAACTAACTCTTGAGGTTGCAGATATCTCTTCGAATCAAATTTCGTATATTCCTGCAAAAGGTGAATATGTGGTTATTGATGAACTTAGTCGTTCTGATAGAGCACACCCTATTGTTAAAAATCCAAATGATATTTCTACAACAACGGTTGTTGTCGGACATGAACAACTAGAGTCAGCCGAAATTACGAATATATATAAATTAATTAGAAATGCGTACAATGCGCTTGATACGACATATCCACCACATCATTTATGGTACCGTATGCGCGGTAAAAAAGCTACATTTGAAGGTGTAAAATTGGCAGGAAGTATGATTGCAAGTTCTATCTCAATGGATGAATCATCCAATGTAGAACTATCGCAAGATAATGTAGAACTTATTAAATCTGCTACAGATTCAATTGAAAAAACTCTAAGAACGAACTTCTCCGGTCGATTATCTATTCCTGAAGATACAATTATGAATATGTCTTATAAAGAGTCATCACCAACGTCAAAATATGAACCTACAAAAGGAATTATTACGCTTACAGATTCTAATGAATGGATTGTTACAGAATCAGATGCTGAAGAAAAACCGTAATATATTCTATATTTTATAATATGCCGCGAGATGGAGGATTATAACTTTTCGCTATTTCGACAATTTTTTCTGGACTTGCATCAGACAAACCAAACGATTTTCTTTTATCAAAGTTTCCTGCTACACCATCACTTTTATATCCAACAATATATCTGTTATCTCTCGGTTCAAATCGAATTAAAACCCATTGTCCATGGTGCATATTATTACCTGCTCCCCTTGGTGGCGACACATTACTAACGTATACTTCTAGACTTCCACCCATATTGTCAGAATCAACGAGTGGTTCCCCCGGTCTTTTTGGGGGTCTTTTATAATCCGAACTTAATAATTTAGCTGCTTTATTAAGTACACGGTATGGGTTCGGATTATTATTAATTAATTCTACCATTTTGTCTTTGTCGTTGCTCTGTTTTAAGTTTGAAACGAATGTAGTCACGGTTAGTATAAGTGTAACAGAAGCCATTGATGTAGTCGTAGAAGACTTTGAAACTGGAAATCTAGATTCTTATACGTTCAATAGTGGTGGT
>Ga0208282_10038_pt1 | contig 31449 bp, 28 predicted proteins | sample AntRauMetaVIRRA1_FD_184784 | JGI IMG/M metagenome (GOLD analysis project Ga0208282, IMG submission 184784) | Saline lake microbial communities from Rauer Lake, Antarctica, in enrichment culture - Antartic Rauer Lake 1 Metagenome VIRRA1 (SPAdes)... ...
ATCGTCGCGAAGAACGTCTTCGTCGAGGAAGATATCGTCCTCGGGCGTAAGGTGACCGAGTTCGTCCATGTCCGGTTCTCTCACGGTCCGTATATAAAACCGGGGCTTCGACTGTTTCGGCTGTCCCCACACAGACACTCCGTCGTTTCGAGTGTTCCGGGTGGAATGAGGGTGGGGGTCGGTGTCGGGTGGAGTGAAACAGCTTTGTGACACGGCAACCTTTATCACAAGTGTTTGCGTACCACACCCGTATACCACGCTGTAGAAAGTTGAAGAAGAGAAAGTGAAAGAGTGAGAGGATCGATATTGGCCGAAATCGTGCGTAAGGTGGCCTGTACCAACCGTGAACACTCGAAGTGGTGGAGTGTGTGTCCGTTGACGGCCGACTCATATGCTGTTCGTGTTGTAGTGGCGATCCCGCGTTCCCGCGTTGTGCGTTCGATCGCGGGGTTCTACTCCGGCTGAACACTCGAAACGGTGGAGTGTGTGAGTGCGGGCGACCGGGACGAATGAACACTCGAAGCGACGGTGTGTGTCCATGAAGTGGAGAGTCGAGACGATCGAACACTCGAAGCGGCGGTGTGTGTGTGGTCCGGTGAGGTCTAGTCCCCACCCCGGCGTACCTCTCTGAACACTCGAAATGACGGTGTGTGTCTGGGGCCGGGGTGAATGAACACTCGAAACGGCGGAGGGTGGAGCGTTCGGTTCACTTTCACTTTCACCACGGTGCAGGCTAGTGGTTAACTACATGGGGGCAATAAGCCGATATGCGGCCCACGGGTCGCTCGCGGCACAACCCCCCACGCTCCCACTTGCACGTCGGCGGCGCTTTTCTCGTCGTCGACGTGCACTCTCTCCCCTTCAGCGGCTTCGAGACAGACAGGTGTCGATCGACACAGGCGACGCTATCAGTCGCGATCAGCTCGTCAGAACAGCGCGTCCGCTTGCCGTGTGAATGTAGTAAGGGGGTGTGCCGGTTGAGCGACAACCGTTGTTGCCGCACTTCCCGTTTTTGGTCCCTATGTGATAAGCGCTTTGGACATTTTTATCACATTAAATAAGTATCACGTGGGAATTTACATAGTTGTCACTGCCAGATTTTACAAGACTTGTCAGTATACAATTATACTAATGAGTAGTCCACGTGACACACTTGATGACGTTCGATTCTCGGAGTTGGTGAGCGAGGGGTCGGATATCCCGGCAGTCGCCGACCGGCTCAAGTCGATCGCCGCCGCCGAACGCGAAATGGGCCGGGAGACGACCGTCGACGAACTACTCGCACAGAGTCGGCGGAACGACGCTGCGTACCTGATGCCGTCCGATATCGAGAAGGCCGAGTGGGTCGCCGATCTGTACGAACGCGAAGATCGCCCGGACGAACACGCGCGAGACTTTCACTACCGGCTGGTGAGTGGCGAGTACAAGCGCCGAAACGGCGAGCCGTACGTGAACAGCGACACCTGTTGGAAAGAGTTGAATGAGGCGTTGAAGTGGGCGCGAATCCTCCGGCATATCGAGCCCGGCGAGATGGAAAACACGCGGAACCACACCGTGACGCCGACCGCGTTCGACGACGTGGACCGGCCGCTGCCGGAGTCTGGACCGAGTCTCGATGACGCGAGCGCGAGCGTCGACGTGGATGACGGGTTCCGGCGGCCGAAGATCCCGCAGGAGGTGACGCTCGCACGCGAGTTGTTCGACGGCGCCGACGAGTTTATCGCGACGGCTGCGAAGATGATCGCCGACCAGACGTTCCGGCGGGTGTACTTCTCAGAAAGCGCCGAACAGCGCTACTACATCGAGATATGGTGTGAGAAATCGGGTGTCGTCCCCGAGGACCTGGCCGGCGAGTACGGCGCGACGATACGCGAGTCCGGGCAGGGCGAGTTTTCACTCGGCATGGTCGAGGAGGCCGTCACGATCGCCTCGAAGCGCGATCAAGATTTGGCCGTCGTCGTCGTGTCGGACTATGACGCCGCAGGCGCGGATATCCCAATATCGGGGGCGCGAAAGATCGAGGTCTTAGCCGCTCTCAAAGGGATTGAAGCCGAAGTCGTGCAGGGAGCCGTGACGAAAGAACAGGTCGAAGAGTATGGGATTCCGGGGAACCCGTCGGCGTCGAAGGTGCCGAAGGGGCTGGAGGAAGGGGTGAGAGGCGCGAAAGGGTATGAGACGCAGAAAGAACTGTTCAGAGAGTACGCCGGGCAGTTCCCCGTGGAGCTACAGGGGTTCACGTCTGTAGCCCCGGACGCGTTCGAGAACGAACTGGAAGAGTCGCTCGCGACGTTTTATGACGCCGACCTCGGCGACCGGATCAAGTCGGAGGTCCGCGAGGCTCGCGAGCGAGCCCAACAGCGACTCGTCGACGCGTTCGAGGAGCACCGCGCGGAGATTCAGGACGCACTCGACGAGCTGCACCAGGGCCTCGATCGGTACGACGACGAGATGGGGCCGCACGTCGACGCCGCGATCGACGGCCTCGAACAGCTCGCCGCTGAGGAGAAACGGGTCCGTGACGAGTGCGGGATTCGCGAGCGTCGCGATCGCGTCGAGGGCGTCGTCGACCGCGTCGATCACCGGGCCGTCGTCGCGGAGGTGGACGTACCGGTACCCACACCCGACACACCGGGGGTTGATGACCCGATCCTCGACACGCGGCGGTCCTTTCTCGAACAGTTGAACGCGTACAAGAGACACAACATGCGCTCCGGGAGCGACGACACGAGCGACGGCACCGACGACAGCGAGGAGTAGGTCGGCGTCGACGACCGCGGGTGCCGTTCGTTACTACAGTATAGTAACGTGTGAGCGGCCGGCGTGAGCGGTACCGGTCCCGGTATCGGAATCGGTACCGCTGCCGGTATCAGATACGGTATCGCGAGCGGTATCGATAGCGGTATCATAAGCGGTATCGGTATCGGTATCAGCTATGAGTGGGCGTATGAACCGCTGTCTATCCACTCTGGCTATCTGTTGCTGGCGGGCTGGCGTCGACGGCGACGGCCGCTTCGTGGTCGGGGCGAATTATGTGTCCCCGGTGACCCCACAGAAACAGAGCGAACACCACGGTGTCATCTGGCAATCTGGTATGGGATCGGGCGCGCGATGATTAAGTAGTAAGCTGTATGAGTGTGTGCGCCGCGAAACGCGAAACAGCGGATATAGAAACAGTGTGACTCTCCCCAAACGCAATCGTTGAGGTGTCTATGTGCCGAACACATATTTCGGAGTGCGAGTGAAATTTCAGCCGACAAGCCGATCGAGTTTTGTCCAGTTAATGTCCAGCGCCCGGTGACCGACCTTCGTAATCTCCCACGAGTCGCCGCGACGCTCTAAGCAGGTCGCAAAGTCGTGTCGTTCCGACCGCCACCGGCCGATCGTTCCTTTCGGAACGCCACTCACCTCAGCGATCCCGTCGAGAGTACGGACCTCTTCAGGATCGGCCCGCACGACTGCGTCGAGTACTTGAAGCATATTGCTTCGCATCCCCTTCTTCGCTTTACCTATCCACGATTCCAGTGGCTTCGGGACGTTGTTTTCGTCAAGAACCCGTCGCTTCTCTTCGTCCATCTTCTCGTCTTTATTCTCAAGAGAGAGTTCGCGTGACGCCGTGTCTCGGTTGCGAGTCAGCGAGAGGTTGCTCGGGATATCGTGATCGCGTCGGTAGTCGACTGTGGCCTCACAGAATTCGGTCGGGAGCTGTGTCTGCTTGTCGAATTGCTCACGGCTCATGGAGACGGGAACGGTGTTCCAGATTTCGTCGAGGAACAAGTGCCACTCACCGTCGTCCGGGAGGTCGCCGGCGTCCGGGTCGATCGGCTTGACGTACCCCGTTCGTGTGTTTACGTACGCGTCTTTGTCTTTGTGTTCGCTGATCCAGCCACTCCCGCGACCCTTGAACACGTGCGCACCCCACGCGACCGCGTATCGGTCACGCCAATGCTCGTCGCCGAGACCGAGTCCGCAGCGCGCACCCCGCCAGTTGATCGGCCAGTGCTCACCGCCGTCTTTCACCAGCATACCCCACCCGACATTGAACGACGTGAGCTGTTCCTTCTGTCGCGGCGAGAAGTTGTACGCCTTGTCCAGTGTCATCACTTCTTCTTCCCCGAGTTGGAGCAAAATCTTGAGAGGCATGTTTGTTCGGACAGCTTTGTACACGTCATTCAGTTTCTGCGTCGATCCCAACATCATAATTCGCCGACTGCCGCCTCGGGTGGCGATTTCATACACCGTCGCTTGGAGCGCTTTCACCTCCTGCTTGTACTGAGCGTTTCCGATGACCGACGGGGCAATATCTTTTAGCTCTCGGATTTCGAGGAGCGCCCGCGGGAGCCGGGAGTTTTCGTCGCGCTTCCGGAAGATAAGACGGAGCCACATGTTCAGGACGATGTATTTCAGCGACTCATTGCGCGGTTTGAGGAAATTACAGTTTAGAACTGCGACGCGCTCCTGATCGCGGAACACGGCGTCCATGTCGAGATTCGTCTCTGCGTTCGGGCCAGCAATGAGCCCTTCACCTGCGAGCATTAGGAGGGACTCAGCGGCGTCGTTGAGCGCTTTGTCAGCGTCCATCTCGTAACTCACTTCTCGAACGGATGGATCTGCCTCAACTCGCTCTGCGTCTTTCAGTTCACGATCGCCTTGATCATTCTCGTCGAACTCGTCGTCCCGTAGTTCGGTGACCGTGATCGTCGCCTCCAACTCTTCGGCGTAGTCCTTGAGACGTTCGACGAGCCCCTCGACGCCGTCGTTATCCTCGATCGTGTTTGAGAGTGCCTGCCCGATCCGGCGCATCGTGTTCGAGTCCGCGGACTTGAGCCCGGCTAGCCGAATAACGTCCATTGGGGTGAGATCGGCAATGTTGATGGTGAAACGGGTGAAGTTGCTGGGTAGAGTGTCGGGAACGCCGGAGGTCGCCGGTACAAATACCTCGGCGTCGTACGCCTTTGGTTCCTGTCCGAAGTCGTCAAGGTTGTCCTTGATGGGCTTCTCGTCGTTTGGAATCGCCGTCATGGGCGTCTCGTTGCGGCCGTCGTCGAGACAGGAAAACCATTTATAGCCGTGTTCGTCTTTCAGATTTCCACATAGGCTGGTGATTGTCGAGTCTTTTCCCTTCCGCGGGAGTGCGACAACGAGGACGTGTTCACAGTCCTCGTGATTGATAGTTATCTCCTCTTCCATCTCATCGAACGTCTCGTCTTTCCCGACTCGTTTTCGTCCGATGGGTTTGGGGTCTCCCTCGACAGGAGAGGACATACCCGGAATGTCGAGTTTCTCCAACCGGACGGGGATGTACCGTGTCTTATTCGCGTACGAGTAGATGTATCGGAGCGCCTTTGCGACCTGTACCTGCGTCTCAAACTCTTCACGAGGGGGTGGAGTCTGACCTGACGCTCGGCTGTCTCGGTGGTCCTCGAACCGAATCTTCGTTGAGGCGTCGAGCGTGTCGTCGTGGGGCGCGAGGAGGTCGTCGATCCGATCGTCGTGGATCAAGAAGTAGTGGATCGTTTCAAGCACCGCTTCCGCGTCGTACGGACTATTGCCGGCGAGTGCATCCTCGGCTTCGGCGATCAAGCTACGGACAACCGCCTCGATCGAGCGGTTGTCCTGCTCGACGCGCTCGATCAGACTGTCTGAAATCTGCTTGTCGATCGCTTCGCCGACGCTGATCGAGTCTTCGGGCTGGACACTACTCGCGCTACTCGGGTCGTGAGTCTCGGAATCGTTGTTGGCGTTCATCGGTATGAGTGTGAAAAACCGCGGTCCGCGGGTTGCCGTCGCTCAGTCGGACAGCGACGCCTCGGGGGCGTGCAGGTCGACCGCCGGCAGGCCGAAGTCCGGCGAGTAGTCGGGCTGGTACAGCGACGAGAACTGCGCGTCCGTCGCGATCGCCTCGGGCGTGACGTGCTCGGTCCGGAGTCGGACGACCGACATGGACTTCGTCCCCTCGGTGGGCGTCTCCACGTCGACGTGCTCCTCGACGAGCGCGTACGGGACGACCGCGTCGTACGCCTCGGCGACGAGCCGCGGATCGTATCCGACGCCGCCGATCCGGTCTTTGTCACGCCGAATGACGCGGTCCGCGAGTCGGTTCTTCGGCAGCCGATTCGACGGCGACTCGGCCACCTCCTGAATCAGCCGGTCGCGGATTTCGGCCTTCTCGACAGCCTCCTCGTACCCCTCCAGATTCGGGAGGTACTGCTGGAGGTTGCGCGCGAACTTTTGCTGGATCGTCGGCGGAATGGGCTCGCCTTCAATATGGGCGTGCGCCACCTCCGAGAGCGTCCACGCGAGGCGAAGCTCATTGTAGTCGGCGTACACCGTCCCACCGACCCAGCCGTAGTAGCACGTCACGTCGTCGGTGTCGGCCTTCTTGACGAGGACGGCAATGTCGTCGTAACTCGCCTGCTGGCGGGTCGATCGGACGGACTTCGCACGGCGACGGCGCCAGTAGTGCGCGCCGACGTACCACGCAGACCCGGCGACGAGCGAGGCCGCGAGGATCAGGCCGTACACCCAGATCGCAGCCCAGAACTGCACGAGGATGAGCGCGGCGAGCGCGGTCACGCCGGCCGGGACGGCGAACGACCAGAACAGGTCGCGACCGTTGAGCGTGCTCGCCAGTTCGAGACGACTGAGGTGGGCGTGCTCGCTCGGGTCCACGTTCGCACGGTCGTCGACCACAAGGTCGGTTTCCTCGGCCGCCTCTGCGCTCTCCTCGGCGGCCGTGACGATATCGTCGTCGAGGACGTGCGTGTCCCCCCAGTTGATGTCGAGCGCGCTGTACGGCGTCTCGAAGGCCGAGAGAATCCGGTCGCACGCGGTGTCGACGCTATCAGCGGGAGAGACGACGACCGTCGACGCGCCGTCGGCAGTCTGCGCCTCACTTGCGAGGCGGTGACACGTCTGTTCGGAGAATCCGGTTCGCGAGGCTGCCTTTGTGGCGGCTCGCGAGCGCTGCGTCACACGAATGACCGCGAACAGCAACAGCAAGACGAGCGCGTAGCTCCAGACGCTCGTTGCCGCGCCGACGAGCTGCTCCATGAACCACGACGAGTCGCCGCCGGCGTCGACGCCCGAGGCGACTGCGAGGAAGCCGGCGCCCGCCAGGACGGCCGTCGCGACGAGCATGACGATCGCACCGACGCGCGTCCCGATCGTGTTCGATGGGCCGACCGCAAACAGGATGACCCGGCGTTTGGCTCGCTTCGGGAGCGACCGGGCGTTGCGCGCCTGATCGCCCAGCCACGGGAGTGCGTGGTCGCGAACAAGTGTGTGCATCGTCGCGGCGTACGACCAGACGAGCGTGGAGAGGGTTGTGCCGAAGTCGGACAGCGACTCGCGGACACTCGTGTCCTCCTCGGTCTCGATCGGGCCGGCCGGGAGGTCCGGTTCGGTATCTGGACTCGGATCGAGGTCGTCGGCGTCGACCGTCTTGTCCGGGGCATCGTCGCGACGGCCGTGGTCGTCACGCTTGTCGGTCATCAGTAGGACGCCTCCTGTTCGCGCACGTCTTCGAGCAGCGACTCAACGGCGTCACGCGTCGCGTCGTACTCGTGTCCGAGGCCGTACTTCGCTTCCATCCGGACGCAGGCCGCGCGGATGCACGTCAGCGCTTCCTGCGGGTCGGCGAGTCGGTTCGTCGACCACGCCTTCGCGAGCCACGAGTCCCGGATTTCGTCGGCGTCGATCGCGGCGATCGCCGGCGCCGTCTCGCCCCCATCGGTGGCGGCGTCGTCGGGGGTGTTGTGTGGCCCGCGCTTTGCGAGTTCGGCGAGTTGGCGCACCGAGTACACGTCGAAGCTATCGCGCCAGTATTGGGCCTGCTGGTCGTTCACTTCGTCCATTTGGCCGATATACTCCTCGTTACTCGCTTGCACGTGCTCGCGGAACGCCGACCGGAGTTGCTTGTCCTTCCGCGCGGTCTCGCCGGCGTCGTTCTCGATCCGGTCAAGCATCCACCCGTGTTGCTGTTCACGTTTGAACGCGGCGAGCGCGAGCGCCATGAGCGCGAGTACCCACGCAAGCGGGTTCTGCACCGCGAGGACGACGACGCCGAACAGTTGTTCCGCTCGTTCAACGAGGAACGACTCGATGATCTCAACGCGATCCTGTTGCCACGAGTGATACTCGATCAGGCCCTCGGGGGTCGCCTCGAATCCACGCTCAGTCGCGGGCTCTTCCATTTCCTCGATGAGCGCCTGATACTCGGCGTAGTCCGACGCGGCGACGCTCACGCCCGTCTCCGAGGCCGTGAGGCCGATCGTCTTCGTCGAGCCGTCCTCGAAGAACAACTCAACTTCGTAGTAGCTCTCGCCGTCGGTGGGCGCGGCGTCGTCGTCGTAATCGACGCGGAGCGTTTGTTCGCCTTCAAGGAGTTGGGCGCCCGCGGCCGACTGCGCGATTCGTGCGTTCTCCGCCGGCGCCGACAGCGAGAAGAGTGCGAACGGACCGGTGGTTGCGTACTCGGCGTCGCTGTCGGTCGTCTCGGTTCCCATCCACTCTTCGCCGAAGTCGATCGGCGTGACGCGCAGGCCGGCGGCCGCGCCGGGCGTGCCGTCGTCGGCGTACTCGGGCGGTTGGTCATCCTCGAAGTCGGGATTCTCACCGCTACTGGCCGTCGTGTTGTTCGCGTCCGTCTCGTTCGCGCCGTCGTCCGTTTGGAACTGGATCGTCGGTGTCGATGCGTCTGTGTCGGGTGCCGCAGCGGCGGCCGCCCCGGCGGGCAGCGCTGCCGTTATGACCAGTAATGCGGCGAGAATGGCTCGGATGTTCATTGGGTGCCTCCATCGGTGGCCGCCTGCCCGCTGCCGTTCTGTTTGGCGTCGCTAATGTTGACGTGCGTATCACGCGGATTCGACTGCCCGTCGGGTTCCGACGACGCCTGACTGATAATGTCGCTGACCTGTTCGATCTTCTGGAGGACCTGCTGTTCCTCTTTGTACTGCCCGCTCTTGAGGCGGCGCTCCAGTTTCTCAAGTTCTTTTTCGAGGACCGCGACGGTCGACTCCAGCGACGTGAGTCGAATGTCCTTTCGGCGGTTCGATTCTTTCATACCGACGAACTTGTCGTAGGATAGCTCGATCGGCGAGCTGTACACATAATCCGCCTCCACGTCCGGGCTCTGAGTCGGCGTCTGTTTGGCCGTCCGCGTGATCCACTCGTTCTCGCCGATCGCGATCGCGTGCTGGGGGATCTGGTGTTTGATCGGCTTGCCCGGCGCGCGGTGGGTGCCGTCGAGGGTCGCGTCCTCGGCGACGTGCTTCGTCCGGCGGAACAGGCCGAGTACGCGCGTCCGGGCGTACTCCGAGACAACGGCGTTGCCCTCGGTGTCGGCCTCCATGCCGCTGACGTTGATCGGGACGGACTCGGTCTGTACGTCGCCGCTCTCGGTCTCGTAGACGACGTGGTGCCACCCGACCGATTTCTGCGCCATATTGACGCCGACGATACCGACGACGACGCCCGCGGCGACCTGCGCGCCCGTGATAAGTTGGTCCGCGAACATCACCTCCGCCGGTGAGCCCGTCCGAATCGTCTCGAAGGCGAAGAGCCCCACGATGAGGATGATTCCGCCGATTGCGCCGAACATGACCTTCGCGGTCATGCTCAGACCGCTCGCGCGAGCCCGAATCGGGATCGAGGAACTTCCCTTGACGTGGGCGGCGTCGGGGTCCCCGCTATCGATGTGTTCCGTGGCTTCGTCGAAGTCTTCGCGCATCTTCCGGCGCATGTACCAGAGCGCCGCGAGGATGACGATGACGGCGACCGTGACGGCCGCGATCGTTGCGAGCATCAGTAGCCACCTCCGTCGTCGTCCGCAGAGAGGTCGACTTTCATCTCGGCGCCCGGACTGTCCATCAGGCCCACGTCAATCTCGATCGAGAGGTAGATATCCCAGCCCTCCTCGACGAGCCCCTCATACCGCGTCTCCCACTGCGTGATCCACGTCGGAATGCGGTGACAGTCGTGCAGGGTGGCGAGCCCGCGAATTTCTCTTTTGAACGTCGTGCCGTCCGTGGCCGACTCGGCGATTCGATCCAGCTCCTCTTGTGGCGAGCGCCACGTAATAATCGGACAGCCCCCGCCGTAGTGCGGACAGCCCTCGCAGGCGTCTGGAAACGCGTCTTCGCCGTTCTCAACGCGATCGTGGTCATACATCCGGTACTCGGCTTCCATCTCGGAGAGTTGGTGGTCGATGTAGTCCGAGACGGTGCTCGCTGGCACCTGTAGGGATTGTTGGATCCACCGGACGGCGCGGCGCTTCAACTCGTCATCCTGAATGTGCTTGGCGCGGCGTTGCAGCGTCTTGCGCAGCCATTCGAGGTTGGATTCGAGTCCGGAACTGCTCAACTCGTCCAAATCGATGCTCTCGGGTGTGTTTGAGGTACTCATGGATTGTTAGTCGTCGTCGGAGGGTGCCGGGATCGACGTGCGGACCTCGGCGTCGATCGCCGGGAGGTCGAGCGTCTCGCGGTCGCACGTCGGCGGCGTGATCACCACGGCGTCGTCGACGACGCGGACGACGAATGGGTCGTGCGGGTCGAACGGGAACGCCGAATCGCAGGCGGTCGTCACGGAGATGTAGAACTGAATCGCGCGGTTGACGGGGGTTACGCGACCGGCGTCTTGAAGCATAGTCGATGCTGGACGGGCGGTCGGTGGCTGTGCGAGTCGCTGGGTGGGTGTGTGTTGAGCATATCGGTGAGGAGCAGGCTTCTACGGCAATTGTAAGAGGCTTACAAATCTCGGGCGTTTAAAAAGACGAGCGGGCGTCACGTCGTGGTTAGCCATTGAGGGCTGCGCGGAGGCCGCCCTCCTGCTTGTACCGCTTGTAGTTTCCACGGGCGAGATACCACGCGACCGCGATGATCAGCCCGCCGATAATCTGGAGCCCGCCGATGATCATGAAGACGCCGACGAGCGTCCAGAACGTCCCCATGACGGTGCCGTACGCGCTCGTCGCGGCGACGGCGCCGGACCCGCGGCGCTGGAACAGGAGGTGACCGGCCGCGAAGGCGACGCCGATGGGCACGAGGATCATCAACAGCGAGTTGAGCGTGCTCATCGGTTCCTCTCGTCGTCGTTTCGTCGCATCGTGTCGCGGAGCTTTCGTTGCGCTTTGGCCTGCCCGACGCCCGACTGTCGGCTTTTGAGGTAGTCGCCGACGAAGGGAAGCCCGTACCGACCGCCGAGTAGCACGATGGCGATCGCGGCGCCGATGATGAACCCGCCGGGGTTCGCGAACGACACGAGAATAGCGAGTGCGGCGATCCCCCAGAGCAACCAATCGGCGGTGCCCGTCATGGCGTCACCCGAGCGGTGCTCGCGAACGGCCCCCACTCGAAGCCATCAAGGACGCTCGATCGGTAGCTCGTCATCTCGAATCCGAGCTTCTCGGTGGTCGTCGGTTCGACAGTGAGCGAGACGGTGCCGGCCTCGTTGAAGGTGACCTGAATCGCGTCCACGGTGCCGTCATCGTTCTCGATCGGCCGGTAGAACACCGGCTCACCCGTCCCCTCTGCGAGCGGGGTGGGTCTCGCCGCTTCGTCGCCGGCGAGCGTGTAGGTGGCGTGCCACTCCTCGATCCGGTCGCCCGTCTCCGGGTTTTCGAGGTCGACCGTGACGATCTCACCTTCGCTGCCGGTGACCTGGTACGTGCGCTGTTCGAGGCGGTCGTCCTCCCAAAGCGTCGTGACGCGCTCGCGGAGCGTCTCGGCCGACTGTTCGGCTTCTCCGGTCCACGAGAGCGACTTGACGCGCAGTTGGCTCGGCGTGAAGAGCACGTCCGTCTCGGCCGGGACGACGACCGTGACGCGCGTGTGTGTCTCTTCGGCCTCGAAGTCGTGTTGTGCCTGCCAATCGGCCGTCACGCCGTCGGTGTCGGTGGCGCGGACGGTGCCGAGCGTTGCCGGTCTGACGATCTCTTCGGAGAGTTGGACCTCGAACGCCACTGCGTAGCTGTTCGGGTTTTCGAGGCCGAGGCGGACGAACGCGTCGTCGTCCTCAACAGTCGCCCGCGTGTTTTGCTTGATAACCTGTGCGCTGCCGGTCGTGTTGGCGTTCTCGACGACGGTATCGTCAGTTCGGAACTCGTCGTAGACGACCTCCATCTCCGGTGAGGGTGTATCGTCCTGTGCGAGCGTCCCGCCGGCCGCGAGGCCGACGAGACAGACGGCGAGTACCGCCGCGAGAAGCACTCGGAATGTGTGTTGGTGCATGGTTGCTGGTTGTTAGGATTTGTTGAAACTCTCATCAGTTGATAGATTCACGCCTTTAATCGCTCAATACAGGGGATTTACTCAATATATCCCAAATCCTGTAATCTCTTTTCTAGGTCATCATCCAAGTCGCTATTCTCAAGTGTCTCTGACAGGTCTTCGGTGTGTTCTTGGACTACATCAAGTAGTTGGCTAGCAGTCCTGAGCTTAAACCGCGCCTCGCTAGGGTCTGGTTCTTCGATAGCAGCGGTCACGAGTTTCTTGATTTGAATGAGGGGTGTATCAACCACATAAGTAGATATGTACATACCATGAAATACTGTTCGGTTGACTCCGATTCTTTCGGGAGTACCACGCAATTCGCAGTCGCGATCGCCCGGCTGTTTCAGTTTTGAATATGTCTGAAAATAGCATTTCAACAGAGCCGGTTGTTACTATACTGTAGTAACGTGCGGTGAGTGGGTCATCGGGAGAGCCGTCGGCGGAGTGCGGCCCACTGGTCGAGGAGCCACTCGTACCACTGGACGCCGGCCTCTCCGCTGAGTAGATCGGAGACGAACGTGTCGATGCGCTCGGCCGGGAGCGCCGCGCGGAGCATGAAGAACAACACGAACGTCGCGAGCGCGGCGATAACGACCGATCCGGCTGTGAACGCTGCGAAGACGGTGAGCCCGAGAAGGACGACGAACGCCGTGATCGACGCGAGTCGCGCTCCGGTGCGCCCGCCGCTTCGCAGCCACTTTCGGAGGTCGATCGACGGGACGTAGTCTCGCCACGTCATACGGGTCGATCACCCCGAGAGGCGGTGAGCGGCCACGCCCGGTCGACCGGCGGGATCAGACGGGCGGCGCCGAACAGGAACGGGAAGATGAAGATCGGCGCGACCCACGTCAGAAAGCCGATCGAGACGATGACCAGCATGACCGCGAGCACGACGCTGGCCGTCATTTGCTCGTAGGGTGTCGCCCGGTAGCCGAGCGCACGTGGGAACTGGATCTTGACCCACGCCCACGTACTCGTCAGTTGCTCCCAGATCCACGGCGGGATCAGGTCCTCCGGCGTGGCTTGTGCGAGCACGTCGGTGAGGTTCGAGAGCGTCTCGCGGGCAACGCGGAACGGGTAGGCGACGAGCGCCCACACGGTCGCGAACAGCGAAGCCATTACGAGTCCGCCCCGTCCTCGAACCCGTCGAACCCGTCATCGAGAAGTGTCGATTCGGCGTCTGAGCCGAACGGGCCGGCGTACCGTGAGAGCACGCCCGCGTTGTACGCTCGGTCGCTCGCAATCGGCTCACCGTCGGCGACGTATTCGGTGACGAACCGGTCAGTTTCGTCGGCGGTGTTCGTCGCGAGGAATCCGCTAAATCGGTGCTCGTAATCGGCCGAGCCGTTGTAACTCTCGTGGGCCGTGAGAGTCGTCCACTGGCCCGTCGTCTGGTCGTACTCGAACACGAGGTAGATGGACTCCGAGAGCGCGTGGTCCTCATCGACGAGTCGCAGCTCATGAACGGTCGTATTGTCGACGCTCGCGTTCGCGGCGTCCGTCTGATTGTTGAGGTAGTCGACGATCTGCGTCGAGTTGCCGTTGATCGTCTCGCGCGTGTCGGTCGCCTCGGCGCTGAGGTTCGGCGGATCGGCCCACGGCGTCGATTGTGACGCCTCGTAGCTTACGCGGTCGGCGAGACCGCCGCCGACGCCAACGCCCCACGAGCGGGCCATGTCGATCGTCTCTTCGAGTCGTTCGGTCAGTGTGAGATCCTCTGCGTCGTCGGTGTCGTCGTCATCGGACCAGAGATCCCCAAACGGGCTGTCCGCTGCGGCCACGGGAGCGGCCGCGCCGGCAGACAGCATGAGGGCCGCGAGTCCGACAGCAACGACTCGGGTGTGTAGGTGTGTCATCGGAGTGTATGGTGTGCGACGAGTGTCGCACCAGTGCAGACGGCGAGTGCGGCAACGAGCACCGCCAGTCCGGGCGTCGCGAACGCCGGCGGCGACGCGTACAGGACGAAGAGTCCCGACGCGGTTGCGGTGAGCGTGCCGGGGAAGGCGACGAACGCGACGACCGCGATCGCGGCGAGTTGCTGCGGCGAGTTGCTGCGGCGAGCGCTCAGTCGCGTGGCCGGTGGTTGGTGGCTCGGTCATAGTGCGTTACCACGGCTTGAGCCAGTGGTAGAAGTCGTAACACCGCCAGTAGATCCGTCGGATGACGGTCCCGAGACGGCTCTCGTGTGCTTGATGGCCCGAGTCCGACCGTATCCGGGATTTATACCGGCCGTGGTCGTCTCGATCAGGTCTGTTCGGCATGGATAGGTGGTCACCTCCAAGCTCGCCCGCGGCGTTGCACCGCGGCGTCGGCGTGGGTACCGAGCGGGCGGACAGCAGGGGTGCCGACGTACGTTACTATACTGTAGTAACGTGTGGCCGGCGGGGTTGGTCAGTGGTGCGTCTCGCCTACGGCGTCCAGCCCATCCAGCCGGGGAACTCCTCGACGCCGAAGATCCAGAGCACCAGATCGTAGTTCCAGACGAGCGTGGATTTCGCCCACGGCCGCAGCCACTCCATGCGGCGATTCACGGTCAGTTTGAGCGTGATATCGCCGAAGAAGTAGACGAGTCCGACTGCAAAACCGATCGTCGCCGGAATCCACCCGAGTGCGAGGTACAGAATCCCGATCGTCACGCGGGCTAGCGCCCACGACCGATTCTCGCCGATACTGCTTTCCAGCCACGAGAATGGCGGGAATCCCATGCTTAGACCCCGATCTGACCGACCATCAGGGCGTTTTCGTCGTCACTGGTGTCGTCACCGAACGGTCCCCAGCTCAGCGACGGAATCTCGAACGAGAACGGCGAGTCTGCGACGCGGAAGGCGTCGAACCAGCCGAGGTCCGCGCTCAGAGAGCGGATACCGAGTTCCGAGCCCTCGTACGCGCTTGCGACGGACGCCACGTCGACGCTGTCGAGGCTCGTCGCTGGCGTCGTCGCGAACGTCATTTCGACTTCGCTGGCGTCTGCGTACTCGTCACCGGCCGTAAACTCGATCCGGTCAGTCGAGGAGTCGTACACCGCGTAGGAGTCGCCGTCCTCGACGAAGTCCGCACGCTCGTCGTAGCTGATCAGGGTGACACCCTCATCGTGCGACAGCGCGAGGTTGTGGATGATGTCGCCCGACTCGGCGTCTTCGGTCGCGGCGTCAATCTCTTCGGAGACACCGTCGTCGCTCGCGAAGATACTGATCGTCGAGTCCGAGCCGTTGATCGAGCGGGTCGACGTGACCTCGTAGGTCGTCTCGTTCTCGGCGTCGCGGTACTCCGCGAGCCACGGTTCGTCGGTCGTCGTCGTCACGTCCAGCACGTCCGGCGACTCGATCTCCGCCGCGGAGATGTGCATCTGCGAGCGGTCGGCCTGATTGTCCAGCGTCACGTCGAACGTGTTGACCGGCGCGTTCGCGTCGAGATTCTCGACGGCGAGCGTCACGTTTGCCGTGTCGCTGTAGTCCACGCCAACACCCGAGTAGGCGTCCTGCGTGACGTTGAACTCGTAGGTGCCGGGTGTGTCGGTGCCCGCGGCGGTCACCTCAGTGAACGCGTCACTGGTGGAATCGTACGATTCCAGCACGGCGCCGTCGTGGCGGACCTGGAGTTCGAGGTTGTCCGTGCCCGCCTCAACTTCGACCGTGTCAGCCATGCTGTCGTCGGCCTCGTAGGTGACGGTCGCATCCTCCGTTAGCGTGGAGTTATCCGTGACGGAGGGCGTCTCGCCCTGCGTCACCGTGAACGTCCCCGTGGTCGGCCCGAGGTCGGTGCCTGCGGTGGTGTCGGTGGCCGTCACGTTGACTGAGTAGTCGCCCGTGTTGTGCGGGTTCTCGACGCCCGAAATGTTGACCTCGGCCGTCTCTGAGGTCGTGTCATCGAGCGTGTACGCGCTGTCGATCGTGACTGTAAGCGTCGTGTCGTCGACAACCTCGACGTTCGAGACCGTTTGGTCGGTCCCGGCCCACGTCACCGTGGTGTCGTCGGCGGTCACGTCGGACACGTCGGTCGCTTCGTAGTCGATCGTCAGCTCGTCAATGTCCCCAGCATCAGTGTCGTCGGAGAAGGACACCGTGTGGGTGGTCGTTGCGCCAGTACCGTCGTCATCGGCCGTCACCGTCACACCGCTCACAGCCGCGGCCGGGGCGGCGAACGCGCCCAGCAGCATGACCGTTGCGAGTGCGACAGCGACAGCTATCGTCGTCGAATTTGTATTCGTGTCAAACATCGTGTGCAGGAGTCGGGTTGGTTAGCGAGCGATACCGTGCGGTCGTGAGGAGGTGGAACGGGCGGCGGTGGCCGGTCCCACGCACCGTACGTGCGATTGCTCATGTGCGGATTAGCGATCGATTTCCCCTGAGCCCGCAATGTCGATGTACTGGCCGAGCCGCAGGTACAGTTGCGCGGCCTGATAGTCAGTCGTCGACTCGTCCCACCACGATCCTCGGTCCTGTACGGTGCGGGGACTCCACACTGCCTCATCGGCCGTTGGGTCGAAGATGCCCTGCGTCTCCCACGTCCGGAGGTGAGAGGCGTCGGCGTCGCCTTGGACATCGCGGAACGACACCGGCTGCGAGGGTGTGCCCTCGACGACGGCATAGTTGTGCCACGGCGGGACGATCCGGAGCTGGACGTGGGTCGGCTCGGCCGTCTCCCGCGCTCGGAGCGCTCGGGTGAGACGGGCTCCAGAAATGCTGTCCGCGAGGTGGTGGTAGAACGTGTACGTCACTCGGTCGATCACACCGTCCGAGTCGACCCGAACGATCGTCGGCTCGTGGTCGCCGAGGTGGCTGTCCGCGTCGAACAGGATTCCCTGCTGGTGGGTGAGTTTGTGCCAGTAGTACGCGTACTGGTACTCGCTGTCGTCGTACTGCACGCGGTGTGCGTACAGTCCCATTGACTGCTGCATTGTGTCGCGATCGGCGATAAACGCCGGTCGGTATTTCTGGAGCCACTCCTCGGGGTAGTCGATCGTCATCCCGTATTGATCCTCGCGCTCGGCCAGCGTCGGAGAGCGGTCATCGGTGGACTCCGTGTCGTCTGAGTCACCCCCGACGAACGGGAGCCAGCCGGGGAGGAACGAGAGCCCGGCAGCGCCGCCGCTCGCGAGGAACTGGCGTCGTGTTCGTGTCATGGATATCCCTACAGGAAGGTCGCGAGCCAACTGCCGCGTGCGGCCGCTTCCCCACGGAAGATGTCGTCTCGGAGTTCGGCGTCGTCCGTCAGCACGTCCGCCGGCTCGTCCTCTGGCTGGTCGTTCTGAAGCGCTGCCTGAATATCGAGGAGGCCGTGTCTCGACTCCGCCGGCGCGAGGTTCGGGACCGGTCGAGCGGTCTCTCGAAGGCGCTCGGCTGGGTCGTCGACGCCCTCCGTCGCGAGGAGTGCGGCCGCGCCGGCCACGTCGGGCGCAGCCATACTCGTTCCGGAGAGCGTGGTCGTGCCGCTGTCGAGTTGTGCTTCTTGAGCCATCCCCGGCGCGGCGATATCGACCTCGACGCCGCTCGTCTCTCCTTCCGAGAAGTTGACGGTCCCCGGTGAGGGGCCGACGTTCGCGAACGACGCGCTCCTCACGTCGGTCGGGTCGCCACTCGCGGGTACGTCCGTCGCGCTCACCGAGAGCGTATTCGGGTCTGCCGCCGGGTAGGCGACGAACCGGGAGACCATGCGGTCATTTCCGGAAGCGACGACGATCGTGTTGCCGTGTTCGGTCGCGTACGCGATCGCGTCCGCCAGTTCCTCGGTGTAGAGCGGTGACCCGAGACTCATGCACGTTGCGTCCGCGCCAGCGTCCGTCGCGGCCCGAACGGCGGTCGCGATATCCGCGACGGCGCCGGAGCCGTCTTCGTGGTCGAGTGCGCGCCCGATGTAGAGGTCTGCGTCCGGCGCGACGCCTCGATACGGCTTGGGTGCGCTCGATGCGGCGGCTGCTGTCACCCACGACCCGTGACCTGATGCATCGTCGAGGATATCGACGCCCTCCGCAGCGACCGTCGGATCGCCAGCAGCGACGAAGTTCGTCGACTCCTCGTGGACGCGTGATTCTGTCGTCTCCGAGCCGTCGACGGTGACCGTGCGCCCGTAGATATCCGAATCGTACGTGAGGCCGGTATCGACGACCGCGAGGAGCGCGCCGGCGCCGTCCGCGCTGGTGTCGTTCGTGATTGTGCGACCCTGTTCGAGTGTCGTCGTCTCGGCATCGAACGCGAGTGTGGACTTCGAGGAGTCGTCGCTCGCCTGAAACTCCGTCGCGTCGAATGACTCCTGTCCCTGTAGCGTCGACAAGACGAACGACTCGATGCCAGCGAGCTGCTCGAACTCGCGGGCGTCCACCGGGATATTCTTCGGGGCAACGAGACTCGTGACGACGTTGAGGTCCGCCGCCGTCACCCACGGCTCGTCCGCAACGCCGTCGTTGAGGTACCCACCCGCGACCGTCGCGACCGGCGCCCCGATCGTGACGGTGCCGCCGTCGCCCTTCGTGTGCTGGTACTCGCGGACCAACGTTACGTCATCGTCGTCGCGCGCCCACTCGGTGAGCGCTGCGTAGTCGTCGTCCGTGTTCGCTCTGAGCGTCCACGACGGGTCGGTCGCGTATCGCCGGATCGAGTGCTCGAACGTCGCGAGCCCCGGTGACTGCGCGCTCACGAACTGTCTCGCGAGTGGTGATAGCGAATCGCTCGCGAACGCGCCGGCCGCAAAGCCGAGTGGGAGCGTCGCCGTCGCAGAAACCGTGGCACTCGACGCGAGGTATTCCCGCCGAGTGACCTCTCGATCGTCCTCGGAGTGCTGGTTGCTCATGCTGTCACCCCCGTCGCCGCGGTCGTCATGTCTGTCGGCCCGAACACGATCTGCCCGGCGGTCGCCTCATCAACGGCTGGTGGAGCGGTCATGGTTAGTGGGAGTGACATCGGTGGCGTCGTCGAGAGTGTCGTGAACGGCAGGTCGATGCCCCAGATTGCGATCTGGTAGCTCGCCCGGTCGAGAAGACTCGGGTTGCGCTGGACCTGTACCGTGGTCGTGCCGTCGGCTTCGGTGTAGGTCTCGACAACCTGATGCTCGCTGCCCGACTCGGAGGTGCGCGTCTCGAACGCCCCGAACGGTGTCTGTTCGTCCGCCGTGATCGGCTCGCCGGGCTGTCGGAGTACGAGTGCGTCCTCGACGCCGAAGTTCGCCCAGACACGGAGTGAGACGTGGCGGTCGACCGAGCGCTGATCGGTGCCCATGACGACCGAAACGTCCATGCTGTCGACCGCGAGCTGTTCGGCATGGATATCGAGCGAACTGGGCGCATTGTCGCCCGGAGCCTGTGCGACGACTTTGGCATTGGCGCCATCTACGCTGATCGACCCGCTTTCGAGGCCGTCGCCAGCGAGGAGTAGATTGCCACCGATGCCATCAGTGACGCGGACTGTCGGCGGCGTCGACGCGGGGTTTTCCTCGACGCCCACGCGGACCGTCTCGGTAAACTCGCCGCCGATAGTGTTCGAGTAGGTCAGTCGGATCGTGTGCGTCCCCGTCTGTTCGGGCGTCCATCGGAACCGCTCATCGTTTCGGGTGACGTTGAGCGTCTGCCCATCCGGCCCGTACACTGTCGCACTCTCGGCGCCACCGTAGCCCTCGGCGGAAGAGCGCGGCGTCATACCGACCGAATCACCGACGCCCGGCCGGAGTGTGCTCATGTCGATTGCGTCCAGTTCGGGGATCGTCCCTTGGAACGCCGGGTTCGTCACCGAATCGCGCGAGGTGCCGAGTGCGCCCCCCGTCGAGACGCCTTTCACTTCGAGGTCTGCGACGGCGCGGTCAGACGGGATTTCGAGGCCGTCGACGACTACCTGATCGCCGCCGAGTACGCTCGCCGATTCAACGCTAATGTACTCGTCATCGATGACCTCACTCGACCCGTCTTCGTAGTTCGCAATCACCGTGATTGCGTCCGGGTTGAGACTCTCTGCGAAGGGGAATTCCGCGAAGATTTCGCCACCGTCGATTTCGGAGGTGGGTGGTTCGGCTTCGAGTTGCCCCTCAAGCTCCGCGATCGCCTGTTCCATTGCTGCGAGGTCCTTTTTGAGCTGTTCCTCGCTTGTGTTGGCTGCGTCGTCGATGCTCTCGCTATCGCGCAGCTCCGCGACGCGCTCTTCGAGGTCGTTGTTGCTCTCTACGAGGTCTTGCAGTTCCTCGTGGCGGGCTTCCAGTTCGGTCCCGTTGAGCAGTTCGGGGTTGTCACGGAACAGCGACTCCAGTTCTGCGGTCGACTGATTGAGTAGCTGGTTCTTGAGTCGCTCCGTCTCGTTCGCATACTCACTCACGTCGGGGTTGAGCCCGCTGTCGAACTTCTGGAGCGTCACCTCGATCGTTGCGTTGTCCGGATCCTCGATCTCGCTCATGTCCACTCGCTTTGGCTTTTTCGACGCGTAGATCGGCTCGTCGACGTTCGACGCCAGCTCCATGATGTCCGTGACGTTCTGGTCCTCGAAGTCGTCGATTCCTACGTCCGGCCCGCGGTAGCCTTGCAGGTAAATCTCGCTGCCGGCGACGTTTGGGAAGTCCCGCACGCGATCCGTCTTCTGATCGTTGATATCTTGCCCGTGTATCTGGAGTCCCGGATTAACGTATCCGTGACCGTAGTCGAACGCATCCAAGTCGAGTGGCCTGTTCTCGTACTCGTGGCTCTCTCTCGTCAGTTCCTCCGTCGCTGTCACGCGATCGCGCATGAGTGTGTCTTCACCGAGATAGCTCCCCAGCGTCTCCGCCTGCTCGGTCAATTGGTTCGCCTCGTTTCGCATCTCGGTGGTGAGCACGTCCGTCGCCTCACCAACCTTGATCACGTAGCCCGGCGTGTCGCTGCCCTGCACGCTCACAAGGTAGTATCCGTCCGGGACCGTGGCCGTCGCGTAGTCGTGTTCGTACGACAGCGGCGGGATGCCGCCGGAGTAGGTTTCGCTCTCGGTCGATTCGACCGTGTGGTTATCCAGTGTCTCGCCGGTCGGAGAAATCCGTTTCAGGTTGAACGTCGGGTCGTCGGCGATCTCGCCGTAGTGTTCGGAGGTGACACCGTCGGCAAGTGGTCCCATGTTCGCGCCGGCGCTGCCGTCCCACGCGTACAGGTAGATTTTCTCACCCGACTCAAATTCGAGGCGCGGGATCAGATCGTGGGTGTCCGCCCATCCCGCGATCCCCATGTCGCCTTTGGTGTGGGCCGTGGGGTAGACGCCCGAGGGTTGTGAGTCGTTGTAGAGGTCGGTGAGGTCGCCGTAGGAGAGATCGACTTGTGTCGGTGGCGTCCACTGATCGGGTTGGACGTTGTCCAGCTCGTCGATGATTTCCTGCGCGCGTGCCTCTTTGTTCTCGACTTCGTCAGCGAGGCTTTCGGTTTCGACGGACCACGCCTCGATCGTCGCGTTTCGGACCGGATCGCCGTTTTGGTCGACCGCACGGATGAGCGGGGCGGTGTCTTCCCAGCCCGGGAAGGGAGGATCTGGTTGAATTGAAGGAGGTGCTGCTGCAATGGCATTCACACCCAACCCGTGACCGGTAAATGACCAAATAGAACTTACACTTGTCGTATTTATTGCTTTGATTGTTCCAGCATTACCTGTTCCAGTATAAACAACATCATCTACTTGTGACGCAGATATAGAACGAACATTGTCAGCATAATCATTGTATGACCAAATTTGACCGCCAGATGAATTCAAGGATTTGACACCACCATCGTATGCAATATAGATACCACTATTTGATACTGAAATATCATTTACAGGGCCAATATTATCATACACCCACGTTATATTACCTGAAAATGGGTCAATCTTTTTTACGGTTCCGTCACCCGCTCCACTGTAGACCGAACCGCCAATTGATTGTTCAATTGCATCCACTTCATCAGAAGATGATGAATGTAATCCCTCCGACCATGATATGTTCATTCCGTCAATATTTAATCTTTTTACAGTCCCACCAGCTGTTCCATATAAAACCGAATTGCTGCTTGAAAGTGGTTCTACACTAATCAATCTTCCACCATTTTCATATTTCCAAAGTTGTGCCCCGCTTCCAGCATCAATTCCTCTTACTGTACCATCATCTGAAACTGAGTATAGAATGCTGCCATCTCCCGACAGAGATACTTCTCTTACAGTATCTCTATGATTATTGAATGACCATATCTCTTCACCAGATGTTGTGTCAACTGCTTTTATTGTGTTGTCGAAGCCACCAGAGAAAACAGTACTTTTGTCAGGTGTAACAGCCACCGTAGTTAATGAAGATGTATGGCCATCAAATCTCCATACCTGGGACCCCATTGACGAATTTATTGCTCTCAGTGAGTCATCACTGCTAACCGAGAATATCAAACTTTGACTGTTGTATTCTTGAGCGCTGACTGTACCACCCGCTTCCGAATCAGAAAATGATTGTGTGCCAACAAAAGCGGCTCCGCCGACCATACTCGTCACCATTAACACCGACAACACGATCGACACCACGGTGTCGCTATCTGGGTGTGGAACCCTATCCAGATCCACTTTGGTCGCGCCGATGGCCACACCCATCGAGACGATCACGGTCGCGAGCATCTCGACGACTCCCCCGAGCGCAACGCTGGGCGTACCGAGGCGTACCCACACGCCAAGGTTCCAGACGACGGGCGCGATCATGACGCCGAGCAACCCGCCGGAGACCACTCGCCGTTCACGCTCGTACCGATCGAGTGCGTCGAGACCGACGTACGCGAGCGTCACGACCCCAACAGCAACAACCCCGGTCGTCGTGACGCCGATCGACTCGAAGAGCCACGCTGCGATCGGGTTTTTTTCGACCGCGAGCCCGAGTAGCGCATCAGTGAGCGCCAGGTCGGCGATCAGGAACAGCAACGCGACCGGCAGGACGTGACGCGGTGCGAGTGAACGAGCGATTCGACTGGTCGATGACGGAGTAGTGTTGGACATGAATGCGTACCTCTCTGCGTGCGAACAACGAGGACCGACGAAACTGCGAACGCCCCGGCCCGGACTCGAACCGGACTGACGGCCAACACGAGGTGTACAGACGGCGATCAGAACGGAAGCGACGCTCGCGAGAAAGCAACAGTATGAATGATGACCCAGCAACCGGGCGTCAGCCCGTGTCGCACCGGCACAACCCCCTTACAAGTTGTCGCTCAATGCGACACGGGATTGAACGCCCGCTGCCGGGTCACGCCTATATCGGAAACCGATTCCTAAAGGTGTTTGCGTTCGACGCGGAAAATTCGACGCCGGAGGCCAATCAGTAGTTGCCGGTCGCGACAAACTCACGGAGCGACTCGCTGCCGAGGAGTTTCCGGACGATCAGCTCGCAGATATCGGAATCCGGACGGTCGCCACGCGACTTGAGGTCGGCGGCCAGTTCGAGTGCGGCGTCGCGCTCACCTTCGAGCGGCTCGGCCTCGATCGCGTCCAGCAGTTCCTCGACGAACGCGAGAAACTCCTCACGACACTGATCGCGGGGAATCCCGCCGAACACGAGATAGCCGTGGTCGGGGTTGAACCGCCACTGACTCGTCGACGGCTTCCGGGCGGCCGTGTCGGTCTCGGGCGTCACGAAGCCCGACGCCGGCGGCGGGTACTCGCTCGGGTCGCTCAAGACGACCTCTCCGTTTTCGTCGTGCAGCGCCCATTCGGCGTCGGGCGATTCGTTGAGCGCGTACGGACAGAGCATCGTCGCCTGCCCTTTCTGGAGCGTCGCGACGATCCACTCGTCTTTGCTCGTCCCGCGATCGAGCGTCCGGAGGTGGTGATCGTTGCGTGTGTCGTCGAGCGGCTCGCGCTCCGGGTCGTACTCGTCGTCGACGCTCGCGAAGTAGTTCTCCCGCGGGTATGGCGACTCGCGCGCGCCGGGCGATCGACGTGTCGATGCCTCTCTGGTGCGTTGTGTTTCGGACATGTAGGGGGGTTGTGCGGCGGCGTCGAGGCCGCCAGCGTCTCGTTGGTGGGTGCCGTGGCTATTCGTCCGAGAGCAGAGTCGGCCCGTCACCCGGTGTGACGAGTTCCCGACGACCGAGCCGGCGGCCGCAGTCGGCGGGAGTATAGGGGGTTGTGCCGTCTGCTTCTCAGTTACTTGAACACATACAGCCAACCCTCTTAAAGATTTTCGTGCCAACTCTGTGGCGGGATTGCGAGTGTCGGTGGTGGGTGATTATGCCGGTAGGTACCTTAGCTCGTTTTAACGATGGGAGAAGTCTGGGAAGGTCGCAGTTACACTAAAGAAGACGTTGAATCGGCTATCGAAAAAGTAGCAAGAATCCCTAAGATGACCAGAGGAGCTGCTGAATCTGAAGTGTATAATTTGCTGGAGTATTCTATGCCCCCAGAAGAAGCCGTCTGTGCTCTATATCAAAGTAACAACGCTTCGCATCTTCTTGAGGAAGATTACGAATCATTCTCCAATTGGGATTCTGAATTACCACCTCCGAAAATAGATGATTGGATCGAATTTACTCCCTCAGATGGGAAGATAGAGATCAGAGATAAAGCCCAGAACCTCATCAGCGCCTCAACACCCCACTGCGTTTACTGTATTCAAATTGAATACAAGTACCCGTCTTTACAGAGCCTTGAGCGGGAAGCGAACGTTTTGTTTGATGAAATCCCTCATTGGCTGCGTACGGCGTGGGACACAGAAATTGCGCTGTATGTCGGGTATTCCTCGAACTTTCCAGACCGCGTCGTTGCGCACTCGGTCGGGAAACTGTCCGATACTAACTCACCTGCAATGGTCACGGCTCTGGCAGATATCGTTGGCGCCGGTATTGTGGAAAAGACATCTGATAAGGATCATGCAATGACTGTAGAAGAAAAATATGCAGAAAACCTCCGTTCAACAACAGATGATGAGAATATAACCGTATACCAATACTAACTCCGAAAGATTCGGTGGTTACTATATTGTAGTGACGTGGAAGGGGCGTCGGAGCGCTCTCGATCAGTGTCGATCCAATCGACTCCGGTAGTCGTCGAGGTCGTAGGCGTCGTCGTCTTTCGGGAAGACGGCCACCGCGGTCATCAGGTCGTCACTAATCTCGTACACGACGCGGTACCTGCTGTTCCCGATTCGTTGCCGGTAGAAATTGTACGACGTTGACCCGGAGAGATACGTCAAGTGTTCTTGCGGGACACGGCCCCACTGAATCTGATCTTTCCAGTCATCGATCTTCTTCAGAATTCGTGTCGCACCCTCTGGGTCACGCTGCTGGATCTCTTCGATATCGGTAGCCGCTTCCGGGAGAATACGGAGTTTGCTCGGCGAACGCGGCACGTTACTCGTTCAGATCGATTCCGAGATCGGCCGCTACCTCATCCACCGTGAGGAGATCGTCGTCATCGGCTTCGTCGAGCGCTTCGCCGCGCTCGGAGAGTATCTCCCGCTCGTCCGGCAACATCTCGTCTTCAGCCGGGGAATTGGGGGCCTCTCCGTCAATAGCCATGTGACACAGTGAGTGCGTCGTACAGTTAACTGTTTTCACGTTAACCGTGGATTCCGCGTTTTCTGGGAATGTTGGCAGAGCGATCAGCCCGGCTCGGTTCACATGTTACTATCGTGTAGTAATGTTAGGCAGGGCGCCGGTGCGTTCTCTCGGTCGGCGGCGCGATCTGCGTGACGTAGCCCTCGAACGACCGGTACCGGTTGTCGGGTGCAGCGGCGTCGTCGAAGCGAATCCGGAGTTGTCGAGTACCGGTCCCGTAGTCCAGTTCGAGCGTGCCGTCCGTCGGCTGAATACCGATCCAGTTGCCACAGAGTACGCGTATATCGGACAGTGGCGCCTCGAACGAGTCTTCGGGGTTTCGTCCGCGGTCGGCGATCGACGCCGCGATCTTGAGACGTTGCTCAGGGAAGTCCTCCGTCGCTCGCTGGCGCGCTTCGAGGACGAACCGGTCGCCGGCCATCAGTTGGTTGTAGGGCTTCGCATACCGGAACACGGCGTCTTTCGCGTCGGTGTACGGCCGGTCGCTCGGCTCGCGAGGTTTGTACGTGTCGCCGTCGGGCTGGTCCTCCGGGATTTGCTCACAGAACTGCTGGACGATCGGGAGACACGACGAACAAACAAAGTGGGCGATCGTCGTGTCCGTCCCGTGTGGCTGGTAGGTGAACTGCGCCGGGATACTGCCGGTCGGCTCGCCGCAAAACTCGCAGCTCATCGGCATCTCGTAATCTGCCTCGAAGTGTTCGTCGACGAGACCGAGTACCTCGAACACACACGTGCCACAGAAGTGGTACTGTCCGTGACTCGGCGCCGGCTGATCCGATCTGGCAGCGTCGTTGAGCCAAACATCGAACGAGGTACCCGCATCGAGATACACCTGATCGATGCCACGATCACACCCGTCGCACCGCTCATCCACCGTCGATTGCTGGTCGCGATTGCCTCGACTCATTATGTTACTCTTTGTGATAGGTCCCTTTAGAACCGGGTGCCGACAACTACACGATTTCCAGTTTCCGAGGTGTTAGCGAAACCCTCCGCGCTCCCCGTCTGGTGATTTTGGAAGGTGTTAGCGAAACCCTACACGGATTAGTCGCTCGCCGTCGCCGCCTGTTTGGATATATCGGAGGTGATAGGTTCTTGCTCAGGCTCCCGACCGATCGTCGCGACGGTCGTCAGTGGGTCGGGATCGCCGCCGATCCCCATCGGGTCGTCGCCGACGAACGCGCAGGCGGCGTTGAGCAGAGTGCGCCACTCCGGCCGGGCGTCGGCCACGCCCCGGAGTCGCTCTCGGGTGAACGTCCCGTAGGTCGCGCCGATGACGGGGTGGTCCGGGTCGCCGAGTGCGTCCATCGGTTCGAGCGCGACGGCCGCCTCGTAGATAGCCCCTCGGAGAGAGTCCTCCCGGCCGTCGGCGTCGGCAACACGATCGCGGTAGCTCCCCTCACCGTCGTGAACGGCGTAGAACGGCAGCGCGTCCGGTCGCCCGCCGGGCGTCGTGGCGTCGAAGTCGGCCCCGCGGTACGTCAGACAGACGACCCAGCCGGACTCGGTCTCGCGGATCAAATCGAACGCGGCCAGCTCGTCTCGGTGCGAACGTTTGTCGCCGTGGCCCGCGAAGGTTCCTGGCGAGACGCCGGCGCGCTCGCAGAGTTCGCGCTGCGAGAGCGGACGGTCGGTATCGAGAAGGGTGTGCAGTATCGCCGATTTCGTCCCTTTCGAGCCGCGTTCCGGGACGATCCGGCTCTTCGGCAGCGTCGAGAGCGCGTACTTGAGATCGTCGACCCGGACGTGCCGGCCGTCCTCGCTCGATTTGAAGAACAGCGCCTTCGTCACGTCGTGGATCGAGCCCGTGAACGCCTGCATGACGCTCACCGCCTGCCGCGTTATCCGCATCGACCGCTCGCCCAGGATACGTGCCGTCGCCGTGGCGACCCGCTCGCGAGTGAACGACGCCTCGATCGGCATATCGACGACGAAGTCCGCGTAGTGTTCCGACTCCACCTGCATCGGCAGGCCGAACTTCTCGGGGTGTTCGAGCGCGTACTCGATATCGTCGGTGAGGTCGGTCGCGCCGTAGCCTTGAATCGACCACTGGCCGATATGCGTGCCCGTTGGATCCGCGGCGTCGACCAACGGTGCCTTCCCGATCGCCTCGCGTTTCTCGTCTCGCGGCTCGAACTGGACGCGTGACTGCGTGTACAGCCCCATTTTCGAGGCGATCGTCGCCATCCGAACCATACACTGCTGGAGGTCCTTTCTGCCGCCGGTCTTCATGTCGCTCGTCACTCGGCCCGGTAGGCGGAGCACTCGCGTCACGTCAACGTCGAGGAGGTCGTAGATGCCCGTCGCCGTCCCGATCAGGCCGTGCGCGAGCTTCATGGTCTCGCTCCGCAGATCGCGCTGTTCCTCGCTGAAGTCGCCGTTCTCGATGTTCGCCGTCAACGTCGTGAGGTCCTCAAGGCCGCCCTCAAGCGCTTTGACGTACTTCTCCCCGCTGTACGCCTGTTTCAGGTACCCGAGACACCGCTTGTCGCGAAGTTCCGCCTTCACACCATTCAACAGGGCGTCGAGATCGCCCGCCTTCCCGTCCAGCCGGTCGGGCGTAAGCACCTGCTCGAACGCGAGCGGGCTCAATAACGCCCTTGCGACGGACACCGTGTACTGGAGCGGCCCGTGCCAATCGGCGCCGACCACAAGTTCGTCGCGGCTGTCGTTGTAGGAGTAGATCGGCGACCGATTGTCGTCCTGCCGGGTGACCGTCCACTCCTCGAAAGCGGCGTTGTTCACACCTCCGAGGGGCACATCGTCCACACCCACACCGCCCTTCGGCGCCGACGCCACGGCGGCATGATGCTCCCACCGAGAGAGGGTTTCGACCGGTGCGAACCCACTGCTGTGGGATCGACCGCCGGATTCGGCGGGCTGATCGGTGGCGTCAGCCTCCGCGGCCGCCGGGCGGTCGCCGTCGGCGGTGCCGTCGGTGCCGTTGCGGGGTTGGTCCGGGTCCGGGGACCCCCCCTCCCGTGCTTGCGCGTCGTTACACGGATCAACTTTGCTTTGAAGGGTCTCGCTAACACCTTCATTTTCGAAGTCTCCGAGTCCGGTTTGCAGGCCGATATCCGAAGCGAGCGCGTCTAACGCGGCCGTCCCGGCTGGGGTGGCAATTGCGTACTTGTCGTTCTGGGGGCCTTCGGTGAACACGAGGTCGGCCTCGACGAGCGTGGAGAGGCACTGGCTCAGACGCGACCGGCCGAAGTCGAGACGCGAGTCCGACCGAAGCGCCGCGTACCGTGCGGAGTCGCTCCGTCCCTCGCAGATCACGCGGAGCACGTTCCACGCAGAATCGGTGGTGTCGATCGTCGCGAGCGCCTCGGCGACCACGTCGTCGCCGTCGACAACCCCTGCTACCTCACGCAGGCGTGCGGCTGCACTCTCAATAACACCTGCGGGGAGTAGCTCGCGGTGTTCCTGCATGAGCCGGGTTTGGACGAGCCCGGTCGCGACGAGTCTCACGTCACACGCTCGCGCAAGCTCGGTGCAGTATTCGAGGAGCGCCTCGCGAGCCTCCCGGCGCACGGTGTCGGTGTCAAACAGGTCGGCCGACAGCGACACAACGACGGTCGGCGTCACGTCGGCCACGCGAAGCACCGTCAGCGGGCCGGCGTAGATATCCTCGAAGGAGGTCCGAATGTCGAGATACGTGTTACCACCCATCTGCGCGACGAGCTTCCGGGTGCGGAACCGGTTGCCACCGGAAAGCCCGGTGATCAGATCCGTCACGAACGAGCCGTCGACCGACGCGTCCATGTCGGGATCGCGGAGCGCGTTGAGGCGCTCGCGGAACGCCGTGCGGTCGCCATCCACGTCGGCGGCGATCTCCTCGGCGGCCGTAAACAACGCGTCTTGAAGCGGGCCGTCGACGCCGAACAGCGCGCCGTGCAGCTCACTCGCGCTCATGGGCTCGCGAACGACCGTGCCGATCGTCTCGGTCGACGACGCAAAGCGAAGACTGCCGGTGTCGGGGACGATCGCGTCCGCGACGGTCTCCTCGACAGAAAACGTCACTGCACACCCCCGTATGTCCTGTTAACGACAGGATACCCCGGCGATACCGCCGGTTTACGGTAACAAGATTTATGGGCGCTGCGGCAGAAGTCGGAACTAGGTGCCAACGCAGACCACCTCCTTTGTCGGATGTGGCCTGTCTGAACGCACGACCTTGAACTCTTGATTGGGGTTCACGTAAGGGGGTTTGTGCCCGGCATCATCGGACTCCAGTTAGGGCTGGAGTCTTTCTGCGAGAGACCGCTTGTCTCCACAGACGCGGGACCGGCCCGCGCGTCAATTTCGTAGCGAGACCGCTTACTGACACGTCTCGCGGCTCCGTACTTAGTTCCAGCGAGCGCTGCGAAACTGAAACTAAATGGATGCGTAACTGAATCGTTCTCAGCTTGAAAGAGCGCTGAGGTACTGAAAAGCCCCAAACGGGGCGAGCCGCAGGGGGTTGTGCCGAAAACTCGGCAGGTGTCGCTCGCGAGCACACCCTGTTGTGGTCGTGTCCACGATCGCTTTCGCGATCGCGGGCTCCTTTCGCGGCGATTGGTCGCCACCCCCCGGCACGCAGCCGGATGACTCGCTCGCGGGATCGAACCGCGCCGCTCCATATGCGAGTTATGACGTTCGTAATCCCGACGCCGGCGGGGGATTCTGCACCCGTGGCTCCTCCGTAGGTGCCGAGCGAAGGGGGCGCGTGGGTGCATCTCCAGTTACCGCTATAATCTCCACCTACTTAACTATCGGTCATGAACGGTAGTTTTCACGGGTAGTTTCCAACGACGGGTTATTTTACACGACGCAACAACCTGAGACTGTGAGTCGTGGCCCCGATCCGTCAATTACGACGCTCGAAATCCTGCGCGTGTTCCTTAGCTCGCCGGATCCAGCGTTTATCGCGCCTGAGATCGCGAGCGAACTGGATCACAGTGAGGACGGAGTCCGTCGCCGAATGAATATGCTCGTCGACGAAGGACTCTTAGCAAAGAAGAAAACCGGGACACGGAGCGTGCTGTACTGGATAACTGAAGAGGGCGTCCACCACTACGCGTCTGAAACGTCCGACTGCTGATCGTCGGTGAGCCAGAACACGACGGTACGGTGACCGGGCTTTTTCATCGAGAGGGTTCCTTTGTCGACAAGGTTGTAGAGACGCTCGCGGGCGCTGTCTTCGCTTAGATCGAGACCTGCGGCAAGCTCCGGCGCGGTGAACGCCGGCCCCTCGATCTTGCGGATGCCCTCCATCAGCTCCTCGTGAGACACGATCCGCTTACCCGGTTTCTCTCGATCCATACCTCTATTTACTATCGGTTATGACAAAAGGTTTTATGTGGCAACCTGTCGTACAGTGATATAGACAGACCCGGCTCTCAGAGCGAGTATTCGTTCTGGAAAACCCGCGTGCGATGACACGCGAGTCGGGTCTGAAACCAAGCAAACCCATGTCAATCAGACACCCCAGCAGGCAAGAATGTATCGACGCCATCCCGCGACACGCGTACCGTCTCGGAATCGACGGCGACGGGCGCACCCACTACCACGCCGCCGGCACCCCACACCGCGTGTGGGTCGTCGAGGACGGCGAAGTCATCCACCGACAGGGACTCGGCAGCGAGTCCATTACGGCGTGGATCGGCCACGTCGAGGAACACTACGGTTGGGAAGAGCGCGAAC
>Ga0208282_10039_pt1 | contig 30005 bp, 33 predicted proteins | sample AntRauMetaVIRRA1_FD_184784 | JGI IMG/M metagenome (GOLD analysis project Ga0208282, IMG submission 184784) | Saline lake microbial communities from Rauer Lake, Antarctica, in enrichment culture - Antartic Rauer Lake 1 Metagenome VIRRA1 (SPAdes)... ...
TGTGATGGTGTATGGGTTGAAACGAATGTAGTCACGGTTAGTATAAGTGTAACAGAAGCCATTGATGTAGTCGTAGAAGACTTTGAAACTGGAAATCTAGATTCTTATACGTTCAATAGTGGTGGTGGTTCAATGGATGTTACCACTAATAGACCTAGAAATGGAACCTATTCATTAGAAATGAAAACGTCAGGAAGTGGTTCTCACGAGTCTTTAGTCGCAAGTACAGTACAATCAGAAGACGTTTATCGTGGAAAAGTATTCCGTGTTTATTTTTATAGAGGTAGTCAAGATACGCGTGGTCAATTTTATTTCAGATTTGGGAGACAAGATAGTTCAAACCTATATGAATTTTATTCACATTTCAGTCAAAAGGATACGATTATTCGAAAAAGGTCTGATGACTCATATGTAAAATCAGATAATGCCTATGTTCCACCACCACGGAATTCATGGCAGTGGGTTGAAATTGATTGGGATAGTTCTAGTGATGGAGTAATATCTGTAGATACTAGTTGGATTTCAAATAAACTTTCAATTACAGATACAGAGTGGGACCAAGGTCAGTATGAAATTAGAACACACTGTGCATCAACTGTTACAACTTGGGTGGATGATATTGAACAAGTATAATATAATTCAAAATATTTAAACAAAACTCTTTTATACTGTGTTTACTTTTGTATGGATATCAACGAATCTCACTAACAGTGTTGTTAGTGGGGTTCTGTTACCGAGGTCCCAAAACAGGGGAAAATCAAGCCAAATTACCGAAGTTATACAAGTTGACTTTACGTCGTTGTAAAGTATAGTTGTATTAACTAGGTTCGTTAGACTTGAGTCTATTCTTAAAACAACGTAAAACAACGTTTAGTTCTACGTATGGTCCAATATTCTCACTAACAACACTGTAAGTGAGATTAATTGATACTATTACTGTACGTTATTATATTATAATGCCGAATATATCAATGCATGTTGATGATACGTTAGAATTAACATATAGTGTTTCAGATGATACCAGTGAATTAGAAAAAATATTAAATATTGCAGAAAATAGTACACTCCAAAACTTAAATAACATCGATGTTAAAGATATGAAAAAGTTTACATGGTCTCCACCAAGTGATGGTGCTGGTAAAACATATACAATAGATATTGAAAGTGAATCCGAAGATTTAATTGTTGATGTATATAGTATGCCTAATAGTGGAATATCCCAAGAAGAAGATGGGAATCTTTCTGGATATACGGGGAATTCATCGTATTTTTCAACGACCACATCACCAACAGTTAATGAGTCTGAATATGCTATATCATTTTCAAACAATCAAACAGAACAATATTATGAAATAAGTTATGATAGTGGGAAATATAATAAATTTTCTATGTATTTATATCCTGAAGATGTAAATAATGAAGTTGTATTTGCTGATTCCAGTAACGGAAACGCCGTATTCTGTTTATATTTCAGAACAGATAGTAGGGGTATATATTATTGTAACCCACACAAAGTATTGGGTACGGTATCAAGTCAGGGTAGTACAGGCGTTCGAGGAAATGGTGTTGAATTGGTTTCAGGGTCATCTGTATCAAAACGATATTATCATATAGAATTTATTAATATAGATTGGAGCGCAGAAACATTAGATATATCCGTCGATGGAACAACCGTATTAACGAATCAATCGTTTAATTTATGTGGTATCCCTGATGTTTTTCAAGTAAATAGTAATTCTGGTTCAGGACATCCGAATACAGGTGGTTTTGTTGATAAAGTTGATTTGGGTAATAATTAATTGTTTTAAATTTTGAATATATTGTTATATTTATTACTTAATTTATTTGGTGGTTTCATCTATTATATTCCCTAGTTCGATAATATGTTTCGTAATTACGGTATCATATTCTTTATAATTACTACATTTGTTCTTGATTATCATTAGTTGTGGGTGTTCTATGTTAAATATATAAAATGATTCATCTACTTCTTTTTCAGAGACATAATCTACGTTTATTCGTGTTTCATATTTTTTATCATTATGGAGGACAGATACCCTTGTACATTCACGATTGATTTTATAGAATTCATCTATATATTTATATCCATTATATGTTGGTGTATGGTATGTGGCTTTTGTATGTATAAATGGTTCCAATGTAGTAAACGGTATAAATTCTTCATAGGGTATTTCTTTACGGAATGAAGTAGTATTATAGTGGTCATTAACCACACCAGAACAAGAATCTAATGTTTCAATACCATTTTTATTGAACTTCTTAATCGTTGATTTTAGGGAAGAATCTACACATGTATTAATTTCACTGATGTAGGATTCGTCAGGTTGTTTTTGAAGTTCAAAATAATTAGGTCTGTAATTCATTTTTAATGTATTTGGTTTATTATCTACCATCAGTATATGTATATGTATATAAACCTAAATTTCTATGCGGTTATTGGATTAAGAAATTCGTCTACATCTTTAATTTCTTTTGAATCATGTTGTTCATATTGGTTTATGATTTCTTGGCCACGAGACGTGAGTGGTGCAATCCACTCACCCTCATCAAATCCTTCAAATGAATGTATCCATTTATGGTCTTCAAGTCGAAGTAGGGTATGCCAATCATCAATAATTACTTGTTCACCGACTCTAGGTTGTGTTGAAATGGTTTTTATATCATTTTTAGTTATTTTTGGCATGTATGTATTATATGTTTAATAATTGTTAAAGTGTTTCGCAAACCTATTGAATTAATTATTATTTATAATTATTTTTAGATATTATTTATATATTAATTATTATTAATAGTTATATTTTATATGAATAGTTATTTAAGCATAAAATACACAATAATATATATGGTACAGTTTGGATTATATGAAAGACCCGAAATAGATGGTGAAATAAACAAGCAGTTTCATTATATTGGAATCGTTAATTCATACGAAAATTTAGATGATGTATTCAATACGCACGTAGAGAAAACGGATGGTAAATTACGTGTCGTTCCGTTAAAAGATAACGAAAATATACCGTATAATTTTTCTGACGAAGATGACTTAAATAGTAAATGTGATAATAATGAAGATTTAATTTCTGAACTTAATTTTGCATTTTAATTTCTACTATAATCTTTTTATTCATGCTGTGTATCAATTAGATATCATGTGTCATTGTAAGAACAGGACACGACGCATTTTGAATGGTTTCATCTGTTAAACTTCCTAACGTAAATTTACCTAACCATCCTCTACTATGCGTTGCCATTATTATTAAGTCAATATTTTCTTCCGTTACAAAATTACATATTTCATCAATTGGCTTTCCTTCTGTTACAATATAATTAATATTATTAATTTGGGATTGGTTTTTAAAGAAATGTCTCATATTTTCGATTGGTTCTATTTCTTCTTTATTTTTAAGTCGATTATCTTGGTAAACTTTTACGTATAGTACATGAATATTACTGCCAAATGCTTTTGCAAATTTAATTGCTTCTTTTGCTGATTTTTCGTTGCTATCATATCCCCGGTCGATAGGTAATAATATATTTTCGTACATATTTAATGATTAGAAAACAACGGTTATAATATTATTGGTTATGCATTAAGACACTTAAACTTTTAATGTTTCTATATGTATATATATTATAATGAAAAAAAAAGAAATTTTTTATTATCTTTAAGTGGATTCGTTATAGGGTCAGGAATTACTAGTAAAACTTTACATCAACCTTCTCTTGCTGCATCATTTAATATAAATGAATCTGTATATATATCAACAGAAGACGGTAATTTCACAGAATTAAATATGAATATATCTTCATTTAAATTATACGCATCTAATTTGGTAAATATATCTGAAGATATAAATTTAGAAATATCTGCTAATATAAATAACATAGATAAAATAGTATATGAAGATACTATTAATGTAGATAGTAAAAGTTTTGAGAAAGATTTACACCCATTAAATATAGAATTTATTGGTGTTGATAAATTCAATGCAGATACAGATTTTAATATACCCGTGGATGGTGGTGATGTGAAAGAAACAGACATAGATATTAATATCAAATTAACGCACAAAGATATTGAAAACAAAACATTAACACAAAAATTTACTTTAATAATAGAAAATTCACCGACAGTAATTGAATCTTTTGAAAATGTAGGCTCTCACGAATGGTCTGTTCCAAGTGGTATAAATACTGTTGATGTATTAATTGTTGGTGGGGGTGGTTCAGGTGGTAATGGAGATTCAGGAACGAATGATGGGGCTGGCGGTGGAGGTGCTGGAGAAGTTATACATAAGACGATATCTGTAAACCCATCCGATATAATACCTATAGATGTTGGTTCTGGAGGTGTATCTTCAAATTCAAGTGCATCTACAGGTACAAATGGCTCTAACTCATCATTTGGTGAATTTAATGCATTAGGTGGTGGTTCAGGTGGTGGAGCATCAAATAATGGTAATGATGGCGCATCTGGTGGTGGTTCAGGTGGAGATTCAGCAGCAAGTTCTACTGGAGGTGAACCTACATCTTCGTCTGGATATGCTGGGGGGTTTTCAAATACGAGAAGTGGGGCTGGTGGTGGCGGTGCAGGAGAAGAAGGACAAAATGCTGTAAATTCAAATACAGCCGGAGATGGTGGGAACGGAATTTACAAAGGAGATATATTTACAGATGAATTTGGAGATGATGGTTGGTTTGGTGGTGGCGGTGGTGGAGGTACGGCTGATGGAGGTCAACGTTCGGAAGGCGGTAAAGGTGGCGGTGGAAAAGGCGGCCAAGATAGAGGTTTGAATCCACAGAAAGGAATGAAAAATACGGGCGGTGGCGGTGGTGGAGGTACAGATGAATACAATGATGAAAGTTCAGGTGCAGGAAAGAATGGTGGTTCTGGGATTGTAATAATAAAATATACCGAATAATTATTCTAATGATGGTTCCTTTGTAATGGTTCTTTTGAAAAAGTTCAATTTACCCCATGAATTTACACCTTGTGGATGTTCGGCATCATAATGTCTTTCACCATCGGTTATCCAAACATGCCACGGTTCTGGTTTATTATCTTTATTTCGTCCCATAATATCAGCGGTAGATATAATTTTAATATTACCGTTCAAACGTTCACGAACGGATTTTGCAAATGCTTCACATTCGCCACGATTAACAGATTCAGGCGTAACATGGTCATCCCAAAGATAATTTGAATCTAACTCTTCAATAATTGCACATTCAATCTCTGCTCTATTCATTATGGTATATTTATACGGTGAGACTAAAAGATTTTCTTATGAATTTGTGTATGTGAATCATCTCGATGTCAAGAATCGGAGTATACCTCCCCATACTGCTTATAAATATTACTGTATAATTAAATTATAATTTAAACACAAAAACTTCACGTAATTTTATTGATGTCAGGATTTAATACATTCTAGGTCGTAGGTCATATGTATGGAATCGCTCATATCAAGGCTTAAAGACGTAGATAAGATAAACATATAATGCAAGAAGAAACATATGAATTACCGATACTAGACGGACTAGAGGATGGAAGTAGTGCTGGTGAAACGATTACAGTCAAAGAGGATTTAAATACAACTTATAAGACATTAAAAGTAATACATAGTATTAAATCTAAAAATGAAGAAAACCATTATTCATTTAGTATAACGAACGTAGATAAACAAATATGTTCTTACGAAAAATCATATAAGAATAGCCCTGATAGTCCACCAAACAGAGTTATCCAAGCAATTGATAAATTTGGTTACTACGTGAAGGAGAACAATATCTCTGAAAGTCACCTCGGAAGTTTGCAAATTATGGATGAGATTGTCGATATATTACATTCGACATATTATACCTATGAGGATGATAAATTGGAAGACAGACTCACGAAAGAACAAATAAATTATGCATTGAATTCTTCAGCAAACTTTCGTTCATGTATTATGTTATATCAGAGTATTAATAATGTTGGAATATTTGAAGAATTACAAGAACAAGCGATTAAAAACATCGAATTGAACGGTACAGAGGAAATAAATGAGATAATCAACATATTACAGAAAGATATGGTTGATATGGCTCGTAATGAAGGATATATTGACGATAATAATGATAAAATTTCTAAATACGAGGGTGAAATATAATGAATATTGAATCTGAATCAATACATCAAGTATATCCAAATCGTAAAGAGGCACAGGTTCTTTTTAGAAAAGGGACAGAAAATGACACAAAAATTCTGAATGTGAGCCTTTATTTATATGATGATGTACATAGATATAAATATAAAATATTAAGCGAATCAAAAAATATATGTCAGTGTTTAAGAAATGAAAGTGATGGTATACCACCATCAGAAGTTACGCGTGTAATTGAGGATATTGGATATACTGTTCAAAATCGACCCGGAGTTGTGTCTGAAAACAAGGATATTACCGATAAATTGGAGATAGTATCTTCAAATTTAAATTTAATTAATAAAAAATATAATAGCAAAGAATATCCATTATTCCTAAACGCCTGCGCGAAACAAGCTACAAAACAATCAAATCACATACATAAGATGATTAAATTTACTCTAGAGGATGGTTCTCTTCAAGATTTAGAAGAACTTAAGCGAAGGCACCCTACAGAATATGCTGGTGAATCTGTAGAAGATATTCTTCAACAAATTAGTAGAAAGTAATTTAATAGGTAATATAGGTATTTCGTATAATCATATTATATATTTTTCTACTAATTAATACAACAGTTTATACTAAATTTGGATTATATATAATAGATATCTGTCGTTTTTGTTGTATATATAGGATAAATTAGCCCTTCCTCCGGTTATTTATAGAACAAAATCACAATCTTTATTACTAGTACATTCCTAGTATCTGATAAGGATGAACCGAACAAAATCCAAACAAAAGTTTGACAATGAAGCAAAGGTAAATACGGCAAATTCAATTAAACGAATCCGTTCAGATTATAATCAGCCGTGGGTTGGTCTTCTTCGTGAGACAATTCAGAATTCTACAGATGGGTGGGGTTTCAACCGTCTTCAAGGCAACCTCCCTAATGAACAAGACCTGACGATTGAATTTATCGTAGATACTGTCGAAAAAGAACTTATGATTCGAGATAATGCCGGAGGTATGGATTTTGACACGTTCCATAACAATCTTCTTGCTATTGATAATCCATCAGATGATAAGGCAGACGGTAATGGTGCTGGTTCGTACGGGCGTGGCTTTTGGGTCATTATGTCTTGTGGTGAGTGGGCAGAGCTTGAAACGAATCATACAACTGGTGTCTTCGCATCTAGTGTGAACATTGAGGGAATGTATGATACAATTCAAACTCTCGATGAGCCTTCCCTTGGCTCCGGTGATAAGGGTACATGCTACCGGATTCACGGTGTTCGTGATGATGATATGTCATACCTTTCTGATTGGGATACTATTGAACCGACTCTCGTTGAGAATTTTGCACCACTACTCAATGATGATTCGGTTAATATTGAATATACTATTGATGGAGAAACGCATACTCCTGAAGCACCAGACCTTAATAAACTTCGACAGGAATATGCACTCTGTGAAGAATCAGAACTAGAGCCGTTCACTTATCATGGTGAGGAACATAAGGTTCTAGATTTCACTATGATTGATGCTACGAAAATGGATGATGAACCACCATGGACTGGAGTTATGCTTTTCAAGGGTAATGATTATCTTGGTTATCCATTTATGAAGGTTGATTGGTATGAACCGCGTGGTATTCCATCAACGAAGAACCCAACGAAGATGTTTGGTTGGTGTGATGCAAGTGACATTTGTCGTCCACGAAAAGATGGGACGACACTTGAAAATAACGCTCATGATGATATTCAACTATCTCGAACAGGGACGAAGACAAACATTCAGTCTAAAGTGTATGATGTTCATGATGCGTTCTTCAAGGATAATTATACTACAGAAGAAAAGACAGAGCTTCTTAACGCAGTCCAGAACAATGTTAATTCATTGTTGGGTACAACAGATGCATTTGATACGTTCTCCAAGTCTACGCGTTCAGGAACAGGGACAGGACCATCTCCTTCATCACCACCATCTGTGACTTCACTATCCTTCCTCCGATGCAAAACGGACAAATATAATGTTGAAGTTGGTGAAGATATTTCTCTTGGTATTGAAGTAAATCCACAAAACACTCTCGATTATGATATGTATGAGATTTCTAACATCCAAGTTCGAAATAAGACTGAAGATGAAATTGTTTATGAAGTTCCATCAATTATTACAGAATTAGTTGAAAATGAACCATTGGAACAGATTATAGATATCTTTACGTGTGATGAAATGGGTAAGTATGTATTCTCTGCAGAGATTAGTGGATATATTGACGGTGAAGAAAATATTGAGACTAAAGATACATCAAAAACGACTTTCATTGTTGGTGAATTTGAAGATGCGAGTACAAAAGACGAAAGTGATAAAAACTCAGAAGGTTCGGTAGAGTTTATTAGTGAAGTAAGTCCTTTCACGAATCCAGACGGTGGAAAAGCATTCATTCAGCCTATCTCTGATGGAGAGGGTCTAAGACTCAATGTGAATACAGCATGGCCTGCTTTCGTTAACTCAAAAGAAACACTGCGTGGAGATGCTTTTGAACAGAAGCAAGAGAAATTGTTTACCGATTGGGGGGTTGACGCTGTTATCGACCATTGGGTTACAGAAAAACTACAGGATTTGGGAGCATCTAAAGAGATTCTGGACTTCAATGAGAAGCGAATTAAGACAACGGATGATTTGGAAAAAAAGAAGGTGATGAATAATGAATAAATCACGAGAATTTGCAAATTTAATTCAAGAAGGTTCTGTGGGTGTGAATATTGCTAAATCGCCGTGGGGTACAGAAGTTTCTGTATCTGACAATCGGGGTGAAAGTAAATATGCATTCTCAAAGGAACAGCTAGAACAGATTAATAATTTTCTTTCGGAATATAAAGAAATTATTATTGAAATTGATAATATTCGGAAAGAATATGATGGTGTTGATTTAGCATGGCATATCGGAGAAATTGCTGAACGGTATATTGATGGTGAAGATATTACAAATGGTGATTTCGCTCTCATTACGAATGTAGGTTCTAGTGGTGACGGTACATATACAGGTCAAATGAGAAATATATATAATATTTTTCCAAATAAAGAATATCATACAGAACATTTTAATAAGTCAACAATCTGTGAATTAACACAAACTGTTGATGAATATAGCCTTAAGAATATTAATAGTAATGCTAACGAGTATAATATTAATGTTCGGAAGCCGAGACTCCGTGCAATCCGAGATGTATATAATTCAGATGATGGCGTATCTAATTCTGTTGAAAAAGCCTTGGATAGAAAACTGTTTAAAAATATGGATTCTGACGAATTGACTGACGTTATTTACGATGCTCATCTACTACTTGGTGATGAATCCGTATCTAAGTCTGAGATTAAAAATCTAATACTAGAATAAAAATTATCTCTTTTCATTAATTTCAAGCGTTAGTTCTGTATTTGATTCAGAATCAGGATGTAATACTATTCCATTTAATTTCTTAATTCCATTCTTAAATTCTAATTTTTGAACGTCATTAAATACGCAGCGATTATCTTTATTTGACGTGACTGTAAATTCAACAAATATATGTTGGTTTCTTTCTCCAGAACAAGATAATTTAATATTACCATTTATGGTATTTGTTTTTATATTATGTACCATATTTGATTCTTCGATGGATATCGTATCGTCCCATGAATTATTTGTCTTAACAACAGGAACATTTTGTATTGTAATCTTATCTACCATATTTTTTCGTAGGGTTTCAACAGCTATAAGTTTATTGATGTGATTTAATTTTGTTCTAAATCAGATATAATCTCATTTCTACAATAATTTATTTCAGCACTTTCTTTATTAACAATTTCTGAAATACTATCATTATGTATTTCTGTACCATTATGTTCTGCTACGATTGATATTAAACAAGCTATTAATAAATTAGAATCATATCTATTTATAATATCATCTGATATGTAATCATATATTTCTCTTACATCTAATTCAATATTTTCATCAACGTTTAATTTCTGTATATATATTGATATATAACTAATAGGGTCATCAAAATTTTCTCTTATTTCTGCAGCATATTTTCTATTACCATCTTCGGTATTGTAAGTTATAAAACCTATATTACTATCAGATGAATCTATAATGATATTTGATATTAGCGTATTATATTCTAATGCGTTAGGTTTTTCATTTGAAAATACAAGAAGAAATTCATCTTTATAAACAACCTTGTCTATACATTCATATTCTTTATTTTCGTTACTTATATTATCAATTATTTTATTATATTCTTTATTTATAGAATCGGGATTAGACTTATATTCAATATCCATAAATAATATTATGCCTATCGTTATAATAGTCTTTTTCCAAAAAGAGTAATAAATATAGGGTATATCTGATATTATTAAAATATACCTATGTTTGAATTTATAAAAAACGTGCAAGAGGATGAATCTTGTACGGATGAAGAAGAATATGAATCTTTAACGAAAGATATGGATTATTCTGAGAATTTAATTTCTGAAGAAATTGAAAAAAATACAGATATGGATGAAATTGTACAAAAGGTATCAGATAGTACCGACAAAGGTGATAGTAGACAAGAACGTCGAAGGCAACTAAGAAACCATATTGAATACGAAGTAAACAAGAAAACAAGTTTCTATCATCCATTAATCTTTCAGACATTAAAGAATTCTAAGAGTGATTGGTCTTCAGGATTATCAAAACCAGAGATACATACATTCTGTGAAAAAATTATCGATACTGGTGTTGATATATTTATGCAACGTCATTTTGATGAATTTGATAAGAAAATACAGGAAGCAAACGGTAGTAATTCAATTTATTCATGGGAAGTTATGTTAGCTTTATCAGGTATTGCAGCAGGTATAATTGAACGTGTTGCTGCAGATGCTGTTACAAGCGGAGCATCAAAGGTTATAAATGAATTTATGGAAAGAACAGGTTTAGAACCCGAACATATATCTGAAGCATTAGAATTAGTATTAGAAACGGTATTAAATATAGTCTGATACTAATATAGAATTAATGTATAAGTTTAAAACTTATATACTTACAAATCATTTAACTTAATTATGTTCGAATTTTGGGAAAAAGCAATATGGGAATACAAACCCATATCAAAAAAAGAACGGATGTCTATTATATCACTTATAGTTATATCTGTTCTTTTTATAATTTATGTAGGATATATACCATTTGTATTTGTATCTATAACTATATTATTCCATGAATACGGTCATTACATTGCAAATAAATTATTCAAAAAAGATGTTACAAATATTAAATTTTCACTATTTAATAGACCAACTGTATATTCATCTAGCTCAAAAACCCCTACAGAAAATATAATAATATCATTATTTGGACCTCTTTTTGGATTACTCCCAATAGGTATAATTATATTTTTACTTTTATATACAAACATATCTACAGATAGTTTAGCACTTACATTATATCTTATCATATTTAGTCAATTTATAAATTTAATTCCTGTTCAAGATTCCGATGGGGATAATATACTCAGTTCAATAAAGATTGCGTTTAAATCAAGTCATGTATTTTCTTATATAATATCCTTTATTTATTATATTATATTATGTTTATTATTCATAATGTTTGTTATATTGTCTTATCATATTATTGGACTATTCTGAATAATATATTTGTACTTTGATTATAATGTAAAATATTTTGATAAACATTTAAACGCTATTAATACTAAGATATGTATATAATGCTTTCAGACAAACAAATACAGAATTTAATTGAAGAAAAAGAATTAAAAGTTACAGACCTTGGCATAATAGAAGACAGATTATCCCCGTCAGGTTTAGACTTAACAGTCGGTTCAGATTATAAGAGGCCAGCAACAAATGAAGTATTTGATGCACATGATACTACGGCTCAAGAAATTGTACTTGAACCGGGTGAATTCTACTTGTTACATACTGTAGAATCATTAGTATTACCAGACTATATTCATGGTAGTACAGAAGAATTAATGAGTCGGGCTTTAGAAGGAATTACTGTAACTAGTGGTGTTGTTGACCCCGGATATTCTGGTGTATTAGTATTAGGTGTTGAAAATAGGTCTGAACAAACAAAGAGATTGCATCCCGGCGATAAAATTGTTCAGATAACTTTCCAGAGATTAGATGAGCCAGCAGAATCGGTATATAATGACCATGACGATGCACAACATAGCAATCAAACAGGGATTTAATATTACACAATTTTAATCCAATGCAGACTGTCTCCATTCTTTAAGATAAGGTGTATCTACGAAACGGTTCCATAGAACAAAAACTATAAAGATAGACATAAATTCTGTAAAAAAGCTAGAACCAAAAATTTGAATAGAAAGGGAAACAAAAATAGCGGCAAAAATAGCAAGTGGTACAACAGTCACAATGTATTTCCAAAGGTATGTTCGGTTCATATATGTATATTTAGTCTATTTGTATTAAAATGTATTGATTTCGACTTATGTTGTATATTATCTGGTGTGGTATTTATATTATATTAGTTGTAATAAAAAATAATGGATTATCCACATATATCTGTAATTATACTTGCTTACGATATTAATGAATTAGAATATCTTAGAAAATCTATAGATAGTGTATTGGAACAAGATTATGATACTTTTGATATTATCGCTATTACGGAGGGTGACGAATTAACGGAAAAAATAAGAAAATCTCACAGTGATATATCAAACGTTTCTATTATACAAATATCAAATTCAGGTGGAGGTATATCTGAGGCAAGAAATGAAGGTATTAAATATGCTGACGGTGATGTGATAGCATATATTGACAGTGATGCTACCGCAGAGAACAATTGGCTCAAAAATATCGGTGAAATTTATGCTAAGGATGAGGGAATAATTGCTGTAGGAGGTAAAGCTGAACCAAATTGGATAGGTACACGACCATGGTATTTGCCTGATTCTTTTCTTTGGCTTGTTGGCGTAACTCATGATGGACACCCCAAAGATGGAACAATTGTTCGCAATACGTTTGGATGTAATATTTCATACAAAAAAGAAATATTTGATAGAATTGATGGTTTTAATTCTAAATTAGGAAAAAGCCACGGTTTCAACTTACAGGGTGAAGAATCAGAGTTAGGAATTCGAATATTTAATGAATATGGGAGAGGTATGTATTATGCTGAAAATGCTTTGATTAAGCATACGGTAGGAAAACATCAAACGACACTCAAGTGGCTTAGTAAAAGAGCATATTTACAAGGAATAACAAAAGCAATTATGTCAAATCAGGATTATCCTTCTGAATTAGATGTAGAAGGTAATTATTTGAAATATTTGTTTTTTGATAAAATTCCACACCATATAAAATCCATATTTCGAGGAAATGATATTAAAAAATCTATAGGCTCTATATTTGGTATTTTATACTTTACAATTCTGGTGGGTTTAGGATTTATTCGTGGCAATATAAATTAGAGATTAGCTTTTCTATACAATGCTTCCGCAGCACTAATATTTTCTTGAACGTGGCAGTAAAGATATTGTGCATTTTCACCAATTGCCATAGTATAATTCCCATTCATATTTGCTATCGGGTTTGTAAAGAAGAAATCATCTAAATCATATATTGATTGAATTTGTGCTGGATGGCCTTCCGTAACATACCCAACAATATCTGAGCTATCTTCTCCTTGTAGATTTTTATGTAATTCTTTGTTTAATTTACTGATACCCTCTAATTCACCGTTATTTTCCACAGTATATTCTACGTCACGTACAAGTATAGGGTATCTTTCCTTAGGGTCTTGACCAATCATATGCTGAATTTGGTCTGTTGGAGCTAGATGCGGATTTCGTAATATATCTCCAGATTGGAAACCGTTTAACCATGCGTATGCATGAACGTATTGTTTTTCACCGTCGTAAAGACTTGGGTCATCAATACCTACAGATTTTAATCTGTGGTCGAATTCTGATTCTGTGAGGAATTCAACATCTCCCAATCTAAGAAGACTTGCAACAGGATATGTTTTTACACATTCATCTCTTTCATCATATAATAATGCCGTAATAGATGATTGACGATAGGATTGCATAGCTTTCCCAAATTGTGTTTGAGCTAATTGCCATAATTTTTGAACATCAGATTGTCTCATTTCATGTTCTGCATCTTCATAACAATGTTTTATAACAAGTTTTGACATATCTCTTTTATATTCATTACCATTCGTCATATTTTCTGCTTCGTTTATGATAGAATGATAAAATTCAATCGGTGTGAAATATGAACGGTATATACTTACATCTGCTTCTTTACTTAATTGTCTATTAACAGTGCTATGCAATAAATCACGAGGAACTGATGGCGTTTCTAGTTCTTTAAATGATTTAAAAGATTCTAACGCATCTGGTTTTGTAAAGCAAACGGCTGCTTTTTCAATTTTACCCGGTTCTGCTCGTAACCGACCCAATCTTTGCATAAAACTAGACGCATTAAATCCAGTAAATACTAATTGTTCAACATTTTCTATATCTACACCCACTTCAAGCGTACTATTTCCTAACAAAACGTCTGAATTTTGAAGTTTATTATGTGTACCTTTGGACGTTAACCCAGTTACTCTTTGTATATTTAAATGCGGTAAATGCTCTTTAAGAGCAAGATAAACATCATTCACTTCTGATATACTATCTAGAATAATAATTGAGCGACCAGAAGAATCAACAAAATCGGTAATCCTTGAAAAATAATCCTTAGATAATATTTTATCTTTTGTTGAAAACGCTCTTGCTCCAACAAAAGTTGTATTTACCTTTGGCATAACGGGGTTGTATGGTTCAGAATCAGATAAACTAAGTTCTGAAATTGATTTACAGTCATCTTTAGAGTCAATATGATAATAAATATCATCATCTGAGAATCCAAATTTTGATTCTAAGTGTTTACTCAATTTTTCATCTGGTGTCGCACTAAGGAATATAAATTTTTTCAAATTACATTTGTCGTCTGTTTGGTGATATAGTTTATCCATATGGAGAATTAAGGTATATTTACCTTTTGGTCTTGCATTATGGAATTCATCTACAACAACCATATCTGCCATTTTTAAGTGTTGTTTAACTGGAGAACCATAACTGTCTGTAAGAATTTCCGTAAAAATATCTGGATTCATTAGAATAAATGATGGTCCATCATTTCTCTGTGCTTGTATAAGAGATTGTCTAATTTGTTCCCCGTTTCGAAGTGAAGCTTGTGATAAGTTTCCTTTTTTTCGTTGTTTTTCACGATAGTCTTGCATACTATCTGCTGTTAATTGTTTAATATACACATCTTTATCTTCGTAGTAATTATCACGTAAATTTGTAATACTTTGCATCTGGTCTGTGGTTAAAGCATTTGTAGGGAATAAAACAATTGTAAATAAATCATTATTCATTACCGGAATAGCATAACTCTCTGTTTTTCCACCTCCTGTAACAGTTGAATTTGTTGCAATAAATTTTTTAACATTCTCAATCAAGTCTCTCGTTTCCACTTGATGTTTGTATGGTGGATATTGTGGCTGTCCTTCAACTTCAGGGAGCCAATTGTCTACTTCATCAACGTCTTGTTTGAGTGCAATACCATCTATTTCGACTTTGAATTCATTATGTTTGCTCATCGTTATTTATCTCCTTGGTTTGTCGCATAAATCATGGAACGAACGACGGTTCCGCTTATTAGCTGTTGTCTAATATTATTGAAACTTTCTGGTCCACTCTCTATAACCTCACACACGTTAGAGACTTCTTCAGCAAATTCTTGAATAGAACCACCTTTCACTACATCTTCTGTCTCAATATTAAGCTCTGTAATATTCATTAGACATTTCTTTACATTTTTAGTTACGTCATCTGTGTTATTAATACTTTCCATAGTAAACAGCGTATCATACACTATATTCATAATAGCATGAGATAACATTGCATCACTATTAGGGAGTATTTTTCCAAGTTTATCTCCAAGTTTTTTGCTTGATTGTAATACATCTCGTGCAAATTCATTATTCTGACCAGCTATTGCGTCAATATTAATGGCATCTCTTGCAGCAGAAATAGACGCTTCAGGTGAATCAAAATTATGCATAATTTGATTATATATAATTGAACCCGGCACAACTGTTATATCATCATCCTGCTGACAAATATTATTGTATTGTTCAAGAGTCAAATTTGGAGATTCAATATTATCACTCATTTTTACAATTCTTTCTATAACTTCTAATTGTTGTGGTAGTGTAGTTATATCTGTGTTTTTTCCAATAATATTTTTAAACATAGATAACTCTGGGCCGTAAATCACTAATTCTTTGTTATCTGGATGATTCATGTGAAGCTGTGGGTGTTTTGTAATACAAACACGTACACCACTCATAATTGAAGCTATCGTCGCGCAAACAGCACCACGAACGAGTGTTGATTCTTTATTGTTAGGTAACGTGAGTTTACTACTAGATTCATCCATTCGGGTCCCAATATCGAAAACATGTTCTCGATTTAGAATAGCATCTACACCTGATGGCTGAGATAATGAATCGCCAATAATTTCTTCATAATTATTTGCAACGTCATATAATCCAATAGAACTATCATCCCCACTAAACATTTCACGTTTCAAGTATTGTAATATACGATTAAATCTAACTTGTGATGCTACAGATATCGAATCTACAGGGTGCGTTGTGACATATAATGAATTCGTATCTTCAACATTATCATAATGAAGGAACTGACCAGCCCTAATATTTAGTGATATTTGTGATAGAACAGATAACGGTTTTCTTGAAAGAACGTTATTTAGATGAATCATTTCAAATTCACCGTCATTATTTTCGGTAACAAATGGGACATTTAACACATCTATATTTCTATGAGAAAGCAAATCCGGTGAATTTGCATCTTGTTTTGTAGGTTTATTTGAAATAGCGCATTTATTTGTATCACCATTACTAGCAATATAGTCAAACAACTTTATGGATGGATAATCCCCTAAAGTTTTACCATCTAATTTAATTTTAGATGCAAATAAAATATATAATTCTTTCTTTATTTTACTATTATTATTTTCACCATAATTTTCCCACGCCTCGAAATCTGATAATCTTGTAGATATTAATTCAATTAAAACTTTTTGGCGTTCTTTAGAAGAAAGTTTCATTGTATATCTTTTATGTAAATCATGTGCTATTAGATATTTATACGACCATCCTGTTATTGATGAGTTAAGTATGTCATTTTCTAATGAGTCTGCGATTATATTTTGCGTATCTTCGCTAACTCCGAATACATGAATAATAGCAGATTCTAGTGTTCTTTCATACGCATATTCACTTTCTTCGTCAACTAATTCTGGTAGTATTTCACGATAGACGGTATGAACAAGCGTAGCCATACCTTCAATAAACGAACTTTCGGGTATTTTAATATCTAATTTATTACTCAATGTTTCAATTTGTCTTTTAGAATCTTCAGACATATTCCACGGTCTATTTTGTTGTTCTACAGATGCTTGAACAATACGCTGAATAACCTCCGTTTGATTAAGGCATAATTTAGATAAATTTGTAATATCATATACTGTTGGCATATACCAATTTCCTCTAAGTGAGTCACCTGAACTAATATCTCCGCCAAGGAAAGCTTGATTTCTAAATATTGGGTATGCATCACGAAGATTAAGTATAAATCTGTCAATTACTCTATTTAACATATCATGTAAATTCCCATACGCTGAATTTTCAGACCTAGCATATAGTACACCATTTTCTCTAAAGTCAATTGATTTAAGACCAAGATTTGTTAGTTCTTTTTCAAGTGATTTATTTAGTATTGTTCTAATAATAGAATCACCCATATCTATAGAATGAGATGCTGGAACATACACTTCATCTTTCGTTCCAAATACTGCACCAATTGCTTTTTCACCACCCGTTATAAAATCATCTGGTGAACTAATACTCATAATCGCGTCAACTAACCTCAAATGAGGTCTAAGGTAGGTAAATTGACTAGTTGAATCATCTAATTTTGAATTATTACTGTTATGTAATGCTACAACACAGGAATGAAAATCATTAATATCTAATTCATCATTCGAAAATTCATCTAATCCAAGTTTATTGACCCATGATTTAACGGTATCTACATTGATTTCAAACGTTTCTTCTATGGAGTTATCTATAAGTTTATGTAAATCATGAATTGTCCATAAGGAAACGAGTTTTCTAAAATCATTTTCATTAATTGAATCAGATTTTTCAACTACATCAGCCATCACTTCAACCCCCGGTAAAATATGAGCCGTCATTGTTTGGTCTGAGTCATTATAATATGGTTTTGAACGAGATTTTGCAATCTCTTTCATCAAACCTAATTCTAACATCTTCGGTACGATTTTATTTTCAAATTCAATGAGAACTTCTGCAATACATTTTGAACGATTAATGTCTTCTTCAATAATATTAGATTTATTATCCTCAAATGAAGGTATTAAATCATCATCTTCGTATCTATCTGATGTATCTTTGACTACCATAAATAGGTCTTATATAGTTATATACAACGCTCAAACATAAACATTACGGATAGAACGGTAAAATTACTATACAAAATAAGAAAATTATAAAAATACCCCATATTCTTATTACGGATGTATAATAAGTATTATAAAACAATGTCACTACTATGCAAATTAATCGACCATAAGGATGGAAATGTTTCAACAAGGAAAGAAATAGAAGAACGAAACGGTCAAAAAATATCCGTTAAAATACAAACAACAGAATGTAGTAGATGTGGACATACAAAAGAAGACCGTGTTAGAACGATTATCGAACCGGGGGAATATGATGAAGATTTAAATAATGAAGAACAAGAACAACAAAAAAATGAACGTGTTACGGATATTGATGATGTATCAGATAGTGAAACGGATAATTTAGATACATCAGAAAATAAGTCTAACGAAAGAATATATCACAAAGATGTTAGTGATGAAAAAAATAAAAATCATCAACGTAAAAATATAAGTACAACGAAAGACGAAGGCGTAATAATTTTGAAACAAAATGAAAATAGAACAAACGACGGTAATGGAGATGATTTAATTTCTAAAAGTCCATCAAATCCTGTTAATGTAAGTTGTACAGACTGTGATTATAATTCTGTAGATGAAGAAAATCATAGGAGAAGTGGTGATTTCTGTCCAGAATGTAGTGGTTGGTTAAAAATAGAGAAATAAATTAGTACGTATATTTTATCTCGTATTTTTTCATATCACGTAATGCTTCAATTCTTTCTCTAATTTTTAAATAAAACTATCTTATTCGTATATTTGTGTGAAATTCATATTCTTTTGCAATTGAATCAAAATCTAACCTCATACGCATAATTGACATCCTCCCCGCGCTAAAGCGCGAGGCTTTCTCCTCGATTCTCCGTAAATCTGGTTTCGGTTCAGTACATATAGGATAGAATAATGGAACATCTGTATCTGTAATTGTATTGAATATTAATATATTTCTATTTAATTCAATACGTATTTCATTTGAATTTATTGGTCGCATATCTGATAGTTAATTATAATATACTATATCGTTTTCGTCTAATGTAAAACAGAATGTTTATATGGATATATAATAGATATAAACTATGTCAATTTCAGATATTAGCTTTCATACCTTTAGAAATTCTATGCCTGAAGTTATTACCGATACGGATGTTATTCTTATTGATACGCATAATTTTACGACAACATCAATTGAAGCTTTATCTAACGGTGCAAAAGAAATCGTTCCATTAACAAGTACGAAAGGTGGTATCGCAAATCGCGTTACCTTAGTCGCTGGAGATAATGATTATGAATTAGAAAATCATCCTGAATATATGACGAAAGATAAAGTAAATAATCAAATTATCGGTATTGATTCATGGAATGGAAGTTCTGCAGTACATGATATTAGAGGACGAATACAAGGTGACGTAAATGTATACCTCGGTTCATTAACAAACGCCCCCGCAATTGCTTGTTCACTAGAGAATTCGGATTCAATTACATTTATTTTGGCAGGTTCGGGTGGCAATAATCCACCTGAAGATGTACTTACAATGCAATGTATAATTCAATTTTTATATACAGATTTAGATAGTATTCCTATGGTCTGTTCTCTTTACGAACAAATGTATATTACGTCTGTATTGGATGTATATGATGCCTTATATGAAGATAAAAAGGAATTAGGTCTATTTGGTTGTCCAAATCAACATGCCATAGAAACAGCATCAAAAATAGGTAGTCAAACAATCATTCCAAAAATGAATAAAAATGGTGGTTTCATCAAATAATTAGATAAATTTTTATTGTAGTATAGATTAAATACTATGTATGAAAACAAATAATTTCGATGAATGGTCAAAATGGTATGATATAATATATGAAGAACGTATTAAAGAACTACCTGAAATAGAATTTTATACGAAACTTTTGCAGAAAGAATCTAATAGTAAATCTTTAGAAATCGCCTGTGGAACTGGTAGATTATATTTACCTTTACTTGAACAAGGATTTGATATACACGCAATAGATATATCTGGAGATATGTTAGATATATTACGACAAAAAGCAAAGTCAAAAAATATTGACCCGATAGTTTATAAAAAAGATGTGACAAAAATGGATTTAGATGAAAAATATGATTTAATATATTATCCATTTAATTCTATAACACATCTTTCTGAACTAGAAAATCAGAGAGATGCGATTAAAAACATATATGCTCATTTAAAAGAAAACGGTACATTTGCATTAGATATCGTAGATAATAATTTATCTCATTTAAGCGATTATGGTAGGATGAACGAACGTATAAAAGAAATAGATGGAACAGAATATAAGTTAGAATTTTGGCATAGTAATCATTCTGGACCTATAGATAAATTTAATTGGAATAATCGAATTATAAATACCGAAACGAGAAATATTGTTTTTGAAACGTCTTTCGAGCTAGGTTTGATTCCAAAAAATCAACTAAAACTTCTTCTTATTGATGCTGGATTTGAAGATTATGAATTTATACATAATTCAGAAAACGGAAGATTTAGGATTATAGCTCAAAAATGAAATATAATTAGATATTTAGTGTATTGAATATTTGTATATGTGCCTCAACAATAGATTCTGGCCAACAAAAATTAGATACATTGCTTATTCTGATTTTTGATTTTGCTATTTGAATTCAGCCAATTATATAAATCTCGATATATTTGTGAACAATCTTCACGATTATCTTGTTTTGAAGTAAGTGTACTCCAGTTCCCAACAAGAACTAGTCGTTTTTTAGCACGCGTCATTGCTACATTTAATCTGCGTTTTCCTTCATTAGGAATAGATAGAAAACCCGTACGACCTTGTTCATTTGAGCGAACAAAGGATACGAGAATTATTTCTTTTTCACTACCTTGGAATGAATCGATAGTATTTACTTTGATATTCTTTGTTGAATGTTCAATATTATCTAATTCATTTTCAATCGATTCTATCTGTCCAGAGTAGGCTGTTATAATCCCAATATCTTTTTCTTTTGCACCATAATTAAGTAATGAATCAACTTGATTTGCAATAATCTTAGATTCGCCTGTATTTTTATATGATTTCCCTGTAGTTTGTTCCTCATATGTATTATTATCGTATGCAATAATAGGTGATAGTCCACCAAATGTCCAATCATAATTCTGTTCAGCACTTTGAAGTTTATTATCATAAAATGATTGACTAGGGAATGTAGCTATTTTATCATTCATTCTATATTGGATATTTAACATCGTACTGATATCATCACCATAAATATTTAGGAAATGTTCAAATAGAGACATCATCATTTTACCTTCGCCAAATTCATTTGTACTATATGGAGGTAATTGTTTATGGTCTCCAGCTAAGATTGTTTTCTTGGCTGCATTAAATGGAATTATCGTGGATGCAATTGATGCTTGAGATGCTTCATCAACGATTGCAACATCAAATGAATCAATATCAAACTTTTCAGCATTATTCATTGTTGTTGCAACGACATCCGCACTTGAAGCGTTTACGTCACTATAATTTGCTTTAACAAGATTATTCCTAATTCCATTTCCAACTCTGGATATTTTCAAATTATCATGGAGACTATCATAATGTAATGAATTTTCATCTGTATTTCTTAACGAACTTGAGCCAATGATAAGATTATCTACAGCCTGATTTGAATGTGCACATGCAAGAACACGATTTCCTTCTGAAACTAATTTTCTGATTATCGCAATTAATGTTCTTGTCTTTCCTGTTCCCGGTGGTCCATGAATAAGTGAAACGCTATTTGATTGTAGTGCTTTTTCAGCAGCTTTTATTTGCATTTTATTTAATTCATCGAATGAATAATTTGGTGAATCAATATTGAACGTAATTGGTGTTTTACCTGCGAGTAAGTCTTTTTTATAATCATTTAATGAATTTACAGATTTCATCTCTCTATCGAACGGTAAGGGGTTTAGTAAGGGAATTATACGTACGCTTGATTCTCGGCTATCAAATGCCCTATTAAGAGCGTTTAAAGACTTTTCATTTGTTCTTTCTATACACACATTGATGTTAATGTAATTTGAACCTAAATCTGTAATTTTTGCTTCAACGGGTTTAGCATCTTGTAATTCAGATGGCATTCTTGAGGAACCATAATTATCTACATCGATTAAAACTTCATTATCTGGAAATAAACCATAATTACGCGGGTTATTATCAATATAGGTAGAGAATGAATAAAATTTGTCCTTTATTCTAGAATTACTTTTATTCGGCTTAACGCCATATAGACCCCCGTAATTCGATTGGAATTGATTAAATGAAAGTCTATCATATGCTTCTCTTACTTGGATTCTCTTTGATTCTTTTTGTTCTTTAATTGATTGAATTGATTCGTTCAAAAATCTATCTGCTTGTAAATTTACGTCAGAATTAACTACAATCATATTATTATTATTTTGTACTTGATTATCTAAATCATAATAAGATGGTTTTTGTTCAGGTTCATATTGGTCTGACCAATATTTAATATTTTTTGTAATAGATGTGTTTGATAAATTTTCAATTCTCTTTCTTTTATCTTTAATAGAATCATAATAAATGTAACAAGGAATAAGTTTGTTTGAATATTCAATATATTCGCCTGTTAATTCTGCACTATCTTTCTTATGAAGGGGAATCTTAAATCCATTTTCTGTGGACAATTCACTTATATTATTAAATTTAGTCGTCAGTTCTCCAATCGAATTTACTTGGAAATCTGTATCTTCATTAAGTCGATTTGAATCTGATTGGAATAAATTTGTGTTATCTAGACGCATAAATTTAATAACAGCAGATTCTAATAGCTTGTCCATATATCCATGTCATACTATAGAAATAAAAAAGTAACGATTTCATCCTAATTTTTAACTGTTACAAATACGCAATAATTACTATCTTAGTATAGTAATATAATATAAATTACTATTTTAATGTAGTAAGTATTTATCAGATTTAAACGTTGGATGTTTGCATTGAAGTAAGTCACATAAATCAGAACGAAAATAATATATGGTTTCTCACCATTCGTAATAGTATATGATGCCACCAATACGAGAGGTTTACAATGATTTTAGGCAAGGAATTACACCTTCTACGGGAATTGAATATGGTGATGACGGTCGGATTGATTCAATTTCTTCAAATACGTTATCGGGTCATTTTGTGGGAGCCAAACACATATCTAATAATACATTTGCCATAATAAAAGTAAAACCAATAAATGAATCTCAAAATGAAAAAATGCAACGAAATATTACACAACCACATAAACCGTTTGATTCAAAAGAAAAATTTAAACATTGCGTATATCAATTAGGAACTATTGAAATACCTTCGTTTAGAAAAAAAGAAACGAGAGCTAATAAAAATATGTTACATGACGTATGTCATTGGAACAGACCCGGCGTTACACGTTTGAGAACAGCTATGTCTGCACAACAGTTAGAAAATGCATGGTTAGAACATATTCAAATTGAATAGGTCAAATATGAATTTAGATATATTTATAAATACATTTAACCTATCATAGACTAATATCTATTATGTATAAGGAATTTCCAGATACTGGTAAATTACGGAATGAATTAAAAACAGCTCTAGATAGATATAAAGAAGAAGATAAAGAGTATATTGATTCTCGCATTGCAGATGTATTTATTGTAGGCAGCGTTCCAAAAGGCGATTTCGTCCCAAATAAATCAGACTTAGATATCGTTGTTATTCTAGGAAATAGTCCACATGAACCTATCTGTTTAGGTTTTGATTCGTACCTACGTGAAGATTATCAATCTAAGCTCATTCAAACTGCTAATATGCCAATTAATCAGGTTGATGTAGGTGTATATTCAGCAAACAATTATCACGACCGTATTGGTGATGAAAAAGTATACTCATGTAAATATTCTAGATATGTCCCTCTTTCAGATATCACGGTATAATTATTGCTCTATATTATCTAATAAATTATATGGGTTAGAGTAGTATGGTTCACAAAATGGATATGAAATATTCATCGTACCTTTTAATAATTGATTTTGAACATTAGAATCATATTTAGAATAATTTGTCGTCGGTAAATCATTATTTTTTGCAAAAGCAAAATCCCAGTTTCCTGTGAAAGGATAAAGATTGATTGCTAAAATATCAAATTGTCCTTTTTTCAAACATGTAGTTTTAATATTTTCACTATTTTCTAACTCTATAAATCTGCTATCTGATGCATCACATTGAAATTTTCCTTTTAAAAAATGTTTATTACTATCTTCGACGGTTTTAATTGAATTTGATTGTATGGATTTGACTTCTATTGTATATTCATACCCATTATATTCAATAACCCAGTCTGCTTTTATATTTCTATTATGGTCATCTGGTTTATATATACTTGTAATTCTGTCATCATTAAACCACTTATCTTTAAGTTTAATTTCTGCAAGATACCCCATAATCATACCTCTTAAGCTTGGATTAGATTCTAATAATTCATTTAAATCTTCATTTGTAACATCTAATTTATCTATCCAATTCTCCACAAAATATAATACGGAAACAACACTATTTAAAAACCACCCCCTTTTCATCAACATAAAAGATAATATCTTGACCCTTTAAAACTATGTTATTTATAAATAGTCTATATAAATATATAATTCACTTTTATTCAACAATATTATTATCTATTAATATAGGATACATATCCGTAGTATTCCATGTATCATTAAAATCAAATCCGACCATATTAGTCTCTGCATTATCTCCTGTCATTTCACTCGTTGTTAATCCTGTACCTTCGTCTGAGTCGCGTTGCCCTTGACCTGTAGATTCTACATCCCAATACGAATTTATAACATCTCCATTTATATTACCAACAAGTCCACCAACATTAGTATTTCCAGATATTGTCCCACTAGCGTATGAATTATATACGTTACCTTTGTTATTATTTTTACCAATGAGACCAGCAACATTGTTGTCTCCAGATATTGTCCCACTAGCGTACGAATTGTTAATCATTGCATTATTATCATTTTCACCAAGTAATCCGCCAACATTATCTCCACCATATACAGTACCATTTGCATAAGAAGTATATACATTTCCTCTTTGTCTATTTAATCCAATTAATCCACCAATATTCAAATCACCTATAACTAGACCATCTGAATATGATTTCCGTATTGTAGCATGATTTTTATTAATTCCTAATAATCCACCCACATTTTCTGTTCCTTCTATTGTACCACTAGCGTATGAATTTTCAATTATTGCGTGATTATCATTTAGACCCATAAATCCACCAACATTTTCATCCCCAGTAATATCTACGGAATTTAATTTTATATCATCAATATATCCTTGTGAATCTCCAATCAAACCAACATTAGTTTCTGTTGGTCTATTAATTGTTAGCCCAGAAATTATATTATTATTCCCATATAATTCACCATCAAAGTTATTAATCGGTCGGAATCCTTTCGAATTATACCATCCGTCTGTTCCACTAGTGTCTATATTATTTCCTAGCATATAGCAAGAATTTATATCTGCACTCATTGCCTGTAGTTCGTAATCATTTGTAATCATGTATGGGTCATCTGTTGTATCATTGCAGACACCCGTACCAGACATATTATTTAATATATTCATTAAATTATCTGGCTCAGAACTATGTGGTTCTGAATAATATTCACCGCTTTGTCCCTCACCAATTCTCATAACGTATTCCTTTCCCGTTTTTGTAACACCTATAACAGTATAATCTTCATATGGTTTTTCAACGATTTTACCGATTTTTTCTATATCTTTTATTTTGTACCCACTTTTATTCTTTATATATATTCTTTCCATATCTCCTTTATCCACCAATATAAGTTTGTTTCCATCCGTCGTAGATACTTCACCTTTTGGTATTTCATATGGATTATCTGTTGAATTAAACATAATAAGACTACCCATAGATGCTAACCCAACTGTCAGAGCTACAATTAAAATCACACCGATGGTTGGGGATACGCCTTTTGATATGTCGATTTTATTCATTATAATATATATAGAATTTAAAACATATAAGTATTATTACCATATTATAGCTATGAAACCACATGACAATATCGGCATCTCGGCTCATACTTTTCATTTCCTCCCACATCAATAGTTGGGGAATCATATGCTGCGGGTTCACCGTCAATTAAACGTTGTGTTTTTGTTGCTGGTTTTCCACAACATTCACAAACAGCATTTCTTTTTTCTACATTATCTGCTATGGCTAAAAGAGAAGGTAATGGTTCAAACGGTTCACCACGGAATGTTTGGTCTAATCCCGAAATTATTACTCTATACTTATTATCTGCTAATTGTTTTACCGTGTCAACTAAATCTTTTGTGAAAAAATTCGCCTCATCAATAATAATAACGTCTGTTTCATTTGTTACATTATCTAGGATAGTATTCATACCTTCGATGTCATTTTTTATTGGTATTGCATCAATTTCTACGCCATTATGAGAACAAATTGTATCTTCTGTGTATCTATCATCAATCTCTGGTTTAAATCCTTGTACATTCTTCCCAGCAATTTCTGCTCTTCTAGCTCTATGAATTAGTTCTTCAGTCTTACTTGCAAACATACATCCTGTTATTATTTCAATACGTCCTCGCGGGTCTGTTGTATTTATATCCATGTATTATATACATAGTAGGATGTACGCATATATTAAAAAGTCTTCTATTATATGTATATATTAAATCTACTTATCAACCATTGTTGTTTCAAGTATAAATCCCCATGTGAATTCATCTACCAATTGATTACCTGATTTATCTGGTAAATATACAGAATAATTGGTTTCAAATCGATATTTTCCTAAAGGAATACAACCATCCATATTAGAACTACCTATAACATCTAAATCAATATTTGACTTTTCTCCATCATTTAAAACCGTTTCATATTGCGTACCTGACCGTGGTATTTCTTTTTCTAAATTCCAACATTGATTATTTTTCATCTGATTTTTATTCCATTCATCTCGTGTTAATAATGCTATATTATTTTCTGTATCTGTTTCACCACCAAAAACAGCCCTTGTCGTTCCCATTAGTATAACTTTAGGTCCATCAATATTTTCTACACTAACAGATATTACAGGAGGTCCATCAATATCTGCTGTTTGTTTTTTAATATCAACAGTAAATTGTAAGTTGTATCTAGATTCAGGATTTGGAGCAATATCTGAAATAGATACGGAAATTTGTTCTTCAGAATTAAAATCTTTCCTATTAGAGTTTAAATTCAAGGAATCTATACAACCAGATAGGCTAAGTATACCTCCTAGTGATATTGAACTTAACATTTGTCGTCTCGTATTACCCATTACATTACTATATATTCTCTAATCGTATGAGTGCTTCGTTGGACAAGTCATTATAACAAATAATGTTGTGTGACATCCTCCCCGGCGTGAACGCCGGGGCTTCCCGTACCGCAGGTGGGATATTTGCTGGTCTACGACACGGCTTGTTCTCTCCTTGTGAAAAGATAGTTATAATTTAATGGTTTGTATATCTATAGAGTATAATATAGTAGAATCAAATCATAAATTTTATATCATTGTAAGCATTCGTATTATATATGGGAATCATTGACCGAAGCTCACGAATTCTTCGCGGATGGATGAATAGTTTACTTAACAAAGCTGAAGACCCAAATCAGCAACTTGACCTTGCGTATGAAGACCTGCGAGATGACCTTGATACAATTAATGAGAGTCTTATTGACTTGAAGACCCAGCGGATTCGTCTTGAGGGTCAGGCTGAAAAACTTCAAGATGAAGTTGAAAAGTATAATAACAAAGCGCGTGAAGCTATGCGTCAGGGGGATGAAGAACTTGCTAAGAAAGCTCTTGAGCGTAAAAAGAGTAAAATCGAACAGGCAGAAGAACTTCGTGAACAAGCACATAACATTGGCAGTAAAGAAGAAGGTCTTCGACAAAAACGTAGCAATATGAAGGATAAAATTAATGAATTTAAGCAGAAGAAAGAGGTAATGAAAGCACGTCATACGGCTGCAGAAGCTGATGTGAATATTTCTGAAACTCTTAATGGTGTTGGAGAAGGTGAAAACATTCAGGGTGCAATGGATGAAATGGATGATGAAATTGAAGAACTTGAAGCACGAGCAGAAGCTATGGATGAATATGAAAAAGAAGAATCTGTAGAAGATGATATCGATGCTCGGCTAGATAATCTATCATCTACTGGTGTGAATGATGAATTAGAACAACTTAAAAGCGAATTCGAAGAAGAAACAGAAGAAGTTGAAAGCGCAGCAAACTAAGCAATATACCACTTTATTCATTCTTAAAGGACAGAATAATTAATATTGAAATAACTCACTTAGTTAATTCTTGATAAAAATCGTTCAAGAAGTCTAAACTTTGTTCTAAAACATATATGTCTATTTCAATTATTTCAAAACCGATTAGGAATACAAAAATAGAATATAATATACAAAGCAGAATTTGAATATAAATTGATTTCGAACTAATATAACTAATTATCAACCCCGGTGTAGATAATAAAATGAATAACGGTCCAAAAAGAACTACAAGAATGAATTTTTTTGTGAATAATTGTTTCCGTAATATTTTTAGAGGTAATTTAGCATCTGAAATTGACGGTAATGACGAAAATGCCATTGTTAGAGAAACGTATATTAATATAATAGAATATGTGAATAGTTTAATACTTCCAAAGTTATTAATCTGGGAGAGTGTATAGACACATATAAGTGATAAAATTGTATTTATAAATAATGGAGCATAAGCAATCAAAAAAGTTCGTGTAGCTGTTGTATAGTATCCTTCATATTCAACATGACTTGTAAGATTTAATTTTGTAACTTTTACATGAGGCAGTAATAAAATTATAATCGCGTGAGCAATTTCATTCATAACTATTCCGGGGAGATTAAAATAATAAAAAGCATTTTTGAATTTAGCATTCATGTTTGTAAAATGATTGTTGTCTATAGTTATATAGGTAACGAAACATATACAAAACGCCAATAGATTTAATAAGTAAGAATACCAGAATACATATACAATATGGATAAGAAAGGAGATATTCCAGAGAGAGATGATATTAGTTTAGAAATTGATGAAGAATTAGTAAGCAATGAAGCAAAGAGAAAAATTG
>Ga0208282_10040_pt1 | contig 27878 bp, 32 predicted proteins | sample AntRauMetaVIRRA1_FD_184784 | JGI IMG/M metagenome (GOLD analysis project Ga0208282, IMG submission 184784) | Saline lake microbial communities from Rauer Lake, Antarctica, in enrichment culture - Antartic Rauer Lake 1 Metagenome VIRRA1 (SPAdes)... ...
GTATGCTATAGACATCGTAGTTGAAGATGTAGATGGTAATGTTGTAGACAGTGCTAACGTAACCTTCGACGGTGTAGATGGTCTCACACACAACGTTAAAGACGGAGATTACGAACTTAACGTCACATCAGATAATTACGTAGATACGAGTCAGAACGTCACTGTAGACGGAGCAGACGATACGTTTACGGTAACACTCTCTGAGGAAGAAGAAGCTGTCATAGTGTCAGATTCAGGTTCTGAAGAATCTGGTGGAATGTCCACCTTAGTTTCTGCTTCTATTGTAGCGTTCTTTGGAATATTTATTATGGTTGTATTGTTGTTCGGTAAAGATTAAATTCCATAAAAACCTTTAGGGTTTTATACCATCTTTTTTTACATGATAGAAATAATCTCGTTAATTTTAGAATTAATCTCGGCAATTTTAGGGTTTGGATTTTTCATAATAACAGGAATACTCACTATACCAATTGCGGTATTTATCTTAGTCTTATTATATAATACATTTAGTGATAATCTATGAGAAAAATAATATTTGGAGTTATGTTGATTGCATTAATTTCTTTGTTAGCTCTATCAACACCAACGGATGCTTTACGTCATGACTTAATTGAAGATGCTGAGGTAAATATAACTGATGACAATGAGAAAATAGATGAATATGAAATACATTTAAAAACAATAAATGGAACGAGTACTCAGTTTACTGTATATGGTAATTTCACTCAAAGGCTTTCAATTGGTAAAGAATATGAAATTAAAATAATAACTAATGAGACAAATTATACAGATGAATTTGAATATGCGGGTGGTGACATTACCTTGGACTTAAAAGATGATGAGTTACAGACAATACAACTCAAAGAGCCAATTGAATACACTATACCTCCTGCTCAAGACCTACCACGTTATTATCAATTCCAGTACATCACTTATTTCAGCACATGGATATTAGTTCTCAGTCCGATTCCAGCAATCGCATTATATATTAGAAAGCGTATGCAATAAACCGCACAATCCCTTTAGGGTTTTATCACAAATTCTAGGTAATGAATAGAATACTTAGAATATTTATTTTTATTTTGTTAATTACTGTCTTGTTTAGTTCTGCTCCGGTTATGGCTCAGTCGAATGAAACTTTGACGAATGAAACTTTGACGAATGAAACTTTGACGAATGAAACTGTGATTAAAGATGTAGACCACGAGTTCCAATTTTCGGGAGTGCAGGTAGAAGTTCGAGAAAAGTCACTAGATGAATTCGTTTTGATTCTTCACAATCCAACTAACCGAACTCATAGCCTGCAAGTGCCGGGTACGCGTGGTGAAGACACAGCAGACATAGTTCAACTTCGGACAGGTCAAACTGAGCAATTTAACATAACACCACAGCTTCCGCCAGTCCCACCGAAAATATATTCTCAAGCAACGCTCTCAGAACCTATTCCATTGTCAGAATACGAGTCCGGGGGTAACGTCGATAACGCGAGCTTTAGGATTACGTTCAAATGGATTTCAATCACCATGAGACCAGATACACCTTCAGTTCTATGGGAAGTGTTCGTATCTGGTCTAACGCCAATAATCGTTGGTTTTGCAGGTTACAATTACAATCTTCGTTGGACGAGACTAGCAATCCCCGTCAATGGTCCAAAAAACCTCAGCGCGATAATCGACCAGCCGAACTATGCTATTAAAGACAATGACGGATTATTCACTACTATAGGAAAGTACCTAATTCAATGGGTCAAAACGTGGTCCCTAATAGTTCTCATAGGAGTGATTCAGATGTGGGGATTATCACGTTTCATTGGCAAGGAATTCGCAGGCACGTACACGCTTGATTTATTCTTCACACAGGTTCCAATAACGATACCAACTCTGCTCGAAAACAGTATGGTATATATGATGTACGGTCAAACAATCTTCTTCATTATGTTTATCTTCGGGATGCTATTAGCTCAACAAAGATTTATCGAGCTTTCCGACGTGAATCCGATAAATGGGGATTTGTACCTATACAGATTATCTCCTAATCGATTTGCTGAGATGGATGTAATGTGCCGAGTGAAATTCCCATCACGAAATACTAGCTCAAGATATCCCCAATCAAGTACAGAGAAATACAAGGTAGACAAGTCGTGGCTGTTCAAGAATAACAAGGAGACGTCTAAGAAATCCTACGAGTGTATTGAGTACGATATGCACAACAACGTCGCCTTCGTCCCGTGGTCAGGTCAACTACGTAAGCTCAATCCATCCAGATTCAGGAAGACGACGAGAGATATTGACTACATCATGGATACCGCGATATGGGCAATTGACCGGTACTATAGAGCTATGAATGATTATGTTAAGAACGTACAGGACCAGCTGGGACATCTCTTAGCAGACAAGACTGCTCGATTAGAAGGTGCTGAGACTGAAGGGATGGGAGAGGTGAGAGAACGTATTGAAGATAACATCTCACTTCCGAATGGTGTTGAATCGGTAGATAACCCACTCGACGCGGCGGATGAGAAACACGATAAGACGGGCAAGGAGAGCTTAGATAACAGTCCTAGTGACCCACGAGAAAAAGACATTGAGACTGGTGAAGAATAGATTGGAAAATATTCTCTCTTATCCCTGCTTTTACACTGCAGAATCTTAACCAACAACGAGTATTTATGTTGGTTAATAGATTCTCGGTTCGGAGTCCCAATCAATATCTTCTCCGTTTTCGATTCGCTCTATTTGGTTGGCTAACAACCAATCCGAATAATAGTACTCTTCTTCTTCTTCTTCTTTTAGTTCAGCAACGTTTCTCGCCGCATCGATATGTGGGCACGTCTTGTTATATTCAAAATATGTTCCGTCACAATGACCATCAGATAATGAAACTAAATTCGAATCATCTCTTTCTCCATCTTCATATACTATGTACTCATCACCAGTAACGTGTTCAACGTTCCATTCCTTATCTTGTTTTCCTGCCGTCACTGTCCAAACATCGTCAGTTTCTTTTTTTTCTGTCATGTTACATATAATACATAGTGCCCCTACCCTATAAGTGTTGTTCTAAATAGGACAAAAATAAATAGTTATTTCTTAACTTTACTACGGAATCATAGTAAATGGTGTGGAACCACCTCGACGTTAGGAATAACTCCTAACGTGTATAAGCGTAAATGGTGTGGAACCACCTCGACGTTAGTACTAACTCCTAACGAGTATTGAACAGCGTCACCTCGACGTTAGTACTAACTCCTAACGAGTATTGAACAGCGTCACCTCGACGTTAGTACTAACTCCTAACGAGTATCAGCGTAGTAAAATACTTCTCCGAAAAGTAGATTCGATACTATTCAGTTCTGTTCGTTATAAATCTGCACAATTTTCTTGAGCCGTCGAGCAGAGCGTTCTGACATCCCTGTAAGTTCTGCTAACTCTTGGTCTGATTTACTCAGTAATTCATCAGAATCAAAATCCTCAACAGCTAAATCAAGTACACCAACCAACCCTCTGTTACCCACTGAGAGTTTTTCGCAGTAGACTTCTTCAATTCTATCTATTGATTCTAACATATATAATCACCAGTATTAACGCTCATGTTCAGTTCAATTAAAGTAGATTTGAAATCCTGTTCTGAAGTTGCTACGTCATCATACTCTGCACAGAAGAACACGTACGTGAAGAAGCGACCAGTGCGTTTCTCGTATGAAAACACGATGGAGTGATATTCGTCACCAAGCAAAACGTGGTCATATACTGCTATCATCCTCCTGTCCGTAGTCCCCGAATTAGTTTTGATACCGTTTTGAAACCTACTGTGTATAATCTTCAAAAACTCTGCAAAGCCAAATTCGTTCGAATTAGATTTAATTTGTCTCATATTTAGTTCACCCTTTGATTATTTGTCTCATATCTCGTCTTTAATTCTGATTTAATATCTATCGCTTCATCTTCCGATGTAGTCTGGTAAGAGCAGATAACATTTTGACCATCAGCTACAAGCTGTACGTCGTACACATTATCTCTCGGAAATATCTTAACGTCTGTTTCATCAGCACTGTGCAAATATCTAAACTGGTTGTGTTGTTCTTTCATATTTTAATTCACCTTTGTTTTATACGTCCATTTCGAAGCCCGTCACAGCTTCATCATCAGCCGCCTACGCCGAGACTGGCGGGATGGATTGGTTGAGTTTTCTATTTTTGTTTTCATGTTACATATAATATATAGTGCCCCAACCCCATAAGTTTTTCCTAAACAGGACAAACATAAATAATTATTTCTTCACTTCTCGATTTCACCAGAACTTATGTTGTATCTGAATTTGTAATCTTCCTCAGGTTGAAGATAATCGTAAAATTCGATGTAATCACCTGTGTGAAGTATTATGAATATATCTTCATTACCAATAAACAACATAGCAGTATTGTCTTTAGAAATTTGAAGTGGGTCTGTTGATATATCTTCCATATCAGGTGATTTAGCATTCACATCTACTTTGGTATATTTTTCAGAGATTAATGACTTTACTTCAGAGTCAATATTCACGTCACACTTTTTATCATCACAATTTTCAAAACTATATGATGTATCAGTTTTTGTTGTGGTCTCTATAATAACAAAACACAAACATAATATTAGAATTAATATCAATATATATTTAACTGCTATCTCAAAATAATCTCTTCCTTCATCATATTCACCTCCTTCATAATTTTTCAATTTTGTTTGTTTGTCCTGCATAAGACCAAGCTCCAGAATCGAACTGGAGTGATACCAATCTCGGTGTGTTGTTCGAGCGAGCTATCCTAGTGATGTTCGTAAAGAAGTCCTTTGAACGCATCTCCGAAATCTAATTCGTCAATTTTGACTTCGACCATTTCATCTATATTATCATTATCCATCCATTCGATTGATTCTAAAACCCAATCAAATGACCAATCTACAAACGTATCAAAATCAAGCGTCTCAGTGTAATCGTAGTTGCACGTTGTGACGGAATCGTAGTAGACTAATTTGCCTGCAGCTAATTTGAATACAACATCGTCATCACCTAATCGTTCTCTTGCTTCTGCGTATTCATTCGCGTTAATCAATTCTTGTACAGTCAATTCATCAGTTGAGTTTTTTATTTTTTCTTTCATGTTATATATAATAAATAGTGCCCCTACCCTATAAGTGTTGTCCTAAATAGGATAAAAATAAAAAGTTATTTCTTCACTTTACTATGAAACCATAGTAAAATACCACTTCAAAAATTGGAACGACGAATCTAGAATAAGAAAATGAATTAATGTTCATTGCTGTTGAATATTTTGTTTCACTTCATTTTGGAACTGCTATCTCAAAATAATTTCTTCTTTCATCAGTTGAGTTTTCTATTTTTTGTTATATGTAATTATACAATATACCCCAACCCCCATAAGTTTTTCCTAAACAGGACAAACATAAAAGTTAATTCTTCACTACGTATGTAGTAAAATAATAGTGACGCAACCCCATAAGTTTTTGTTAAACAAGACAACAATAAACAGTTATTTCTTCACTACGTATGTAGTAAAATAATAGTACCCCAACCCCATAAATTTTTCGAAAACCATAGTGACGCAACCCCATAAATTTTTCGAAAACCATAGTGACGCAACCCCATAAATTTTTCGAAACAAGAAAACGATAAACAGTTATTTCTTCTCTCTACGTATGTATTAAAATACCAATTCAAAAATTAGAAATTACGAATCTAGACGAAGAAAATTAATTAATGTTCAGTGCTGTTGCATCTGTTGTTTCACTTCATTTTGGAACTGCTTCATCTTCTCGACCTCTGATTGTAACTTCTCAATATTCTTCTGTTGACTGTTGACTAAGGATTGCTGAGCTTCGACCTTATTAAGCAGTTGATTTATGTCTGTGTTCTTGCGATTGTTCTCCAATATTAGGTCTTCGACGCTCTCTTTAAGCTCGTCTATTGTTTCAGAATCGTCTGAGATAGGTTTGTACAGTTCACTACCAAGACCTGATTCTTCTTTCTCCGAGAGGTAATCCTGCAATACGTGGGAATCAATCTGGTACAGTTTCTTGTCTTGGATATTCTTTTTCGGAATCGGCTTGATATTGACAAGATTAACAGTCTTGAACTTACGTAAATTTTGCCTAATGACGTTCTCAGTTATTCCATTATAATTAGATAGTGCAGTGGTTATTGAATGTACAGATTCCCACGAATCTGATTCTTGCAAGTACCACATGATGTATTCAGAATTTTCTTTGAAATTAACATTTTTATACTTCATATCTGATATAACTTACACAAGCCCTAAATGTTTTGTGTAAGTTATCAATGAGAGACGACAATAAAAAGAAGAAAGCGTCACCTTATTCTGTTATTTCAAAATCCCTGAAATCGATTGGATAACTGAAGGTCAAACCATCGTCTGAGACTCCGTGGAACAAGGCGATATTATAATCCACACCTGCAGCAATTTGCTCTGCAAACTCACCTGCTGGTTTTGCTGAGCCTGACACAAAGACCGGACTCCCGTCAACATGGAACCGTTGTCCTCTATGTACGTGGCCCATATATCCAATATCGAATTCATGATGGAGAAGTGTTTCTCTCCACTCGTTTTGAGATGCTGAAGTTCGGAATCCTGCTTTACGATATTGTCCATGTCTCAAGTGACCTCTTATATTTCCACCACGCATTGTGAAGTTCTTATACGGTGCTGTGGAGCCAACTTCCATGTTGACGTTGTTAAGTAGGTCTGCGTGTTTCTGCAACGTTGAAACCTGCTTCTCCAGTGTTCTGTAGAGAATTAAATCAGCATTAGCTTGTTTGGATTTGCCATCTGCTCTCCCGTGATTCCCTACCTTGCATACGATGTTGACAGTGTCGGCTACATCTGAGATTGCTTTAACGCGTTCCAGAAGTGGTTCTATAATTTGACCGTGTTGCTCGTCAAGGAATAATTCTAGGTCTTCATACTGATTTTTATATATCCCCTCATTTGTTAAGAAATCACCTCCCCAAAGCTCGTGCCACGTGTCTATGTCTACAATTTCAGATTGAAGATTGTATAATCGAATCTGCTTCTGAGTGATATACTGAATTACGCTCTTTACAATCTCAGCGTTATATATCTCCTTTCCAGAGTCATCATGAATCAAGTCACCCATATGAAGGTCTGTGAGGTGACTGACCACATCCTGATTACCTTTAGTATAACTGAGGTCAACGTCAGGAGTTTTGATTGCTCTGAAATCTCGTTCTAGTTGGTCGTGACGTTTCTGCCACCATTCATTAGCACCACGAGTTATACTTCCTGTGTTCTTCGAAGACCTGAGTACAGTAGAAGAGTTGCTGTAGTACGTCCCTGTACGGTCGTCGTAGTCTAATGTGTATCCTTTCTGCTCGATTGAATCCAAGTGAGCTTCTACAACCAACTGTTCAATCTGAAGTGTACTAGAAAGTTCTGAAGCTGTTGCAGGAAGTTCACTGAGGATGAATTCTTCACGTTGATTCAGTTCTTTATTATCCTCACTAACATATTCTTGAACGTCTACAGAATCCACGTATTCCGTCGAGACTCGATATATTGAGTCACTGTGTATAATCGCATCCTTATCATCTGTACGTGTACGTACGTTGTTTATCCTCGCTCTGACGGCTCCTTTAGTGATTTCTAGTGAATCGCTAAGGTCAGAAATAGATGGTTGGTGAAGCTCCGAAATCCACGATATTATTTCCTCGTCTCCTCGCGTGAGATTCATTGTACATCACTGGAGTCACCTCCATCTCTATCAATCATATACTGTACAAAATCTCTAGCTTCGGTAATCTCCATCCAACCTAAATCTATTATACCAACACGCTCAGAATCCCACGAACCATTGTGGCAATCCCAAAACGTCGAATCTGATTTTACTGGTTTTGCAGTACTATATCGTATCGTAATTTCAGACTCGTCTTCATCTTTCCAGAGTAAGGCATATTTTACGTTCATATCTAATCACCCTTCTTGTATAGATTGACCTCCTCTCCGTTATTTTTCTGAGCTTGATAAAGCAAAACCGCAAAAACACTCTCACGGTTTATTTGTGACTTTAACAGTTCTCTCTTGACGTTAGCTTTCAAGTCAGTTCTATCGTCGTTGAGAAGGTCTTCATACTCCCTCGCATCGACTAGTGATACTACGTCTTGAGCCGTGTCTTGACCGATACCATGGAGTGTCTCTAATGTGCTAACTATATCCTTTTGCGTTACTTTTTTGAATTTTGAATTTTTGTATTGTACACTCATTGTTGTTCACCTGTAATTAAACCTAGAAATTCGTATTCACCTCCACAATCACATTCGGATTCCTCATCAACATATGCTTTGCCAACCTGATGCGAACACTCCACGCACACGTGTAGTTTATCTTTTATGAATACTTCTACTTGCATAATCGAGAAACTAGTATAATGACAGTTCTCGCACATATCTTTTTCATAATCATAACTCGCTGTACATCTGTCGCACACATATTGTTTAATACTATACTCTTCGTCAATTTTGTATTTTTCATTTTGTTGTATCATAATATTTCACTTTGTTTTATCACTTCCCTTCTGTCTTTTTTCACCTCACTATTCGATGTCTGTAACAGGAATCGAACCTGATATTTAGCACCAGTACAGATTTACCAAAATTGTTCGGCGTTAAATTCCATATCTATATTTTCTGTCATGTACTTATACAATGTGCCCCCTACCCCATTAGTTTAACTGAAGTCTGACACTTTAGAATATAATCAACTCACTGCGTGTACGTGTAGATATGTCAAAACACCTATACACTAATAACGCATGCGTACATAGTATCAATTGCATGACACAAAATAATGCATACACTAATAACGCATGCGTACATAGTATCAATTGCATGACACAAAATAATGCAACAAACGGAATTGAAGAACAGTTCTTTGTTCCAAGTGAACGAGATAATAGTATAGATATGAATACGTCGTTGCGTATTGATAAGGTGACGTTAGAGCGGTTAGATGACCTTGCAGAAGAGTCGGAAGGATTGTCTAAAGCAAAGATAGTGAACGCACTTGTTTATGCCGTGTGGGCTGCTGAGATAGGAGGTGATGAACTATGATTCACGACTTCGAGGATTTATGTATATTCATATTCCTATCAGTCGTGACGGTTATTTCCATATCAGCTATAATCGGAACTGCTATCCTATTTTCTGGATTTATACTCAATGCAACAATATTAGCACCTTATGTGACAGTGACAAATGGTGTAGCTTGGTTTGCTACCGGGTGGGTATCGATTGTATCCTACTGTATATTTTATGCGTCTCAGTAGCAACACAAGCGCTAACAGGAAGAACAAGAAGTACGAAACGTAAACGAGATTATTCTGTTTTTTGTGAGGTATGATTTACTACGTTTCAATAGTAAAGTATGCTACCACGTCTCATGGAATAAAAGATATCACTCCTTGGTTATTCTCAAAAAATCTAGACCAAATCTGAAAATCACACTTTGGTGAAATAATAATCTCTCTTATATATATGGATACTCACCCACCCCCCCACACACAAAATTGGGTGTGTGGGGAGGGGGTCGAACCCGGAGGAAAACTCTCTAAGTACAAAATTTAAGGGTCCTTTTAACGGGGGGTGTCGAACTTGGAATAAAATTATCTTCAAAACAATCAATAAAATCAGACCTCTGTCTTATAATCTGGACAATTGCATACCCCCACAGAGAAATTTCTTGTCAGGGGTGGGGGGTGAATATCCATATATATAAGGAGCACCTGAAATTGTTCTGAAATCTACTAAAAAAAGTATAGGGGTTTATTGAAGAATATTATACCATGAATAAAAAAGGACTAGTTATTCTCTTTACGTTGCTCGCAGCCTCTCTGAATATGATATCAACGTAAATGTACTCGATGAATCTCAGGAAGCCCTGAGTAATGCTTCAGTCACTTTCCAAGGTCAAGAGTATAAAACGTCCTCATATGGGAACCTAACGCTTGTAGGCACACATGGAGAGACGTACGACATCTCTGTAGATGAAGACACGTACGTATCTTCAACGAAGTCAATCACTATTGACGCTGCTCCTACAACGCTTAGTTATACCTTAGATTACGAGCGAGGATATATCGAAGGTAATGTTACGGACAGTGACGGAAACGCTCTGAGTAATGCTTCAGTAACGTTGGACACAGGCGAAACCACACAGACGGATAGCACGGGTTTATATAGATTCGATAATTTAAGCGTAGGGGGGTACTCCTTGAATATAACCAATCATTTATACAATTCAACATCTCAATCCGTCACTGTTCAGAATGATACTTTAACGACGAACGACGTTACGTTGCAAATATTATTCGACTGATGATGAAGATGTTATATTGTCAGAGTCTAGCACCTGAAATTGTTCTGAAATCTACCTAAAAAAGTATAGGGTTTATTGAAGAATATGATAACATGAATAAAAATAAGAATATCTCCTTATATATATGGACACTTACCCTCCCACACACACAAGGTACTTTTAACGGGTGGTATCGAACTTGGAATAACATTATCTTCAAAACAATCAATAAAATCAGACCTCTGTCTTATAATCTGGACAATTGCCATCCCACACACAGAAATTTATTTTCATGAGCGGTGGGTGAATATCCATATATATAAGGAGCACCTGAAATTGTTCTGAAATCCACACAGATAGTGAACTTTTTTCTGAATATATATCGAATACAAAATTTTTAGTTTATTTTTCTGTTGTACTTGGGGTATACTATTAACCCTTGCACCTAATTATATATGTACGGTGATAAAATGACTGAAACAAAATTGCTGAAACAATACATTGAATCTCGCAAGAGAGTTGAAAAGTTAATAGAAGAAGTTGAAGAAGAAACTGGAATAAAACTAACTCTGAATCAGGCAGAAGCACGCTTGACTGAGTGGGGTTATGAAAAATATGCAGAAGAAGAAGATTTACAAATGTGATTTAATATGATACAAGATATACTAGAACAGATTGAAGATTCAGAATCGCTCGATAAAAAAGTAGATATTGCAGTAGATGCGCTTGAAATGTCTGCTGATAAATATCACCAAGACATCCTTAAAACGTTATTAAGTGAGCTTGCAGTAGCAGAGTCGGAAGGTGATATTCAACATGCGTTTGTTGATGCTCATCTTAATAGGATTGTAAAAATTTCAAACGCAAATATGAAGAAGCAGCAACTGAATATATTATATAAGAATTTCAAAGAAGAGCAAGTCGATTCACACGGTACTGAACAGAAGACACCGATAGACAAATGGCTTGTAGAGAATGTCGAAAAGGTGGTTAAGAAAACGACGACAGATTCACATATGAATGTTAAATTCATATTCCACTTTTACGATTCGACGAAAACCATTGAATCTGAAAAACACCACTATTCGTTTACAACGCTGTCGAAGATGATTTATAACCAGTGTAATGTCCTTACAGCAGACCCTTCTGATAAATCAAACAAAGGGTGGAGTGACTGGATTGAATCCTTCATTAAATCTCGGATAGAAGTTGAAGAATTTACGGGAACACGCACGCAGGTGATTGAAGAACTACAAGATAGAATAGAGGGGTCGGACGCATACACAGACATAGAGCTTGCGTACAACAGACGACGGATACACTTTGATGAAGAAGAAGATGCTTATAATGTACCTTCTCGGCTCATAACGAGCATCTGTGAAGAGTTTGGTATAACTGCTGAAGCATTGTCCTCGGAAATGAATAAGAAAGGCATCGTGTCTTCTGGAGGTTGTTCAACGAAGAAGCAAGTGGGTAACCTGAGTCCACGATTTTGGGTTATTCCATCGAACTTTGCTAACGCGAATATCGTCAGTGAGGAAGACGAACAATTTGATTCCTCTCGTTATAATGGTGAGAATCATGTCTAGATTTCCCATTGAAGGTGTTGATGAATATCCTGTGACAGAATCAGTGCTCATCGATGGACCGCCGGGAACGGGGAAGACGACTCAGATTTCTGAGCGGATTGAAGAATTCATTAGAAAGACTGAATCAAATATAGAGAATGTTCAGTTAGTCACGTACCGCGTCTCTCTCGCAGAGGACATTGTAGACCGCCTCAAAGAAGATGGTCTAGTTCCTGCATCATTCAATTCAAAGAAGTCTAACATCGGAACACTGCATGCAATATGCAATCGATTGCTACGAGACAATACAGGTATTGACGTTACTCACAAGGTCTCTTGGTATCACAAAAAAGTGTTCTGTGCTACACATGGTTTGAAATTTGATGGAGACAGTAAGAAAGACAAGACAGCAGGGAAAGCTCTTTTCGATATTTTCGGATGGATGCTTTCTACGAAATCTACACCACAACAAATACCTCAGTCAAAATACGATGAACTTGTTGAATTAGCAGGTCAACATGTTGACCTCAAACGGCTGTACAAAGCGTGGAATAATTTCAAACAAAATCCCCCTGTTGACGAGTTTAAAGACTTAGAGAAAGGCGACGAGCTTTACGAATTTGACGAGCTGTTGTTGTTGGTTTCAGAACAGCGCATAATACCGTACAATGTCGATTTGCTCGTTGTAGATGAGATGCACGACGTGTACCCCGCAATGTACGATGTAATCCAGATGTGGATGGATGAGATGGAGGATACCACATTCATCATTGCTGGAGATAAGCACCAAGTCATCACAGAGTATCAAGGAGCTTCACCGGAGTTTTACGAATCAATTGACCTCCCTGAAGTTTCCTTGCCTAAAACGTATAGATGTCCTGAAGAACACGTACAGTACGCACACAAGGTACTGTCTCACCAGTTCGAGACACCTGATGTAGATGCTGATTCTAATAATGGAACAATCACTGATGTAACTGCTCCACGGATGTATGAGAATTTCCGTGGAGAGTGGACAGTGTCAACCTCACAGAACAACCCTGCTGACCTCTATGATTATTATGTCGATGAAGGTGAGTCTGCTATATTCGCAGTTCGAATAAATGAGCAGGCAAAGGCGATAGCAAAATCATTGGAAGATGAAGGAATACCATTCATATCTAACTCGGTAGAGGACTTCAAAGATTCTGAGTTGATGGACTTTTACAATGCTATTTGTAAGCTCAAGGCGATAAAAGATTATTCGAATATTGATGTTGAGGGTAAATTCTCACCGGATGAATTAGGTGCGATAATACGCAGTACACGAGCAGGATTCATCTCTGGAAATAAAGGAGATGTTGAATTCATGTTTGGTGACTTAGATGGTGGGTATGAAATTAAGAAGATACACAATATACTCACTGAGGAATATTACAATAATATAATTCAGAACAACATTGAAGAAACAATGCTTGAATCTGTTGAGAAAGATAAACTCGCTCGATTGATTGATAAGCACAATTTTGAGCTTATTCAATCAGATGGAATAACGACGAAGATTCTCACTATCCACGCTTCGAAAGGACTGGAAGCAGAGAACGTATTCCTGTACGACGCAATTCCAAGTCAGATATACGATTCGATAGCAACGTCGAAATCAGCACTACAGAATGAGTGCAGAGTTTGGTATGTCGGGGCTACAAGGTCTTCTGATACGCTTGTCATAGTTAGAGACGCGTTTGACATGAGGAGGTCTCCATTCCTTCCTCTCGTCAATTCTGAGCAATAAGAGGTGGTTCCACACCATTTACTATGCTTTCGTAGTAAAGTGAAGAAATAATTATTTATGTTTGTCCTGTTTAGGAAAAACTTATGGGGTTGGGGGCACATTGTATAATTACATATAACAAAAAATAGAAAACTCAACTGATGAAAGAAGAAATAATTATTTATGTTTGTCCTGTTTAGGAAAAACTTATGGGGTTGGGGCACTATATATTTTACATGCTTACGTAGTAAAAGTGAAGAAATAACTTTTATGTTTGGACAGTATAGAATCTACTTTTTGGAGTAGTATTTTACCACGGAAACGTAGTAAATCATACCTCACAAAAAATGGAACCTGAAGATTTTTAGATAGTGACCGCAGTTAAACAATATAATGAATGGAATGTTGAACACGTTACTGGTGACATAGTATATTTCGGAGTAGTATTTTACCACGGAAACGTAGTAAATCATACCTCACAAAAAATAGAAACTGAATATGTTTTGAGTAGTATCGAATCTACTTTTTGGAGTAGTATTTTACTATGATTTCTTAGTAAAGTGAAGAAATAACTGTTTATATTTTGTCCTATTTAGGACAAAGACTTATGGGGTTGGGGGTGCATTGTATAAGTACATGACACAAAAAATAAAAACTGACGATGTTTGCACAGTCTCGAAGTGTCTCACTGAGCTTGTTGAGTACTGGTACGAGTACGACACAGAACGAGTGAAGAACTACGTAAATGAAGAGCGTGGTTGGCCTCCTGAGATGGTTGATGAATTCCTTATAGGGTGGGCGTCACCAGATTTGAATGAATACGAATATCTAAAGAATAAAGGATACACTAAAGAAGAGATAATATCTACTGGAGCATTTAATGAAAACGGTGAGTCTCTCTGGAATGGTCGATACGTATTCCCATACTTCAACGAAGACCGAGAAGTTGTGTATGCGATTGCTCGTGCCACAGGAAAAGGTGGTGGAGCAGCAGGATATGATGGTCATCCAGAGGATTTCTTATCTGGAAAATATGCGAAGCTTGCACACACAAAAGACTATGTCAATGTGGATGAGCCAATTTGGGGGAAACACACGTTAGCAGAATCAACAGGTTCTGTAATAATTACGGAAGGTATCGGTGACGCGATGGCAGTTGAATATGCTGATGGCACTGTTCTATCTCCAGTGACCACCTCGTTCAAAGACAAACACTATGACCCTCTCATTTCGCTCTGTGAAGACAATGAAATCGATACGGTCTATATCATACCTGATGCAGAAGAAGTCCAAGACACAGCAAAGTATGGCGTCTCTGCTGGTGTCCAAGGCGCACTAACATCTGCATATAAGATATACAACCAAACAGAAGAAATTGAAGTTAGAGTAGCTGAACTTCCGCGTGGAGATGAACGGAAAGTAGACGTTGATAACTTTCTTGCAAATAACTCTGTTGAAGATTTAGGTAGGATTCTACAGAACGCGAGAGAAGCGACGGAGTTTGAATCGTATGAAGAAATCGCGCTAGATAATACATCAGAAGAATATGAAGACGATTTCGATGGAATAGAATCAGAGAGTTATTCCGCGATATATAATTTAGATATGAATGATGTTCTACCATCGAATTTCAATCATCGTGGGAAAAATCCTCTTGGACACATCGGAGATTCTACAACATACTTTATTTCGAATTCAGAATCTGCGTATGACCATAAGCGAAAAGTCGGTTACAACGCTCTATCGTATCTTCTCTGTAAATTTGGATTGCGAGATGCTGAATCACCAAACGGTTCACTTTCAGATAAAGAAATATACGAAGTATGGTACAACGCAAAAGACTCAGAAATTATATCTGAAGATGATTCTATCCCGTCCCGCGCAATGCAACACGTCGCGCAAGAACTTGGATATGAACATCCAGAAGATGGGATGCTTCCGCGAGAAATATATAATGAAGTCATCGATGAAGTTGATGAGCGAATTGGTTCTGGCCGCGAGAAATTAGAGCAACAGAAATCAGCAAAGGAATTCTACGCAGACAAATCTGCGTACTATCAGATGGATGTTAAATTTGTTACTGATTTATGTGATGTAGAAGATGAGTTTGAAGAGTTCAAAATAGATGAGTACATGTGGACGGCAGATGGTGTCCAAGGTTTGGTTCCCTCATTAGCACTTGTGGCTGTTGAAGAAGAATACATATCGAAAGACAACATTACATCTCGATGGGCTTCAGGACTCACTGATGAACAATTCGCAGACCTCTGCTTTGATGCGCAGGAAAACTATATGTTCGGAGGAGAACCACCATATCGCGCACTCTTGGGTGTAGCTAAGAAGAAGGATTATGAGATAACCTCTGAAGGAAAACTCACGATACAATCAAAAAATAAAGCAAAGAATGAGTTTTATTCATAATACCACGGAATGGTGGTAAAGTATTTAACCTTTGAATACCTTGTAATTAATAGATGATGTTGTAACCATCATCTCTAGTATATCTTCTTCTCGATAACACCTTTACCCCCGTGACATACTTGTATACTATATGATAATCTACCAAACACTTTTATGCTATCACCAACATATTATAAACGCGGTATCATAATATCCGCTGCGTCAGTTGTTTTCTATGTCTTAAACATCTCAACTCCATCGTGGAGTTGAATTCGTTTTACTCTCAATACAATTTTCCTTCAGAATCATCACTATCAGGTTTTTGGATAGAGTGTTCTCAGTTTACCTTCGTCATCCAGACTCTCAAATTCTTCAAGCTCCTCTGCTCGTCTTTGTCCTTCATCCGTGAGTACACACGCGTTAAGACGTGGAGCATTGACACACTGGTTATATCAAGATTGGAACGTGGAGCACGTATCCGACCGAGCAGACGTATCTCCTACTGTTCTAGAAAAGCACTATGAACAACGTTTGGAAAAATGGAGCAACGGAGACAGAACTTAAATAACATCTGATTCTATTTTCACCCTTTAGACGTAATACATTTAGGGGGTGCTTGTGTTGTATATAATATGTCAAATGACATAGACATAGAAAAAGACAAAGGCTGCAGAACAAACATAGCGAAAGTAAACACAGACACTCACGACATCATAGCTCGATATGAATTCTCAGATTTAGAAGACCATATCGTAGTTAAGCTCTTGAACAAGGCCGGAGGTGGAGATAAACACTTCCTTCATATAAACGGTAATATTCACATGGTATGGAATCCAGCGCAGGTGAAACGAGCTTGTCAAGAAGAAGGCGTCTCTCCAGCATCCGCACGTCAACTCTTGAATCAGATTCACTACTCAGGTCATAGTGACGTATTCCAACAATAATATTTCTGTAACTTACAGAACTTTTTAAAACATTACTTATTTTTTATACTTATTTCTAATTCTACCTAAAGTATAGTCTGTGTTGCTATACTCGTGCCAAGTGTCAAGGTGTCCAATATCTTGAGCAACTTCGTCAATTATGTGTAATAGTCGCAATACCTCTTTATCATTTTCTAAATAATTTTGAAGTTTTGAAATATCACAAGATAGATAATAAAATACTTTATCTATTTCATCATCATCAATATCTTCACCAGATAATGCTGTTTCTAAATCAGATAAATGATTATGCCACGAATCATATCTTCGAAGGTATCTTTGTTTATCTCTTTTTATTATATCTATGTTTGTATTTAAGTCTACGTGCATACAATATAGTCTACATGCGCACCCCCTATATATTTAATTGTTTAAAGTTTTAGATTATGTTATGTACCATATATGCGTAGGAATTGAAATATAATAGATTACGGAATCTTTCGATTTACCGTACGTGAGAGACCATCTGATGTTTCAGGATTTGGTGTCCACCCTCGTAATGTACCACGAACCCACGAACTACATGTATAACACTCTCCACAAGTTATCATACGGAGGTCAACACACCCTGCATCTCTATGCACGTTACATTCATAATCTAATTTAATAGCACAATATGGACATTTCATATTTTATATTTAATATTACAACGCAATAAAACCTTTGATTTATAGAACGTCAAGCTCGGAGAAACATAAAGTCAATAAGAACTACATCGATGTGAATCTCGACAATCCTATCGGCACTCAAGGCTCTCGTGATGAAGATGAGAAACCAGCAAAGAACGAGATTACACAAGACGACGTAGATATTGAAGAGAAATCCGAACCGTAGCTAATCGTCTTCCGCCAACGTACTTAGGTTAGTACTAAGTACTAACGAGAGAAATCCGAACCGTAGCTAATCGTCTTCCGCCAACGTACTTAGGTTAGTACTAAGTACTAACGAGAGAAATCCGAACCGTAGCTAATCGTCTCCCCCTCTTAGGAGTCTCCCGATTCTCCCGAGTCCATCCGTACCTCCGTCAATGCCTAAAACAGCCGCTAACAGCTTAAACAACCAGAACCCGCCAATGATAATCACGAGTGCAGCGGCAGCTAATATCGACAATGTTATTGCTGCAGATATTCCTGTACCTCCACTTCCGCTACTTCCACTATCAGGTGGAAGTATCTCAAACCCACTATCCCATATCGTCCCATTCTGTTCTGCCCCAATCCAATCACCGTCACCAGAATATTCACGAGACGGGACAGAAATTGTCGTCAACGTAAGTTCAACCGTTTTCGGTTCACCTTCTGCAACGGACATATTTACAGTTTTTTTCGCAGAAATCATCCACTCATTATTTCTAACATATTTTTCACGATATTTTTCCCAGCCCGGGCTATCGCGGGGGGCATTTCTCGCAACACAATCACAATTAGTATAGTCTGAAGCATAGGCAGTGGCATTATATGCAGCGTTAACTTGCCATTCTGTTGTATGGCCTACCTTATAAGGAGACCCGTCAGATAACACATCAACAGTTGCGTTAATAGGATTTCCGGCATCATTGTATGTCTTTACGATTAAATCTTCAAATATGATTTCTCTATCTACTGTTTCTCCTGTTTCTCCTGTTTCTCCTGTTTCCTCATCTACAGTCCAATCTTCCTCATTTAGAGAGAGCGTACCTTCTACGATGTCACCAGTTGCATCTTCAGTCACACGTACGCTTACTCGATAGTCTCCATCGTCATCGAAGAAGTACTCAATAGACTGTGTATCCCCTCCAAAACTCTCACCTGATACAAACCACTCGAAACTAACCTCGTCGGCTGTAGCACCCGAAAGCTCGGCTGTAAGGTTTGCCTCTTGATTCTCAACAATCCGATATTCATCCACAACAATCTCGACACCAATTTCTCCGTCTGATGTAGATTGCAACGTAACGTCGTTCGTCGTTACAGTATCATTCTGAACAGTGATGGATTGGGCTATTGAATTGTATCCATCCGCGTACACACTCAAAGAGTACCCCCCTACGCTTAAATTATCGAATCGATAGAAACCCGTGCTATCCGTCTGTGTGGTTTCTCCTGTATCTAACGTTACTGACGCGTTCGATATTGGATTTCCACTAATATCTGTAACATTACCATCAGTGGAACCTTCGTCGGTTGTTCCATCTTCATCATCAGTGGAACCGTCGTCGGTTGTTCCATCTTCATCATCAGTGGAACCGTCATTCGAAGTTCCGTCATCAGTGGAATCAGATTTCAACGTAACGTCGTTCGTCGTTAAAGTATCATTCTGAACATTGACGTATTGAGATGTTGAATTGTATCCATCCGCGCCCACACTCAAAGAGTACCCCCCTACGCGTAAATTATCGAATCGATAGAAACCCGTGCTATCCGTCTGTGTGGTTTCTCCTGTATCTAACGTTACTGACGCGTTCGATATTGGATTTCCACTATCATCTGTAACATTACCTTCGATATCTCCTCGCTCGTACTCTAGAGTATAACTAAGCGTTGTAGGAGCAGCGTCAATAGTTATTGACTGCGTTGAAGATACGTACGTGTCTTCATCTACAGAGATGTCGTACGTCTCGTTGTATGTACCAACAAGCGTTAGGTTCCCATCGGAGGACGTTTGATACTCTTGACCTTGGAAAGTGACTGAAGCATTACTCAGGACTTTATGAGATTCATCGAGTACATTGACTTTGATATCATATTCAGAGCGATTGAGAACTGAATCTACAGTAGTATCGCTATTGACGTTGACCATGTCCGATAGGGTATCATAACCAGCTTTCGAAATCGTGTAATCATAAGTTCCTTCTGTGAGAGTTAGTACAGCCTGTCCGGTCGAATTCGTAGTGAGAGTTTGACCGTCGATGTCTACGGTAGCTCCAGAGATTGCTGTTCCTTCATAGTCTTCAACCATAACATCAACTGTGTAGTAAGTAGGTGGTGCCTCATACACTTCTGAAGAAACTTGAGCTTTTCTGTCAACACTATTTAAGATTGGATATGAGTCTGCTGACGAATAAGCATCAGAAGCTGATACAGTGCTCCATACACTTTTGAAGTCGAAACCAACCATTTTCGTTGATGCTGCTGAACCAGTCATATCTGGTATTGTGAGTCCAATCGCAGAGCCTGCTGATGTTGATTTATTGCTGGTTTCCTTGTTCCAGTAAGAGTCTGCTACTGTAGCACCAATATTATTAGAACCAACAAGTCCACCTACATCTGTATCACCAGTTACTGCACCAATAGAATACGACTTCTCGATGTTAGCACCATTATTATTAGAACCAACAAGTCCACCTACTGATTCATATCCAGAGACTGAACCACTAGAATAAGAATTCGTGATATTAGCATCATTATTATCACCAACAAGTCCACCTACATCTGTATCACCAGTTACTGCACTACTAGAATACGAATTCTTTATATTGCTTGAATATGAATTCTTACCGACAAGTCCACCTATATTTATTTCACCAGATACTTCACCAATAGAATACGAATTCGTGATATTAGTAGCAGCATTTTGACCAACAAGTCCACCTACTGATTCATATCCAGAGACTGAACCAATAGAATACGACTTCTCGATGTTAGCACCATTATTATTAGAACCAACAAGTCCACCTACAAATGTATCACCTTGTATATCTAGATTTGTGACACCGATATTTTTAATATCTACTGAATTAACTTTACCAAACAAACCAACATAATCTGTGTTAGGTCGATTAATAGATAATCCATCTACTGTGTATCCTTTACCATCAAAGCTACCTGCAAACGGGTCTGAAGAATTGCCGATAGGTGTGAAACCAGCACCACTATTCCAATTCTCAGTCTCGCTTGCATTTATATTATTGCCGAGTACATAGTGAGCAGACAAGTTACTATTCACAGCTTGCAACTCATCTGATGTAGTCAAGACGTAAGGGTTAGAATCCGTACCATCTCCATCTGTAGTATTTAATATATTATTATACTCTGATTCTTCAGGAGCGTCTGCCATTACTCCAGAACTCAGTGCTGCTGAAGCCACAACCACACCTAGAATTATTATTATTCCAAATTTAAAAATCGCTTTTTTATTCATGTTAGACTATTCTTCATTAACCCCTAAACTTGTTAGGGTGGATTTCAGAACAATTTTAGGTGCTAGACTCTGACAATATAACATCTTCATCATCAGTCGAATCATTAGTTGAACCGTCGTCGGTTGTTCCATATTCATCACCATCAGTTGTCGAATAATATTTGCAACGTAACGTCGTTCGCCGTTACAGTCTCATTCTGAACAGTGACGTATTGAGATGTTGAATTGTATAAATCATTGGTTATATTCAAGGAGTACCCCCCTACGCTTAAATTATCGAATCTATATAAACCCGTGCTATCCGTCTGTGTGGTTTCGTAAAGAGAATAACTAGTCCTTTTTTATTCATGTTAGAAATATTCTTCAATAAACCTATAATTTTTTAGGTAGATTTCTGAACAATTTCAGGTGCTCCTTATATATATGGATACTCACCCCCCACCCCTGACAAGAAATTTCTCTGTGTGGGGGATGGCAATTGTCCAGATTATAAGAGAGAGGTTTGATTTTATTGATTGTGATGAATATAATGCTCTAAAGAATATCTATTCCAAGTTCGACACCCCCCGTTAAAAGGACCCTTAAATTTCGTACTTAGAGAGCTTCATCCGGGTTCGACCCCCTCCCCCCACACACAAATATATTGTGTGGGTGGGGGGGTGAGTATCCATATATATAAGAGAGATTATTATTTTACCACCAAAACGTAGTAAATCATACCTCACAAAAACTCAGGATGCACATACCAACAGTTGCTTGAGAATTTATGATTCAGGAAACCTTCCTCGGACATATTATTCAATGCAGACCTTATGGTATCCTCTGATATTTCTGATTGAATACTTTTTTGAATATCTTCAGTCGTCCATGTTATCTGAGATTCTTGCCATACCATAGCCCATACTTCTTCTCTAGGAGTTATATCACTCATATTTATTATTTCGAACAAAGCCCTATATATATTATGCTCGTTAGGTGCGTAGAGTGTTGGTTAAGAATTGCGTAGAGTGTTGGTTAATAAATTCAGAATATAAATCCTAATCCTACCAAGACTGACCCGATGAACATACACCAACCGATGATATAGAATCCAATATTTGCGTACGTGTTTTCTGCTCGAATTGTTATTGGGAATCTTAGCCTGAGATTGCTGAATGGTTTGAATGGATACGTACCTTGCTTAGTTATAGAATCTGCAATTATATGTGTTATGAATCCTATTATAGCTATTCCAAAAATATAAAGTAATATCCTAGGAGGTATAACAACGGCTGTGAAAACCATCAGTAATATTAAAGGAGATATCAATAAGATTCCGAATATCACTGCGGCGATTATAGAATGTGATTGGCCACGGTGTTTCATCCCGGGTATAAGGTGGTCTTTGTCAGGTATCATAGCAAATGGAATCATTATGAAGAATCCTATTATTGCTAATCCGATTTGACCAATCGAGAAAAGGTAGTACGCGATAAATGAATATACTATCAACGCAAAACCAATGTGACCTTTTCGAAGCATTAGAAGCTCACCCGCTTGAGTGCGTATCGTTCGTTTGAGTGTTTGAGCTTGGTCAGTACGTCTTTCTTATATAGCGTAGAACATATAGAATACGTCTTGGAGAGTTGCCAATCGAATTTATCTGCAAGTTGTTCAACCGTCGCTGTTCCGGCTTGCAACAGATACAAAATTACGATTTTACCAGCATCACTATTTACTGATTCAATCAAATTATTCTGAAATCTATTCATGTAATTAGTGTTGTAAATAAAACCCTAAAGGGATTGCGTAAGATACACACCCATATATATACCCATATGATATTATAAGATGGGGGTGTTAGATTTATTTTTGAATATAATCTGAAATAAATCACAGGTCTAGAATTTATTTGCGAATATAATATTATATAAGATTCTCTCTTTCAAGATGATTCTGTAATTTCTCGCTCTGTTTGTCACTCAAGATTTGCTCAAGTTGGTCAATCTCAGTGATTTTATCTGGACCGTAAAGACCGCCTGTTTTGTCTTCTACAATATCCCAATACCTTTGCGGGACTTCGTCAATCAAATTGCTCTCGGAGGTATCTTCGACGGTCTCCGATTCTTGGGTTGGTGTATCGTCCTCGTCGCCCTCAGGAGATTCATCACTAGCAGGAACTTCGTTTGAATTCTCAGACGTTTGTTGACCTTCGTCTTCTTCGGGAAGCTCATCCTCCTCAGCATAGTCAACAAACTCATCTTCGAACTTGGTGTTGAGTAAGTCTTCAACAGGAACGCTCGGATGTGGCTTAGTCTGATTTTTGTGAGTATCGCAGAGGCATTCTATATTGTCCCCCCACTCTGCTCGTATCGTAGAACCACAACGTTCGTCATCTTTGTTCGAACCAACGCACTGCTTGGATTGCTCATCACCCCATGACCATGTAGACTCGTCAAAGGTATCTATATCGTAGCTGCACTTTGGAACCTTCCTGAACGTGGAAATATGACCTTCAGGCTCTCCAGATTCATCGAGACCTTTGTACACCTTAGCAGTCTTCTTCGATGTTTTGTGAATGAAAGTACATAGTTCCCGAATCCATGGATGGATATCTTTCCCGGTGTGACCGATGATTATGTAGTTACCCATCTTTTTTCGAAGGAACGTAATTAGACCGAAGAGCTGTTGCGTCACTTGGTGGTGGTCTGAACCTGAAGCGTGTTTGTTGAACTCGTCAAATACGAAGAGGAATTCAGTACCTTGGTTATTATCAAGCCATTCTTCAAACTCGTCTCGACCGGCGATATTCGTAGTGTGTGAAACTCCTTCGGTGTTGGTTAGGATGACTCGGCCTTCTGCTTGGAACTTCCATAACTCTGCAAGAAGGAAGGAAAAATTAGTCTTACCTGCTCCTTGCACACCGCTCACATGAAGTTGAGTAACTGTCTGTCCGGGCTTGTTATTCACAAAACTAAATATAGATTTCAGGAGTTTTGTCTTCGCAATATCTGGGTCATCGGCGTTTGAGTTAAAGTAGTCGATAAGATTCCAGATGTCGTCTTCAATTGCTCTACCAGCAGTTAGGCTAGTTTGCTTCTCAATAATGCGTCGGTATTGCTGAGTCAAAACATAAGGCATCCCTTCATAACCGTAGTCAGCACGATATTCTTCCCAGAATCTTTTCCGCTCTATAATCTCCTTTAGAATTTCTTCATCACGTATCTTCACTGCAAAAGGTAGAATATCGTTATCATCCACATCAATCTCTTCAACTTCCTGCTTGAACTTCCCTAATCTCTGTCCTTTATTAGTTCTTCGAGTATTATTCACCATACATAAAATATATAATAAAACCCTAAAAGCGTACCTCAGTTATTCTAGACGTCCGGAGTTATCTTCTTCCTTCAACCGTTGTATCAACTTTTCTTCATCGTACTTATCAATATATTCGTTAATCCACGACTCTAGATTTTTCTTCTCCTTGAATTCCTCTTCGTCCCGAATAATCTCGGATGCGTACGATTGTACTTCTCCTTCATTATCAGTGTCTGCTATCATGCTAAATATATCAAAAACTACATGGTAGCTCTTATCTTCTGTCACGGCACGTATTTTGAACACGTAAGCACTACCGTCATACTCCAAGATTTTGTTAAATCGAGAAACGTAGACAAGGTCGTCGTCCTCGGACAATTCATTCGTTTTCTGAATCCACCCATGGTCGTAGTCAATACTGAGATATCCTCCAAAATCCGGAATCGTATCTGAGTATTTGTTGAAGTAGCTCTCAACGCTAGTTTTAATATTAGAAATCATATAATATATTATTGTGCGTACGCGGGCAAAAGCATTGTGTGGGTTACAGGTAACCACCAATACACTATTAAGGTATAAGATAAGTTATATAAATAGATGGGAACTAAAACTGGAACAAAGCTCGGGATGATAATTATCTATCTCACTATTTTGAATCTCATAGCAGTCGGTTTTCTGTTTGAGTTAGGTGGGATATTTTACCTAATTGCTATGGTGCTCTTGGGTCTGACTGGCGGCTGCGTGTTCTGGTACATAGGTCTCATTTCATGATAAAATGTGATTCAAATATGAATGTAACAAAAAATAAAATTAGTAAATTTAGTAAAATAATCGGAATAGCCCTTGTCGCCATGCTTGCTTTTGGAGGTCTCTCTGGAGCAGTATCGGCGCAAGAAGATATTGGAGATATCAATGTGACTGTAGAAGACAACGGTACTGCCGTCAATACGCAAAATATGACGCTTATGGACGCTTCTGATAATACAGAAGTTGAAGTCCTTGAAACAGATTCAGATGGTTTTGTGTCTTTCACTGACATATCGTACGGTGAATACTACTTGAGCTATACCGATAGCCAAGGTGTAACATATGAGTCAGCTACGTTCCAAACACAAACTGGAGTATCTCTTGTAGATTGGGATGTTGACGCTAATACACTCACTCTCGAAGATGGTAGTGGAAATCTCATCGAGGAGTACGTAGGTACTCAAGATGACTTCGTCGTAACAGATGTCTTGTCAGAAGAATCTAATGATGCAAGTACGCTAATTGGATATGCTGGCGTTGTTGTAGGTACTGTCATTACGTTGATTATGCTTATTATCTCGCTAATAATAACGCTAAGAATATTTAGAAGATAATTTGATGAATATTTTTTTGTAGTCGGAGTAATACTTTTACCCTATAAAAATAAAATTTATTACATGAATATATTATTCATCGGTATCATCATCGGTATCATCAGCAGTTTTATCGGTACAGTTGTCGCATTACTAACCCAAGTATTCGCTGTTTTAGGCCCTATTTTAGTATCAATTGTAGTACTAATTATTATACCTTTACTTTTGCTTACTAAAAAAGTTTGGGGTACGATATTATCTGAATTATAATTCCTTTTTCAAGGGGATATAATAGACCAAACACCTTTAGGAATTGATATATTAGTTTTATATGCATGACTTATGCAAATAAAAAAGCGATTTTAAAATTTGGACTAATAATGATTCTCGGAGTGGTTGTGGCTTCAGCAATGAGTACTGGAGTGCTGGCAGACGCTCCTGCAGAATCAGCGTATAGTGATATATTAAATAATACAGCTGGAGATGGTACGAGTTCTAACCCTCACGTCGTGACTACGTTGGATGAGTTACAGGCTGTTCAAGGTAATTTGTCTGCTCACTATGTGCTCGGTAATAATATAAATGCGAGCGAGACTGAGACGTGGAATAATGGTACTGGTTTCAAATCTATAGGCAATTATGAAGACGAGTTTACAGGTAACTTTGATGGTCAAGGAAACACAGTAGATGGCTTATATATAAATAGAACTAACACAGAGGAGATTGGTTTGTTTGGTCACGTTATGTCAGCAGATATTAAAAATATCGGTGTCACAAATCTAGATATACAAGGTGGTGATACATTTGTAGGTGGACTTGTTGGTATTACTCAAGGTGGTGCTAACATCACGAATTCGTATTCTAGCGGTAATTTATCTGGAGATTCATTAGTAGGTGGACTTGTCGGTATAAATGAAAACACAACGATTCAAAAATCATATTCACATAGTAATGTATCTGGAGGTTCAGCAGGTGGACTTGTCGGTAAAAATGAAAACGGAACGATTGAAAAATCATATTCTAGTGGTGCAATATCTGGAGAAACAGGAGTAGGTGGACTTGTTGGTGCTAATGATGCTGGTACAGTAGTAGACTCTTATTCCTTAAGTAGCGTAACTGGATATCAATCAGTAGGTGGACTTGTTGGTACTAATTATGCTACAGTAGTAGACTCTTATTCATTAGGTAGCGTAACTGGTGAATCATATTTTATAGGTGGATTTATTGGTAATAATAGAGATGCTGGTACAGTAACAGACTCTTACTGGAACACTGAAACCAGCAATAAATCAACATCAGGAGGCTCTGCGACTGGACTCACAATACCAGAGATGACTGGTTCAGCAGCAGAAACGAATATGGTTGGTTTCGACTTCACAGGTATATGGAGCACTGTCTTAGCTTCTGATGCTGATTCTTCAACAGACTTATATCCAATTATACAAAGTAACGATAGACAAAATCAATTAGACTCTGCAGAAGTGTATGAGCCACCAACTAGGTACAAAGTTGATGTGATTGTTGAAGACTCAGCAGGAACAGCAATCTCTGGAGCAAACGTAGAAATCGACGGCACAGATGGTGCCACTCAGGACCTCGCAAACGGGACTTACACAATTACAGCAAGTGCTGAGAGCTACAATACTTTGAGTCAAGATGTAACTGTTGACGGTGCAAATAAGACAGTTACAGTCACTCTGTCAGAAAAACCTACGTATACAGTCGATGTTTCGGCTTTTGACTCTGAAGGTAACGCAATCGATAACGCTACTATTATGATTGATGGTACAGAAACTTCAACTTCAGACCTCACAGACGGTGAGTACAATATCTCAGCAGATGCAACAGGATATGACTTAGTTTCTGATACAGTGGTTGTAAATGGTTCTTCAGAATCAATTTCACTTACTCTCTCGGAAACAGAGTATGCTATAGACATCGTAGTTGAAGATGTAGATGGTAATGTTGTAGACAGTGCTAACGTAACCTTCGACGGTGTAGATGGTCTCACACACAACGTTAAAGACGGAGATTACGAAC
>Ga0208282_10041_pt1 | contig 27102 bp, 33 predicted proteins | sample AntRauMetaVIRRA1_FD_184784 | JGI IMG/M metagenome (GOLD analysis project Ga0208282, IMG submission 184784) | Saline lake microbial communities from Rauer Lake, Antarctica, in enrichment culture - Antartic Rauer Lake 1 Metagenome VIRRA1 (SPAdes)... ...
GAACGATTCCTTCGTTCGAATGTTTCCAGAACCGAGGTTCACCGCGAAGTACTCCTCGTGTTCAACCCACTCCGGCTCGCTCTCGTCGGTGTGCTCCCACCGGTCAAGCGTCGCCTCGTCTCCGTCCCAGAGAACTGTCGCATCTGACGGTGGATCGCCACTTAGCCCTTCGTTCCCTGGAACAACACGCGGCGGCCAATCCTCGGAGGGGACACCGTCTCGATCCTCTGGCCCGTTTACCCGGTCGAGGAATTGCGCGCCGTAGTAGAGGGAATGGATCGGATCGGATCGGATCGGGCGCCCCGTCGTACTCGTAGATGAGGTAGTCGACATCTGTATTATTCCGGGCGACGTTTGCGAGTGCGTTCATATTGACGTCGCCTTCGCCAATCTCGGCGAACTCCCCGTCAGCAGTCATATCCTTCATGTGGAGTGACTCGATCTTGTCGCTATGTTTGTTGAGAAGTGCGACTGGATCAGCGCCACCAACGAGGGCCCACCCGACGTCCAGTTGCAGGTGGACGTTGTCATTGATATGCTCGGCGAAGATATCGAAACCGAACGTCCCGTCGATCGTCTGGAACTCTTGGTCGTGGTTGTGATAGCCGAACTCCATCCCCTTCTCGGCAACCCTGCTCGCCATCTCGTTGACGCGCTCAGCCCACTCGATGATAGCGTCCTCGCTCTCCCAGGTACCATCGCCTTTGTAGGCGTGAATTAGTGCATCAGCACCGAACGCAGAGTACGTTGTGACCGTCTCCTCGAAATTGTCTTCCAGTTCCCCGATGCCGACGTGGGCGCTAGATAGTTCGAGCCCGGTTTCCTGGAGTGCGGTAGGGACTGCGTCCTCGTCGTCGATATAAAACGGCTCGACGGTATCGTAGCCTGCATTGGCGCTTTCGTAGATAAGCTCTGCAACCGACAAGTCTGAGTTACTGTATGTCCAGAACTGCGTGGAGATTGGGATCTCGCTTGTCCCACGCTGGGGGTTCTCTTTCTCCTTCCCTCGACCCTTGCCTTTGTCCGTATCGGGCTCTGCCATTCCGAGTTCCGCTAGGGAACTGCTTAGCCCGACAGCGCCGAGACCTTGGAATACTTTACGGCGATTTGATGTGTTCCACCCTTACTCCTCGCTTTCTCTGTTTGATTTGAATCGCTCATATTCTCTGTCACAGCACCCGAACTCTCCGTCGGGGCTACCCTTCCTTCAGGGAAGTATATGATAAATATGTGCAGATTTACGACTTCTCAGCAAATGAAAACTTGTACTTCCAGGCCAGTCCTCCCGATGCGATCACTACCTCTACGACGAGGATACGATCGAAGGTTACTGCCCCAGATGTGGCGCAAGAATAGAAACACCTGGCTCTGTTGAAATCCTATTCTTCAGACACATTCTCACCTGAAACAGCCGGTCGATGAGAGTTTCTTCGTGACTAATGCCTGTAGTTTAAGACATTTGGATGAAACGAACTCAACATGCCCTCCCCAAAGCGTGGTTATATTGCAGCGGCGCTGGTGCTGATTGGCATAGGTGGATTTGCGTATTCGGTGGTCCTGATCGGTCAGGTCTTAATTGGAGCGGGGTTCACGCTTTCAGCGCTTGTTGTCGCGGCATTGGTGTACTACGGCGATGCTGAACGTCACACACTCACTCGCGCTACCATTGCTGTCACGGTTGTCTATGGGGTTTTTACGGGTCAGCTGCCGGTGGCTGTCATCGCCGCCTGTGTTGTCTACCTCTCTGCGTGGCTCACCGGACCTGACAGCCCGGTCAACTCACCTGACACAGAGATATTCCCGGTTACACAAACGACTACCGATGAGTCGGAATACACTGATTGATAGTCTTGGTCTCTTGTATTGACCAGTCCGGTGATGTTCGGTATTGACCGCGACTACGTCGAAATATATCACTTGCTGAGGATTTCAACAGAGCCAAACACCTGATACTACGCTCCGTGACCACACGAGTTCGATTCCACCGTGAACTACCCCACCCTACCGCTCGCCTGACGGCTCGCGCTTGAGGGTGGGGCTTCCTGTTTCCACGACGCGCTTTGCAGATACCGAGGTATCCACAGGGAGCGCAGTCTCCACAGGCGTTGATTCGGAGCGTCCCGCTCCTAACCGCTTTGTGATACCGCGAGAAAGAATGTTCCACGCCGCGTTCGCGTCTCTATCCGCCTCGAAACCACACGCCGGACAGGAATGCTCCCGCACCCACAGCGGCTTCTCCGTCGAAGCGTCGCAGGACGCACACTCTTTCGTCGTCCCACGAGGATTCACCGCGATAAAATACGTTCCTTCCCGTTCGCACTTGTATTCGAGCATCCGTAGGAACGTTCCCCACGCCGCTCCCGCTCGGTTCCGCGAGTTGCCAGGCAGTTCGATCAAGCCCTTTACGTCCAAGTCCTCCACGGCCACGAAGTCGTATTCGCGGGCGTAGTAGTTCGAGAGCTTGTGGAGGAAGTCCCGTCGCTTGTTCTTCAACTCGGCGTGACGCTCGGCCACGACACGGCGCTGTTTCTCCCAATTTGTGGAACCGTGTTCCTTCCGCGAGAGGTCGCGTTGGGCGCGTTCCAACCGCTCACGTTCATCGGATAGATCGAACGATTCGACAGCTGTTCCGTCGGTGTCGTGGGCGTACTTGAGAATCCCTACGTCGATGCCAACGCACTTCTCGGGAGTCTCCGGTTTCGCGGGCGGGTCGTCCGGGGTTTCGACGCCGAGGATGGCGTACCACTTCCCGGTCGGTTCCTGTTTGACTGTGACCGTCTTGATTTCGGCGTCGTCGGGGAGGGCGCGGTGGAAGGTGAGCGGGATTTCTCCGAGCTTCGAGAGCCACAGCCGAGTCCGACCGCTCGTGTTCTTGAGCTTGAAGCCGGATTGACCGTAGGTGAAACTGCGGTACTCGCTCGGTGCCTTCCACTTGAGCGTCCCGACGTGGTAGCCATTCTCTTTACGACCACGAAGCGTTGAGAGGTTGTCGTACAGCCGTTGTACGACTTTCTGAAGGACTTTCGAGTGAACGTGTTTCAGGTCGTTCCACCACTTCTTGAGGCTCGGCAGGAGTTTCTGCTCGCTGTATGCCGAGGTGTCGTCAGTGCGGTTGAGCCGGTGGAGGAAGTGGTTGTATACCTGTCTACAGGTATCGACAGTCCACGCTAACTGTTGTTCGAGAGCGTCGGACGGTCGGAGTCGATACCTGTAGTTGTAGTTCACGAGCGTTCTTCGATGAGTTCGTCAAGTTGTCCGCGAACGAACGACGAGAGGTTGAGGTGGTTCTCCTCGATCCACTCGGCTTGGTCTTCGCGGATGGTGATGTTTTTCCGTCTCACTATGTACGCATTGTGCGCACTTATACGTATGGTTGTTGCGGTTGCGTGGGCCTGTGGGCCGAGCGTCAAACGTGTTTGTTACTCGTGCGGCGCTAAGGCCCCTCCCTACTCGCTCCCTTCGGTCGCTCGTTGAGGAAGGGGCCTTAGCGCCTCAGTTCAGGTAAACTGGAAGCCAGTCACTCATTCGAGTTCGACTGGTCTGCTCGTATGCTTACAGATTCATAGGATCAATCTCGTTGAGTGCTTCCGTTGCGACATCGCCCAATTCACCGGCCTCAATATGCGAATACCGTTCACGAACCATTTCCTCCGAGTTATCGAGATACCGGGCTGCAACCGTATATCCGAACGCCCGGACAAGGACTTCCCCCATCCCACGCCGGCCACCGTGGGGGGCGAGATAGTCATGTTTCGGATGGCCGATGTCGATTTCCGCCGCCTCTGAGAGCCGCTGGAGAATCGATCGTGCTCCATCTGTCGTGATCGACGGCGGCCGAATGTCTTCGTCGAGCGCCAGCAACAGGTCGCGAGCGTACTCGCTACGCTTCTCATTGATTGCCTCCGGGCGTTCCCCTCGATCGGCCAGTTCGTCCCGCACAAGCCCCGACAGAGTCCGGTGGTCGAACGTCGGAAACACTGGCCACCGCTCCGTTAGTGGGTCCATTAGCCGGCGGTAGCTCCGCAGCGGAGAAATCACCGGATCAGGGAGACTCGCGGCGTCCCACTGCTGTTTCTTCCGGTAAACGTCCATACTCCCGTCGTCGAGAGAGATCTCCTCCCATCGGACGCCGCGCCGGCGCGGGTCGTTCGGATCTCGGAGCAGTTCCCCGACACGGACAGCTGTGTACGCGAGGACGAACACCAAAGCCCGGTCACGAGCCGCCTTCAGCGCCGCATAGCGCGCTCGCTGCTTGTCGAGGGGATCAGTATCCACCGGAAGTGTCGTGTACGCTTCGACGGCATCGCGAGCCCGTTCGTCGACGTGGCGGGTGAGGGCATGGCGTTGTTCGGACGTCCAAGCCTGCTGGTCGCCGGGCTTGCGGCCGTCGTCCTCCGGCAGCGGCGCCATCGCGCTCGCCCGCTGCGCGTAGTGCGCTTCGAGATACCCCTCATTGACGCACCAGCCACACCACGCAGAGATATAGCGATAATAGGTTTGGACGGTGTTCTGTTTGAGGCCACGGTCACCAGCGAGATGCCGGGCGTACTCACGGAAGACACGTTCGTCGAGGTCCCCGAAGGTGGGGTCGCGGTTGGCGTCGTCGGGGACGATCCCGGTCCAGCCGTCGTTGCCGCGGCCGCCAGCAGCCCACTCGGCGAACCAATCGAGCTCGCGCGCCGCGTTGCGCCGGTAATTTCCGCCGTCGCCACCGCGACCTTTCCCCTTGTCCTGTAGGTAGCGGTCGAAGGAACTCGTGAGCGGTGTCGTACCATCGCGTGCCGAGGGGGTGTTCTGATTCATACGGGTTCGTCACGGGAGCAGGCGGTCGTCCAAAATATCGCTACAATCAATCGGAATTCCCTCCCACGCAGCCTTTACGGCGCTGTATCCGGTCCAGCCCTCGCGTTCCAACAGCTCTCCGCACGCTTCACAGAACTCACGACGCGAAATGAGCTCGTTGTCGTAGAGGATATAGAACAGAAACGGCGGTGTTACAACACGAATATCTCCGTCTTGGTCGTCGACAGCGCGGCGAATCGAACGCCGGCCAGCTGCGTCCATCAAGACGACGTAGTCGATAGTCTCGGGATTCTGTACGACTTCCTGTCGGAGCGATTCCTCGCCGGCGTCTGCTCCGTGGGGCCGGGGGACGCTCGTCACTTGGGTAAGCGGTGTTTCGTCATCCTCGAGCGCATCGAGCGCGGTACGGCTTCCGTAATGAAGCCGGTATGGACGGCTGCCCTCTGGTGCAGTCTCGCGCGTGTTTTCGACGTGCCGATTGAGTTCCTGTTTACAGACGTTCGTCGTCGTGAGACCGACGTGTGACGTTATTCGGGTCCACAAGGAGCTATTCGCAACAGCGATCAGCGTGTCCGTATCGACGAGGATTGGATACCGTGTGTCGGCGCTAGCCATTTAGACGAGATAGTCGCTGGTGTCGTCTGTGGCAGCCTCACGGAAGGCGTCAATATCCTCTTCGAGGAGGTCGAGCTCGTCACCGAGAAGCACTCGAGCAGCGTCTTCCGAGAGGTCACCTGCAGAATAGCGCTCGTAAATCGCGATTTTGTCGTCGTCTGTCATCGATCGCTGAAGCATCTGCGTAAGCCCCTCACGTGCGAGTTCGCTGATATTGATGCCACCCAGATGGACGGAATCCAGTTCGGTTGCCGCTTCTTTAAGCGGACCAGCACGGAATTTGATCGTATCGTCGAGCGATTCCTGACTCATAACAGGAGAGACACAGCCCAGTTTGATAAATTGTTCCCCTATGTGTGAACACAGGGGTACAAATCTACACGGGCACAGTAGCTGTCGACACGTCGCTATTCATCAGCAGTTCCTTCCTCCAAGAGGAGGTTCTCGACGATTTCGAAGTCACTCGTTTTGAGGATCGGAATCCCTGAAACGACGATCTCTCGGATGTCTTCGGTGTACGCCGGGATCGCCTGGACAGCCTCGACATCGATATCGTAGGCGTATCGGTCACCATCGAACGCCGTGTCTTCGAGATCACGGGCAATGGCGTTCGCTTCTCGTTGGCTTGCGGTCCGCCCAGACCGGGTTAGCACCCAGAGATCGATATCGCTCCGTCGGTCAGCCTCGCCCCGAGCCACACTCCCATACAGAATGATGCCCACGACGTCGTTGATGTTCTCACGGAGCTCCGAAACCGCGGCTTTGACGGGTTGGTGATACTCTGGTTGGGGGATCCGGAGGATCGGATCGTCTGGAATCGACAGGCGCTGTCTGTTGATCTGGACGGGTCGCCGGTTGCTTTCGGGTGATTCGACGACCAGGTCGTTCGCGCTGAGAACGTTCACTGCCGCCGGACGGACTGGTGTGAGTGACCGATCTGTGTCGCGAGTTCTCGCAGTGAGAAGTCAGTAAACTACCCTACCCTACTTCGCTCACCCCATACGGGGTTCGCTCGTTGAGGGTAGGGCTTTGATGTGGACTCCCGGCAATCAGTCGCCAGCAATAGGCTGGTGACTCCCGCCGTTCAACGTTCCACCATTTATACGCACGTCTACTTGTGCGTCTCCGTTCCCCGACTTGGGCGAGGAACGGAGTCTGTGTGTCCGCTTTCGAGCGTACCGGAGCCCGATGTTCTTCGCCGCGTTGTAATCCGCGTTCACTTCGTACCCGCACTTCTGGCACTCAAAGTGTTCTCCCTGGCGGTTGTTCGGGTGCGTAAACCCACAGTCTGTCCGAGAACAACGTTGGGACGTGTGGTTCGGCTCGACCTGTTCCACGGAGACACCCTGTTCAGGGGCTTTGTACGAGACATACTCAAACAGGCGTCGGAACGCCCAGACGTGGTGCCATTTAGCTTGCGGAAGCCCCTCTCGAATGTCATTCAAGTCCTCGAACGCGATCACATCGCAGTCGTGTTCGATGGCTTCCGAGACGAGTTCGTTTGCGATCGTGTGGATGTACTGTTTCCGCCATGCTTCTTCACGCTTCCCGAGGCGAAGCAGAGCCTTGTGTGCGGCTTGCGTCCCACAGTGTTGCATCTCACCACGCCTCTTCTCGAACTCACGACACCAGTGGTCGTAGTCGTCTCCCTGCCAGAACGTCCCGGTTGAGGACACAGCGAGGCTATTGACGCCGAGGTCGATACCGAGGACCGTTTGATCGGGGTGCCCGGTATCTTCCGAAACCTCATCGTCACCGTCTGTCCGCCGCATCGAAATGTTGAGATAGAACTCGTCAGTGGCCGCGTCGTACCGAAGCGTACTCTCGCGGAACTCGTAGTTCTCAGAGAGTACGTACCGCTCGTAGGGCGTCGGACTGTCTGCCGGGAGAACGAACGACGGTTCGACTCGTCCCTCAACAGTTGCCAGCGACACCTTGTTCCGGTAGAAGGTCGCGCTGCGCGTGTCGTAGTCCATCGTTTCGGCGGTGAACGTCGGTTGAGAGACGCGCTGTCCATTTTTCCATCGTTCGACACACGCTTTGACAGCTTCAACAGCGCGTTTGATGGCGGCTTGAACAAGCTGGGCCTGTAGGTCTGTCTCCTCTCGAAGTTTGGAGTAGAGCGCGTCACGCACCTCTCGCTTGTTGGTCTTACACTCGGTGTAAGAGGTGTCGGACCAACAGTAATCAGCGGTTCGGTTCGCGCAGTACAGGTATTGCTCGGCGGTTCGGTGGAGTGCGTCGCGTTGCTCGTCGGAAACGGTGAGTTTCACGACGGCAGTTCGACGCACATCCATGTTTTCAGAGAGTACCCGACGGTACTTATAGACTTGAGAGTCGGTTGGTCGCAGTGTGGCAGTTGTGTCGTCCCATGTCGGTTTCCTCCCCGACCTACTCGCTCACTCCGTTCGCTCCTTGAGGTCGGGGGCTCCACCTCGAAAATGTTAAAAAGAGAAGGACGTCGCTCGTCGCCTTGTGTTTGAATAAAGTCGGATCTGAAGGGGGTATTAAAACAGAAATCGCTGTCTCAGACGAATTCGTACTATCCGTCTCGCGGTTCATATGCCGTATCACGGATCACTACGATAAAAACCATATATATAATTCGGAATAGGCATAAATATTCATCTGCTAGCACCGGACGTGCGGAGAACGAGGTCCGTCATTTCCGGGCCCCACCACGTTCGGTCGCGGGGGCTAGAAAGTTCCACTCTCGGATGGCAAAACCCACAATTTCGATTCGCCGCTGGAGCTGTTCCCACTCACGCGCAATCTCTCGGCGACAGTCCTTTTCGGTGACGTCGAGTACCTGGTCAGTAATCGTCCCGCGAAGTTGGTTCGGTGACTCGACAGCGAACTCGTTCTCTATCGGGTCCTCGGAGCTCGATTCACCTCCAGTCATAGAACACCGTTCGTGCGTGCCATAAAATAGGTCACAGGCATCTAGTCTCTCACGAGGACTGTCCTCGCCATCTCCACGGACTCCGCTGAGGCGACCCAGAGAAATCTCGAACCCCGTTCGTGGCGGCTCTACCCGGGGGAAGCGTCTTTCTGAGCCGGTTGTACCATTCGTGCTTCACCGACGGCGTCGGGGTACTTCAAAGTGGTCGTGATTATTGGGGTAATCAGTACCACGTTCTATATTGTCTGAAATGGAGAATTCGTATGTTAGAAGGGTTGATACCCCTGAACATATATTTATATATTATATATCGCTATACTAAAATTGGGAAGTTGGAAGTTGAGACTACAGCGGGTATAGCGGGGCTGTGATGCGTGGCTTCGGCCGATTCAGTGAGCGGAAGCTGACTCAGATTTCTCTCCAAACCGCCACTCTTGTTGAGATTTCAATCATATACGCGATTTTCGGCGACTGCCGGCAGCGTAGCCACTCAAACGCCGCTCTACCACGGGGTGAGTTTTGTTACTATCCGATTCCGGTTTTCTTCTTCAACAGCGTCAGCGTGTTGTCGGCTGTCACAATGGGCGAATGCTCGTACTCACCGGTCAATTCGACCTGTACGAGTAGATCGACCGCTCGCCAGATTGAGTACAGTAGGCATGCGAACGCGAAGTAAAAGAATCGCAGTCCAAAATTCTTCGAGGTCGTGGCGGCCATGAACCGTTTGATCGACTTGTAGCCGCTCTCAATCTCCCAGCGATACCCGTACTCCGTGAGGTGGCCACTCCCGCAATTCGTCATGAACACCGAGTACTGTCGGTGGTCGTCGTGATCTGAGTCCTCTTTCCGCCGATAGATCAGCGTCGTTTCGTGCCACTCGTTCTTCCCGAGATGGAGTTTGCGGTTAGTCTCGTACCGGTCTTGATCGCGCTGGAGCAACCGCTTGGCCTGGGCTTTCTCGCTAGTCTGCATCCGCTTCGGGACGACGTAGGAGAGCCCACGCTGGCTAATCATCTCCAGGACGTGCTGGCTATCGAACTCCCGGTCCATCAGCACGTTATCGACGTGAACGAGGTCCTCAGCTGAATCGAGCAGGTCCTCGACGATTTCCAGTCGTGTCTCCCCCTTTCGGACGGGGCGCGTCCAGCACGATCGGGACGGCATTGCCGACCAGCTGGACCGTCGCCCACTGATAGGCGTACTCGTCAGTCGTCTCCTTTGTTCCGATGATCTCGTCCTCGTGACCGGTTCTATCGCCGGTGAATGGGTCAGCTTCAGTAATGTCGATCGCGAGGATTCCGGCTCGAAAGAACTGCTCTGTCTCCGCAACTTCGTTTAGGAGCCGAGTGGTGGCCTGCTGGTACATCGCTCGAACCTGTTCAATCGAGAGGTCTCGAATCTGCTCCCGATGGGCGTGCCCCAGCGGTGTCCGATCCCGAGTCGACTCGTAGAGGAAACTACGAGCACCTTCGTTTGCAGCCAGCCGCTCGCGAAGTCCGAGATATGTCTGCAGGCCCCAGTAGGCGTTCTCGTGGATCTCACAGCCCTCGCCACGGTCCAGAGAGAACGCCGGAAAGACGACACGGCTGACGTGCTCGGTGACTCTATCGGCGTTGTCCAGAATGGCTCGGTCGTCTGGAACCGATTCGTCCACGTCATCGCCACGAGCCGGGAGGATCTGCTCCGATTCGCGCGGGACAGTGACGTCGGCGTTCTGCGCTTTGATGAGAATCGTTCGAGCTGCTTTCTTGACCGTCTTCCGAAGAGTATTCGTGAAGCGTGTGTGCCAACTGCGCCAGAGTGTCGATTGCTCAGGAACTGTCTCCAGCCCAAGCCGCTCGCAAAGTTCCGGATGGCTTTCGAGGTACTCGTAGAGTGCTGTTTCGTGCTCCCATCCGTGGAGTTCCTTCAGGACGAATAATCGAAATAGTGTGTCAATCTCGTAGCGAGTGGGTCCCTCGTAGCAGTCGTGTACGTTGAACTGAAAATACGCTAGCGGGAGTGAGCAAACGAACTTCTCAACTGACTCGTGGTGGACGTGATTGAACCAGGCTCCTGCGACGCCGCGAATATCTGACTCTAATCCCGCAAGTGAAGCGCGGTCATACAGCGGGCTTGAAGTATAGACTGGCCACTCGATAGTCGGTTGGCAAGCAATTCGACGGAAGACAGTCCGGCGTGACTCACGCGTCACACCCACATCAGGAGATAGCTGGAGAGGCAAAAGAGTCCGTCTAATCGGTGAACGAAATCAGTCTATGAAATCCTTCTCAGAGATCTGAAAAATGATGCGAACTCAGGTCTGGCTCTGATAGAGAAGAACCAGGATGGCAAGTCCGATGAAGAAGTCCGGGAGAAACACGAACGCGCCGATATTTGGGCGAGGGTGGAAGCCGAAGACGTTGTGTACTACTGGATTTGACGTACCCGCGTATAGGAGCAGCGCGAGACTTAGCACAAGCAGGCTTGCTGTGTACTTGTTCGGAAGATCGCGATAAAGCTGTACGTAGATGGCTGCGAGTGTCACCAGCAACACGAGGTTCAGGGTTGTAAAGAAAACCTCCATCCGAATGAGCAGTTCAACCTGTGAGGACAGCGCCCTCGACGGAGGGCCATGGGACGGAACTGATGTGAAGAGTGCGACTAAGAGTGCGATACCACTCGCGATGGTCGCACTCGCTACTGTCGTTCCAAGTGGACTCTCGATCCAGTTACGAATCATCATCAACTCCGGCCTGTTCCGCCACGTCTTCCATGATATCGAGGTTGTTCATCATTCTGTCTGAGAGGAAGTACATCTGCCCGTAATTGTCGCCCTCCGTGGTCACGATATTGCTCTCTTCGAGGACTTCGAGGTGGTGCTGCACTGTTTTGTAGTTCAAATCTAGGTCATTCGACAATTGATTGGTGTTTCGTGGCTGGTCGTTGAGTGCGCGGAGGATACGAAGCCGATTGCGGCCTCCACGAGACCCACCAATGAGCCACCAAAGCAACTGCCGCATCTATCGAGTATTCATTTGGTCGGTCCAAATACATTCTGTCTCGGTGCGAACGATGCTACTCCCCCGAATCAGTCTCCAATCCAGGTGAGAATTCGATCAGCGATTTCGCCGTTATTGTCGTCCTGCATCATGAGATGTGTATTTCCGGATATCCCTTCGTCTGGGAGGCTAAGCAGCGTCGATGCGGGACTTGCCTCTCCTGCGAGCTCTGCAGTTGTCTGGGTCGCCTCCTTGCGACCAGTCTGTTCACGCTCGTCGACGTAATCGCCATAGACACCCATAAACGGAGCATCACCACCCATCTCCGCCACGGTTGGCGGGTCAGTCGGCGCACCGACCGGCTCGACTGCGACGATCCGTTCAACGAGGTCTGGCACAGTCTGTGCGACCGCGAATCCGGATCCACCACCTGCTGAATGGACGAGCAACACTGACGGACCGATACGATTGAAGAGTGCCTCTAGAGCGGCAGTCTCCTGCGGTGATGCGAACCGACTCCCGCCGCCACCTCCGCTGGTGCTGACGTATGCAGGGAATGACGCAACGAGTTGGTCTACCGATTCGACCGGGTATCGAACGTCCTCGTACGGGTCACCGACTTCAGGTCCGAACCCCCACGTCGGCCATGCTCGATCAATAGACCATCGCGAGAGTGACGCAGAGTCAGAGTTCTGGAGGGCACCAGTATCTAACCCGCCTGAATCAACGTTCCGAGGGGGATTGAATACATACACTGGATGGCCAGCTTCGGCGAAGTACTCCATCCAGCCCCGTCGACCGTCAGGTGTCGTCCGGTAAATGTACGGTGACAACCCGAGGCCGGGCACCATTACGACGGGTAACTTGTCGGTAGCCGTATCAGGCCGTGTATATACGACTTCAGCACGTCCGTCGATGATTGTACTACTGCTTATATTTGCGTTGCCGACGTAGAAATTTCCGAACGTCGGAGAGTCGTTATTCTGCTGCTCGGATTGCTGAGAGTCCTCAGGGGAGGTCTGTGTACCTGTATTCGATCCGTCGTTGTCAGCTATGCTATTACACCCTGCAATGGTCGCAGCAAGTGCGACTCCGGTTGCACGAAGAAACGCTTTCCGAGAGATACCTGATGACATACAGATCGTACTGGCCAGGGAACTGACTTAGTCGATTGCCGAAATCGGCCACAGGTTAGGCACAAATTCATTCCAGTTCATACAGAACGCCCGATATTGACAGACAATAGTAATTTCAGGTAACTACTGTGTCGCTCAGAGCGTATGCATTGAGAGCACCGGTCTCAACTTCTGTGGGAACTGTGGCTGCCATCTAACAGCTGTCTCACTAAATCTCTTGTTGAACGAAACCTCTGAGAAACTATTGTAGTTCTTTGACGAGGGCAGCCACCGCCTGGTCAACAAAATCTCTGTCGAGACGGCCTTGCCAGAAGTCGATATCCTCCTGGTCAATCGACTGGACGGCCCAAGGAACGATCCGACTCTTGTCCGGAGTCCCACCACGAACCCAACTCTCCTCCGGAGCCTCAATCAGGCCGTCCATCCAGGATTTCGAGGTCAACGTGAGTGCGATATACTGGTCGCCGTGGAACGGATGGCCTTCGTGATTCGAGAGAATGAGCCAGGGCCGAGCGTCCTCCTCACCTTTGAATGGGTCATCTCCATAGACGACGTCTCCACGCTCGAAGATCGGTGTCTCTTCGTCAGTCACTGCTCGTCCTCGACACTCGGGTGTGGTTCCCCGGGGGCGTACTCGCGCCACGCCTCCTTGTCCTCTGTACCGAGTTGGTTGTTGAACAGTGCGGTTGCCCGCTCGTAGCCGCTGTATCCGTCGAGTCGCTCGGCGTCGTCGGTTATCGCCCAGTATGTCGCCTTGTGTTCAACTAGGTCACGATCCTTCAATCGCGAGAGAGCGGTGCTGACTGCGCCCTCGTCGGCGCCGATCTGGGACGCGATTTCGCGCGCCTTGAACGCCCGATCCTCGTTGACGGCGAGATACCCCAGTACCTGATCCGGGACGGAAAGATCCGCGAGCTCGTCCTCGCTCGTGTTCTTGAATGTGTCTCGATCGATGGACATCGTTGAAAGGAGTACTTCATCTGCGGTAAAGAGTGTTAGGTGTGAAAGCTACGAAAACACTGAAGGCGAATCACTGTCCATCGCGAAGAGTTCGAGAACCGTACACATTGGGACGACCGGTCTCAACTTCTGTGAGTCGGGGGAATTCACAGTTTCGGAGAATGAGTTGAGCGGCTCTGAGGGCTATTATACGGAGTACGAGCCGTAGCGTATGACCGTAATCCCGGCGCTCACCGCGCTACTCGTCGCCGAGTTTGGAAAGTCGAGTCTGGATTTCACCAGCATCGGCCTCAGAGAGCGCCTCAAGCCCAAACTGCACGAGAAGCGGGTAGAAATGACGATTCTTCTTGAACTCGTTCTGGCCCGCTTTTCGCAACGTCAGTTGAGATTCAAGGTACGTATCCTCCATATCATCGAGGATACCGTCTGGAACGTAGATCGTCCGCCCGTTCCATTCATCCTTGATATTTGTCTTCGTTTCGTTCGTTTTGCTCGTTCGGTTCGTTTTGCTCGTTCCACTCGATTCGCGCGTTCCAGTCGATGAAGTTGGCTCCGCTGTTTCGCCCATCTCGCTCACTTCGCTGGAATCGATCTCGCTATCCTCGCCTTCGTAGTTCCCCTCAATACCGGAGGCATCTCCCCAGCCGTCGGTCATGCTTCCACCTCTTCCGGCGCTGTCTTCTCAAACGTCTCGTCGAACAGGTCGGCGATCTCGTTAAACAACTTGCGAGCATCTTCGACACGCTTGTTCTCCTTGCCGAAACCGAAGACGGACACGCCCTCCCCGATCGACTGTGAGAGATCGGTGCGCTTCGGAATCTCGAAGACGGGGAGCGAGTACGCCGATTTGATCTCCTCGATGGTGTCTCGGTGCTCGCTGTTCTGCTCAACACGGTTACACATAATCGCGAGACGGTTGATGTCACCGTACGCCGGTTCGAGAGAGGTCAGCTGCTTCGCGAAAATCTGGAGGCTGTTAGCGTTGAGTTTCTCGGGAATAACGGGGATAACGACGTTGCCGGTCGCGACGAGAGCGTTATCGGTGAGGACGTTTAGAGAAGGCGGCGTGTCGACGATGATGTAGTCATAGTCTCTGTCAAGTGCGTCGAGAGTCATCTCCAGTCGCTCTCGGCTCTTTGGCGCTTCCAGCAGCGTCTGGATATTCTTGTTGTTCGCAAGCTTCTCGCTCGCGGGGAGGATGTCAAACTCTTCGTGCTCGACGATGATGTTGTTCACCGACTCCATCTGATCGAAATCAAGCACGTCGAACAGCGTTGTGCGGTCAGTGTCGTAATACAGATCGTCGTAGCCGAGCGAGCAGGTGAGTCCTCCGTGATAGTCGATGTCAACTAAAAGGACATCGTGTCCCCGGGCAGCAAGCGCCCCGCCAGCATGAATGACGTCAGTCGTTTTCCCCGCTCCTCCCTTCTGATTCGCCACGGTGATTCGTGCGGTGTTGGTGTCGGTCATATCTTTCGTTCCGTTCAGTTAATTCGTTTTGTTCGTTTTGCTCGAGTCGTTCGTTTGGTTCGGTGCGTTCGGTGCGTTCGGTGCGTTCGGTGCGTTCGGTGAGGCTGCTTCACTCGGCGAGAGGAGTAGTACGATATTAAAACCAACTGTGCGTTCCATTCGTTGAAGTAAACACGCTCGTTCTCATCATCGTATTCGTTATGTTCGTTTTTATCGTTTCATTCAACGAACGCAGGTCTAGTCTATCCAGCAGCGATCAGTTCGTTCCTCCGAATGCGTTCATCGCACTCATTTCACTCATTATGTTCGTTTAGTTCGTTCACATCATTATGTTCGTTTTAATCATTTCATCGAGAGCCTTACTGCCTCCGAGACGAATTCTGTTAAAAAGACTGCACACCACTTCGGTCACGTTACCGACAACATCCAATTCGGTCGACCACTCGCGGTAGACACCCTTCTCCCGGCTGGAAGTACGAGTAGTGGTCCGCGACCAGGTCGGTAACGTCGACATCCGCATAGCCGGTCGGCGCAGTCGATGACGCCGCGAGCCCCCCGTGACCGACTGCGCGAGTCCGATCCGAGACGCGATACACCCAGCCGAGGACGTGATCGGTCCGACTGTGGAAGTTAAACACGGGGGCATCGACCGCCGCGATAGCCGGCCCGTATCGCCCATCGGCCGCGACGCTGTCGTTCGGAATCGCGCCGCCGAACAGCGACACCGAGGCGAGGACGTCTGTCCGCTCACGGTCAGCGAGCTCGCGGAGCGTCGCTCCTGTCACGCGGGCGCCGAGCGAGTGGGCGAACAGGTGGACTGGTCGCCCGTCGTCGTCCGCCCACGCCGACAGCCAGTCAGCGAGTGGGGCGACATTGGCGTCCGCGGTCTGCTTCGCCGGCCCCCAGTCGACGTTCGACGCCCACGAGTAGCCGATCACCGGCGGGCCGTCGGTTTCCGTGGTGGCGTCTGTCGCCGCTGCGAGCCCCAATCGGGCGGTGTACGCCTGATCGCGGCCCGACTCGGCGTCCGCACCGAGACCGTGGACGAACAGGACCACCGCGTCGGCTCCGTCGAAGTCCCAGGAGCCCGATCGCTCCGGCGGCTTGTTCGCGTCGAGCCGCCCTCGCGTCGTCACCATCGGCTGCGTCTCCGGCGCGTCATACCCGCCGAAGTCGCCGCTTAGCGATCGTGTGACGTAGAGCCCGCCGCCCCCGAGGAGTCCGACGCCGCCCGCGACGCCGAGAAGGAGTCGACGGCGAGTGACGAGCCTGTCGGAGGCGGCGTTTGCGTGGTCCGCGTCTGCTTCCCCCCTTGGGGTGTCCGGTGCATCCGGGTCGTCCACAGAGGTATCCGATGTGATATCGGAGTATCGACCCGAGCGATCAAATATCTGACGCGGCGGCGATGGCCCTCTCTCGATGCAATAGACTTTCCGTGTGGCACTTTTTGTATTCGTATGACGATAGCTACTGGCGATTCTGTGACGCTTGAGTACACGGGACGACTTGACGATGAGACAGTGTTCGACACGTCCCGAAAATCCGTCGCCGAAGAAACGGGCCTCGCCGAGGCCCAGCCCGACCGAGAGTACGCGCCGCTGACGGTCGAAATTGGTGACGAACAGATTATCGAGGGGATGGAGGAGGGACTGATCGGGTTAGAGGCTGGGGAGACGGAAACCCTGACGATCCCGCCGGAGAAGGCCTACGGCGAGCCTAGCGACGAGAATATTCAGGAGTTCGAAACCGAGGAGCTCCGAGAGATGCTCGGCGGCCAGACGCCTGAAGAGGGGTCTTACCTTGAGGCCCAGAACGGCAGCCAAGGCGAGGTTATCCACGTCGACGAGGAGGTTGTCCGGGTGGATTTCAATCCTCGTCTCGCCGGCGAAACGCTGACGTTCGACGTCGAAATCATCGACGTCAACTGAGATAGAACCCAGAGGCTCTGTTGAAATCCTCCAAGCCTGACAAGAGCTGGGTGCTGAATAGAACACGCGTATCTCCCATTAAGAAGATCGACAACACTCTCTAGGGAGTGACCCGGGTGAAGCTACAGTTCCGTAGTGCCATCGACGGAACCGCTATACGCGTGCCTTGCCTTAGGACGTGTATGTCATCATCGGGTTCTTTGGGGGATGTCTATGCCGAAACGCTGGCCGTCTTCGACCGGCGCGACGACCCCTCTGAGCCACTCACAACTCCAGAGGTGGCAAACTCGCTCGACGCGGCTCGACGTACCGTCTACAAACGTCTAGAGAAGCTGGCGAGCAGTGGTGAGTTGAAAACCAAGAAGGTAGGTGCCAACGCCCGGGTCTGGTGGCGATCGCATCCGGATGAAGGATCGTCCGTAAACGCGACCAATACCCACGCGACGCCGACGCTGAGCAACGCCGAGCGCACGGTCATCGAGAAAATCCTTGAAGCCAGTCCGATCAGCATCGTGGTGGTCGAGCCGTCCGGGCAGATCTCCCTCGCGAACGAACGGGCTGAAGAAATGCTTGAACTGGAGCGTGACGAGATTACCTCTCGAACCTACCGCCAACCGGAGTGGAAGATCTATTACGACGACGGCACGCCTGTCAGCGAGGACGAGCACCCCGTGACTCGCGTCCTGGAGACAAAAGAACCCGATTACGGCTTCGAACACTGGATCGACCTCCCGAACGGAACCGAACGCTGGCTGTCGAGCAATTCGGCACCTGTATTGAGTGAAGATGAAGAAGTTGAATATGTTGTCGTGGGATTCGAAGATACAACCCGGTTGAAAGAGCGCGAGGACAAGCTGACGAGCGATAAACGCCGGGTGCTCGAACTCTATTCCAAGCAGTTATTCAGCCCGCTGCTCGACGTAGTTGACGGTGACATGCGCATCGACGTTGACGAAGTCGTTCGCCTCCAAGACGGGTCGGTCCTCCAGTACATCACCGGGAGGGGCATTTCGGCAAAAGAGTTGATCGACGTGTTCGACCAGGCGTACGGTGTTGACGATACCCGGCTGCTTCAGTCGAGCGCCGATAAGTGCCGGGTTGAGGTCCACGTCGAGGCGCCGACCGTGTCGCTAGTCTTTGCAGAGTTGGGGGGACAGGTGAAATCCTTGTTTCAGACCAACGGTGACGCAGGCCCTCTCCTCACGGCTGAAGTGCCAGGAGATGTGGAAGCGAGGACGGCCGTACAGGCCGTCCGGAAGGTGTATCCAGATATCCGATTAGAGTCACAGGAACTCCAGTACTCGCCGCGGCTCCTCTACGACATCGTCGAAGACGTGCTTACCGAACGGCAGTTCACGTCATTGCAGACGGCATATTATGGCGGGTATTTCGAGACGCCCCGGAAGAGCATCGGTGACGAACTCGCCGAGCGGCTGGGGATCACCCGTCAAACCTTCAATCGACACCTTCGACTGGCCGAGAATACCGTCTTAGAGCAGTTGTTCGAGGGGTCGGGAAAGGCCGTACGCTGACCAGTCAGCCCGACTCCTTAGGCCGTCGGTGCTCCTGTCCCGAAGTAATGACCTCGAGTACGATACTGACCGACAGCACGGACCGTTTCGGCTACGACACGATCGCGGAGACGTACCACGCCCAGTACGACTGGACGAGCGATAGCCCGCTCTCGATAACGGTTGTCGGGGTGGTTGCCGCGGTAATCGGTGAGGAACCCACGGAGATGGAACCCCTCCACTCGGTGATCGATCCGGATGCTCTTGATACGCTCCTATCTTCGGGGACGGAGGCGGGTATCCAGGTCGAGTTCGAGTACGAGGAGCAGCCGGTGACGGTCACGGGGTACGGGGAAGTCATCGTTGGATAGGTAGTATGGGTGACAAGGAGGCCGAGTGATTCCAAGTGTGTGCCTATTGTGGAACTCCGTTAGATGTGGGCGAATCTCATTCAGTCCATGTGGAGCGAGATGATGATTGTGACCGTCGACTCTATTCGTTTTGCGATGAAGAGTGTAAGGAGAGCTGACTCACCGACCGGAAGGGTTCAGGAACGCGATGATACCCTATACCATGTATTGTTCGAACTGCTAGAAGGCGCGTGTGGGTCGATTGAAGAACGGTGAGATCAGTCCCTTCAAAGAGCGGTGTCCAGATTGCGGCCACGATGAGTTTGAAGTTCCTACTGGAGACCCAAATGGTGATACTGATGCTCTGTAACTCCGTGTTGATGCGATTGTTAACTACGTCCGCTCTATCATTTTCCGTGAGTTTCGATTGCGAGTTACATCCTCTATATTCAGCACGACCACGAGAACATATCACTCACTGAGGATTTCAACAGAGCCAATGATTACCCAGTCTGCACAGCCACCATTGCCCTTCTTGACTGCTGGTGAAGGACCACCAGAGACAGCGCGTTTGGCCAGTGTTACGAGACGATCTGTAAGTCCGTGGATCGTTCGGTGCCAGCGCTGCCCGGACGGCGAACAGTTTCTCTCAGAGCGACCCGCACGGCGCTGGGCAGAGACTCACGCGAGGCATACACGTCACGCCGTTCGTATCGAAGCACCGACGGGGACCGATGACGTCGTTTCGGGTGAAAACGACCAGAGCCACTCGTAGGAGTTGCCGCTCCTTTCACTACGTCTCTCGATGTCATAGATATTCAAGGCGGATACCCGCGACTTTAGGCGCGGGAGGAAGCCGACAACAGGGACACAAACTACGTTCAATAGCAGGCTAACTCCCCCACGCTAATCCAAATTGTTATAAATACAGGCTTCTACATATGAAACACAGATGGTGGGGGATTCAAGCACTCGAACCGTACCCATCAAACTCGATGTGGACGAGAGTGCCGCTAACCTTCTCCACCAGACGACCGACCACTTCCTCGACGCCGCCAACTACGTCGTAGACGTAGCGTGGAAACCCGACTGGAAAATCACCAGCAAACAGAAACTCCACGACCAAACGTACTACGATGTTCGAGACGAATCACCGCTCCCGGCCAACCTCGTGCAAGCCGCACGCAACCGAGCCGCAGAAGCCGTCAAAGGCTGTGTCGAACGCTGGAAGAAAGGCAAGAAAGCCTCGAAACCACACTTCACGTCACGGTTCGCCAGCTACGACGCAAGAACCGGCACGGTCAACGACGACCACGCCACGCTCGCCACCATCGACGGGCGAGTCACCGCCGATTTCATCCTCCCTGATGAACGGCGTGACACGCCACATTCGGCGTACTTGTTCAACGACGATTACGACGTGAACGGAGCCACGCTCCACTACGATGAGGTTGAGGACTGTTTCTATCTTCATGTGCGGACAAAGCCCGCCGTGGAGAACGATGAGGCCGAACAAGGCGATGCCAAGCACGTCTCCGTCCTTGGTGTTGACCTCGGAATCACAAACATCGCAACCACCTCAACCGGACGCTTCTGGAGTGGCGGCGAACTCAACCACTGGCATCGAGAGTACGAGAAGCGCCGGGGCGACCTCCAACAAACCGGGACTCGATGGGCACACGAGAATGTTCAGCGGGTCGGTCGCAAGCAAACTGGGCGCTTCGAGCAGTTTCTTCACACGATCTCGAACGAACTTGTGAAGGAAGCTCTTGAAAACGACTGTACGCACATCGTGTTCGAGCAACTCAAAGGTGTCCGAGAACGCCTTCCTCACGCGAAGGCTGTTCACAAGTGGGCGTTCCACCGACTCTACGAGTACGTCACGTACAAAGCCGAGTCTAAAGGGGTTGAAGTGAAGCAGATTAATCCGGAGTACACGAGTCAGCGTTGCTCGAAGTGCGGGTTCACCCACGAGGATAATCGCCCGCACAACAATAGGCAGGATGAGTTTGAGTGTTTGAAGTGTGGGTACGAGGTTCACGCGGATTATAATGCGGCAAAGAATATCGGTCTAAAATATCTCCGCGACCAGCAAAAGTCTGGACGTGGAGGCGCACCCGTAGGCGTGCGCTTGAACAGCGGGACGTTGAACGTGAATGGCGAGTATTCGCCTGCCCCTTTGACGGGTTAGAACGGGAGTTCACGCTGAATGCCACGGCCTTCAGGCCGTGGTAGCTTACTCCCGTTCATTCTGTCTTCCGCGATCCTCTCGAATTCCAACCGGCCAATATCTCCGACCATAACCAGACATGGGGGACCGGGCGCTCGATCTCCCCACCACATCGTCCTTGTGGACGCTATCGCCCCCACAAAGGGCGAGTAGTCACCACACCGCAAAAATCCACACCCGAAAAGCGCCTCGAAGCACCGAATTATCGATTGGTCGAGGCCGGTATTGCGACGATTCCAGATATGGAGACCCTTTAGGAGTGTGTTTCCTACGAGGTATCGAGTTCTCGAGTCGGAGAAGTATCAGAGACAGTTTCTCGGCGTTCAGTCGGGAATGTTGCGCAGTCTCACGGTGGGGCGGAGATCGGTCCGGCGGTTGCTGTGGCGATCTCAGGGCTGTCCGACGTCGCCGACCACAGTCCGACTCTGCTGACGCATGAACTGCTGGAGGTACCACGGACCGCCCGCGAATTTCCCGGTCGTCCCGGAGTACTTCCAGCCGCCGAACGGTTGGGCCTCGACGAGCGCACCGGTCGTCGCGCTCTGCTCGCGGTTCACGTAGCACATCCCGGACTCGATCCGGTCGAACCACGTGTCGATCTCGTCCTCGTCCTCGGAGAAGAGGCCAGCACAGAGTCCGTAATCGCTGTCGTTGGCCTTCGTAATCCCTTCCTCGAGGCTCGAGACGGGGTGGATAGTAACGAACGGGAGGAAGTGCTCGTCCGTCGCGAGCGCGTGATCGTGCGGAATGTCCGTGACCACGGTCGGCTCGACGTACCGGCCGGTCGGGAGGTTTTCTCGGTCGATGCGGCTCCCGCCGGTCAGGACCGTGCCGTCCGCGGCCGCCGTTTCACAGATATCGTCGTAGCGCTCGATCGCGCTGTCGTCGATCAGGGGAGAGACGACCGTCTCCCGGTTCTCGGGCTTGCCGATGGAGAGGTCGTTCGTCTCCTCGACGAGTTGCTCCGTGAACTCGTCGGCGATGTCCTCGTGGACGTATACGCGGGAGGTCGCAGAGCACTTCTGACCGCTGAACGAAAACGCACCAAACTTCACGCCAGAGACGGCCTTCGAGACATCGGCGCTGTCGGAGACGATGACCGGGTTCTTCCCGCCGAGCTCCGCGACGACTGGCCCGCGTTTGCCCAGCTCGTCGAAGGTCCGCTGGATCTCGAGTCCGACCTCGCGAGAGCCCGTAAACACGAATCCGGCGACGTCCTCGTGTTCGATCATCGGTTGACCGACCGCCCGCCCGCCACCCGTGACCAGGTTGACGACGCCGTCCGGAATGCCCGCCTCCGCGAGGGCGTCGTAGAACGCGTGCGCCGTCAGCGGCGTGGTGCTCGCCGGCTTCACGACTGCGGTGTTTCCGGTGATCAGCGCGCCGGTTGTCATTCCGACGGTGATCGCGAACGGAAAATTGAACGGGGCCACAACGCCGAAGACGCCGTACGGCTGGAGGTCGCTGACGCAGCGCTGGCCAGGTGTTGGCTCATGTGTGTCGGCGGTGTATCCCTCGTTCCGTTCCAGTTCACTGCTGTAGTACCGGAGGAAGTCGATCGCCTCGTCGACCTCCGCAATCGCCTCGTTCCGTGTTTTTGCATTTTCGTAGGCCATCAACGCTGTGATCTCGAGTTTGCGGTCCTGGATGACGTCCGCGGCGTCGCGAAATATCGCGACGCGCTCCTCCCAGGACGTCTCCTTCCACTCGTCGAAGGCGTCGCTCGCGGCCGCGACGGCCTCGTCGACGTGCGTCTCATCTCCCGCTGCGAACTCCCCGAGGACCTGGTCCGTGTCTCCCGGATTCGTGACGGTGAATGTCTCTCCGGTCTCGACCGCGTCGCCGTCGATCCGGAGAGGGTGAGTCGCCCCGAAATCGGAGCGGATGTCGTCGACTTCGGCCTCGTAGGCACGGTGAAACTCGTCCAGCGTCCCCGCCTGCGTGTGCTCGTGAATCGTAAGTTCGTTCTCGAATTGACTGAGTGTCATTACCTCACAATGTGTTCTGCGCGGGGTATAACTGTGCCGAACAGAATTCTGCGGTCAGTCGGTCGGAATCAGATCCACTCCTCGATCCTGTCGAAGGCCTCCTCGACCCGCGCCGTCGAGTTGGGATACGTTATCCGAACGCGCCACCTTCGATGAACCGAATACCAAGTCGGGAACGAGCGACACGTCGGCCTCGGGAAGGAGAGAAAAGACGAACGCCGCGTCGTCCTCGTAGCCGTCAAACTCGACGTCGATGACGACACCGAGCACTTGAAACGTGAGGTCGAAGCCATCGCGTACGTCGTCGGCAGGTACTGCAGACTCGACACTACCGTGTCAGTATTCTACTTGTCCGCGTGGGAAACAGACGACCCAGAGGTCGTTCGCGACTGGCTTGGCCGAATCAGTCGGACGACAAAATTGATCATTAGCGTTCCCGAAGACTGACCAGCAGGGTGCACTACATAAAAATGGGTTCTAAGACCCCTTCCTCAAGGAACGAACTAAGCGAGCAAATGGGGAGAGGCAGCCTTCACAAGAGGTTGCTTCCGTGCACAAACAAGACGTGTAGACGCTTCAAATAACTGTAAGTAATTCCATTTATATTAAATACTAACTGTTCTAGATGCTAAATGTTACCATGGGTCGCTTATCAGGAAATAAGTCAGGAGTATCGTCTGATCTTTTGATCGATATCATCGAGACGCTCGAAGCACAGGGGCTGGATCGAGAGAAATCCCAACTGTACGATTACATCGACGTCGATGCACTCGAACAGCTTTTGTACTCGTCGAATGGGAATGTGGAAGTACAGTTTGCGGTAGAAGAAATCCGGCTCACGGTGACACCGGAGGGTGTCGACGTTCTAGATGATAAAGCTCCCTGCCCAGCGGACGAGTAGGGAGATTGGTGTCACGCTCGGGTGGACCCGATCCAGGTAGCTACCTGAATACGTTCGATGACGATTCAGCATAATTCGAGGTGGAGCCTCTGGCCTCAAGGAGCGAGCTTCGGAGAAGCAAGCGAGTAGCCGGAGAGGAAACTGAGAAAAGACGACACAACCGCACGACGGTAGTTACCCGACTCCCAAATGTCCATGTACCGTCCATGTACCGTTAGATAGTACTCTGAAACATGGAGGTTCGTCGAACCGCGCCGGTCAAACGCATTGTTCCCGACGAGCGCCGCAACAATCTCCACGAATCCGCCCGACAGTTACCTCCACGAATCCGCCCGACAGTTTCTTGACTGTGTGAACCGCGCCGCCGAATTCTGTTGGTCCGACGATTCATACACAGAGTGCGTCACAGCCAACTCAACCGCACGAGACGCGCTCTACGACGAACTCCGCGATGAAACAGACCTCATCGCGAACCTCGTTCAAGAAGCCATCCGACGCGCCGTCCAAGCCACGAAAGGGTGCGTCGAACGATGGAAACAGGGCAAGCGAGTGAGCCAACCGGAGTTCACGTCACGGAGTATGCTGTACGACAAGCGGAGCGCGACCTTTTACCGCGACCGCGTGTCCCTCTCGACCGTCAACGGACGCGTCAAGGGCGACTTTGAACTACCGGCAGACAGCCTAACACCATACGAACGGTACGTGCTGTCCGAGGATGTGGAACAGGACGTCATCTGGACAGTCCCCCACCCCCGGGGATGTCCGCAATTGTACGGGACGTAGTGACAAACCACGTCGTTGGGCCTGTATCTCGGTAATCTCGTCTGCGATCGGTTACTCTCTCGTCGGGCTTGACATCCTCCCCGCGCTGAAGCGCGAGGCTTTCTCCTCGATTCTCCGTAAAGAGACCCCCAGGGTCGTCCGTAATTCGACCAGCAAATGAGTTAGGAAGAATGATCGGCCAAGTCTTAACCAACAAAGAATTCGTACATGGAGTTGCGTTGGTTAACGGACAAGTCTCTCGTACCGATGAGCCGTGACTCCGCTCAGTGAAGCTTTCTGGAGTCGGGCGTCGACGACTAGGACACTGCCGATAATGATAGTCGAGCTGATCGACTAGACAGCACCCCCACCCCCGGGGTTGTCCGCAATTCATCAACGTAGAGTAGGGGAGAAGACTCACGAACGACGTGGTCGACAGGAATTGCTCGAAACTGGCAACAAGCCGCCGATGACCGAGAACAACCTTTTGGGATGCTCTAGTCACCTCTTTCCGCGTTGGTGTTGTCTAATAGAGTGCGTTCAGTCCAGCAACGAGAAGGAGGCGGCTATTCCAACCCCCGCCCCCGGGGATGTCTGCAATTCTATCGTAGGGGTGTATGGAGACTAAAGCGGTAGAGTAGCTGTAGTACTTAAGTACTTGTAGTCAGCGATAGAAAATGCCGAATTAGCTCCTCTATCTACTACTTACTTATTCTAATGAAAAGGTTTATTATATACGTTACCAAGCAACCACGGTAGTCACGCTGAATCGATGATCTCTCTGGAAATCGACCCAGTTGAACCGACTTCCCCACCCCTACCGCTTGCCGGATAATTGCGGACAACCCCGGGGGCCCGGGTGGGGTTCTCGCCCACAGGTGAAACTGTGTAGAATAATCCGTGTGTCGCCGGAACGACGGTAATTCCGGACGAGGTGGGGGGTTATTCGGACAAGTCGGACATTACGGACACGGGGGTTTATGTGAGTTGAATACACGAAGTATGCACGATGGACTCGTCCCCGTACTCGACGACCTCAGAAATCTTTGCGGTCGGCGGCGAGGACTACCTCAAAGAGGGTCACACCCCAACGACGCTACCGGAGCGGCAAGACGAGATCTTGAAGCTTCGACGGTCGTTGAAGCCCGCAGCCCGTGGTGCCGGCGCCGAGAACACGTTCCTTTCGGGGAAGGCTGGCCAGGGGAAGACGGCGGCCGCGAAGGCAGAGTTGGCCGAACTGGAGGCGTTTGCTGACGCTCAGGATCTCGATCTGACAACGGTATTCTTCTCCTGTGAGGGAATCTCCTCGAGCTACACGCTCGCGTGTGGGCTCTGTGAGGAACTCGGTGGCGAGAACCCCAATGGGCATCCGATGCAGAAGGTCCTCGACCACCTCTGGGACGCGATGAACGATATCGGTGGGACTATCATCATCGTCCTCGACGAGATTGACAACCTCGGCACAGACGACAAGATTCTCTACTCGCTCCCTCGTGCGCGCGATAAGGATTACGTTAACGACGACGTCTATCCGTCGATCATCGGCATTAGCAACGACCTTCAATGGCGTGACAACCTCGACCCTGCCGCGAAAGACAGCCTCTACGACGACTCGATTTTCTTTGCGCCCTACGATGCGAACGAACTCCGCGATATCCTTTCCCGCCGTGCAAGCAAGGCGTTCCGTAACACCTCGCTCGTGTATGAGACATCCGAGGGCGAGGCGTTTGAGATCAACATCGATTTGGATGACGACGATGGTTCGCTTGCCAAGGCCTTCAACGAAATAGACGCCGACCGAACCGATTGCACGCTCCTCCGTATCAATTCGGGCGTCCTGTCCGACGACGTGATTCCGCTCTGTGCCGCGTACGCTGCACAGGACAAAGGGAGCGCTCGTCAGGCGATCAAGTACCTCCGAAAAGCTGCCGCAATCGCCGAATCCGAGGGTGATGTACGTGTCGAAGAAGAGCATGTCCGAACCGCTCAGGGCGAAGCTGAGCGAGAGCTCATCATCGAGGGGATGGAACAGCTCACGACGCAGGGTCACCTCGCGCTGGCAGCGGTGACGATTCTCGAACTCGGGGGTCACTCCGGGATTCGGACTCGTGACGTCTATGATGTCTATACGTCCCTTTCAGATTACATTGACGCCGACCGCCTGGCTCAACGTCGGATGCGTGATCATCTCATCGAGCTCGACATGCTGAGTATCATTCGTGCGCGGAAATCTGCCTCCGGATCCGTCGGAGGTGAGGCCTACACGTTTGAACTCCGCGTCGAGCCGTCGACGGCCATCGAAGTGCTTGAGGCTGTCTCTCGATTCGACTCGGTTGATTTCGATGAGCTTGTGAAGAACTGGCTGAACGAACAGCAGACGCTGAGGTAGCGACAGTCGGATCGTCAGTAGTTCGTTACTCACCCCCGGGTGTGTCCGCATTGACCTCCTCCCGCGCCTGAAGACGCGGGAATCCCACCACGGGATTTCAGGCCGAGCGTGGCCCTACGGTTTCAAGACGCATACGTTCCAAGCGTCTCTTGCTTGGTAGCATCGGCTTGGCTGTC
>Ga0208282_10043_pt1 | contig 25767 bp, 41 predicted proteins | sample AntRauMetaVIRRA1_FD_184784 | JGI IMG/M metagenome (GOLD analysis project Ga0208282, IMG submission 184784) | Saline lake microbial communities from Rauer Lake, Antarctica, in enrichment culture - Antartic Rauer Lake 1 Metagenome VIRRA1 (SPAdes)... ...
ACATATTCATCAAAAAATTTAAGAGATGACATTGAAAAAAATAAATATTTTTACATAAATGCTCCGTTAGGAGGTAAAGGAAAATTAAAATTTTTACAATTAAATAGATTTTCTAAAGGCCATTATAGGTCTTTTGATGCAGAAGATAGATATTGGTCATTTAGAGCAAGAGAGATTGAATCAGAAGAGAAGACAAAATGGGAATATAGAGTATATCCGAATAGAGGTGGTGATAATGGTGGCGTTGTAGAAGCTCATTGGTATACGGATGCAGATGAGTTAGGCGGTCATCATGAATTGTATCCTCGTGCATTCTCTTTTGAATAATTCGTTATAAAAAATAGACGATTGATAAATTCGTTAAATATATAATGTATTCAATAGAAGTAAAAAATATGCAAGTTAATCTTTTAGCAAATCCAGAATACTACCGAACAGACTACAGAGAATTAAATGACGAAGAAGATGTCATTAGTATTGTAAAACAATTTTTAAAATCTAATGTAAATGGAGAAAACGAACATTTTGTAAAAATATTTCAAGATTTGGAAAGAGATAGGAATAATGAAATTAGATTTGATAGTTCAGATGAACAGATTAGTCTGTACGGTAATACGGGGAATCGTGTCGCTTACGGTGCTTTTAGACATAGTGCTTTGGTTCACTCCACGCAAACCGTATGGACATATACGTTCCAGATAATTAAAACAGATGATGGATTGTACTTATCTGCCGATAGTTGGGGGTGGTTACAAAAATCTAATTTATCCAAAAGAGTTAGTACACATTTAGAGTAAATTTAATTCTAAATTTTGCAATATACGAGTTTATTGTATAAAGATAACTCCCGTATTTTCTATTCTAGATTTATGTTCTGAAATATTTTCTCGAATATTTTTTAATTGTTTTGTTAGGTTTGTAATTTTGTCGTCATCATATACTTTTAATCTATTTATTGCACTATTTAAATTTTCTAAGGCAAATTCCATATCTTTAATTACAATTTCAATATTAAAATCATCTTTCGTATTATTTGATATTTCAAATTTATTTCCTGACGTATCTGTATCTTTGGCCATTTTGTACATATTATACATTTTAGAGTATGCGTTGTGAATATCACCGCCCGCAAATGCAATTTCATCGTCTCTACCGTATTCATTTTTAAAATTAGTACCCGTCATTATACCTTCACCTTTTGACATTGATAATTCTTGTAAGTTATCAACAATTGATGATAACGGTTGAATTTGACTCATAAGTAAAACTTATTTACTATACCTTATATATTCTGTTATAAATGTTTTTATTTATCAACATAGGAGAATACCTTAATTCTTGATATCAAAGTGGTTCACTATTTAGAATTCTTTTTATAATGTAAAATAGTCTCAGTTTCTATACCTAATTTACTATATTTTTCCATTGGAACTTCTGCTGCTAAACCACGACATTTTGGGCAACACCACTGTGTTAAACGCAGAGATGGAAAACCGTTAGCCTTTGAACTCACCGGTTTTCCAGAATCCAAACTATTCCACCCACAGGATTCGATTTTTTCATCTGGATGACTATCAGCAATATTTTTACCTAAACAGACGTAATAATTTTCATTCATATTTGGCGCATTATCTGATTTACTCATATGATAACATATATTTTAATATGTTATTAAAATTTGTAGTTATATATCCGTTATATTATGATAATATTCTCGTATATACCGTAAAAGTAGTAAAAAAAGTATACCTTCACATTACATTATTTTTGATATTTTTTCATTAATATATAAAATTTAATCACTCTATTTATATCTATCATACATTTTATTTTTGATTATTATAATGGACCAATCCGTATAAGAATTATTCCTGAACCACCATCACCATATGCACCACCAGCACCACCTGAACCAGTATTATTTACCCCGTTACCACTCGGTGCGTCTCCACCACCGCCAGTACCACCATCAGCACTTGAATTTGAATTTGAATAAGCTCCACCACCGCCAGCAAAAATACCGTTTAAACCATAATCCGAACCAAAAATATCTGAAACATCTTTTCCATCACCGCCAGAACCAGCATAGTTATCATTCTTAGCGTTCTGTCCGGCTGAACCTGCGCCACCACCACCTCCACCATAATCCCCAGCCGTGTCTGTAGAACTTAAACCTCCATCATTTCCAAAACCGCCATCTGTTGAAGATGATTGCAATCCAGAACCACTTGAGTCTCCATTAGAACTATCTGTTCCACCATTTCCACCACCCGAACCCCCATCTGTAACATTACGGGCTGATGAATCTGTTCCACCACCTGCACCACCACCTAACGCTGTTAATCCAAATGCAGAACTATTTTCTCCTTTATTTCCGGGGTCGCCCGTAGATGAACCGCCCGGACTTGTCACATTACTTCCTTGACCGCCATCTTCAACAAATATTGTATAATCACCTTTTTCAATTATTTTGTTTTCTATTATTAAGCCACCAGCACCACCCCCACCTCCACCGCGTCCATCTCCACCACCCACACCTCCACCAACAACCAAAACATCTACTTGTGATTTACCGTCTATCGTAAATGTATTCGAACCGGTATTTGTAAATGCATGTAGTCTATATTCCTTATTATTAATTGAAATTGTATTAACTTCACCACCAAAACTATCGGGTATATAAGCAACTTCGATTGATAATTTATCTCCATTTATATCTAAGTTATATATACTACCTTCATCTTCTTTTTTTGGAGTCCAAGAAAATGTTCTAATTTGATTTGATTGTTTAAAAAAATCATTCTCTGTGCGTTATTGTGTATTATTTGTGTTGTTTATGTTTATATCTAAAATTTGTTCTATATTATATCTGAATATTCTACGGTCATTTATTCAGAAATTATTTTATTATCTATAATTCAAAAGATATCATTTAACGTTATTATATTATTAAAATAATGCGTATTCATTTTTCTTTGGCTCATATATGTCATCTCCATTCCTACATAATTTATTCAAATCATGCTCAATGGTTTCTTCTTCGAAATCATTGGTGACTACCATTATTTCCATAATCAACTCTCTCGGTGCTCCTTTTTCACCTTCATCTTCACACGTTTCAATAGTTTCTTTAAGTAATTCATGCCGGTCACGTTGAGATGTAACGGAGGTATCGCTTTCGACATTCACATCGTATCTATCACCTTCTGTATATAGTCCCATATCACGCATACTCTTCTGTAAAATATCATTAACGATTTCTTTATTATCGTATTTATTAATACAATCATTTGTAAATGATAATTTATTTGCTGTTTGCTGTAGTTTGTTACAAGTTATTGGAATATTCGGTTTATTATTATTTGTATCAGAATATAACGTTAAAGTATCTGAAATATCTAAATCTGATTTAATACAATTTTTATTTGTAATACTTTTATCATCAATCATATCAGATATTTCGTATGGTGTAACGTCAATATCCGTCATAGTATATGATATATCTACATTGTAAAATATTTCTTTATCTAGATTCATTTGTTTGTTTATTGAATCATAGTCGTTAATATAATCATCTCTGGGACTATTGATTATTAACAAGGGGATATTTTTCGGTAAATTTTTAATACGATTCATTTGCAAGTTATTTTCAAATTTATTTACATCTGTTACTTTCAATGGCTTATCTGTACTATTATATAATATAGCTAAATTTATATTACTCGAATGTTTCATCTGTTTCACTTTGTTCCGTGTTCGTTTTAGATATAAAACATCTCTACGTGATTCATATAGTAAATTTGCTAATTCTGTAGCAATATTTCTATCACATAATAAATTAATATGTATCGGATTTATATTTGAGTGCGTACTTATACTTTGTAAGGCTAATGTATTTCTAATTTCTACAGGAATCCATTTTGGTAATATATCCATCATTTTGTCATAGTGTTCTTTCGAGGTGATTGTCTTATTCATTATAATATGTAATAGAAACCCGTATACTTAAAATGTGGTATTATATAAATATCATAATTATTTAATAAAAGTATAAAATAAAAACAAACAATTATAGGGTTGATTAATATATATTTTAATATGGTAAATTGGATTACAGAATATGGCGGTTCTAGAAAAGATATAGAATCTAATATAAATGGTGGTTGGGAAATAAATAGGTTTAAAAATAAAGACAGTTCAGATATTGATTTAGGACCGATTTTATTGACACATAATAATTCACCGGGGGAAATATCAATAGTTCAATCTACTAATACGGGTACGCTTAGAATTGAATATGTTGAAGATAAAGATGATTTTAATAGTAGTTATACTGGTGAATCTATGTCTTGTAATAAACAAGGATATGAGAATATTTTAGAATTTATAGACAATTATACAAAAAGATTCCCGTAAATATTAATAATTTCTTTAATTTACTATTTTTTGTATTTACTGAGCATAAGATGTAATATCTCATTATATTTTATAGAGATGTTAAATAGCAAGTTTTATTAAATTACAAAACGTATTATGTTTAATGACGGACTTTAGATTTGAAGATATCGTAGATAGTACTAGAATGATTGGTCCAGACGGTAGATATGTAAAATCAGTCTGTAAGTCGTGTAGTACACAACGCACAGTTATGCGAGATGATTTTTCAAGAAATACCGTAAAAGGTTCAAGTTACGTTCCGTCATCTGTGACGATAGAAATGCTAGAGTATGTTGCAAAAATGAGGGCTTGGAACTGTTGTCATGAGGGTGATGAACCTTGTGATAGTTTTCCAGAAGAAGTAAAATCTGATTTAATACACTTCACAAAATAATTATATAATATAATATAATTATATATTTAATTAATTCGTTCTATCCCAATACCAATTTCACCATGTTCTATCTTTTTTAAATTTGTCGTATTTGTTGATGGAGTATATGACTGTGTTGTGCCGGGTTTTTGAGAAATAGCAGCATATGTATTATCTATGCCGATTTCTGCAAGCAATGCGTCTATTTCATCTAATATTTTTCGGATTTCTTTTTCTGATTCTGTTCCAGACATAAATATCATAGATTCCCCATATTCCATTGTCTTATTATTACTATTTTTAATATCTGTGAAAATTCTTTTTAACAAAAGAGTTTGTTGTCCATTTAATTTTTTGCTCATATATTTATATTTTAAATAGAAGTTAAATGTTTAACGATTTTTATATACATTAATGCGTCGATTAATATGAATATTATATTATAATATCAATTATTCTCACTTACAGTGTTGTTAGTGAGATTATTGGACCTGACGTAGGATTAAACGTTGTTTTACGTTGTTTTAAGAATAGACTCAAGTCTAATGAACCTAGTTAATACAATTAAACTTTACAACGACGTAAAGTCAACTTGTATAACTTCGGTATTTTGGCTTGTTTTGGCCCCACTTTGAGACCTCGGTAACAGAACCCCACTAACAACACTGTAAGTGAGATTCGGTCGTACTCGTATAAAAGATAACATCGTATAAAACACTTTTGTTTTGATTTAATCAAATACTCTTAATTTGTATACATTCTATCCAAATCGGTACGTTTATTACTTTATGTACCATTGTTTTTGATATGACGTTCACACATATGCACTCGGAAACGGAAGTCCTTGATGAAACAGATATTGGATTTTACGGTGAACCTGATATTCAGTTCCACATCAATAGTGGTCGAACGTGGGAATCAAAAACCACATACAAGTTTGATGAGGACGGAAACAAAACAGAGTCACATACTATCAACAAATTATTTTTATTTGAAGTACTTAAAGTATGTATAACGACGCTCTGGCACGTCTATACTTTAACTTAATACGTTATGTCTCCTAGTATATATTGTAATGTCAGATTGCTCAGAAAGTCAAACCGGACACGAATTGGACTACTTAGATATGTTTGGAAAAATGGATGACCCCCTCCGAGTTAAACAGCGTGCTGATTGTATCCATTGTCAAGAAAGAATGTGGATAATTTACGAGAGGTCACATGTTGAATCTTGCCAAGATGATGAACGGGGATGGCCATTGGCAACGAAAATTACCGATTCAGGTGATTTAATCGCACCGAGGGATTAATTAAAAAATATATTATATAAAATAAATAATAATAATGTAAATTAAAATTTAATCCATCCTTGTTCATCAATACTATATATTGCATCAACGATACTATCAAAAATCATATCTCGCGTTTCAATATAATGTATTACTACAGGGTCTAAATGAGAATAATTTGAAATTGATATATTTTTGTTTGATTTTTGTTCTATTTATTTTTCAATATTTGATTTTATTATTTATATTAATGTATATTTAGGTATACCTTATTAATATATACTAATTAAATTTTAAATAGTATTAAACCTATGTAGGTGTATGAGGATATCACATTGTATTAACTGCGGAATATATAAATACATTGAAAATAAAGGTATGTGCCGTTCTTGTTTATCCAATAAAAATTTAAATATAGGTCAAGATAAGAATGGAAATATTAATTCTATAAATCCAAAATTATTATATGGTGGATTAAGTATAACTGGAGATGTTGCGTCAGGTAAATCTACAATGGCTGTTCATTTAATAAAACAATTATATGATATGAATTATGGAATAATTTATTTTGATAATAAAAGAGATATATTAGGAAATGTCATTGGGTTAAATAATTTTAAAACTATTGATTTTGGTGACGGAGACGGATTTAATATTATGAAGATAAACAGAAATAAATCCGATAAACATTATAATAGTGAGATTACGCTCACAACAGGAGTTGTTAAGCATTTAATTTATAGCAATACAAATGATATAATATCATTCACTAATAAGATGATATTGGATGCCGTTGTAAAATCTATACTTTATCTAAATAAGGAGTATAATATTAAAGAAGTATATGAATGTTTGACTGACCTAGACAAGCGAGATAAATTGTTTAGTAACTCAAATTATTCTTTGCCGAATAAAAATTATAAATTATCATATATCGAAAATCAAAAATTAGATTCAGATGATTCAATTGTTTCGAGTTTATACAATTTGATATATAATAAAAAACTTATGGATAGTATATCAAAAATAGGAAGTTCTATGAAGATTAAAGACATAATTGACAATTCTGAAACTGTCATATGTCGGCAAGATAAAATAAAAACAGCGAATAATCAAAGAATAATTGGAACATTTGTATCTGAAAAATTATTTAATGAAATTGCACTACAAAATCAATCTTCAAATAAAAAAGATTTTGTATTTTGCTATGATAACATAAATAAAATTGGAGATATTAGAGAAAAAATGATAAAAAATGGCCGCGTACATAATATCGGCGTTATAAATATAATTAACTCGATTATGAATAGTAATAAAGACTCATTTAAGTATTCTAATAATATAATGTCATTTCGTATATCAAAACCGTCAAATATTGCGAATATACATAAAAGATTAGGCGTTAATATATCCGAATTATCCCAATTATATAATTATAAATATATTTCAAATATAGATAATACAGAATATCGAGGAAAAATAGACTTATAATATTCATATTTAAATCGAAAATTATTAAACTAATCATTACATACTATTATGTATGACAAATAAAAACCGTATTCAACTCGGACAATTAAACGGTGCTGTATTGACATGGGAAAAACCGGATGGAACGACAGTTACGGTTGATTTCGATGAAGAAAAAGCTAAACGCTCAGAATCTAAAGAAGAAGATTCAAATGAAAATACGATGCCTTCAATCGATGAACTGTGCATAGATACATCATATCTTTAATTATATATTATGATTTAGTCCAAACAATTTATCAGTGAATCAGATATTATTTTCCATTGCGTTACGTCATTATTTGCAACGTATTTTATATCTAGTTGTTTTTCCGATGATGCTAACCACGCATTCCATGGGAAATCTGTTATATTATGTGGCCTAATATATAATATACCAACATTATTTTTCTGTTTATTTAATACATTATCAATGTTTCCTTTTCTGTCATCTATGTATACGTTAGCAGGTATTTCAGATTTATTTTCTGGTGTTGGACAAACAAATTCATCAAAATATATATCATTATCTATTAACCAATTAATAGATAAATTTTTTACTTCGTTTAATTTTTCATTATCTAACCAATCGTCATGAACACGATGCGTAATAATTTTTATTTTATAATATTCTTTTAATCTATTTGTAGCTTCAGAACAACCTTTAATAGGAGGTATACTAGAATATATATCTGTATTATGGTTTACGATTTCTTCGATAAGTGTTCCAAAACTTTTTCCTATTTGAGGTATTACAGGATTGGAACCCATATGTAATTCTCTATTAATTTTTACATTATACATATTTTCAATTTCGTTTAAAAAATGTTCTCTTGTAGAAGATAAAACACCATCAAAGTCAAGACCGATGGTGGGATTATCAATTTCACGCAAATGAGACAAATCTGGATTTTTATGTTCTGTATATAAATTTTTCATATAATAATTACGGAATACATAAACATATATTTATCGTTATTTCGTCACTTAATTATATTGAAAAATCCACATATCATCTGTTGGGCTACTATTTGAGTTACATTCCCACCTATTATCTGTTGATACTAATTCTTTTATATTTTTTATTGCGTATAATTTTGGTTCTCCTGAACGGTGAAAAGAAATTATTACATTTTTATCGTCTTCTGTAATTTTAATTATATCTTCTCCGAATGTATCATTAATACTATTTTCTAATTCATTTGGCGTCATAGTATATAATTATACAAGAACAGTTAAAAATACTTCGGGTATGTAGATGATTCAATAATCAATATCTTCAACAGTCAAATCAATATGCAATGTTGATTCTAATTTCTTTTGTTCATCAACATTTGGTTGTGTTTTTTGATATTCAATATTTTTTAGATGACTTTTCTTTATATTTAACATATTAGCAAGTTCTTTTCTCGTATGACCGTGTGATTTGCGTGCTTGTTCTATCTGGTCTCCAAAATCTAATGCTAAATCCTGTACATTTTCAAAGAAATCTTCTTGCTGATTTTGTCTATAATTTGTAATATCTTTCATAGTTATATATTATTAATCGCAACCGATGCATTCATTATATCTATACAATATTTTATTTATACTATGTTAGTAGTTATCGTATCGTATATTACCATTGTCTGCTTATGTCTTAAATATTATGGTTATAAGATAATAATTTGACAGAAACGAAAAGTATATAGTATACGTTATGTAAATTATAAATATGACCGATGAAATGAAAAAAGCAGACGAATTCGTAAACAATGTAGTAAAATTAGTCCAAAATAATTACACACAATTAGAGATAGCTAAAGAAAGAATGAATGATGGAATTACGATAAAAGCAAGTAATAGTATTATTGCTCGTATAAATGTTAGACCGAATAAGTATAATACACATATAGATGTAAATACTATACGGGAACGTGTTGAAGAAATAGGTTCTATAGCATCAGGCCATCGTGCAGATTATATAACTAGTACAAGAAAAGCTCGCAAAAAAGATAAACAATCACGTCCACCAAATGCAGGCCCTATAAAGGTATTAAATGTAGGAAAATCTCGTAAAGACGATGCACCTGTGTTCGAAATTGAGTATAAATATTTAAATCCTAATCACAGAAATTAATAATTAAATATATAAGGTAAAGTAGATATTTTATCAGTATGGCTTATTATGTTACAAAAGATGCTCGCCCACAATTAACATCTGGTGCTAGAATATATAAAGAACAAATTGATGAAGATGGATTATACTGGGGTATTCCACAAGAATATTTTGAAATTGAAGGTCGTAATGTATATATGTCATCTGATATTGCTCATCTATTTGAATGGAATCTTGACGCTGTATGTCAAAACTATGTTAATATAAATACATATGCACAGTGGGTAGATATTGACGGTGAAACATACGGTATAAATCCCGGTTCATTTTGTTCAAACGTTAAAAAAAGAAAACTTTATAGATGAAAATATTTAATTATCAAATCGTTTGATATCTTGATTCCTTAGTTCATCCATATTTTCAACGCTTCCATATTTATTATTTATAGATTCTATAACAGAACGTATTTCTTTTTGATTCCTTTTTGGTGGTCGAACTCCGAAAGTATCGATATTAACTTCAATGTCTGATTTGTACCCTGTATCACTCATAACTCGTGAAATACATTCATGACGCCCTAATGATGATATTTCATTAGCACTTATATTATATAGTTGTGCTACAGAACCAGCTTCGGATGGGCTATTCCCAGAATTAAATGATATTGAATTATATGAATCACGAACGGCGTTCTTAAGTTCAGGATTTAATTGATGTAAATATTGTGTATTCGAAATAATACCAGCTTTTTCTTGAGAATCATTAATTATAGTATTAATTATTTCGGAATTTTCAGACACTATGTTCTGAATTTCATCTAAGAATAAGAACGGGGGATTCCTGTTATCACCAGTAATTTGATTCAATCTTATAGCATTCCACCATTGGCGAAGAAATGCATCATGAATAATCTCTTTTCCAGTTTCTAAGTAGCTTGTATCTAGAATAACAATCTTGTTATTTTTTATACAGTCATACATACTAATTTAGTTTAGAGATATAAAAATTCTTTGTTTTGTATTTAATTTATAGATTGAAATTTATATTGATTAATGTCTTTACCATCATGAATAAGTGGACAATGGCCAGCATAATTATACGACGTATTAATATCATTTCCATTTATTTTCGTAGAGAATGCCGGTAGAATAGTTACGGATGAACCATAATAAGAATCGTCAGAATGTAGGTATACAGGATTTCCATTGATGGTCGGATGTATATGTCCAATCACATGGTGATTTGCTTTCTCCGTAGGTGTATGATGCCCGTGATGGATAAGAATATCATCTATCTTGTATTCTTTCATCGTTTTGAATTCGTTATTTATTTCTATTGTAAAACCCCCGCACTTTTCTTCATGATTTCCTTCGATAATAATAAGTTCATCTACTTTTGTTTGTAGTTCAGATAATAATACAATACTCTCTTCATCAAATGGAAATTGATTCCAAATATCACCATTTAATACTAATATTTTAGGATTGAAATTTTCAATTAATCTTTTAATACGGTTAGAAATATTTGTATAATCAGATTCTAAAATATTGAACTTACCAAAATGGATATCGCTAAGGATTAGGACTTTCTTTTCTTTAATAAAAAGCGCCCTACCTTTTACTATCCAATCCTTAGGCATTATACTCATACACTAATATTATATTACCGAAGTATAAAATATTTTCTAAATATCAATAGTATATTAAATATGAAGTTTATATGTAAAAACCCAATAATGTTCATTACTCATATCTTCATTAAATTCTATATAATTAACAGAAAATCCTCCATTTATTAATGCAGAAGATACATTAACATCTATATTTTCTAACTCTGTAATATCTTGTATATTTTCTATTTCGGGGTTAAAATTTGGAAAATCCTCTTGAGGAATGAAAAGAGAAGCTATAACATAATCACTTTCGATATCATTTTCAACAGTATTATCAAATTGAAATACTACGTTGCTATCTAAATGTATTTCTTTTTCTAAAGGAATTCCGGCGGTGAATTCCTGAGACATCATTCTAATTTCTGAATATGGTTCCGCACTCATATCTGTATATTATGAACAATACATTATATAGGTTCCCCTCATCATATTATGCGATTTAATCATCATATTATGCGATTTAAATATCACTTAGACATATTGATTTCACATTCAAATACCCAAAAATCGTCCGATGATTTTGATTCACAGTAAACTGGTTCTTTAACCGATTCGAATCCACCATATAGTAATGATGATGAAACTCTATTATAGACATTATCAAAACGTTTAATGTCATGATAATCTGTGCTATCTTCAGGATTAAATTCATTAAAAGTTTCTTTAGATATCAAGAAATGTGAATTTACTTTATTATTTTCTGTAGGGTAATCTTTATCGAATACAAATATAATATTATTGTTATAAAATTCTACACTATCATGTATTGCATTACCATCAATGAATTTCTTTGCTATTTTCTGAACTGCTGTCAAACTCATATATAGTATATTAAAATTACTATAATAAATATGTATCGAATATACCTCTATTTATTAGTGTATACAGATTTATCTAGCGAGTCGTGATAATCACCTTTACGGTTTAAATATACCGTGACAAGTTTTACATTTTGTTGGTATGGGTTATGCGTATCTAATTCTAGTATAAAACAGTATTCATATTGACTGTAATTATTATTTGTATTTGAAACTACAACAGGTTTGTTTGTTAAACGAACACCAATACGCCATATTGACTCAAATGAACCAATAGATGTTGATTTAACTTCAAATACCCAGCTATTATGTATATCTATTTTGGGTGGAACAATTATACTTACACTACTATCGTGAATATCTTCATTTTTGAGATATTTATTTTTATCAATCCTATCATTTGCATGTTTCCCCAGTTTGGGATTTAATTCGTTGGGCAAATCTATGATTTGCGTTTGAATATGGTCTGGATAAGTTTCATTTTTGCTAGCATGATACTTCTTATCAAATGTGGTTGACATACATTAACATAATTAGATATACCCTATATATTTTACTATTTTATTCTAAATTTAAAAACAGTAAATCACAAAGTATTTACATCTGTATCTATAATATAGTATTATGTTGCGTTCCATTAAACATACTGAACACGTTTCTTTAATTAACGCTATTAAGTCTGTTATTGAAAATAAGTTTGTAGATACTACGGTCGAATATGACGAGTTAGAAAGTACGGCAGATATATTTATTACAAAAGGTTCTGAAAATACAACAATTAAAGTTTATATTGGAGATAATACGTTAGATGAATCAGACATCATAGATATCATAGACGAATACCAAGAAACGGTATACAATCAAGAAACACATATAGATTATGAATTTAAGGATACTGGTATTGAAACATATTATGTGTTTTATATTAAAGAATAATTTTGTAGTATAAATCCGAAATTCTTATTACACGTAGATTCATAATGGTAGTATGAGCGAAATTGATTCTCTATTCGTCGGAGATAATGTGGAAATTGTTGAAAAAAGTCCAGATGAAATCGGTGGATACCCAGTCACATTTGATGTACGTGACGATAGATTTGCATCTGTTCGAACAAAATCTGAATATATAAATTCAAGTGATTTGTTTAAATTATCTCAGTTTGTAACAGAGTTCGAGGAACATATTCGAGCACACCAAGATAATATCAAATTTGCTGTTGCAAGTATTGTTATAAATGATGATAAACCTATTAAAATCCGTCGTGTCAAAATGGATTAGCGTTCTAATCTTCACTATATACATAACCACTCCTTTTCCCATTAGCCAATAAGTTGTTTAATTGTAAATTATTTAATTGCTCTAAATTATTTCTTTTATTTTTTGTTATATAGGTTCGTTTATACTTATCTGGTCGTACCCGTTCAATAAAACCGGCGCGACATAGCATACGTAGTTGTTCATCAAGATTTGTCCTTTCTTTTTTCGGTATATTGCTTTTAAATTCTTCTTTTGTGACGATTCTTTTATCATCTAAAAATATAAAATTTAGTAAATAATGGTATTCACTGTATTCGATATTATCTCTAAAAAACATAGCTTGTCCATTAAGTCTTGATTGTGGCATATTTAAATATAAGTATAACCACCCCATATATTTTATCACCTCAGTTAATAGACAAAAAACCTATATCATTTAATTATAATATTTATACAATGAACGGGAAACTTAAATCGTAGCAATTATTTGGAATGATGAGCGGTTTTTGTTTTTTATATTCTCTTTTCTTCCCATTTAATGAAGTAATCGGTGATAAACCTGAAATAGAAGTAATATATGGATATGAATTTATGACTGATGTTATTCTTAGAACAATGAATTCTGTATTAAATTCATCAATTGTCGATGTACCAATTCAATACGCAATAGATTATCTGATACTAATTATTCTTATACTTATGTTATTCTCTATCGTTGTGTTATTATGGACTAGTATTAGAGCAAACATAATAATATCAAATATAACAAGTATATCTTATTTTATTTTTTCTTTATTTATAATCGTATTTATTATTGATTATTCTGCTATTTCTACTCTGAGAGCAGGTTATTATATGTTTATAGGAAGTTCGGTATCTGCAATATTGGTTCCGATATTTTATAGATTATACCGTTAGTATTATAATATACTTTACTTTGTTAAATGAAGGATATACTCATTAATATAAGACCAATTATAATTGCTACTGTAGATATAATTCTTTGTTTTGTAAATCTTTCATTATTGTTTTTTGCACCATATAATACACTAATAAGGATACCACATCGTTTAGCAGCAATTACATACACGACAAGAGTGTATGTTAGTGCTATCATCTGCAATAGTGAAGCTAATCCAGATAATACACCTACAGCAGAAATCCATTTGAAATTATCTCTAATTTTCGGCACAGTCTCACTTCCGTTTTTATATACCATTAATGGAGTTAATACAGATAATACGCCAATATGATGACTTAAAGTATACATTATTGGTGTAGATGCTTCGACAGCAATTTTATCTACAGGTGCAGAAATACTGTAAAGTAGAACTACGAGTAAAATATATTTTGCACCGGGGTTGTTTGATAGCAGTTTAAATGGCTTTAATATCCCTGTCGATGTACCTTCGTTAATTTTTAGTAAATATACTCCTGCTGTTGCCATCATAATACCGACTAAACCAATTGTAGAAGGGAATTCATTTACAATTAATGGTGTTGTTATGAGTAACAACAATGGAGAAAGTCCTGCTATTGGAGATATAGTAGATATATCAGAAACATCTAACGCTTTCATATATAAAACGGTAGATACAATTCCAATTGGAACGGTAATAGCTAAAGAAGAATAAAATCCTTGTTCAATTTCAGGTATACCTCCACTAATTATAAACAAGAAAAATAAAAATGGTAATGCAAAGAATCGTAATGCCTATGAATTCACATACACATCTACATCGTGTAGAAAATTTTCTTTCGATAATATTTCAGAAAATGATTTTGAAACTGCCCCGATTGCAGCAATTAATACACCAATTAAAGAACTCATTATTATATACTTTATTTATAATTTCTTAAAATTTACTACATAACTACACTACATATTAAATAGTTTAAAATCACAAGATTAAATAAGAAAAACATCTAATAGTCATATATGGAAAAGAAAGTAGAAATAAGTAGTGAAGATATAAAATTTTTAGAAAATGAAAATATTAATCTTGACGAACTTTTAGAAAATGCAATTCAACATAAAAAACGAGAATGGAGACAAAACAATCCTATTCCAAATATACCAAAAAGTGTTTTAAAAAGTATTGAAAATATACATAAAGACTATAATATTAATAGTTTGTCAGCATTCAATGAGGGTATCCCTCGTGCAAAATTATCTATTGGTGCTAGAGTTTTAAATAACGAATACGAGATTACCGTTCGTATAAACAGACTCCAAGACATTCCTGATGGAATATCAAATACAAAATTATCTAATAGTGGAGACTTCTTAGCTGAAATAAATAAACAACTTAATACAAAATTGAAAGAACTTAATAACTCTAACGAAGATTATGTCTTTTATCTTGATGATATCACAGAAGATGAATTCAAGAAATCCGTTAAGTATAAAGCTACAATTACACCGTAAAAAATAATATAATATATTTTAATAGAATATCAAAAAGTATTACAGTTTATTTTCTATGATATCATTGTGTGACCAATGTTTATCAGTTTTTACATGATTTTCTCGAACGTATTTCCCAAGCCGTCTCCCGAATTGTGAATAATGATATGGGAATTTTGAACGCACAACAATACCTTCACCACCATTATCAATTACATTATGTGCGTATTCAATTAATTTTCTTCTTGCTTCCGTTTTTGTTTCGAATGTAGCATTATCTTCCTTATCTTCACAATAGATAACAGGAGTCGTAGGGAATCCTAGCGTATCTGCTACGGTCTCTGTATCAGGCCATGATAGCCATAGATTTCTTACCTTATCATATACCCCAAAGATTTGGAAATATGCTCTATCATCATTTATATCGGTTAGCTCGGACAAGCTGGGGCCGACATCTTCACAGGTATCATCACAATCACAACCATAATGAATTGAATGTTTTGCATATACCCACTCCCCAAATACTTGCAATCTATCAGGAAGTTTTGGATTGACTTCTTGACGCCAATATAATCCACCGGGTTTATAGAATTCCTTCATACTTTCTGTGGGACTAGAACCATTTCTTGCACGGACTGGGTTATCTACATCATTTACTATCATGCAATTAGACCCGTCAATTTTATGTGTAATAACTAATGGAATACCAACGAAATCTTCAACGGTATCTAATCCTGTATCATCACGTTCAATACGTTCTTCTGCCAGTGTATTATCATGCCAATATAATGGAAGCAGATGACGACTACTTTGATATTTAATCCTATCTCTAAGGTCTTCCCAAGGTGGCGTATCAAATTTCTCACCCCATTTATCAACATCTTGATTTTCTACACCTTCAGGTAATGGTGGATTTTCAATACCAGCCCACATGTAGAACGCTTGTGGGGGTATGCTATTATCTTCAGCATATTTGTGATGCTTATTACAGACGCTAGCTCCATTTTCTGGTATATAACCGCCATTGTTCCAAAGTTCTCGTTCAATTATGTGGTGAGCATCATCTGCATCATTTTCACACCATGGAACGAGACAATTATTACTATCTCTGCCGAATACTGTCTTTCTAAATTTTTCTCTGTTTTGTGTCATATTTGACCCTGTTGCTGCACGCTAAATTATTTATTAATCAAATCGAATCTTAGATTTAATTTAGTTTTGGGTCATAGTTTAAGTTGTTTCGCATAAGTGGTAGGAGTTGCACCCACGACCATTAAATATGGTTTCTATTTCATCATATATGCGAGATTGTTGTTATAGTAACAAAGAGACGTAGATATATAAATCTTATTATTTCTATTGATATATGTATCAATCATATCGTAGAAAAACATATATGAATACTTATCTATAAATACATAATGAGTAAAGCCGTTAAAAATTGGTAGGTTTTCGGTATTATAAGCGGCTTTTGTTTTCTTTATTCACTAGTTTTACCGTTTCGAACTACGCAAAAATTAAATGCCGGTATCCAAGAAGAATATGGGTACATTTTAATAAAAAATAAATTTATAACATCAACAAATTATGCATTAAATTCATCTATGATAGATTCACCTTTTCAATATATATCTAATTATTTATTGTTAATATCTATGATTGTAGGATTAATATCTATTCTGCTTCTGTTATGGACAAGCGTTTCAGGAAATGCAGGAATATCAATTTTAAGTAGTATAATTTACGCACCGTCTTGTTTATTCTTCATATATGATTCTATTAATTCTCCATATATAATTTCTACTAATATAGGATATTATTTATTTGTTGCAAGTTTTAGTGCAACTATTTTTGTCATAATAATGCATTCATATAGTAAGTAGTATTCTGTATATTTAGTCAATATTATCTTCTTCCCACTCATCATCAAACTCTGTTAGAACTTTTGAATATGGTTCATTATCGGTTAACGCATCCACAAACATTAATTCATTAGCTTCTTCTCTTAATTTTCGACGTATCATTTCTTCTGCACTACCTAATCTATTACCAGATTCATAATCGGTTTTAACCCATACTACAACAGGTGTGTATTTTCTATGGTTACTACGTCTCTTTTTCTTATCTTGACGGATACTAGCGTTTTTAAATGGGTCCGACATAGCTGTATATTACAGTCTATATTATATAAAAGATACGATTTAAACTTAGGTAACTTTATTTTATTCAGGAATTTATCTTGCACACAATCTAGAATAATTTTCATTATATTATACGTATTTTGGTTTACGAAATGCTTTTGCGTTTAGATGATTATTACTATACTGCGACATGTTAGGAAAAATTAAAAAAATCGTAAACGACTTGCTCGGAAAAGAGGAAGAACCAGACGCACCTGAAAGCGTATCAGAAGATGTCGTTGAGGATGTAGAAGACGTAGAAGATGCAGCAGAGAAAGAAGATGATGAATAATCTTCATTGTTATTATTTATCTAATACGTTTTTAACGAAACTTAAAGCATCAGGTTGCGCATCTACCGGTGCTTCTAATACAACAGAACCATTATAATCACAATTATCAATAATTTTTAATATATTTTCTAAATCTACTGTTCCTTCTCCAAATCCTATACCATCATTTTTTCTCGTTCCATCTGCAAGATGTATAGTTGGAATCATATTAGAATCGTATTGTGTGAGTATCGATTCAATAAACGGTAAATAATTCTCTTCCGCGATATGTAAATGCGCTGTATCTAAAACGAGAGGATATTTTTGGTTTAGGAGATAATTTTTCATAAAATAAGAACTAACATCCGGTATATTTTCATAGCCATATTTATTCGAAACTACATTTTCTGGGGGGTATATTCTAGATAACAATAATGTTGATGTTGGATTAGAATGTAGAATAAGCGTTGCATCTAATTTATTTGCGATTATATCTGACTTTTTATAATATTCAATATTTTTAGATTTTCCTATATCAATATGAGGTGTGTGAACAGAACTAATATTTACATCAGAATTTTTGCAAAGTTCAATTATATCTAATGTATCTAACATTTCTTTTGTAATATATAATTCAGCGCTATCAAATCCATCGTTCTTTAATTCATTTAATTTAGTAGGGTCGCGTTTTCCAGAAATATTCATGTATTAACATATCGTTTTGTTTTATATATTATTTTCGTCATTTTATAGTATAAATGAATTGGATTTTAAGAAATATTTATACAAATAAATCAATATATGTTCTATTAATTACTCTGTCTCATTATTTTGTCGGCTTTTAGTGTATAGTATCTCCGTATCTAAATTATCTATTTCTTTTGATATACGATAATAAATTATATCTTCCGTGTTTTTAAATATATGTTCAAATCTCTTTTTTGCTTGTTCAATATCATCTGCTGGTATTACTCTAGTTTTCACTGTGCCTGCTTTGGAACCTATTTTCAATCCCGCATGGATAATAAACCTATATGAACCGTCATAATCACATATGAATGGAAATCTAGAATCATCTATGAGTTTTACACGGAAAAGACAGTCTTTACATATTTCCGTGTCATCTAATAAATTTTTCGGGATTTTGATATAATCATCTTTGGAATCTATTTCTATTTCTTTAGAACAAAATGTGGTTGCTTTAATGTAATCTAGACTATATCTTGTTCCTGACACATAGTGAAAATCGTTTCCTTCTTGTATAACTGATACAGAAATCATTTAATTATATAATACATTAAAAATATATAAAAATTACTACGAATCCAAAAATTCTCCAAATGGGTCTGTCGTAATCGCATTGCCGTTTTTAAAGAAAGCATCATCTTTAAATCTATCTGCATCTGCGTTATTAACTGTATATGAAAGTGAATATGTTTGTTTATGATTTAACTCACGACCAGCCATATACTGTCCAGCATGCCAAAAAGCTCGTCTTCGTGATATACGTTCTCTTAAATCATCTGTTGGTGTAAGACACCACTGAGTGCATCCTTGGTTAATATTAACTTTCCAATTCCCTTCATCATTTTGAGTAATGTGTAACTCCAATGTTATATTTTCGTTGCAGAAATCTCTGGATGTCGTTTGAAATACGACTTCATCTTCTTTATTTTTAACAATACTAAAACTTTTCACTCTTATCGGTACGCGCTCATAGAATCCATTACTTTCTGGGTAAGTTGGATTCTCTTTTTCAAAAAGATTCCGTAATTTCATACATTACATTTATATTCAGAAGCATATAATAATACCGATATTTGTAAAATTTATTATACTAAAACGTATATCCATCACTTACGACAGCATCATCCCAATTTTTTCCTCTATTGAGTAATTCGTTTGTATCTGTTTGTGATATATGTTCAGAAACATTTGTAAATAATAAATTATCTGCATCGATTATATTAATTAAATTTTTTAACTGTGATTTCGTTCCATGTATATCATAACCTAGTGCAGAACTACCATCTGTCACAAGCGTATTTATATCATTAAATCTAATTTCTGTGCGTAATTGACCATAATCAGGATGATAGACAACAGAATCACCGTTGCTCTCAATAAGATACCCCAAATAACCAATAGAATGTTCGGCAATGAACGGTGTTACATCTATATCTCCAATTGTAATTTTATCTCCATCATCAATTTCGATTATATTCATAGAATCATCTTTCATAATATAACCCATACTAAAATCAAGATGATTTCTCGTTCCTTTACTACAATATATATTATGTGTCTGTCCAAGCCATGAATGTATATCATTAGATTCATCTTCAATATCTACAACATCTTCAGATAATGTTGTATGTTTTATCTCATGTAAACCTGTAGAATGGTCGTGATGGTGATGTGTAAGAAATATAGCATCAATATCTGTAAATCTACCTTTGGATTGTTGACGAATATCTGGTGAAACATCAAATAAAAGTGTAGTATCATTTGATTCAACCAATAAACTTGGCCTAGTTCGTTCTTCGGTTTTACAATATTTACAATTACAAAGTGGTGCCGGTATTCCATTTGCAGCACTTGTTCCTAGTAATGTACAATTCATAGATATATATAATCGACGTATAAATATAATAGTTTCTGTTTTAAAAATATTTATCTGCTATATCACTAAGTTTATTTTTACTTGTATCAATATTTAAATTAACATTATATTCATTCATCCAGACAAACGGTTTAATATCCGTCTCTTTTTTCAAAAAGTTATTTGTTCTATTAAACTTTCGTTTACTGATTCCACGGTTTGTCATACGTTCATGAATATAGTTTCTTAACATATCTTTATTTGAATTAGATAATGTTTTTGTATCTTTCACCATATCATCAAGTAGTTTTTTATTATCTGGACCTCTATGATTTGCATGGATGTCACCAAATGCGATTAAAGCATGTATAATTGTATTTGATATTTCATCGCCATTTTCTAAATTCATTTTATTTCTAAAAAATTTATTTGCAGATGTATTAATTTGTAACGTCTGCGTATGATTATTATATCTTGTTTTTAAATATGAACCTTTTTTGTTTTTGTATTCATAGAATATAGCCATAATTTAATTATAATATTATGATATTATAAATCTATGCCATATTTCGTTGAAGTGTAAAATACATAACTATTTTATTAATAATTAATAACATACAATGAACGAATTAATAATTAAATAGGGTTATTTATTTATATTAGTCCTCCAAAATACTCACTATGGAAAAATTGGAATTAAATTCCAAAATACGTCTCGATTTTCGAAATAAGTCACAAAGTAAAGTTAAATATCCAAGTATTGTCGGTACAGTTTCTAATTTAACCGATGATGGAGTTATTATCAAAAATTGTGGTAAAAATAATATCCTTGCATGCAATATTTATAATGAAAATAAAAAGGTTAAAATGCTTATAAAAAATCTCGATACTGGAGAAATATCTTCAAAAGATTATATATTAACAGATATTAATTTGTTGTAGTGTTATTTAATCAAAAATATTAAATGGAATATAAACTAAAAAGAGTATGTTATATTATTTCAAGAACGCGTTGATGTCGTAATATATTCATCATTTGAGTATAATTTGTGCCAATCAATAGCTGATTGCCATTTTAATTTATCAGCAAAATTTTTAATTTTCGTTTTTTCTGAATCTCTAATATCAAAATCATCTACGCCATTTTTGACCTCATCAAGCGCATTCCAAAATGTATTTGTAAACTCAATCCATGTACCTATAAATGTATTTTCATCGGTGAAATTGCTTGATATAAATTTCTCCTCATCTATAACTGTATATTCTCTAATCATTTCTTGAAACATTGTATATTCACGGTCACTTAGTTCAACAGAACGTTCTTCTTTTAATGGATGTTCTCTACGTTTCTCATTTGTCTTTGAATTTCTATCACCAGATATTTTTCGACGTTTGTTAAACTGTGGGAAATTTTTAAGAGCTTCTTCTAAAACACCATCGGATATTTTATTAATATTTTTTACATTACTTTCAATAGAAATACCATCTACAAGATTTTCAGGACGCCAAACTGGAATTGAAATTCCATGTTCGTTTAATATATATTTTTCTACATCAACACCATACAATTTTTCTTGACCAATTGCAACATCTATTATATCCATATAACCTTTATAATTCTGTATAATCCATGCATTACCACACATATCTTCTTTATTTCCGGTAGATATAACAGCCCATTCAGGAAGTACATTTAAAGACTTAATATTTTTAATTAACCATGCATATATATTTAATCTATGTTCGATATTTTGAGATGCAGTATATATTAAATAATTATCATCCTTCGTATTAATACATGTGGAAGATAAACCTTCATCATCTAAATCTGCAATCATTTCTAATGATGATTTTTTTGAATTCACCCCACCAAATGTTATCATATTCCATTTTTTATCCATTATATAATATATACGCCACACGTACTTAATATTTTTTACAGTAGTATAACATATCTAAGATATATCACTTATATACAGTATAGAATCTATATCTAATTAAAATTATTCTATTATTTAAATTTAAATGGGTCGATTGTAACATATAGATTGTCCCCTCCTTTTTCAACTTGGAGACCATGAAAGTAATTTAAGATAGATTTCTTTATCGTATCTCTATCGCTTGAAGATTTTGTAACAACACGTAATACTGGAGGACCATAATATTGCATTCCTTTTGGATAATCAACAACTTTTTTGACACCAGATATAGATTTCAAGTCTTTTTCTAAATCAGACATATTTTCCCACGGTTTATTTTTAAATCCAATATAATGTTTACAATCATCTAATTCCCATTCTGACTCAAATGTTTGAATTGACTGTTTATATTTATCAAGAAGTAATTCTCTAGCTTTATCATATGATTCTGTTTTATTATCAATATTATCTAAAGATAAATTTTCAATATCTCCTGTTCTTGTATTCTTAAATGATATTTTATATGTATGTTTTAATTTAACATTTTTGCTCATATATAACATATACAAATTATAAGGGTTTAAATTATTGGGTAGTCAAATTTATCGATATAGATATTTCGTATTATCTTTAATATTATCAAATATATTTGTATTAACATTCGTATCCCATGCTATACACGAACCAATACGACCGTTTAGTGGATTTTGCTTATTATTAACAGGTGAAAAACCAAAAGTAAGATTGTTATCTGCCCCCGTATTAATATTTGAATTTATATTAGTTGTAGATGTATTTCCATCAACATAAAATGTAATATCAGATAAACTATTACCATTTAATGTTATTCCTATTGGAATCCATTTTCCTGTAGGAATATTTAATGCTGCTTCAGCACCTGTATCTTCATTCTCAACACGACTATCACCACTTATTAATCGCCATCTCCATTGGGTATTAGATGCAGAACTACCATATTCTAAAAACGTTCCTTCTGAATTATCATTAAGATATACCCACATGAAAAAAGCTCTATTTCCATCACCAGTAATTGGTAATATATTAGTATCAACGCCTGAATTTTGATTGCCATTAAATTCTAAATAAGATAATCCTGAATCAGAATTCCATGATATACCTTCCGGTAATAAATTAGATTCCACACTTGTTTTAGATTCAATTATTGGTCCACTGTTTTCATTTATATCCCAATTATATGCTGCACTATCTGGTGCGTCTATATTGACCCATGGTTGTTTTGTGTAATCATTATGAATTTCTTCTTTTGTAATTGATTCTGTTGAAAATATTATATTATCTAATGTACCGTTTAAATGATGTTCAGTTCCATTTCCTTTATCTACAGCAAAGAAGTGACAATTGCTTCTGAAATTTCTTGTGTTAGCTCCCCAAGCATCTCTATGAACTGATACAGATTCTTTTACACCATCAATCCATATTTCCCATTTATTTACGTTATTTGTCTTTTTTACAAGGACACACCTATGTAATTTTCCATCATTAATAACTGTATTACTACTAATTTCTCCATCTTTATTATCATCATCTCTAATCATAATTCCTAGAACATCTCCGGGTACATCAGAATCTGCACGCGTTGTCAATTCTAATCTCATCGAAGATGAATCATAACCACCTAATAATTGACCTCGGTCTGTTGTTTTAACTGTTAATGCTATTGCAAAATCATTACGCATATTAGAACCGAAATCACCCCACTGCCCCGGTATTGAAACACTGTTACTACCGTCACTATTAAGTGCATAACCACCGACATAATTTTCATTTTGAATCCATAATGAATTATTTACAACTCCATCTTGACTAGAAATTGTATCTATAACTGTTTCTCCAGAACCTTCACGTATTTTCCATTCAAATATCGCACCATTAACTATGGGGGTAATATTTGCTGTAAAAACCTCTTGTATTATTTGCGCGTTTACATCATCGTGGTTTATTTCTACTTCTATGATAATATCAAATGAATCACCAGCGTTGTATAATGTAGAAAAATCTGTTGGTATTGTTTCAGAATCTAATAGATTATAATTCATTAATTGATTAGATATTTCTTCAGACTCAGAATCTAAAGTTATCAATTTAGAGTGAATTTGTGTTAACGAATTTCCCTTCTTTCCAGCCGATACCGTTATTTCAACGGGTTTTGATAAATCAATATTTGCGGTGTTAATATTAAAATTTGAGAATGAAATATTAAGTGATGAGATAGAATCTGCCGGTATATATACATCATTTTCTTGAATTGAAAATGTTGCTGCCACGGCACTTTGAGAAAACATTTTAAATGAGCTTAAAATACCGAAACCACTTGTCGCAATTATAAAACTCCGTCTATTCATGTTATAAATATACTCTAAAATGTTAAATAACTATTTATAAAATGATATATTTTAATTTAGTATTCACTATCAATATATAAATTTCTCCATAAACCACCTTCACCATCATCAGCGCTATTTCTTAATTGCATATGTGTTGGTTCTTTATTTGGTGTACTAAAAGATGCTGTCCCCAATGTAGAACTATTTCTCTTAAATCTCCACGTATTCCCATCATAACTTATTTCGTAAGTATACCACGTATCATCATAAGTTCTTTTTGTAGAGCTATAAATTGTATTTGTATTTCCATTAATATATACAAGACCAGCTAATTTACTGTTTCCAGCATTATTTGTTATCTTAAATATCGTAGTCCATGTTCCATCTTCAATTCTACCTAATTCAAAATTCATTCTTCCACGCCTACGATTATGGCGCATGTCAATTTTCATTCGAAAACCGTCTGTCACATCTACATTTACCGTAGGTGCTCTTATGCTAGCATCATTATTTGTGACGCTTATATAACCGTCGTTCATCGAATATGTTCCTGTTGTTTCAGGGGTCCA
>Ga0208282_10046_pt1 | contig 24647 bp, 22 predicted proteins | sample AntRauMetaVIRRA1_FD_184784 | JGI IMG/M metagenome (GOLD analysis project Ga0208282, IMG submission 184784) | Saline lake microbial communities from Rauer Lake, Antarctica, in enrichment culture - Antartic Rauer Lake 1 Metagenome VIRRA1 (SPAdes)... ...
TGGAGTCTGGAGTTCCCGAACTGGCTTCACGGTGAACGTGTTTGGCTCGCTGGCTGCTGCTTCTCGTGTGCGCTCCGGCGGTGAGACTGCCGACCGAGTGACTTTGGTGATGAGCTCGTCGCGAACGATCTCTCGAGAGATGGTGGTCTCGTGCCAGCCAACCCGGCTGTTGAAGTGCCGCTTCTGGAACTGCTGGCCGACGTCGTCGACGGCGACGTACTGCGTGCGTTTCGTCCCCCACACCTGCTGGACAATGACGACTGCCCCCACCTGTTCGTGAGTCAGTTCCACGAGGGCACACTCCACGAGCGCGACGAGCGACGCGTGGTCCCGATCGCTCGGGATCGTCACCTCGAGGTCCGCCCACGGAGCCTTCCCGTCGGAGTTGGTTGCTGCTTGCTGTACCGTCTGCGTCTGGGTCGTTCGTTCCAAAGCCATCGTTTATCGGGGGCACGTGATGTGCCCCGCCACCCCCTGGTGGGGGCGACAGACGTGCCGTTGCGGTCGCGACGCTACTCGGACCGACCGCCGAATAACCGACTCAACATGGAGGATGGCCCTGACTCATCACCGTTCTCACTCGCAGTGGAGACGTGCTCGCCCTGGGACTCCTGCTCCTGGCCACGGGTGGCGAGTTCGTCAGTGAGTCGCTCGATCTCCGCTTCAAGAGCGTCGGTTTGCTCGGTTTTCTCCGCGAGTGTCGCCTCGAGTTCGTCGACGCGCTCGCTCAAGAGCCGGTTCTTCTCGGCGAGATACGCGCGACTCCGCTCCGAGTCGGCAGCACCGACGTCTGGAGACGATCCGTCGCGGGTGTCGTCCGCGGTATCGTCCCCGGCGCCCGGGTCGTAGAACTCGGAAGTAGTCGCAATCGCTCGTTCGATGGTCTTCTCCCCATACGTCGACCCATCAGCGTAGTGGACCTCGTCCCACTTCTCCCGAAGCAATCCTGATTGGCGGAACAGCTGCTCCATCTGCGTCTGATCGCCGCCGGTCCAGAACGCCAGCAGACAGCACAGCGCCATGTCGGCCTCGGACTGACTGTCGTAGCCGACCGTGTTTCCGCTCCAGAGTCGCTCGAACTTCTGGCCGTTCGATGCGTTTCGCGCTTTCTCGAGGAGGTCCTCGTCTTCGAGGTCAACGTCAACGTCGACGCCACCGCCAGATGCTGACTTGTCGTCAGCGTCATCACGCTGCCCGGACTCGGATGCGGTGTCACGCTCGGTGTCCTGGACGTACTCGCGGTGAATCGCTGTGAGCGCGTCCTGTCGACGTGCAACGCGCGTGGGTGTCCGCTCGACGTGGTCGCCAGTGACGGTGAAAAAGCGTGCCGTGTCGTACAGTTCGACGCTCCCACGACGGTTCCGCCCGTCGGGGAGTTCGCCGGTGATCAGGACGTGATAGCCAGTGCCGGATGGCGATACCTCCGTGTACGAGTCGAGTCGCCCGATGATGTCTAACGCCGCGTCGTCGACGTCGCCGGTTTCCGGATCGCGGCAGTCGTCCAGATCGACGCCGACGATGGGGTCGTCGTCGGCAAACACGAAGCCGACACCATCGGCGTGTGCCGTCTCGGTGTACTCAACTGCTGTCTCGAAACTCGCTCAGGTATCCGGGTCTGTTGATGATGCGAACCCCCCAGCCCCCGGCGCCACCGGAATCTTCGTCGGCTTGCCGTCCCGCTCCGCTTCTCGCCAGCACACCCACTGGTCCCGTTCGCGTAGCGTCTCCGGAATCGCCTCCGACTCGTCGATGATTCTCTTACTCATGTTCTTCAAGTACCTCGCATGGCTTTCACCAATTCTGAGCCAGTACAAACTTCACGCTGCTCTGCGTCTCGATCCAATCCCTTGGTCCCAACGGGGACCCCCTGTTCTATACTAGTTGGTTTTTGCCGTAACAGATCATTCAAATACGCAAAATCCCGGGTTTGAGGCACCCGATACGTGTATACGGCAAAATCTCTCCAGCATGCTTGTGTTACGGCATTTCGGTTGATTGCCGTAACCCCTTGCTGTCTGCTGATTTCGGTTCTGTGGAGACGATATACATCGCCGTTGCCGTAATCTAATTCAGATTTCCTGTTATACGGACTTAAATTGCCACATACAGTAGAATTGGTGCTGAGTTTAGATGGCATCAAATTCACCTCCTGTTCTCTTCTGATCTGAGGGAAAGCCCCTTGTAGTATCGAACAGAGTCGCCGTTCTCATTGTCCGTCTTCCGCTCGAACGAGACATAGTTTCCGAGCCGACGACCGAACCAGGGTTTGCTATCTGTATCTATCTCGTGAGCTTCAGCCCACTGCTCGTAGATTTCGTAGACATCTCCGGCGGTTACTCTGCTTTGCGGGTCTTCGACGAGGTGGATCTCTGCGAATCGCTCAACAACCGCCTCTGGATCATCAGCAATATCGTCAATCGATGGCTGAGGCGTCTGCTGGATATGGCCAGCCTGTTCTCCTGTCGTTTCTTCGCACTCACTTGTGGTGACGGTATCGAGTAAGGTGTCCATCGAGTACGTACCGTCAGTATCGTACACGACCGGGTCGCCTTCCTCAGGGAGAATGACGATAGCGTACGACGTGGAGCTATAATGGGGCGTCTGGAGTTCGGCTTCGGGGACGAATGGTTTCTTGATGCGCACCCAGTCGTCCTCGAATGCTGATTTCGTCTCGTAGATGTGTTGCTCTCCGTGCTCGAATACGGCGTACTCGTCGGCAGCGTGGTCGTAGCTGTAGATGGCTGGAACACGATCCTTCGAGAGTTTTCCAAGCGATGGGAGGCGGATGTGTTCCATCCCGCTGGCATCTCGAAGGGCGATCTCGTCGCCATCACGCCACCAGATGTTCTGGGTCCCGTTCTCGTCGTCGCTCGCCGGTCGCACGGCCGTCACCCCACCTTCTTCGGTCGCTCCGCCGTTGAACGTGAGGTTTGAGTCGGTTGTGTAGAACCGCGTCTCACCATTCTGGAGAGTGCGAACGGGTGGCGTGAGAATGCCGTCGACACGCTCAGCCCACTCAGTTTCGTCGTTTCCTGGTCGAACGACAAACAGCGGGTTGTCCCCTGCCTCTTGGGCTTTCCGGAGGTTCGTGAGTACCTTTGCGGGATTCTCTGGGGTCGTCGTTTCGACTTCGATAGCGAATCGGTCGTCAACGTCGGGGTGGCTCGCCCTCGCGTCAGGTTTCTCGCTGCCATCTTGTGCGAGGATCGAGACCGTGAAGCCGCGTGCAGTGAGCTCTTGTTCGATCTGGAAGAGTGCTTCGTCGTGGGCACTCCCTCCAGCGGCCTGCACGCCACCAGTATCGGGCACCGCGATCTCTTCTCCGGCTTCAGTGAGCCTGATGCGAAGCTCGTCAGCATCGATATCGACGGTCGTATCGAGGTATCGTGATCGTTTCCGAATATCCGCGAGTGCGTCATACGATGGCGGGTCGGCGTCGACGTCGTCGAAGAGTCGTCTGAGTTCGTCGTCGACTGCTTCGACGGCCACCCAACCGTTCTCCTCACGGCATCCTTCTCGAAGCTGGAGACTCCGGACCACCTTCGCAATCGCACCGTCCAGGTCATCGCTCGCAATATCGAAGACGTCGTGTCCGTCGGTAGGTGGTCTCGTTGTTGAGGCGTCTGGGGCAGCCGGCACACCGTGTCTGTCACTGATGTGCTCGTGCATCGCGGAGAGCGTCTCAGTGAACTGCTCCTCTTCACGCGCTGTGAGTGGGTATTCGCTCTCGGGATGACCCGGTGGAATCGGGAGTGGTTCGAGACTGAACGGGTATGGCCCTGTTTCACCGAACGTCGGGCTCGGCAGGCTGGCGATCCACTCTCCGCGCGGCAACGAACGAATCCGATTGGCGAAATCCGTGGGGTCCATCTCTTCGTGGGCCATCGCTCGCGCCAATTCCCGGTCGACGTTGATTTTCCCGATGAGCGAACTGCCGATGTTGTTCAAGGCGTTCAGGTAGATTTTCCGGCCGCCTTCGGCCTCCATCTGTTCGGGGAACTGCATCGACAGGCCGACAGAGAGCCGGAATCCCCGCCCTTTCTCGAGGAGATCGTTCATAATGTCGGAGACTACGACCGACGCTGCTTCGTCGACGAGCAAGTTTACCACGTAGTCGTCCGAGTGCTCGGAGAGCGCCCGTTTGCGATCTTTGAGGGCTGCATCGAGATTGGTCAGGATCACACCGGTCATGATTCGGGCGGCGTCGTCGCGGAGGTCTCCGAGGTCGAAGAGAATGACCGTATCTTCGTCGAGAACATCCCGAAAGTCGAACTGGTTCTCGGTATTATTGAAGATCTGACGCAGGTGCGTGTCCTGTGAGATGTAGGCGAGACGGTTTCCGACACCACCCATCACGTTCCCGAAAGTGTTCGAATCTAACTGGAGTTGTCGCCGGATCGTTCGTGTGACTTCCTCACCGCTCGATCGTGGGGCGTCACCGATGTTCTCGTTCGGTGGCCCGGCCTCCCAGAGCTGGTCAACGGCGTGTTCCAGCTGTCGATGCGCGAAGTAATCAGTCGACGCTCGGTACAGCCCGTTCTCACGCCCGTATTCCTCGTCGAACAGTGCCTTGATGAGTGTCTTGATGAGAGTCGGGGCCACAGTCGCCCGCTCGTAGCGATCGGTTCCCATCACGAGCTTCAAAATCTCTTCGTAGTGGTCGGCCTTCCGTTGGACGGCATCTTCGCGGCGCCGTCCGCTCTCCATCGACGGTTCGAGATCGAAAAACGAGAACCCGGGGAGGACGTCTGGCACCGGGAAGTGAACGACGTTCTCTTCGAGGTCGGTCATTCCGAACCGACGCGCGTGAGCCCGCATGTAGTTCTGGGCCATGTTGTCGTTTTTCGGATTGATGAAGATCGTCGGTCCCTCGGTGTTGTCGTACAGCGACAGCAGATCGTTGATCAGGGCTTTCGACTTCCCCGAGCCGGTTGTTCCGAACCGGCCGTAATGAGTGGGCAGCAGTCGGGGCGGAATATGTGCCGGCTCGTCTTCGGCCTCGCCGATGTCGTCGAGGGCATACCCGATTGCCATTCCGTCACGGAACTCATTCATCAGATCTTGGTGGGGGCGTGGCAATGGATTTCGACTCTGCTGTTCCGCACGCGTCCCACGTTTCCCTTCGACAGTAAGCTGTTCCGAGGAGGGTACGAGTACGAAGTTCGCGAGCTCTCGGCCACTCAGCACGAAATCGGGACGGGTCTTCCCACGGCCGGTTGTGATCTCACGATCCAAGAGCCGCTGAAGCGCTGCTCGTGCGTTCCGTTCTTTCGTGACTGCCCGAAAGCCGCTGTCGCGCAACCGTTCAGCGTTAACCTCGTAATACGGCCCGTCAAGCGGATCGAATACCGGGACAAGTGATTGCATCCGCTCATCGAGTTCACCGCGACCGTCGTCCCCGGATGGAATCCCGATTGCTCGGATGTTCGCGGTGAACGACCGCTTCGGATTTTTCGCCTCGATTGCCTCGACGCGTTTTGCAACCGCGTCGCTAAGCTGGTTTTTGTCCCGGTTCTCCGATTGGCCGTCGAGTTCGAAGAGGGAGCCAATAATCTCCTGGGCGAGTGTGTCCCGCCCGTCGATGACGTCCTCCTTGCGAAGATCGGCATCCGCCTGCCAGCTCTCACGTCGCTGGAAGACGACCTGGAACGCCACTGGTGCTGTCGCCTCCATCAGGTGGTCGACGAGCGACGCAAGCGCACCTCCTGGCTGATCGACAGCTGATAGTTCCGCTTCGTCGTCGTCGGCAGTGAATGGCGAGAGTGAGGTCATCCAGTCCTGTTTCCGAGTAGCCGACCCCTGCCACCGCACGCCGAGTGGGGAGACGGTCTCGGTCGCTGGCCGGGCGAGTATCGTCCCATCTGATGTTACTGTTGGTTTGGCAAGCGTGGTGAGTGGCTGATCCTCGGGAATCGCATCTGGTGGGGCGAGTTCGAGGGCGGTGTCTCCGAACTCGATGATGTGGTCGGTAGACAGGTCGCCGACCGTCCCTCCATCCGCGACTGATTCGGCGTCTGCTGGCCTCGCTTGACTGTCGTCGTCAGTCCCACGTTCGTATTGCTCGTCAGGACCGAACTCGTACGTGAGATCGCCCGACTCATAGTGATCGACGAACGTCTCTCGGTCGAATTCCACAGGCTGCACGAGTCGGGATGCGACGTCGACTTCGGTACGCTCGATGTCGAACGTCTCGGGATAGATCGACCGGAGACGTTTCTCAAGCGTATCCAGATGGTCGTCAGCACCGTAGTAGAATTCGACGGGGTCGTCTGCACCCTCGCTGAGCGCGAGGAATTCGAACCGTAGCGGTGTTTTGCTGTGTAGCGGATTGAGTTTGTCAGCTAGCCCTGTCGAGTCCGTTGAGGTCAGTTTGTGGAGGCTTTCCAGTGCCTGCGGCAGCCGCTCCGGATTGAGGCGTTCGGAGGTAAGCGTCACGCGGAGGTACTCACGCATCGTCGCCACCTCCTGCTGCACCACCATCAGTCTCTGTTGGCGTCCGCTCAGGTGGGAGTTGTCCGTTGTCTGTCGCTCGGCTTTCAATGTCCTCCTGGAACGCCTGTACGTCCGCGTCCATCGGATTCTCGCCAGTGCCGGGGAGTGAGGCTCGCCGTTGCTCGGTTGGCTCGAAGTCGATGACCTGTTTCTCCTTGGGCATCGCTTTGACCTTGATCCCGCGCCACTCGCCGTCGACGCCAACGAGTGCTTCGGAGAAGCCTGCATCCTCGTTGCCGGGGACGGCATCCTGGACGAACCGCATCTGCGCGTAGTTCAGCCCGAACTCGTCGGCCCACGCCTTGTCCATCCCGTCCAACCGATGGAACTGCTTGACGGCACACTGGTCGAGGATCGCCTCGGATTCAGCGTGCTCGAAGAACTCGTCGACGGTCTGGGTGACCAGCCGAATCGAGAGATCGTGGTGTCGGTGATGGCGGAAGACCGTCTCGAGGAACGCCAGACTCGCTGCGTCCTGCATGATGTACCGCGCCTCGTCGATGTAGAACACGACTTCCTTCTCCGAAACCTTCGCCCGCTCGTACACCAGCGAAATCAGCAGCTGCATCGTCAACGCCGTGCTGCTGTCCACGCTTCCCTCCTGCTGGGCCAGATCAAGGTAGATGACCTTCTCGTCCCGGATGTCGAAATCGGATTCTTGACCGAGATTGGCGTGGCGACCGTCGTCCTCGAAGGGACGAAGCTGATCGAGCAACCACGTCGCGTCCTCTTTGATCTTCCCTGCCTCCTCGTCGGACCGCACGACGAACTCCTCAGGGTCGTCGACCATATCCTCGAAGACATCCATCATGTCGCGGATAGTCGGACTCGGATTGCTGTGCGTCGAGATGTCGTCGGTGATGCCCTGTCGCTTGTAGGCGCGTTTGAGGGCGAGTTCGAGCGTGGTGCGGCGGTCTCCCAGTGAGATACCACGGAGAGCGAAGAAATTGGTGAGGAAGCTCATCGCATCATCGAGCTTCTCGTTGAACGGGCTCGCGTCCTCACCCATCGCTCGCTGGACGTGTTCGGGCGTCTCCCGAATCTCCAGAGGGTTCAGACCGAGTGTCCCGCCGACCGTGATTCGCTTGGCGTCGAGCGCCTCTGAGACGCCGGCCCAGTTGTTCAGCGGTTCGAGGATGATGCCGATACGGTCCTTGCTCTGCTCAATGGAGCGGATGAAGTTCTGCTTGGAGCTGAACGACTTCCCGGAGCCGGTGTCGCCGACGGTGAACATCGCGTACCCGTTGTCCCGGGCGAATGGGTCGATGACTACGGGGCTCTGGTTGTCCTTGTGAATGCCGAACTCGACGCCGCCCTCCTCAAGGATCGTCGCATTGTGCGGCGAGGACAGTAACGCGCCGACGGCGCCGCCGAGTGCAATCGACGTGCGGCCGAACTCGTTGTCGCCGATTGGTGCGGCGGACTGGAGGGCGAGGTCCTGCCGGCAGATGGCGGTCTTCGGCGTGAGGTTCGCCGGGTCGTCCCGAAGCGCACTCTTGACAGTCTGGACGGCATCTCTGAGGTCGTCTTTCTCGTCGGCCCGCACGGTGATGAACATCCCCTGGTCGAAGACGTTGGCGCCGTTCTCGACGGCCTTGTACGTCGCTGCGGCCTCGTTGGCTCGCTCTTGGAGATAGGCACTCCGGATACTCTGTTCGAGGTCAGCATCGACCTGAAGGTCGTCGGCGATGTCCTGCAGTTCGTTCCGAGCTCGCTCCTGGTTCTTCGGCGTGATGTGGGCAGTGAGGTCGAACTGGACGTCGGTCATCTCGAAGAGGTCGCTTAGATACCCGTCGTTGGGATAGTCGGCATAGTTAGCGATGTACAGTGTCGTCGTCCACTGCTCGCCGACCCGTGCGGCTCGCGTTTCCCACTCGACAGCTCCGGGCGCGGTCACCGTCTTGTGCGACTCGGAGATATCGTCGAGGAGCTGGCGTTCGGCCTCACCTTCTGTGAGTGTCTCCTCGTCGAGGACATCCGCGAAGTCCACGTCTGGTTCATCATCCGCAGTGAAGCGGTCCCAGAGATGTTTGCTGCCGACACCGAGGATGAGTCCCACCACGAGGGCAAGCACTGCTCCCTCCGCTGGTGTCAGGCTCTGGAACCACTCGGCGACGGCGCCGAGCGCGACACCACCTGTCTGGAGGATCACGTTACGCATCGTGTGGATCCTCCCGGCGCGAGTGGCCGATGATCGATTGGTCGCGAACGACGCGTTCTGCTTCGTCGTAGTCGTGTTCGCGCCCGTTCCAGAAATCCATATTTAGGACGAACAGCTCAACCGTGCTGAGCCGGCGAGCAGACCATCCCGACGCCTGCTGGATGAGTTCGGAGCGCACGTCGTTGACGCGACTGTCGAGTTTCTCGAACATCTGAGCGCGACGTTCGACATCGGTGAGGTCCTCGCGACGGGTGACGAACGGGTTGAACAGGAACCCGATCACCGGGAACTGAGTCAGCTTCTCGACGGGCGTTCCCTCGTCGCGGAAGCGGTCGTACACTTCGATCGGGCTGACTTCAACGCCGATGTAGTACCGGACCTGCTGGATACCCCGGTCACGCATCTCCTTCGGCCGTGTCTCCCGGTACTCCTCGAGGAGTTCTTTGAAGATCGGGTTCTCTGTGACATCTTCGTCAGTGAGTCGATCCTCGATGGTCTCAGTGATCTGCTCCACCGGAAATGAACGGGTTGTGGCGTGGAGTTTGAGTTTCGAGTCCAGCTCTTTGTTGGCGAACTCTTCGCCAGCGTCCTGGAGTTGCGCCCAGTCGTCTGACATCGCGAAATCCATGTTGGCTGGATCGATCTCGATGAACGCCTCCATCGCGCCGTCTTCACGCTGGATGGCACCAGCGCCCGGCCACGCCCGCTTGATGTTCGTGAGGTCCTGCGTTCGCTCGTCCGGCTGGAACGGCGTGTAGTTCGCGAGACCGCCTTCGTTACGCTCTGACTCGTTGGTACTCGTGTCGGCGTCGGCGGGCGCACTGAACGTGACCTGCGGCCGTTTGAGGTACCGATAGACGTCTTTGGTCCACGTCCAGGCGTTCAAGTGGGTTGGTGAGACGTAGATGACGGCGACGCCAAAGCCAAGCCCGCCAGCGACGAACGGGAGGGCAAGCGATTCGATCCCGGTGAGGCCCGCGATAAACAGCCCAATAATGGGGAAGGCGATGAGCATGCCGACGTCACCTTCCTCGATATTGAGATACGGGATGCGACTCTCCTCGCCGAACTGATCCATGATGCGCCGTGCGGCTGCGTCTTGATCTGCTGACATTGTTAGTGGATTCCTCGATCAAAGTCCATCCCGCGTCCGTCACTCGTCGATTCTGCTGTCGCTCCACCTGGGTCATTCTCCGTTCGACGGTACGATGGTGCACCGCTATCGTCTGCTCCGTGCCCACCGCGGGCAGCTGCTTTTTGCGCGACGGCGTGGCCAGCGGCGGCTTTTGGCCCCCACCGAGCGGCGGTCGTCGCGACGCCGGCGCCACCGACGTAGGCCCCGGCGGCGACACCGCCAACGAGGGCTGCGCCTTTCGTCGCACCGCCGACGACTTTGGCCGTCAACGGGGTCGCGTATTTGAACGTCTTCCACGTGATGAAGAGTGCGACCAGCGGGAGGGACGCAGCGACAAGATATTTGAGGAACGCTGTTCCTGGCGTGAGCGCCCCCCCAGCGTAGATCAAGTCGTATCCCTTGAGGACCATCGCAGCGGGGAGCGGGAGGACGGCCAACGGGACAAACCGTTTGCAGAACCCCATCGCGATATCGGATACGACCGGAATGTTTCCGTAGGCCAGTGCAAATGCAATCGGCAATCCGTACAGGTAGACGTAGAGCAGGATCATCCGGATGTAGAACAGTGCCTCTAGAGCCCACATCGAGATTCCACCAATCACGGCGAACAACAGCCCCAGTCCGGGGTTTGTGATGGCTGCTCCCAAGAACTGAAGCATCGCCGAGGCTACGGAGGAAAGCTCCGGCATCAGGGCGATAGTGAATCCGTCGACGAGGTAGAGTGCGAGAGTCCCAATCCAGTACCATGTAATAATCAGAAAGGCTCCGACCCAGGCTGTCTTCTTGGTTTTTCGGGCTTCGTAGGCACTTCCGATATTGAAGATTCGAACCGTGTGACGCCCCTGGACGCTCATCACGAGGAGCAAAAGGGCAACTAGCATGATTTCGCCGCCTATGAGAGCATCGTGGATCGCTGGCCAGGGTGCGTTGGTTGGTTCACCAAAGACAAAGGCTCCATTCGTCTCTGGGGTCGGGGTTCCGAACATCCCCTCAGTCAGAGTCTCATACCCCGACCTAAGACCGTCCATGAACAGCCCGATGAACCAATCAACGACGCCCTTGATACCCTCGAGGACGACATCAATGAGATCAACCATCGTCAGATCTCCGTGATCGTGACCTCACAGTCAGTCATCTCATCAGACCCGGAGTACTGGACATTGTAGGCACTCGTGACTCGATTGCCACTGACTCGAGTCTCGACGATAACCGTGAACTGGCCGCTGTTACCGTCTGGGGAACACCCCATTCCGTCCTCACTCTCTGAGCCGAACGGGAACGAATTACTGAACAGGTCGGCTGTCTCGCCAGGGGAGACTACTACCCGGTCGGTTTCGTGCATTCCACTGCCTCTGGGGTTCTCAATTGGATTGGGAACGTCCCCGGAGAAGATTAGTTCCGTTATCGCTTCCGGACCACTCCCTGTGTTCTCTACCGTGACGAATGCCTCGCCATTCTTGATCCGGTCCGTCTCGGATTCACCATAGACTTCGTCCCACGGCTTATCTGGATTATTCCGATAGAGTCCAACATCCTGTATCTGGATCTCTGGACGCAGTTCAGTCGAGGTCTCGACAACTGTCTCCTCACCCTTCAATGCGAGTACGCGGTACTCACCGGGCGCATACGCAGTGCCGATCTCGAAGGAGACCTGTTGAGCACCTGCGGCTACGTCACGTTTCCCGAATAACTCGCCGTTCGGTTGGATGAGGTTGATTTGGTTGACGTCGGCCTCTTCGGAGAGTTCGACGACGAGTGTTGTCCCCTCGACAGCGATACGCGTGAGTGGGCCTCTGCCATCTGGAGAGGTCGTTCCGTCACTAGGCGTTTCAGACCCGCCATTGTCGTTTAGACAGCCAGCGACGCCTGCGAGCGCAGCGCTGGCGACTGTTCGGAGGGCGGTTCGCCGACTGATGTGTGGGTGGTTTCTAGTCATGGACTATGGGTTCCGTTGGAAGATATTTTCTGGACCGAGCATTAGGAGGAGCCGCTTGCCTGCGTAGAACATCACAAGAAACGGGATGAGCTGCCAGCCGACCTCGAAAATGAACGCGAACCACCCGTCGATGGTTCCGAGCGGGTGCCAGCGAGCAGTAGCCGTCGCACTCACATATGCGGGGTTGTGCCCGAGCCACGAGCCCGGATGGTACCGAGCCGTGAAGATACCCGGCTCGTCGATCGTCACGATCGCCACCCCGGAGGCGTTGGTCTCGACGCGTTGCTCTGCGACGGTGATGTAGCCGTTGCGAGTGCTTCCACCGATTGGATATCGCCGGTCGGGATCGCTGAGAACGATTGGTGCGCCCGTCTCGTTGTCACGGAGTTCGATGCGGAGTGTGGCCTGGCTTTCGTTCTGCTGGAGAACTTCGACAGTCAGATTACTGCGCCGGAGCTGCCGCTCAGAGCCAGCGTCAGGTGCCACAATCGAGGCATTCACACCCTGCACGATACCCGCTATTTGGAGCGCGTCGCGATCGACGCTCTCGGCGCGAACCGCAACACCGTACGTCGTCGTGTACGACTGGTTGACGATGTCGATGTTGATGTTCTCACCGAGAGTGCCGTCCGGAGACGGTCGGTCAGTGCCCCAGGTGTCGATAATCTCTGGGCCATCGCGAACTGGTTCAGCCCTCGGGCCGATTCGCGAAGGGTACGCGTGGACGTACACGGGGATCGCGTCAGACTCGACGGTGGCGCTGTCGGTCCGGTTCGACCTGACGAGCGTATCCCAGTTGGTGTTCCGAGCGGTGTAGAACCGCCAGACGCCACGAACTCTCGCATCACCGCCTTCGGTCAGGGTGTACCCCTGCCACGGCCGGGACTGGAAGATGGAAACGCCAGAGTCACCGTTGGGATACTCGGCGTAGTAGGGATACGCCGAAAGGTCGTAGATCTCAACGTCAATCGAGTCCGAAACGTTTCGTGATTCTGTCCGGTAGGTGACGTCGACGTCCGTCCGGTTGCCTTGATCAATCCGGATAGTCTTTTTGAGCCGAACGCTGATCTCTGCCTCGAGCGTGAGATTCGCACTCCAATCATCCTCGATCTGGTAGTCGAGGGCTGGCGTATGGGACCCGTCCTGGGTCGCGATGGTTTCGCCGTCCTTCTTCAACCGAACCTCGTCGATCTCGTGCTCGGTGATCGACCAGTCAATAGTCGTGTTCCCGGAGGAACTTCCGTTCGGGACACGAACCCGATAGTCGACGAAGCCCCGCATCGTCCCGTTCGGTGCGATGTAGAGTGGGGTCTCTCCGGACTCGAGATGCCCGCGCGTGGAGGGCTGGACCGCGAAGATTGTGGCGTGGGCATCCTCGATGAAGATACCGTCCTCAAGGTCCGCGTGCGACGGATGCACGGACGTCTCTGCGCCGCCGGCGTCGAGGTCCTCAAAATCGTTCCGGGTCCACGTCGCCGCGGTCGCAGGCGGGCGTTTGAACGTGATGTCCGTCCCGTTCGCAACTTGGTGGATGGCGGAGCGATTCTCGCCGTACCGCTGGCGGTGCGTTTCTTGGCTGATGTAGTTGTCCGCATCGCGCGACCACAGCGTTGCCGACTCGTTCTCCGTGAGCCCGTTGTCCTCCGTCCCTGGCCGCGGCGGCTCAGCGGCGACGATACCCGTGACTAGGCTCGTCACAAACAGGGCGGCCATGAGCACGGAGAGTTCTCGGTGATCCATAGGGCTCGCGTCGGTGACAGCAGGTGGTTTACCAGGGGACGAGGTCGACGCACTGTGCCAGCGGGAGGCCCATCATCGACCCTGCAACTGTGTACAGCGGGCCGAGGACGACGAGGACGACGGCGGACTTCATCGCCGAGCGCTTGTGGCGCTTGAGCCCCTTCTTCTGATCCGGAGTGATCGTAAACATCTCGATGAGGGAGTCAGCCTGCCACACGATAGCGAGACCGACAATTCCCAGCGTCGTCGTCAGCTGGAAGAAGCCCTCGATCATACTCGGAAGATTATCCGCGCTACAGACCGCATTACTCTGCGCGGCGACGGGCTGCACAGCAAACAGGCTCAACATGACCACGACAGTGGCTGCCTGTCGTATCACGGGCCGGTAAGACGATTCAACAGTCTCTGGATGATCGTTGTCTGTCATTGGTGCGTCTCGTTGTGAGCGTTTTCACAGCTCTCGGTAGCTGATGTTTCTGACTGGGTGCCGTCTCTCGAATCGACTGAGTTGACGACCAGTTCCTGGAGGTCACTCAATCGGTTCGTTTCTTCGACGACTTCGTCGAACGAATATCCCCGCTCCTGTGCACGTTCGAGGAGATCACGGAATTCGTGTGGGTCGATATCACGAACATTCATCTCTTCTCGAAGCGCCTGCCGATACAGCGCGGAGGCGTTGATGTAATCAAACCACTCCAGGAACAGCTGATCGATCTCTTCGATAGTGACCTGTCGGGTTTTCATGTGTATGCGGGGTGATTCATATTGATTGAATCGCGGTTCATAGCATACACCCCCGATTGTCAGGGTGGGTGGTTATACTCATCCGTGTTTACACTGTCAAAGGGTGTGAACACCGGACGCAGCCCTCAACACAGAGAAGGCGATATTAACGGGGAGACAGATTCAGAGGGATACCTTCTTTTGACTGGGTAGTAACGCGAGGTTCGAGTTCGATGTCCCGATTTTTCTCCCACTCAAACTCGAACTGCTGGCCAATCGTCGCGAGCACGACCTTGGCTTCCAAGAGAGCGAATTCTCGCCCGATACAGGTTCGCCGCCCCCCGCCGAAGGGGACGTACGCGAAATCATGGAGCTCTTCTTCAAACTCATCCGTCCATCGTTCGGGTCGGAACGATAACGGATCGTCGTAGAACTGGCCATCACGATGGACATGGATCACGGATAGGTGAATCTCGTGATCCTCGGGGATTCGGAATCCATTGACTTCGACGTCAGACTTCGTCCGGCGCGGGATCGTGTGAATCGGTGGGTATAGCCGAAGTGCCTCGGTGATGATGTTCTCCGTGAATTCGAGGTCTTGGAGATCGTCGTAGGTTGGGGGGTGGTCACCGAGTACCGTCTCCAATTCCGCATCGAACCGCTCTCGGATGTCCGGGTGCGTGGCCAGCACGTACCACGTAAACGCGAGTGCGGTAGCTGTCGTTTCGTGGCCTGCAAAGACCATCGTGATAAGCTGATCTTCGATTTCGTCAGTCGTGAGCTGCTCACCGTCATCCGAGTTACGGATTCGCTGTAACTGTGTGAGTAGATTGGACGGGTCCATATTGCTGGATGACTCCTCAGGCCTCTGTTGACCGCCTCCAGCAACTCCATCGTCCGCGACTGATGGGCTGACCGACTGACTGCCCTCCTCCGCAAGGAGGCTCCGAACTTCCTGTCGAAGCCGCTCCTTTGAGTGGTCGAACCGACGGCGAGCTGGTGTCGGAAGCCAGTGGGGGAGAATCCACGAGGAGGGAGTAAACCACTCGTTGAGACCATCAGCGGCATCGCGAAGCTCTTGATCCTCTCCAGGAACCAATTCACGACCGAACAAGGTTGCGAACAGAATTTCAAGAGTGAGATCACGCATTTCCGTTTCCATATCCCGGGTGTCGCCCGCCTCCCACTGCTCAAGACGTCGTTCAGTACACGCCACCATCTGCTCTGTGTAGCCTTTGATCTGCTCGCGATAGAACAGTGGTTGCATCATCTCCCGTTGTCGTCGCCACTGCTGGTCCTCGACTGAGAGTAATCCGTTACCGAATGCTCGTCGATAATCCTCGGTTTTCCCGAACGCGTCGACGTCGGCCACCAGAACGCGATTGAAGTAGTCCGGATGAGCCAACACGAAGACGTCGTCGACTGCTGGGAGATCCATGCGATAGATATCCCCACACTCCGACGTTGCCCTGTCTACGAACTCGAACGGATCGCGAGCAAAATCGACTGCATGCTTGAACACCGGGTATCCGGATGGTGCTGGGGGGAGTTGCGAGGTCACAATACTCGCACTTTGTCGGAACGCGTGTAAAAAGTACTGTCGGCGGGTTCGAGTTCACATTTCAGAGAGGGAGTTGGAATGATGAGACGTTCGTTTCAATACCTGATCACGTCGATATATTCATACCCTAGGCGACGTTATCTTGGAAAATAGGTGATTCTTGGTGACACGCCAAGAGCGTGCGGTCACAAACCCACTCACGGACGAACGAATAACCGTCCGTGAGTTCATTAGTGATCTCGCTGGGTCTGCCCGTCTCGAGGTACTTCGATCACTTGACGACCAACCCCTGACAGCATCGAAGATAGAAGATCGGGGCCAGGTTACTCGACAGACCGCGTCAAAACACCTCGCGCAACTCACCGACCTAGGCCTGACCAAATCAACCAACAGTGGGGTATATGAGCTCACTGCCGGCGGGAAGATCATCCTCTGTGCCTTCGAAACCTGTTTTGGTGATATCGATCCAGAACGCCTCACTCACCTCACGCGCTCAAAACACACGATTCCGCTATTACACACGCTCTCTGAAGAACCCCTACGACCAAGCGAAGTGGCTGAACGAGACGCGGGATCACCCTCACGTGCGACAGTTCGAAGGATACTTCGACTATTCGAGACGGAGGGCTGGATCGAGGAGATCGACGGCGAGCACCAACTTACGCCATCTGGTGAGCGAACATTGGACACATATGAAGAGCTAGCCGTGAAGATCGAGCAGGTGATGGAGAAGGCGCCGTGGTTTCAACGGCTCAGCCCGACTCGGACAGACATTCCAGTGCATGCTCTCAGTGATGCGAAACTGTACGTCTCCTCACCACACTCGCCAGGGATCGTGCTTGCGACGGCGCTCAAACTCTGTGACCCCCGACTCGACCATTTCCGCGTCCTGACGTCAATTTACAATCCAACGCTCTTTACAGCGTACGACAAACTCCTCAAACTCGGGCTCAACGGGGAAGCGATCGTCGACGCCTCGCTCTACAACCGCCTCCACGAGGAGAATATGGAACACTTCCTCGACGATTCCGACTACAAGAATTTCCGGGTATTCTGCCTCGACGAAGAATTAACGCTCGGTATCGGAATCTACGACCAGGAACAGATCGCGATCGGCGCGTATAACGAAACTGGAGGGGGAGAGCATATCGCGATGCTTCTCAGTTCGAACGACGCGGTCGTTCAGTGGGGTGACGATCTCTATAACTACTATCGGAAACGTGCCATACATGCCAGTGAACGCTCCCCGGAGAGCGCCAATTAAATAGAGAGGGAGATTTCATAGAGTTAACCAACAAATTTGGATTTATCCCAGTATTGTAGGTTAATCCGCTACACGTTCGGTGAAGTTTTCCTCAGTCATTCGATTTTAATGATCTCACCTTCATCTTCGTGGAGCAAATTGCGGATTTCAGCCAGCAATTCCTGTCCCTCTTCGTAAATCTCACTTCCTTCATCGAGCGAGATCTCGTCTGGGTCGAACTGTTCGATGATCTCTTCAACCCGGTCCATTCGGTGTCTGATGTCAGAATCGTTTGCCACGCTTAGATCACCCCCAGCCACAGCCCGGTGATGACCAACAACAGCAACACTAGCACAGCGATTGCGGCCTTGTAGTAGACCGGCGAGAGGCCCTCAGGGGCGGCTGCCTCGTCGACTGCTTCGGCGAGTTCCTGCTCGTGTTCGTGCTCCTGCTGGAAGGTTTCGTACGCGGCGTCGAGTTGCTGCGCCAGCGGCGTGATCTCGCCCGCGAGGAACTCCTCGCGGGAATTTACGATATACTCGCCAGCGGCCGTCGGCGTGATCGTCGCGACGTCCGTCACCTGATCCGCGATTAACCGGTCGTCAGTGTGACCGATTGCGGTGACCACCGGGGTATTCGCGGTGAAGATCGCCTCCGCGACTCGCTCGGTGTTGAACGCTTGGAGGTTCGAATCGCTCCCCCCGCCCCTTCCGACGATAATCGCGTCGACGTCCTCCGACCGGTCGAGGTGGTGGATGCCGTTCGCGATGGATGTCGGCGCGTCCGAGCCCTGGACGGTGGCGTCCTTTATCAGGATGTCAACGGTCGGGTCCTGTTCGTGGATCGCGTTCTGGATGTCGTACCGGGCATCGCCACGTAGGGAAGTGACGACACCGACCCGCTCCGGGAACGCCGGCGGCCGCTGTTTCTGCTCGTCGTCGAACCAGCCACGCTCCTCGAGTTCGCTTCGCAGTCGCTCGACGGCCGCCGCCTGGTCGCCGTCGCCGACGACGATGACTTCCCACGGTTTGAGGTCGATTTTCCCGCCTTCGACCCAGTAGTCGATGTCGCCTTCGAGGATGACCTCGGTCCCGTCCTCGAGGTCGACGTCCATGTTGCGGTAGCGGTTCGCCCAGAGCATACAGGGGAGCTCGGCATTGCCGTCGGTGAGCGTGAAATAGAGTGCCGTACTGTTCTGGTGGAGGTCTGTGACTTCTCCGATACAGCGGACACCGTGAAGGGCAGGCGTCTCCTCGACGACAGACGCGATTCGGTCGTTCAGCTGTGAAACGCTGAGGACCGCTCTCGAATCGGGGTTGACCGCCTGCCGTTCAGTATCCGGTGCGTCCGCCATGTACGTCTTCTAATACTGAAGAGGAACTTCAAAAAGCTACGTTCGAGTGATGAGGTCGACTGTGGTACCCCGGACTACAGGTCGCGGGGCTGGACCGTCTTCCGGTCGTTCGCTTCGGCACGCTCGGCAGCGTCGTCGAGGAGTTCGGCGGCCTCTTCGTTGAGGGCGTCGTAGAAATCGGCCGAGACGTTGTGATCCGACAGTGCATCCTTCACAGCTGCTTTGACGATTAGGTCAGACATTCCATCGCGGAGTTCTCTTGTCCGCCATATAAAGTATAGTAGAATCGTATTGGATTTAGAAAACTGGTGGGCCCGGACTGTTCTGATCACTCAGCAGGACGGCTGGTCAAGGAGGTTTTTGTCAGGTGTTCCGGGTTCTGTCCGTACGTGCTTCTTAGTTTCACCATCAACAGCTACAAGATCAGCCGTATCACCGTCATACTCTACGTATGCTCGGCCACCATCATTCTCGATGAAGTCAAACATTTGCTGGGGAGACGAAGAGCCAGTTTTGCCGGATGAAGGGTTTTTCCACCCAATAGTCGTTATGCATTCGCAGCCATCCAGATGAGAGTCGTCTTTCGTAACGCAGGTGACTCTAACAGCCATGGACATACATAATTCATTATTTGGTATAAATCTGGCCAGTAGAATCACAGGTATCTCCTACCATTCAGGTTGTTCGCTTCGGCACGCTCAATGACGTTATCAAGCAGTTCTCTGACTCTTCGATGAAAGTCTCGCTCGTGAACTTGATTAAGAAGCATAGATGAGTAGTAATACACACGCAGATGGGCCACGTCTACTACCACCACCCTGGCGACAAGCAGTTCTCTCTTGACTTCGTCCATCCAGATCCTGACGAAATCGTCTCGCAGATCGTCGGCTACGGCGATGACGCCGCAGTGAAGGTCCAGAAATACGATATCGACAAAACGTTCTACGTTATCTACACATCCCGCGTCGGCGGTGGACCTGTTCAAGAGATTGATTTTAACCTGAACGAGTCGCTCTCAGAGATGAGTGCCGACAACAGTACCATCGTCGTTCGTCTCCTCGAGATTTACCGCGCACTTATCGCTCAGAACGAAGAAGAAGAGGGAACTCCCGTTGAGGCGTACAAGAATATCGACGTCGATGCACTGCCGGACGTTCTCGACCGGACGTCGTGGGAAGGATCAGCAACAGATGTAGCGGGCCGACTCGCCTCGAATCTGATCCTCAAACACGCGCTTCCGAATGCCAACCATCGAACTGCTGTTGCATTGGTTCAGTTCTACCTCCGGCGTCTAAATCCGGATTTCGCTATGCCAGAAACCTCCGTAGAGACCGATCCAGAATCCTACGACTGGCGGGAATGGGTAAACGAGTACATCAACGAATCGAAGCGACTGTTGACCGTTCGACGGAAGAACGTCCTCTTCAAGCACCTGTATAGCTTCGGTGCGCGAACGCTTGAGCGAAAACACGCAGTCGAGATCGACCTGACTGAATACGAGCTGGATATGTACCCAAGTGAGGCGAAAATCGTCTACGCGGAGAAGCACGAGGATCTCTGGGTTACGTTCGTTGAGGAGGCTGTCAACCGTGCCGGCTATCCGGAGCTAAAAGACACGTCTGGCCTCTCGAAAGCAGAATTCGCGGAAAAGATCCGGAATCTCGACTAAGCGACTCTACTAGTCTTGAAGCGTGGCGACTGTTCGGCCCGTTTCCTCGGCCTCTTCGCTGCGCGACATATTGTATGTCGCGAGCGCTTCGTCAACCGCTTGGTCAAGACTCATTGGTCAACCGAATCTTAGTTCTTCTACTGTATAAACGCTTGCCTCGCTCTGGAGAACAGAGATAGAGCCCCTCCCCAAGCCCTAGTCAACCAGTTCATAGTCATTGACAAGCGTATTATGAGCTATTTGTCTGGGTCGTATTTCAATTGTCTTGGGTAATGAATGGTGACCTGGCAAAGATATCATAAGGAGTAGGCGAGAAGTGGCGACATATGGGTAATGGCCGGGTGTTACCGGTGCTCGCTGTAGAGGATCAGCATCTACTGGTCAATGAAAACGGTTCTATCATTCAAGTACAGAATAATATTCAGCGCCAGGTGACCCCCGGAGACTACGTCAACGTTGAAAATACTCTTGGACAGGACAAAGCGGTCGGCGTGGCGAGAGAAGATGATCCGTCGGGCCAACATGCACGAGTAGAGAAAGTCACCGATGACTACATTTTAGTCCAGACGAACAGCAGATCACGGATACTCGCAAATCCGGCTGAGGATGTCTCACCGGGGGATGGCGTGTTGCTTACGGAACTAGGTGAATTCTACAAAGTATTTGAAGACGGTATCGTTGAACTCGACGATACCACCCTAGACCCCCTGCGAGAGGTAAACGAGACTGACTCGTCTGATCTCACACCAAAAAACGTTCCTGACAAAGAGTATGCGGATTTCGGTGGGATGGACGATGTCGTTGAGGAAGTGAAATACAAAGTGGAAGTCCCTCTCAAGGAGCCAGAACGATTCGAGGATGTCGGGATGAGTGCTCCGAAAGGCGTGCTGTTCTACGGCCCACCGGGGACTGGCAAAACGTATCTGGCGAAAATCGTCGCGAACCAAGTCGAAGATGCGTCATTTTACAGCATCAGAGGCCCAGAGTTGTCTCATGAGTTAGTTGGCGGGACGGCACGGAAGCTCCGCGGGTTGTTCGAGAATGCCCAGAAAAATCCGCCAGCAATCATCTTCTTTGACGAAATAGATTCGATGGCACCGCGACGGGACAAGACAAGGGATGCCGGTCGCCGAACCGTCGGCCAATTGTTGTCGTTAATGGATGGGATCGAGGAACGCGGGCGAGTGGTAGTCATCGGGACGACCAATCTGATTGGGGCAATCGACCCAGCCCTTCGGCGACCAGGTCGGTTCGGACGAGAAATAGAGTTCCCCCGTCCGTCGCGCGAAGGCCGACGAGAAATCCTCAATATCCACAAACCGGACGTTGAATTCGCTGACACCGTGAGTCTTGAGAACCTTGTCGAGAAGTCGAGTGGTTGGACTGGTGCTCATATTGAGTCGTTATTCGAAGAGATTGGAGAGATTCTGCTGAAGGGAGAACGGGACAGGGAGGGGAGTCCGACAATTCGTCGGATGGACGTTGAACGTGCCTATGAGAGGGTACAGGCACAAATCAATAACAAGGAGGCACAACGACGACGAGAGCAAGAAGCCGAGGAGGGCGCAGACTAATGGGACTAAAAGAACGGATTTCGAACCGGTTAGGAAGGGAGAATGGAGAGGACCAATCCCCAAGTGATGAGTCACCAGAGGATGATTCTGTTGAGGACTCCGATGACCGAGAGCCTAACGATGAAGAAGACGACCGCGGGTACGAGAGGGAACTTCGGGAGTTCGTCTACCTGGATCGGGATAGCGTTGTAAGTCTTCTTGCGTCGATCGAAGGAGCCATCAAACAAGAACGGATCGAGCAGATTGGGAGTCGGTCAACGAAGCGTGTTGCTGGTGGTGTGAACGCGAGTATTTCTGGGGTGGGCGCAAAGGTAGAGGGCGAACAGGTTGAGATGGGGGAGAATTCATCCGAAGTGGTACACAACTACGCGATTCAGTCACTCTTCGACCAGTTAGATCAGCATCGACGGCACGACGAGGATGTTGGCCTCATCGATTCGGACGAGGAAACCGAGATAGATGTGTCCGAAGTAATCCGAGGGAAGATCCTTCGGGTTGATGTTGAACTGGAGACGCACTATCTATACCGATTTTATAAGGTGATGATGTATCTCCAAGAGAATATTCCTGAGGCAGTTGGTCCAGAGGACGAAGATGTCCTGGAGCTTATCGAATCAATGTTTGGGGCAGAGATCCCGGTGAGTGGACGCGTTCTCGATTACCAGGTGAAGAACGGGAGAATTCAGCCAGGTGACCCGGACGATTCTGACGGAGAGCCACTCCATATCGTGGGTCAACTGAACGCCCTGAAGCTCTGGCAAGACGTTCCTGATGCCCTGTTTGACGAGGAAGAATACACAGTGTTCTGTCGTGTCGAGGAGACGTATGACGAAGAGTCGTGGCACCCGCTAAGCCTCGCACAGAAAATCGAAACAGTCTCTCCGCCGCTGGCTCAGCTATTAACCCAATTTATGGAACGTGCGGCGGCCCTCGCCAAAGAGGAGGCGAGCGAACAGTTCAGTGACGATACAGACCTAGACGATTGGATAGATACGCTCGCTGAATTTGATGAACGAGCAGGGATTGACGAGGTCGGGGACGATCTTCATCGCGGGTTCATAACCGAGTATGTAGTTGAAGAAGGAGTCCCAACACTCTCCCCCTATGGCGGAACAGAACTGATTGACTTTTACACTGATTATGCGACGTATCTTCGAGACCACGATGTCTCCCTCTCGAAGGATGACGAAGCAGAAGCTACTGACTACATGATATTCGAGGAACGCAGGTCTATGGGTAGTGAAGGAGAAGCTATCGATGTTGATGCCCTCCAAATCGAATCGCAAATAGTAGCCATCTATTGGTGACACTAGATCAGGCAGATTCCAACCGGATCAGATGATATCTGCTCCGTCACCAGAGCTCCCCATTGAAATCGGAGAGGTACTACGCTGACCTCCAACAGTGCCTTTTTGCTATGATTGAGGGAGGGTCCATAGCCTTCACTCTTCAATCGATCTGTTCTAGTGCTTCGGTTGCGACATCACCGAGTTCACCAGCTTCAATATGCGAGTAGCGCTCCCGAACCATCTCCTCGGAGTTATCCAAGTAACGAGCAGCGACTGTATACCCGAACGCGCGGACAAGCACCTCTCCCATTCCACGTCGGCCGCCGTGGGGAGCAAGATAGTCGTGTTTCGGATGGTCGATATCGACCTCTGCAGTTTCCGAGAGCCGCTGGAGGATCGACCGTGCGCCGTCTGTTGTGATCGACGGCGGCCGAATATCCTCGTCGAGCGCCAGCAAGAGGTCTCGGGCATACTCCTCGCGGCGCTCGGCAATTGCGTCCGGGCGTTCCCCTTGGTCGGCTAGCTCATCTTGGATGAGTCCTGCGAGCGTTCGTTGGTCGAACGTTGGAAACACCGGCCAGCGCTCCGTCGTCGGGTCCAACAGCTGGCGGTAGCTCCGCAGCGGCGAGATCACTGGGTCGGGGAGACTGGCGGCGTCCCACTGCTGTTTCTTCCGGTAGACGTCCATACTCCCGTCCTCGAGGGAGAGGTCCTCCCAGCGGACGCCGCGTCGACGCGGGTCGTTCGGGTCCCGAAGGAGTTCACCGACACGAACGGCCGTGTACGCGAGGACGAACACCAGAGCCCGGTCACGAGCGGACTTGAGCGCCGCGTAGCGCGCTCGTTGCTTGTCGAGGGGGTCAGTATCCTCCGGGAGTGTCGTGTACGCCTCGACGGCGTCGCGGGCCCGTTCGTCGACGTGCCGAGTGAGGGCGTGGCGCTGCTCGGACGTCCAGGCCTGCTGGTCGCCGGGCTTGCGGCCGTCGTCTTCCGGCAGCGGCGCCATCGCACTCGCTCGCTGCGCGTAATGGGCCTCGAGATACCCCTCGTTGACACACCACCCGCACCACGCAGAGATATAGCGGTAATAGGTTTGTACCGTGTTCTGCTTAAGTCCCCGATCTCCACCAAGATGCCGGGCGTACTCTCGGAACACGCGTTCGTCGAGATCGTCGAAGGTTGGCTCCCGGTCGACGTCGTCGGGGACGATCCCGGTCCAGTGGTCGTCGCCGCGGTCGCCGGCGGCCCACTCGGCGAACCGCTCGAGCTCGCGGGCTGCGTTGCGTCGATAGTTCCCGCCATCGCCGCCGCGGCCTTTCCCCTTGTCCTGGAGATAGCGCTCGAAGCTGTCGTCGAGCGCCGTCGAAAGCGCTCGGTCAGGCATCTACCTGGCCTCCACCGTCCTGCGGACCCGCTCTCGGTGCCTCTACCCTGGGGGAAGCGCCGTCGTGAGGCGGTTGCAGCATTCGTGCTTCACCGACGGCGTCGGGGTACTTCAAAGTGGTCGTGATTACGAGCATAATCAGGACCACTCGTTGAATTCGGACGATACACCAGATTCGGTAGTTTGGAGACTCCTAACGCCGAATTCCAGCACTAAGAAAATTTATATATTGCATATCGCTATACAAAATCTTGGGTGTTGGAAGTTGAGACTACGGCGGGTTTAGCGGGGCTGTAATGCGTGGTTTCGGACGAATTTGTGAGTGGAGGACGCTTCGAATCCTCTCTCGAGGATCTTCTCGTGTCGTACTACCGACCAGATCGGTG
>Ga0208282_10047_pt1 | contig 24397 bp, 44 predicted proteins | sample AntRauMetaVIRRA1_FD_184784 | JGI IMG/M metagenome (GOLD analysis project Ga0208282, IMG submission 184784) | Saline lake microbial communities from Rauer Lake, Antarctica, in enrichment culture - Antartic Rauer Lake 1 Metagenome VIRRA1 (SPAdes)... ...
AAAAGTATAATATATGGTTGAAGGGTATAATATAATATATGGTTGAAGGGTATAATATAATATATGGTTGAAGGGTATAATATAATATATGGTTGAAGGGTATAATATAATATATGGTTGAAACAAACCATACAAATAAAATTAATTGTACTGTAGAAGAAGCAATATCTGTTTTCGATGATGATTGGGATGATGGAGCAGGTTGGGCTGGTAACTATGCACGAGAGACGATTGTAGACCTCTCTGATGGAGTTATTATTGCTGGTGTATCAACACACCCTCAAGAGGGTAAGAGTCGTGTGTACGTGATTGTGTCCAACGGTAAGGTAGATGAGTCATTGGTGAGTGCTGGATTTAGACGAGAAGATTTCAGTTCGGTGGATGAAGTTCGAGAATACATAGATAGCGAGCTGTAGAGTGGTGGTTTTTTGTGAGCTGGAATATAGATTGTTTTGCTGAATTTCTTATACAACATCTTAAATTTAGATGTACTAATAGGGTATTAAGCCCTTGTAATATATGTAGATGACTTACCAACCAATTTACTTCGAAACAGACGATACAGAAAAATTTTCTAAAATAAAAGATGAGGCAACAACATTAGGATTTAAAAACTGTATGGAGGTATTAAATGGAGATGCGTTAATGGTTCAAATGACAAAAGAAGAAAAAATTAGAGAAGAATTTAATAACTGTGAATTTACTAATAACGGAGCAAAAGGAATGGAAGGATTACAGTTCGATAAATTCAAAAATCAATACTTAGACGGAATGGCAAAAGCAGAAAGAAAGCAATCTGAAAAAGAAAGCAAAGAAACAACAAAAAATACTGTGGAAAATCTTAGTGCGTTCTAAGTTTAGAATCAATTTAATTGCGTATTCATTAATTTATTTATTATCTATGTAATAGTGTAATTTTATCGTGTAGTTTTCTTATACAACACAATACTATTTCTGATGCTAATGGGGTAAGAGTGCCTTTTTATATATGTAATGAGTCAAACAATACAAACCAACAAAATCGAAAACGAAATCAAAAAGACAAACGAAAATAAAGGTGAGGGTTTTACACTAAACAACGATAAAAGTTTATGGAATGTTGAAAAAGGTGGTTTTATTGTAACAGTAACGTTCGAAAATGTAGATGAGTTAACGATGAAGAATATTAATAAGATGTTCGATAAATACGATGAAGTAATAAGCCAATATAAAGATACAGTAAAAATTGGAGCGTTCAATTTAAAAAATGATGAAGGTGTAGATATTGATTTGAATATTAGAATTGAAGACCGAGAAAAAGCAATCAAATTAGGAAAACAATTTAATCAAGAATCAATATTTAACGCTAATAATTTCGAATGTATCGAGTTAGAGAGTAGAAACGAAAACAGCCAAATAACAACTAAAAATAATATTATTGAAGTTATCGAAAACGTAGAAAATTAAAATCTTATTTTATAATATATGGGTGTGGTATATATTAATCTTAAATTAGAGACCAGTAATTCAGATAAAGATGCAATCAAGCTATTTCTTATACAACATAATACTATTTTTCATACTAATGGGGGTTTAGGCCCTTTATACTATTGTAATGACATACCAACCATTATACCTTGAAATAGACGATAAAGAAAAATTTTCCAAAATAAAAAATGAAGCAACAACATCTGGATTTAGAAATTGTATGAAGGTTCTAAACGGAGATAAACTAATGGTAGAAATGACGAAAGAAGAAACAATAAGAAACGAATTTATTGATTGTGAGTACACAGAGGATAATAACGCAGGTACAAAAGAAGAACAATTCAAAGCATTCAAAAACAGTTATTTGGATGGAATGGCAAAGGCAGAAAATAAACAGTTCGACTCGGAAAAAGAAACGACGAAGAATACGGTAGAAAATCTTAGTGCGTTCTAAGATAGAAATTTTTTGGATTTAATTATAGTTTATAATTCTAATAAAATATATTAGAAATGGAGTTTATGTATTTATCTTATACAACAAAGACTGCTTTTTGAAGCTTATAGGGTAAGAGCACATATATACTAATATGAGTCAAACACCTCAGACTAACGAAACCGTAACGTGTCCAAACTTCACAACTGTAGTCAATAAGATAGTCCAAGAGAATAGCGAGCATGGTTCGTTCAAAGAGATAGAACCGTACGAATCCGTCACATCGACCTCAACCATCTTTATGGATTTGAAGGTACAAATGCACGAAAATAAGCTCCGAGTTGAACACCGTCGAGATAACGGCGTTCCAGACCCACTTGTAGAGTTCACCACCAATGAATATGGTAGCCTTACACCAATACGGATGATTGGCAGTATGATGGATTCTACAGACAGCATCGAGATTAAGAACTTTGTTGAATCGCTTTGGTGTGATAAACTCAAAATCCAGCATCTCTAAATTAGAAACACAATTTTTTATTTTATTGCTATATATCTTATACAACAAAGACTATTTTTTGAAGCTTATAGGGTAATAACACATTGTATATAATATGATTAATAACAAATCATTAAAAGAAAACAGCATTGAACAGAGTAAAGAAGCAGGCGTAGTCAGTAACGTACACGATGATATGGTAAATCAAGAGATTGATTTATCTGAAGACATCGTTTCAGGGAAACAGATGGTTGCGATATTAGTAGCAATGACAGTACTCACTGTCTCATTGTCCTTACTCCCTATCCTCACATCGATAACTGCTGTAGCATTCCATGCAGTACAAATCACTGTATTGCTCTCAGCGGTCCCAATACTTGTTCCAGCGATTCACAAGATTGGATGAACAACCAGTAAACATATAGGCTTTTATTCATAATATTTTAGACATGATAGTAGATATAGATGAGTTGCATTTCTACGATGGAAGTATAGATATAACGTGTCCAAGCTGTAGCAAACGGATACGAACACAGAATCCAGATAGTACAACGGTTGAATGCCAAAGATGCGATACTGTATGAGTGTAATTATATGGTTGAATTGGATGAGAAGAATGTAGAGCATGATGTGTTGAAAGTTGATTAGAGTATTGTAAAGGAATCACTAAATAGTATTTTTGATGATGATGTAGATAAAACATGGTTAACAGTCACAGAAGATAACGAAATCAAAATTTGCGACTATGAGTATAGAACTAATAACTATGATGTAATAACAATTTTCGATTTAGTTACTGAGTATGATGAAAAGCAGGATTCTCAAGGTAGAAAATTTATCAGTTATTGTGAGCTAAGCGAAGATGTAAAGATAGATAATAAAAAATATAATACCGAACCTTATTTCTAAATATATAATATTTTCTTATACAACAAGAGATATAATATAATACTTTAGGGGTTTCACTGTGTTTATTATAATATGAGAAATTACATATTGTTATTTACTGTACTCTGCTTAGTCCTCGTTTCATTATTTAGTGGTGTTGTTATTGGGAATACATACAATCCTAACGTACAAGTTGAGGGGGATAGTATGCATCCTGAAATCCATGAAGATGATTTGGTTATAACTAAAGAAGTAAATTCAATAGATGAAGTTGAAGTTGGTGATGTTATCACATTCTCACAGAAAAATTGTAAGGTTCTTTCAGAGAATATAATCCATAAGGTACATAGTAAGACAGATGATGGGTTAATTACAATTGGTGTCGGTAATGGGTACACTGACCAAGCTCTCGATAAACAAGGTAATGTACTTCCTGATTCATGTGTAAAAGCTATTGATGATGAGATGATTAATTCTAAAGTTGTTTTTCATTCTAATGATAAAGATATAATTCGTTTATATAATACCTACTATAATATGATGACATTTAGATAGAATCTAAAATTTTTTATTCTGTATATATCTTATACAACATACCCTATTCCTAACATATATAAGCTTTCAACTCTTTGTATATATTACGATGTTAAAAACAAAACAAAATAGAGATGAATTAGGTACAGAAGAAATAGGCGATTACTTAACAAAAGTAGCAAATGAAGAAGATAATGTAACTGTTGATTTTGATTCTCATACTGTATATGTGAAGAATGGAGGGAGTGAATTTATGGATGTGGTTGTTGATAGCGTTCTTCGATTACCACAATTTGAAGAAGAGAGTATTGATGCACGTTTCCCACCAATTGAACCACTTAACGGTACTTTACGAGCAATACGTGTACCGCATGATTATATCGAAGATATAGATACGTATATAGTCCATATGGATATAACAACGATAAAAAATGAAGAAGCATTTGAACAATTTAAAGAAAATGTTGGTGTTGTTGATGAAGAAATTATTGATGGTGGAGAATTCTCAAATAAGTTATTATTTGAATTAGAAGATGGTACGATGATGAATATGAAAGAACCATTTATTGATGAACTCGGCGTTAATGTTGGTCGTATAAGTATGGAAAGTAAAGATAATCAGATGGTCTATAAGATAAGAGATGAGTTAATTTGTAAAACGAGTTATAGAAAATGTTCATATGATGGAAGGTGGTTTACTATTGAACAAGAACCGAACTAATTTCTAAATATTACAGATATTTTAAGACAATAGTTATATAAGGTTATGATATTTTATTGAAAGAGTTAAATAATTAAAAAATAGTAATACTATTAGGGTTAAATACCGAATATGTTATTGTTATGTCTAATTTAAAAGATAAACATTTGGTGGTTTTAGTTTTGAAAAAGAATTTGAAGATGATGACGGTGTAACAGTCTTAAAATATACACATGAAGAAGATGAGGCATATTTTCAGATAAAACAGATACCTGCAAAGTGGTGGTATGTTATGGTGTTGTTTTCTGAATCTGAAACTGATGGTGTTGAGGTAGCATTTGGAAATACCCACAGCAGTGTGATTTTTAGATTAGTAAATACGTAACGTATATTTTAATTCCACTATACAGAATTAACAGAATAAAACCTAATACTGTTTTGAAGAATTCTTTATCTAATTTAATATTCGTAAACATACATACATATTTACAATAGAACACTATATGTTTTCGTATTAATTGTTTAGTTCTGCATTATGCTTATTAAATCTACTACTGGGTTCAAATCTTTTGGGTGAACTTCTTTCTTCTTTGATTCTGTTTTATTACCTTGGTACATCTTACAGTCTATCCCGAACTTCTCCGCATTTTTATTAGATATGTATCCTAAGAATTCTATTGCTGTAATACGCTCCTTGTTTAGAGGGTGATAATGCACTATCGTTTGAATATAGAAATCTACTTTATCGCTGTTACTCATACAATAGTCTTTAATCAGGTTACGATATTCTTTTTTGGACTGTCTGCTTTTGACATCTATCTCATTTCCATTGATGACAAAATCTTCTTCTCCTTTTCCGCCACCCCATTCGTACTCGATTCCAGCTTGGTCAAGCAGTACAGCAAACGTAGCTTCTGCGACAAAGCCCTGTATTCCGTTTTCTACAGCTTCATGGTGTCCTCTCCCTGTATCATCCCATTTGATGTGGAAATTGTCTGACTCAATATCTTTCGGAATTTCTTCTTCATCATAATCATCTCCGAGTCTGTGCTTATACATCCGTTTGTAAATTTCATCTGTTACTGGCATTGTGTGTGAGATTGTATCCTTTTGTGTTGACATATATACATAACTCTCACCAAACCCTATATGTGTAAGGTAAATGATAAGAGTTTATTTGAATTACAGTAATTACTCGTTAGAATGGCTTATAATAGGTATTTTTGCTTAAAATCTTATACAACTAAAAATATAATGGATTAAACATTACCACTGGGATAATTAATTTACACGTATGGATATAACGAAAAAGAATGCTATTATAGGATTTATACTAATAGTAGTAATAGTTCTGTCTCTCATAATACTTCCAATACTAATAAATACAGGTCAATTACTTCAATCACAAAAAGAATCTACAAACGATAAAATTAATCAAGATATGCATAGAGTCGAATATCTAAAAGCTACAGGTATATCTTACGAAAACAATACTATTGAAGAAGTAAGACTGATGACGGCAAGAAGACAAGGCTCTAATACTATTGATGTGAAAAAGGTTAAATTCGTCATTAGTAAACAAAGTCTATATAAAGAAATAAATGCATCAGAAGTTAGATTAGATAATACGCAAGATGCTAATAACTTTGTACTAAGAAATTCAAATAGTTTCGTAACTATAACTATTGATTTAGACAAAGATATTGAATCTGGATTTAAATTAAATGAAGGTGAATCAATTATTATTGAGACACATACAGAGTACGGTGATATAACAATTATTGAATTAAATGCTCCTGATAATATAGAACCAAACTCAGAATATGATTTATAAATAGGTTCGATTTTATTTTAATATGCATTAAACATTACCACTGGGATAATTAATTTACACGTATGGATATATCTATAGATGATGTAGAGATAAAACATATTGCTATTGTCGCTTTCGTAGCTGTACTACTACTACTATTAGTTGGTTCTTTTGGTGGTCCAATGCCTGCAGAAAGGACTTGTGAAAAAAGTACTTGTGAAGAAAAAGCATATACTGAAGTCTTAGAAGCTGAACAAGTTGTAGGAGTTTCTTCTGAGAACAGTAACAACAAGATAGATTCAATCGAAATAATGGTATATAAATACGGTAAGTACACTGACGATATTAATCTCGATGAATGGGATATAAAAATGAAAAATACAGAGTCTTATTATGAGCTATCTAAAGAAGAATACTCTATAACTCGATTTGGAGATATAAATCATAACAAACTCACGAATCAAAATAAGCCAGCTGTAATCGTGATTGAGTTAGATACGATTGATGGATTACATTCATTAGGAACTTTCGAAGAAGTGAATATTGAACTATATAAAGCAGATGGAAATCGTGAACAGGTTCATACAGAAACACCAGTAACAATTGAATCTGGAAATTCATATCGGTTAGAGTAATATTGCTTTTCTTCTTATACAACGTATTAATACGCTAACACTAATAACCGTTTGGAACGTTGTAGGTTATACAATGAGTGAAACACACGATACAGGGAATAAATCGTTAGTAGAAGTTGAACAGTACCTGATGGATGCACTTGCAGATACAGAGTCAACGCTTGATTCTGACTCTGAATATCTGTACGTCAAAACAGATGGTCTTGTTGCAGACCTTGTTATGACTAAGGTTGCGAACTTAGAGCAGTTCGAGCAGGTTGAATCTGAGCCGAGAGGTATGAGTCCACCAGATGGTGAGCTGTACGCAATTCGTGAAATACGAACCTGCTATATTTTATCTGAATCACTTTTTATTTTCTTTTAATCTTTTTCAAAATTACTATTTAACGCAAAAATATATACTAATACCAATAATATAAATTCCTTTACCATTGTAACACATAGTATGTAATATGATAGAACAAATAATGTTTGCATTTGCTTTGATTGGGATACTTGTAGTAACAGCAGTTTTTGGATTCATAGGATTTATATTTGCACAGATTATTAGAGAATATATATTTGATATACGATTAAGTATGAGTACACCTTTGAGATGTCACAAGAGGTTATTGAGGAACTTAAAGAGAAGATAGATACAGATACGCTCGTTGGGTCTGATGTCCAGCTTACCAGTGTACAGGAACCGTACAAATTCTGTGATATATTGATACAAAATGAAGATAATCGGTTCTTGGTTCTTGAACATAATCATTCAAAACTATATCCATTCGATACACTGCACCAACAGATACCAATAGTTGGTGTAGCATCTTTTATTATAATAAGTATGATGTTAGACGTTCCATTATTAGATGAAGAATTAATTGGAGCAACTATATTTGCATATATCGTATATTTTTTTGTATCACATTTGTATCGTTCAATCGATAGTGTAAATTCAAACTATCTTAATCATACAGATAGATAATATTGGTTTCTATAGTTAGTCGCATAGTTTATAACTCATTTATTATGTTTTTATCGTATATTGGTACTTTTAACAAAGTCTAAAGAGATTAATTATTTAACTACAGTCGGCAACTGTATTTATGTATAATCCATCCATCTCTCTTGTCGTATGAGTTCCAGTAGTGATAGACCGCACCCACAGAGATGCCCTGACTGTGAATCGAGGACGTTGTTTGATGAAACGATGTTGAATAACGGCGAGAGTAGGGACATACGTATAGAAGAAGTCATTGAGGGTAATGGTCGATGCAATACCTGTGGAGCACACATCCACCCTGTCACATATCCGAGCGGGAAGCAGATAATGAAGACAAGCGAAAGTCCACTCCATATCTTACTTAAGTTGATTACAGCTGGTCGATTTGCTACTGAAGGAGAAGATAGAACGGTTGTATTAGATATGACTATCGGTTAAAATGAGTGTGATGTGGGTGTCTATCTCCCTCACGAAGAAATCAAAGGGCTTGCGGTGGAAGTAATCGTAGATAATAAGCTCAACATCGAATCGAAACGTGAAGACTACCGAGATGAAGGGTTCGTTCCAATTTGCATCTATCCATATGATGTTGTGAACTTTTTAGATTTAGATAAAATCTATGAACGAGAATTCAGAAAAATAACTAATTAACAGATTTCGGTTTTAATTCGAACGTTGTTTCACACATACGACAGTAGACACGATTATCTTGTTCATCTCTACAGCTGTATTGTAACGGTTCCAATTGCCCGTCAGAACAATCAGGACACTGTTGGCTCCATGTATCCCAATACGTCGTTTCATCCTCGTAGTAGTCTTCGAGAGCTGTCTTACAGTTCTCTATAGCATCTTCCTTCGTATCACCGCACGAAGACACAGGGGCGAATTTTTTATATGCTACCCACAGGTCGGTCTCCTCGTCAAGGTATATATACAATCCTCTCTGGTACTCACAGTCTCCAATCGGTTTGTGTTCTCTCTCACTCATAAGAAGTAGTTCAGCATACATCTGGTTATAGTTATGGGGATTACACCTATACTATACGAATAATAAGGCTACAAAGAGTAAGTATACATTTAGGGTTGCATAATTAAGGATTTAGGTATGATACAAGAACTTAATGATGAGATTAATTGTACAATTGGATATATGAGTATTATAACAGGAGTAAAAGATGATATGGCGTTAGATATTGCTGAAGATATAGGTGATGTCTATACTGTTGTAACTGGTGAGCGAGATGCGAAGAATGACCCTAAAAATTTCGATTCTAAATTGCATTTCGTAGATTTAGAGGACAAAGATAACAAATGTATAATCTGGCATCAATGTTCTGATGAAAAAATAGCTCAGATGAGTATTGAAGACGGTGTTGATACGTATGTTAACTTATTACAAGAACATATACATAACGATGATGGTGTACAAGCACGAGATATTGAAAAAAATATGCGAAAGAAATACGATTTATAAGGTGCATGGTTCTAAAGAGATTTAATTCGTACTGTTTTGGTTATTCGTATCTTGTATGTCTTGCAAATCAGCTGTGAACTTATTCGGATTAGGTACGTGGTCTAATACAACGTCAGGTTCAGCGTTCCCTGATGCGGTTTGAATATAGATGTTTCCATAGTTATCCGAAACGGAGCTGACTAATTTAGCGAAAACAGATTGCGTTAAGCTCTGGTTTTGAATTCGATTAGCAGATTTTCGAGATGCATCATCCGTAAACAAACCGTTTTTCTTAATCAATTGTTTGTTTGTGAGTATATAATACCGTTTATACCGTTCTAACATAGCGTACATTCCAATGATGCCAATGATAGGTAATGATATAACTAATATGAGAATATGCTGTGTCGCACCAACAAGCCCAACGAGTAAAACAAAGAGCATGAGGATGAGATATTTCGCTATAACAATAGGATGTCTAAATGTTGAGCGTATAATTTCCTCATCTTCATCGATATTAAGCCATGTATCAAATCGTATACTTCCTACAGAAAGTTTTTCGTAAATTGTACTATCTAAATGATTTTGTTTATTCATCATATATTATGTATATACTTATTAGGGCAAAAGTATTGTGTCTATTAGTAAACGATGTATCTTATATCTATTATAATCTTATACAACTAATTATGATTTTCGACGCTAATGGGCTTTCAAGTTCTTGTAATATATGTAACAATGAGTCAAAAAATAAAAATCAGCTTTGATGGTATAGATGAAGGAAAATTTTTATCGAACAGCTATAAGTACGTTATCGTATTTCACGAGTATAGAGAATCAGAGTATGCTAACCAATTAATAGACTATATCGTATTCAATAACTGGAACCAATATGGAGATTACATTAAAATACAGAGTGATGGTGAAACATCTATGATTGATAAAGACGACATTAAGCTATTCAAAAGTTTAGAAGAAGATAAAGTGTATCAGAACATATAAACGAACTATTCTTACCAAACATATCTTGCGTGTGTGCGTGGTGTGTTAGGTAAGAACTTGTACGAGATTATTTTACGGAACTTCGAAATATGAAAACGTATGTTGTTGAGTCCAGTCTATATTCAACTATCGTGGTCGGGGTGATTCACTGTTTTTGTCTTTGTCATACATCGTGGACACGTAGCCATCCAGAGTGTGCTTTTACAGTCCCACACGTACCCGCAGTTAGAACACGTTGTTTCAGAGTGTCTTCGGTCGGTTCGTTATCCATACGTCATGAGACGTATTCTACGACGCTATAGATTTTGACTACTACCACTACTACATAGCAAGTCTAAACAGACGGTCTTACTGAACCTTGAAGATAAGAATGTGGTGAGCTGTATCTGAGTATAGTTTATGGCTCTCTGAGAGTGAGGACATCCCAATCGACTCGATAAGACGAGCGTCAACACCGTTATAACAGTCTTCAGGTATCCCCCAGCCAGATTCAGGTGCGTGGATGTATATTTTATCCTCTGATTTATCTATGTCTACAGTGGGTATCCCAACGTCGGATAGGTTCTGCTTGAATTCTGCAACAGTGTCATCCATAATATACTGAAGTCATTCTATTCAGTTAAATGTTAGCATATCTATTTCCGTAAAACCTCTGTAAATCACTGTTATAATAGAATACAATATACTATTAGGTGACTCAATAAGCTGGTATTAAATCTTATTTTGATTCATTCTATTGTATATCAAATTAAATTCGATAATTTTAATACTTTAGTGTGTTTTTAATAGTTCATGGGAAAAAGTAAATATTCAAACTGTGGTAGTACGAAAACAAAGTCTGGTGGTATCAACTTTTTTGGTACTCCAAAAGATAAATGTGCTAATTGTGGAGCTACAGTGTAATAAGTATTATATCTTATACAACATAGAATACTTTTTGAAGTTTATAGGGTTATAGCACATTTTGATAAGTACGATGAGTACAAAATCAAACGATGTTAATGATAGTAACGTAAGCATAAATAAATCAACGATAGAATCTGCACTAATCAATCACAGAATTCACAGTGAGTTCCAAAAAACAGCTGATGGGTATAGTGAAATAACAGGGGATGACCAAAGACAGAGGTCTATTAAGAATAATTCAGTTATAGGTACGTGTATCGTCAAGACAACAGTATTTGGAGATACTAAAATAGAGGAATTTAGTTCTGCTGAAGATGCTGTCAATCACATTAAAAACAATAAAATATACGATATAGGTACAGATATAGAAGGACTGTTTGACCGAGATGAATCTACGTATGATTTGATTGGTAGTGACGTTAAAGAGAATGTTACGAAAATCAGTAATTGTGAGAATGTGAAGGTCGGTGCTATTCGAGCAATTCGCTTTCTCTCTGGTTTACAACCACGAGAAGCATACAACCCTACCAGTGTATTTTCGAATAATATAGTAGCTGATGAACACCCTGATACAATAATATATGATATTACTTCTGGAGAATATACAGGTGATATAGATGAAATCCCTGATGTTGAATCAAATCCAGAATATGATGAGTTAATATCTGCATTAGAAGTTTGCAATGCTATGGATGTTATTGATAGTATTGAAGTAGATTCATACGAACACAGAACAACGTTTACTGTTTACTTGTAGAGCGAGATTATTTTTATTCGTTCTAATATCTTATACAACAGAGACTTCATTCTGAGAGTAAGAGCACTTTTTATTTAATATGAGTCAAGCAACAAACAACGCAAACCTCAGAACAGAGAAAATTAACTACGATACATTAGAAAATGCACTTCAAACGAAAGCTCTACTCCGTAATTTTGAGCCTACAGGTGGCGACGTAGTAGAATACGTTGAAATGACGTGGGATGATAACCGAATGCGTTCAATTCGAGGAGATACAGAAACGAATACATGGACAGTCTCGACCACAATCTACGGAGATACAAACCGAGAAGAATTTGATACTGTAGAAAGTGCTGTTTCTTTCATCGCATCAAATTACATCCATGATATGGGTCGTGGTGTAGTCGAATCTTTAGAGCTGAACACTGCTGAAGATGCTCTCATCGATGACGATACTGTAAGAGGGTTACTTACCCGTGTATCTAATGGGTACGGAGCAAAAGACAGTGCTGTAAAAGCTGTAAATTACATTTCAGGAATTAAACCAAGAGGCGAATACAACCAACATAGCGTATTCAACACAAAGGAAGAATTAGATAGTAATCCTGAGAAAATATTATATGATGTTGGAGCTGGTAAAGTTAATGAAGTTAAGGATTCACACCGATACAATGAAATAAAAACTACATTGGAGATATGTAACGCTTTAAATCTTGTTGAATCTGTTGATGTAGAGATTTACCAAGAGGAAACAACATTCATAGTTCACGTATAGGATGAATTTTTTTATTTTACTGCATATATCTTATACAACTTGTGTATGAGCAAAAACTTATACCATTGCACACTAAGTTATAAATGTAATAATGATAAAACCAGAAAAAGACACAGACGAAATATATGAAGCAATTAAACAAGCAAACAAAGGAGATACGCTGGCTTATGAACCATATGATATAGCGTATTCAATAGCTGAAACTACAACACACGATATACGAGATGTACGGATAGATGGACGGAGAAATATTGAAGGGAGTCAACACCTGATTCTTTGGTTACCCAATTCTGAGATGAATCGCTTTGTTGTCGGGGAATACGGTCACAATGATAGAAAAGAAGACCGTGGTTTCAGAGTCAAACAAACAGGAAGCAAAATCTTAGCTGGATATACAGGTGGGTTTGATACAGATGTCTTTGATGATATAGATATGTCTGAAGATGATAAAACAGACCTTAAAAATCAAATCGCATACGAATTAGTCGATTCATCTGATGTAGTTGAAGATATGATTATAGATAGTATCGTAATGAATTTCGATATAGGTGAGTCTTATGTTCTATTCGATTGCAAAGAGCCGATACATATGTTTGCTGGACATGAAGAAACGAAAGAGCTGATTCAGGAATTAAGAAATAAATATATCGTTGAAGGGAGAGAATTTAAACGATTAATAAAGAAAGCAATTAAAAACGATAAGTTATGTATGTTTAAGTACAATATCAAACTTGATTAGGGAAAGACATATGGGGTAAGGTAGTTATAGTATTATATGTAGCAATAAAGAACAATAAAAACTAATATTCTAAACGAATATGTTTTAATTTCATGTTGCACAGTTTCTTTATTGTTACTGTGTTGTTTGAAATCACCATTTTTGGTGGTTTTTCTACGAGTAAACTATATTCGTGAAATTCATTTGTATTCTGTATTCTTCTTATACAACGTAATAAATATTCAAAAAGGTAATAGGCTTTCAAATAAAAGTAATATATAGGTATGAACGTAACATATGATACAACAACAGATAACCTTGGAGATATTGAACAACTCACAGAATTACGAATTGATAATATACACCTTAAACAAGATAACACAGACACGTTCGAGCGTGATGTCGTGAATATTATCGACCAATGTATTCCTGCCAAAAAGAAAGCTGAAGAACTGTATGGTGATGATAGTGCCGTCGATATTGGTTTAGACTTGCACAAAAACAATGATGATGTTATCATTGCGAAATTCACCAGCTTGACCTTCAAGTATACAATCGAATACAAGCTCTCTACAGAGAACTTTCGGTTGTTCTGCTATGATACAGGTGTACTCAGTAAGTCAAAAGATATGGAATACATTGTAGAATTAGGTCAAGAACTATAACTGCTTATCTTTTCTATAATCGTGAATTAGTATTATAATTAGTATTGCTACGATATATAACGGTAATAAGAATAGGTGTAGTACTATATTGAAGAATATCATTCCTAATATAAGAACAGAACCTATAAAGAATACCATATTCATTGTCAGTACATAAATCACGTATAGTGTTAGTATTGCTACGATATATAACGGTAATAAGAATAGGTGTAGTACTATATTGAAGAATATCATTCCTAATATAAGAACAGAACCTGTAAAGAATACCATATACATTGTCAGTACATAAATCACGTATAGTGTTAGTAATGTTTCTAACATAATTTAATATTTAATAATAGAATGCCATATGTGTATGGGTTATTGTTATAATTAGAATAGATTAATAGGGTTGTGGAATAGATTATCTTATAAGATGACTCAAAATAATTCAAATATAGATAGAGAATTTAAAGACAAAATTACACACGGATTAGAATCTATGCAAACGGCATCGGAATATACGACCTCTGAAATGCGTTCTGATATTGAAGACCAAATCGAGTACACTACGAAAGTAGTTAGTGTGAGTTGGGATGATGTATCTCACACACGTAGACCAGAAGACCGAGAGAAAGCACACAGTTACCTCTCTGAAGCTTTCCAGTCAATAGGTGAAGCAGAACGCATAGCTCGGCGGAAAGACGATATGAATACAGTCTTCAGAATTACAGCTGTGTTGGATGGATTAAGTGAGATTGAATCTCAACTCCGTCAAAATATTATAAATTCACCAGTTCAATCTCAGAACGTACGTGATGAATATATAATGGAATAAGTACAAGACGTAATGAATCAATAGAAACATACCTTCAAGCGTTTAGTGCTCTTGCAGTAGAAGATTGTTACGAACACTAAATTCTGATTGTATCTTATACAACGCATCTCATTTTCTCAAAGTAATAATGTTTCGGACCTTTGTAATATATGTAATGATAAAAGATACAAACGAATGTAGTCCAAGCGGAAAAATTGGTAATGTAGGAGGTAAATATGAATGTACAGAATGCTTTGAAGAAAAAACAGGGACACCAGCCGTATTACCGTGTGAACTTGAAGATAGAGATGCTACGATATGTCCAGATTGTGCTGGAAAGGATACAATGAGTTGGTAAAAATAAAATTTATTTTAAAAATCGTTTAACGTTATTGTCTCTTCATTTATTTCGATAACCCACCCCAAAGGTATTCATAGCTGAAACTATATCTTCCGTTACTTCTCCAAAGTAGATAAGACACACTGGTGTAGGGAGATAATAATCAGCATCCACACCATCCTGTTGAAATTTTACCTTATGGTCTAAAAAGCAAATCGCATCAGCTTGCTCTATATTATCTGAAAACCAATTCGTGTTCGTTCGAGCAGGCACGAGCAACATAATAGAGTTCGTATTGTTCTGGTTATGTTCATCAACAGCTTTCTCTATCCATACAGTAGGGTTTGAATACGGTGGATTAACCCATACATCTCCAAACCAATTCTGTGCTAACCCATCATCCTCAATCGTAAATCTCTGGTCAGCTATCGGTACGTTTTCCGCTCCACTTGCAGGGTCGAGGTCAAAACCAGAGACAGCTGTAGACAATCTCCGCCATATTCTCGGTGGTGTTCCCCATCCATCTGTACTATCTTCCGTATTTACTGAAGTCCATTCGACCCATCTATCACTACTCATATGATAAAAATTAACAATAAAACCCTATTAGTGTTCAATAAACAAAATAAAAGTAGGTTGTATAAGAATAAATGCTATATACCACCAAGTAAATCAGCATCAATCTTTTCAACAATATCTTCCCCAACTTCTTTTTTAATGCTTCTCATCACATCAATATGTTTGCTATCTTCATTATGTAGTATATCGAATAAACAATCCGTTGCACGTAACTTATATGAATAGCAAAGATTATAATTCTCAACTTGCCGAATTATAGAGAACCATAATAACACAGCTATTTCATTTTCTGTCTTTGAATATCCTTCACTACTTATGTTTTTATCCATTGCTTTTTCAAATATTTTCTCAATCAACTCCATATATAACAAATAAGTATAATATCCCATATGTTTAACGATGTGATTAATTATATAGGGTTATACATACTATATGTTGGTATGGAAAATAAAAATAACATAAATGAAACTATAAAAACCTATCAACAAGCGAAAGAAGATAGACTTGCACGTAATGAACTACTCGTTACAGAAGAAAGTGCTTTGTTCGGTATACAGAAGAAATTAGAAGATACACACAACCAACAGTCACACGAATTTATTATATATGATGAGTGTGTTTCTGTCGTTAAAGATTCGAATCAATATGAACAAAAAGACCTATTGAATTTTGAGGTGAATGAATAGTGTCGTTAGAGTAGTTCAGTATCTCGGAGAGCATCTTCCCACTCACCATACTCCTCGATAATGTAGTCAGATGATGGGTTCTTCGCATCACGTTCACTGTCGTAGTCTTTTTCTGTTGGTGAGTACCCAACACGACTTGCGACTTTCTGAATTGCTTCAATACATTCTTGACGAGAATAGTCTTCCGTTCGTTTCGAAGATTCAACGTCAATCTCTCGTAGTAAATCACTCCAATCCTCAAACTGCTGTTTTAGTTCAGCAATATTCGCATGGTGTGATTTTCGATTGAGTACATAGTCTTTTGCCTCAATCTTTCCATCAACCTCTTTTGCGACTTCCTCCACGTCGTGTATGCACTTACTCCGTGACGGTATATCTGAATCTACTTCTTCAGCTTCCTCAACTTCAGCTGTATCTGTCTCTTGTTCATCGATGCTATCTGTATCGCTCTCAGACGGTTCTTCATCAGAATGACCAGTAACACTCGTATCTTCCTCGTCGCTCTCTGTGGTCTCTTGAGCGTCCGTGGTTGTACTCTCTCCGTCGTCATCATCACTGACAACAGGTTCAGATTCATACTCTTGGAGACCTTTCTTCGTAGACTCACTATCACCCGCAACTCCAATAGTTTCTTTTGCGTCTACCCAACCGTCAAATCGATTCGCAATTGTGCTAACGGATGGGTCTGAATCCTTCTTGTACTTCTTGTATTTCTCTGTCGTGAGTTTCCCCGTAATCTGCCCGTACACACGACCTAATGCTTCCTCTATATCTTCTTCACTATATGTTTCAGACCGTGTATTTGGCGTATGTGTTTCCCAATCAGCCATATCTACAATATATTCTATAAACGCTTAAAATTACCGTTTCACCGTAGTCAACTATGCCAAAATAGAGGTTCAAATGTAAATATACATAGATAATTAAAACTCCTTTTCTCATACGTGAAATCAATCTAATAATACTATCTTAGGTGAAGTATCACGTACTACTACAAACACGTATTTAACCTAAAAAAGCGGTATATAACAAATAAGTAATGTTTTAAACAGTTGTAGAGATGGTAATCGGTATTCTTATTTAGGTTGGAGTATATGGTTCATACAAGCGAATTAGATAGTTATAGTGTCACGAAACAACTATACCACAAAAACAAAATAAAATGAATATCGATTGGGATGATGTTTTTCGGAGCGTTAGTACAGAAAGTCAATTAATCACAGCATCAGAAGACTACATCCATCATGTTATCGAAAAGTACAATATGAATATTGATACGCATTACCTTATCAATATCCGAATATCTACTAATACCAAACGAACAGCTGGACACGTAAAGCATTACTCTCATCCAAAGCTCAACGTTGGTCTCGAACCGAAGTGGGGTAATTTAGAGTACGACCTTGAGGAAGAAGGATTTGAAGATATACGAGATTGTGAGTTGATGCTATCGTGGAACGCATTCGAAGAATTCGATGCTCAGGAATGGAAGGAAAATATACGTCACGAACTTATCCATATTGAAGAACTGCAGGCATATGGTGATTCTGACCATGGGTGGAGATTCAAAGCACGAGCTGAAGAACTTGATACAGGTGTCTCTTGCTCAAAGTTCACAGAGTACAACTACGAACTATACTGTTCTGAATGTAATGAGTTTGTAGCAGGTCGATACAATAAATCTAAGATAGTGAAAAATGTTTCAGACTATAACGCAGGGTGTTGTAATGCTGATTTATATGTTAAAGAAAAATAAAGCATACACATTAGGAGTATGCCTGTGTTAGTGTATGTATGAGAGATAAAGTTAAACAAGATATAGTTCGACAACAAGAAAAAGAATCTAAAGAAGATTCAGAGATGAGTGTGAATAAATTATTATTTATACTTATAATTATTTTATTTGGAATGATGTCAATATTATCAATACTCTTAATAAACATAATTGGAATGGTGTAAGGAATAGATTAAATTATACAATATCTTTTACTGGTTTGTAATGTTCTTCCTGTACTTCACCCATTAATTTATCTCTATATCCTTCACCGAACGCACTATATAAAGTTGTAACAATTCCAGCTTCCGTCATATCACTGTTGTCTTCAACATAATTAGATAGCTTAAATTCTTTCGGCTCTACTTCGTCATGATATTCAGGGCTGTGCGTATATTTATCTGTTAAATATTCTGCTTGCCCCCAATCATCTATCCCTTTATCTACAGCTCTATCGACGCCTATTGTATATATTTCATCTACAGCTATGCGAATATCGTTGTCTTTTGACATACTTTTGATGTCGTCTAATCCTAACCATTCTGACATACAATAACAATGTATTTGCAACCCTATAAGTATTCACTTAACCCCTATAACTCTATTCTTCTTCTTCAAAATCGAATAGATTCTTTTGTTTCGTTGGCTTTGAATCTTCGATTTCTTCATCTACTTCATTTTCGTTTTCTACGGTCTCTTCACTGCTATCATCTGTATTCGACGGTTCTTCATGAGGTACGATACCGTGATTATCTGATTTATTGATACTGTTTACAGGGTCATCATGTAGCTGGTCTTTTCTTATACAACAGTCATTCAAATCATTCTCTAACCTATCAACAGCGTTCTTAAGATTATCTACGTCTACAAACCCTTGCGTCATCTTTTGCAACCGAGGGTAGATTGCATCAGTCTGATGATTACTGATGATTTCCCATACTTCCTCCGTACTAATCGAGGCATACCCATGACTCTCATTTTCAAGTGCTACAATAACTTCTTTAAGCTGTTTAATTTGAATCTCCAAGAACTCCTTATCACTCATTTCACTCATAACTATAACCTAATAACACCCCATATAATGTAATAGTAACGATTTAGAATTCATATGTCCATAAAATAGTCAAAATTAGATTTAATATAATACTTATAAAGTATATAATAACCAAGCCAAAAAACAGACAATAATATAGGGTTACAATATTATATATTATATATGGATGATAAAAAACAAAACAAAATATTTCACCAATTATAGGGGTAATAGGTATAGTTGCTGTATTTGTACTTACATTCCTTATATTTACTTCATTACTTGGTATTAATCCTTTGACAGATAAAGCTTTAGTCTCAATAGAAAAAACAGATGATGGTGTTAAAGCAGATATAATTAATAACGGAAATATAGATGAATTTATTTTCCACCATAAAAATAAGACCATAAGAAAAAGTTCAGATAATCTTGGGTATGTTGTCAAGATAGACTATAAAGAGGATACGGATAACGGTAGTGAATTTAAGAAATCATCAAACAATACAAAGACATTCCTCTCAGGTGTGAAAGACAATCCTGTTGAAGCATATCATTGTCTCGTCCAACATGCTACAGACTCTAAAAGTTATTTCCTATAGTAAATCTGTATTTCCTTATTCGCATATACTCGTACTGGAGCAAAGAATAATCGTTAGTCTACAGTTTGTTCAATAGTCGGTATTACTTTGATAACTCTATCTTCTCGTTCAAACTCTGTCATTGTTGGAACTCTGGCAAACCCTATGACACCATCTTGTTTATCTAATAGTTCACGGTCAATATTTTTTAGAACCTTAGATGAAACAATATTCGAAATTCTACGTCTCACATCTACGTTGTACTCATCACAGTCTATATCAAGCAATGTTGCGTGAACTACATCATCATAGTATATTTTGTATATATTCATAGTAATAGTTACACAATAACACCCCATATATGTTTCTGATATATTTGTAATTACAAAAGTAAAAATTTATAATTTAAAAATCATATTCGTGCATCTCTATCATATCTAATTTTTGTCTGTTGATTCCACCAGTACCACATTGAATAACCATATTTTTATCTACATCGACAACATAATATTTATCATTACTATTTTTAGCTAATCCAAATCGATTTACTATGTAGTATGGTTTGTCTTTTATATTAATACCTAAATAAGAACCTGTATGTATTTTACTTAATGGAACACAACTATCCTCAATGTTTCTTGTTTTCTCGTTATTGTTGAACACTTTGATTATGTCTTTTTCTGTTTTTGTTTTTTCTGTCATACCTATATAATAGTATATATCTAAAACCCTATTAGCTTGTTCATTATTCATAAAATATTAACTCAAATGACTAACTTATTTTAAAACTATCAAAACACTATTAGCCTTATAATAATATTGTATATGTATGTACATTGATGAAAAAACAAACAAGGAAAGTGAATTAGAAACATTGCCACAACATATTCAGGATGCGATTCAATTACAGAAGTTAAGTGCAGTTCCTGTGATGAAGCCGATTAACATTCTATTCATTGCAGAGAAGACAGCAGGAGCGAAATTAGCAAATTGGTTTTACAGAGAGTATGAGGACATACTGTATTATCAGGATGATGGTGGAATAGGGTGTTACATTCGACATAGTAGTGACCCACGTTTAGCAATCTACGATAACATATATTCAGATTCTGTGTTGAGCACACGGAGTATGTATGAGCAGTTAAACGAATGTGAGCTGAACCCTGTCGAGAGAGATGAGAGTGATGTACCTATATGCTCGATTATAACAACAGAGACTGGTGAGATTGATGATTCAAGACCAATCAGAGAGCAAGTGAATCTGTCTGCAGGTGTCTACTCAGCATTCGATTTGATATTCACCTTAGACGAGTGTAAGATGTCGTATGATGAAATAGAGTTAATAGATGAAGATAATATGGTTGAACCTCCAAAAAATGAATTTATACAGTTTTACTCAGAATCGATGTATGATAAGGCTGTTACTTCAGATGGATTCTCGTACGTACAAGAGATATATCAAGATATGAGAGAGCCAGCTGATTTCAACTACATCCCAAACAGTGCATATAAAATTCAACCATGGATAATGATAGCAACAGCATACGCTGTCGCACAGGATGCTGATGATATTACACTCACCCAATTCAAACAAGCAAAAGAATTAATTTTTAAATCATTACAAGATATAGACTATAAAAGAATATAGTATTGTATTGTCGTAATACTTAACCAGTATTGGGCTTAACTATTAAATGTAGTTATCAAAGGTTTTTGGTTCAATTGTAACCTTTGTTTTCCTTTGATGACTACGCTTTTGAATAAGGTTGGTTTGTATCATTTCCAACCTCTTTTGGCTGTTCGTTTTAATAATTCAACAGAGAGCTTATAGGGTTTTATAACTATTACTATAATATGAGTGATAATACAAACTCAGAAATACGACGTGAATTGCTTAAAGAAACAGTTGAAGATTTAGAAGATGAAGGTAAAAAAGGTGCTCCATTAAATATGATTCTCCAAGTAATGGTTCATAAAGAAGATTTTGATGAGGAAGATATTATTGATGACTTGTATGATTTAACACGTACTGTGTATGCACTATATGAGCCTGTGAAAGATGAGTATGCTGTAATTCCTGAAAATTCTATTATAATTAACCAGTAGTACTCCAAATAAGCATATTTATCTATAGAGTATATACATTAGCGAAATATTTTGAATCAAGGTAATATTTTGAATAACACGGAGAAATACGTGAAGATGAAAGTAAAGAACTTATAAAAATACTTAGTAAAGCTATTGAACTGAATAAAAAGATATAATACATATTTTTTACCAGTAATAATATTAATATATTATTATATGGGTAGTTATGATAATAGAATAAATTTAGATGAAATTGATAATGTAGAGAATAAAAGTCTAAAGATGCAAATTGGAGAATGGTATGATAGTGAAGATAATATACACACAGATAAAACCAGAAAAGCATATGAAACAATAGCACGAATAAATAATATATGGTTTGAATTAATTCCTATTCCAGTTATATTTCAAGAGGAAGACCCATATAGTAATTACACTGAGTTAAAAGAAACCGTTGAACAAGAAGGTGTGTTACGTATTTTTAATGGTGGAAGTACTCCAACGTACGTATCGAAAGAAGATAATTTACGAGGTCGAGCTGTCCATGATTGGTTTGGGCATTTGCAAGCGGATTGCGATTTCAGTTTTGAAGGAGAATGGACGAAATTCAACCATGTGAAAACTCGGTATCCTGAATGGGTTAGACCACTCCTATTTACAGAAGTCGTCGGTCAACGATGTGCTGTATCGTACTACGATGGTGGATTTAGTGACCCTGATTTTAACCATAAATCCATATTCGCACCACGTAGTATAATGAACAAAACAAGAGAGAACTTTAAATAATACATACTCTTTACCAGTGGTATTATGAATAGTATAAGTGTATGATTGAAAAATATACAAATAAAGTTGAGGATAGTGGAGTTTCACCAGTAATAGGTGTAATATTACTTGTAGCAGTCACGGTCGCATTAGTGGCACTGGCTACAGTCATCGTGTTCGACCTCGGTGACGACGTTTCAGAGCCAGCTGATGCAACTACTGACGTATCGTTCGAAAATGGCTTAGCGAAGGCTACAGTAGTTCGTAATTCGAACGTAGATGAATTCATCCTACGAAACACAGACACTGGTACAGAGGGTAGAATAACAGATGTCGGTCAGACAGCTGAAGTTGGAGCTAATGAAGGCGACAATGTTGTTGTTATCGCTGTCGTTGACGGGAATGAAGAAGTACTAAGCTCGAACACAGTCCGTGATGCTGGTGTATATCTTGCAAGTTCTAATTTAGGTATTGATTCTGGTAGTAGTTATGATGATGGAGCTAACTTTACAGCTAATGCAGGATACTATAACTTAAGCGTAAATGGTGTTGAATCAGACGATATAGCTGTTAAATACGAATATACTGTTGTTGATTCTGGTTCATCTGGAGCACAAGTCTGTGAAGCTGATAATGCATCAGATGCAAGTTCACCACCAGAACCAAGCGAATGTTATTCTGAAGTAATAAATCCAATAACAAACGTATCTGGTGATGATATGTCATACGTTGGGTTTGTTGTAGATAATCAGGATTCAAGCGGTTACACATACGAAATAACCGCAACTCTAATAGATACAACAAACAATGCAGAAGGACCATCACTGTCATGGACCTTCACAGCCAATAATGGGTCATAGATAAATAACTAATTAATTTTTTATTTTTGATTAGATATTACCAGTTGTAGTCTTATTTTATAATGTATGAGTAAGAGTATTGGTGATATATTAGCTATTGTATCGTTTTGTATGATTATAATTGGGGTTGTTGGTTTTCTTGGGTTATTTTACACTGGAACAATCACTATAGATACGGATAACACTGGTTCAGAATATAGTATTAATAATAACGGTGATAATGCAAGCTACAACACATCAAGTCAAGATACCTCAGACACAGAGACTGAAGAATTGAATCGAACTTCTGTCGAATTGAGAATCCACCACTATGTAAATGAAGCACGTTCTGAGAGAGGAATATCGAATGTATCATATAATGAAAATATGGCTGTTGTATCTCAATACAAATCAGACCAGATGGTAGATAATAGATATTTTGCTCATGTAAGTCCTGATGGGATGGGTTTGACAGAACTATTTGAGAGATTCAATTATGAAGACTGTAATGGGATTGGTGAAAATCTTGCTAAAACATATTATGAAACACCTGTAGACACGAATTACGGTGGTGTAGAGACGTATACAACAGAAGAAGATGTTGCTAAAGGTGTTGTGAAGCAATTTATTGCAAGCCCAAGTCACAAAGAGAACTTACTGGATGATGAATGGGATACAGAAAGTATAGGGTTTAGATTAGATGG